>Ga0118677_10002158_pt1 | contig 40135 bp, 28 predicted proteins | sample AliMusrvi5mmetaG_FD_86154 | JGI IMG/M metagenome (GOLD analysis project Ga0118677, IMG submission 86154) | reverse complement strand
TATTACCGAAACGGTTCCCTTTTGCGTTGTCTGCCTACGCGTGTGAGAGCGATAACGCTTATGGGTGACACAATCACCTTGGTGTCCCGGCGAAGGATGCTTATTTTAACGGCATTGGGCGTCTCGCCGGCACGTGGCCGGCTTCAGCCGGCGTAATCGAGTAGTCCGTCAATTTGAATCTGTAAACGCATGCTATAAAGAAAGCGTTGTATGCAGTCAAAGCGCGCTTCAGCGTGCTTCCGAAGGCATTTGCCACGTCCTTCAGGGCGTGGCCAACGGCAAGGCATGCCATTGTTGATCACGGCAAATTCAAATGGTCGGACCGCCGGCTTCAGCCGGCCAGTCCCAGACCCCGGATTGATCCGGGGGGAACCTTAGGAGAACCGGAACCATGCCAGATGCGACTACCCATTCGGATGACGCCCACCGTTCGGTGGCCAAGGTGCGCCGGCGCGAGCGCGCGGTGGCGACCAGTTCATTGCTGCCGACCGCCATTGCCGAGTCGTTCCGCAAGCTCGACCCGCATACGCTGGCGCATAACCCGGTGATGTTTGTGGTCGAGATCGGCAGTGTCATCTGCAGCTATTATTTCTTCGCCAGCCTGGCGACCCACGTCGATTCCCTTTTCCTGGGCGGCATCGCGGCGTGGCTGTGGTTTACCGTGCTTTTCGCCAACTTCGCCGAAGCGATGGCCGAGGGACGCGGCAAAGCCCAGGCCGATTCGCTGCGCAAGATGAAGACCGATACCATGGCGAATCTGGTGGCGGATACCACCGCGATCAAGCAGATTCCCGCTGCGGAATTGCGTAAAGGTGACGTGGTGCGCGTCTCCGCCGGCGAAATCATCCCCGGTGACGGCGAAGTAATCGAAGGCATCGCCTCGGTGGATGAATCCGCCATCACCGGCGAATCGGCGCCGGTGATCCGCGAGAGCGGTGGCGACCGCAGCGCGGTCACCGGCGGCACTAAAGTGCTGTCCGACCAGATTCACGTGCTGATCACCTCGGAACCGGGCAAAACCTTCATGGATCGCATGATCGCGCTGGTGGAAGGCGCCTCGCGGCAAAAAACGCCGAACGAAATCGCGCTGGATATCCTGCTCGTCGGTCTGACCATCATCTTCCTGCTGGTGGTCGTCAACCTGCAGGCGCTGGCCTCGTATTCCCACAATCCCGTCAGCGTCTCCGTGCTCATTGCCTTGCTGGTCTGCCTGATTCCCACCACTATCGGCGGCTTGCTGTCGGCCATCGGCATCGCGGGCATGGACCGGCTGGTGCGCCACAACGTGCTGGCGATGTCGGGACGCGCGGTGGAAGCGGCGGGCGATGTCGATACGCTGTTGCTCGATAAAACCGGTACCATCACCCTGGGCAACCGGCAGGCGACGGAGTTTATTCCCGTTGAAGGGGTAACGGAAAGCGAAGTGGCCGATGCCGCGCAACTGGCGTCGTTGAGTGATGAAACGCCGGAGGGACGCTCGATCGTGATTCTGGCGAAGGAATTCGGCTTCCGCGACCGCCATCTCACGCATGAAGAAGCGGCGTTCGTCCCCTTCACCGCGGTAACGCGCATGAGCGGGGTGGATTGGCAGGGACAGCGCATCCGCAAAGGCGCCTCCGACGCGGTGATTTCCTGGGTGCGCGAGCAGAATGGGGTGATCCCACCCGAGTTGGAGACGCTGGTGAAGCGCGTCTCGATGGCCGGCGGCACACCGCTGGTGGTGGCGCGCAACAACGCCGTGTTGGGGGTGATCCACCTGAAAGACATTGTGAAAGGCGGCATCCAGGAGCGCTTCGACCAACTGCGCGCGATGGGCATCCGCACGGTGATGATTACCGGCGACAACCCGCTGACCGCGGCGGTGATCGCCAAAGAAGCCGGCGTGGACGACTTTCTCGCCCAGGCGACGCCGGAAGCCAAGCTCGATTTGATCAAAAACGAGCAACGGCAGGGCAAGCTGGTAGCGATGGCGGGCGACGGCACCAATGACGCACCGGCGCTGGCCCAGGCCGATGTCGGGGTGGCGATGAATACCGGCACGATGGCCGCCAAAGAGGCCGGCAACATGGTGGACCTCGATTCCAATCCGACCAAGCTCATCGAGATCGTCGAAATCGGGAAGCAGTTGCTGATGACACGCGGGGCGCTCACTACCTTCAGCATTGCCAACGACGTGGCGAAATACTTCGCCATCATCCCCGCCGTCTTCATGGTGGCCTATCCGGAATTGGGGGCGCTGAATATCATGCGCTTGGCCACCCCGCACAGTGCCATCATGTCGGCGATCATCTTCAACGCGCTGATCATCGTCGCGTTGATCCCGCTGGCGCTGCGCGGCGTCGGCTATCGACCGGTGGGCGCCGCCGTGTTGTTGCGCTCGAACCTGCTCATCTATGGCCTGGGCGGCATCATCGTCCCCTTCATCGGCCTGAAGGCGATCGACCTGCTGCTGGTAGCCTTGCATTTGACCGGGTAGCAGGTGTCAGCACTATTTGGAAATTTTGCGCGAAGGCGTTTGGAAAGTGTGTGAGCAAAGGCATTTAGAAGGGTGTGGGCAAAGGCGTTTGGAAGGGTGTGAGCGAAGCGAGCCCCGCCAGGGTTCACCTCTCACCAGCGGGGCTCGCTTCGCTCACACCCTTCCAAACAATGCTTCCAAACAATGCTCACATCCTTACCAGACACATACCGAAACCTGAAACCCGTTTACGGAGAAAACTATGATCCATTATCTCATAACCGCGTTACGACTAACTGCCATTACCGTGCTGCTGGTGGGAGTGATTTACCCGCTGGTCATCACCGGCCTGGCGCAGGTGCTGTTTCCCGTGCACGCCAACGGCAGCTTGGTGCGTGAGGGCACGCTGGTGCGCGGATCGGCGCTGATCGGGCAGTCGTTCACCCGCGCGGAATATTTCCACCCGCGCCCCTCCGCCGCCGGCAACGGTTATGATCCGCTGAGTTCCGGCGGCTCGAATCTCGGCCCCACCAGTAAAGCGCTGAGCGATCGGGTGAGCAAAGATGTCACGCAAATACAGCACGAGACCCCGGCGCTGACCACCGTGCCGGTCGATATGGTCACCACCTCGGGCAGCGGGCTCGATCCGGATATCACCCCCGCCAACGCGCTGGCGCAAGTGCCCCGCGTCGCCCATGCGCGCGGCATACCCGCAGCAACCTTGCAGCAACTGGTGGCCCAATCCATCATCCCGCGCCAGTTCGGTTTCCTCGGTGAAGCGCGAGTGAATGTGCTACAATTGAACCGCCTACTCGATGCCAACAAGCTGGCAAGCCATTGAAAAACCGATAATTGGTGTCAGGTATCAGCTATAAGCGTTGTTGAGAAGCTTAGGGAGTGATCGCTAATGTGTGGATAGTTGGAGCGAAGGTGTTTGGAAGGGTGTGAGCGAAGCGAGCCCCGCCGGGGCTCACCACTCACCAGCGGGGCTCGCTTCGCTCACACCCTTCCAAACAACGCGCACGCCCTTCAAACACCTGACACCTGAAACCCGACACCAGAAACCAGAAACCCGAAGCAGGACAACCCGCACGATGAGTACCGTTGAACCGCAACAACCGACCGCGCTGCATAAACGAGGTCGGCATAAAATCTTTCTCGGCTATGCGCCCGGCGTCGGCAAGACCTACACCATGCTCGCGGAAGCGCATCGGCGGGTCAATCGCGGCGAGGATGTCGTCATCGGCATTATCGAGACGCATAGCCGCGCGGAGGTCGTCAAGCAAGTCGAAGGACTGGAGCAGATTCCGCGCAAGCGTCTGCGCTACCGTGACAAAATCTTCGAGGAGATGGATACCGCCGCGGTGATTGCGCGCCATCCGGAATGGGCACTGGTTGACGAACTCGCGCATACCAACATCCCCGGCACGCAACACGCCAAACGCTGGCAGAGCGTGGTGGAAATCCTCAATGCCGGCATCAACGTCATCTCCACCGTGAACGTGCAGCACTTCGAAAGCCTGAACGACACCGTCTTCGAGATCACCGGTGTGCGCGTGCGCGAAACCCTGCCCGATTATATTCTCGACGAAGCCGACGAAGTCGTGCTGATCGACCTGACGCCTTCCGCTTTGCTCAACCGCCTCAAACGCGGCGATATCTATGCGCTGGCCAAAGTGCCCACCGCCCTGAACAACTTCTTCCGTCCCGGCAACCTGGGGGCGCTGCGCGAGTTGGCGCTGCGCAAGACCGCCGAGGAAGTCGACGAGCAACTGCGCGCCTACATGACCGATCAGCGCATCGCGGATTCCTGGCGCACGCAGGAGCGCGTGGTGGTCTGCGTCACCCCGGTGCCAACGGCCACCCGCCTGATCCGGCGTGGTTATCAACTCTCCCGGCGACAAAACGGCATCTTCTGGACCGTCTACGTGCGCGTGCCCGGCGCTTTGCTCTCGACCAAACAGGAGTCGGTGATGCAGGAGTTAAAAGACCTGACCCGCAACCTGGGTGGTGAAACCATCGAGTTGGAAGGTGAATCGATCGCCGACGCCATCACCCGCTTCGCCCGCGAACACCAGGCCAGCTCCATCGTCATGGGCCAATCTGCGCGCAGTCGCCTGGAAGAAATCCTCCGCGGCTCCGTCATCACCCGCATCATGCGCATGATGAACAATATCGACGTCGTCGCGGTCGGCTCGCTGAGCAAAGAAGAGCCGCCGGGGTAGGAAAGCAGAGTGTGTGGGTATCTAGCAGCCTGTTGAAGAACCCCGGTGGTCAGATCGCTGAGAGATTCTTTCGTCTGTCTGCGTCGCAATTGTGAGACGTATCTGGCGTTATACGGTGAACAATTGCGACGCAGACAGGCGGAAGAAGATCCAGCGAGGTGGCCGCCGGGATTCTTCAACAGGCTGCTAACGTATGACCCGCATGAATATACGGTGCTGCTGACTCGGGAGGGCGAGACTCCGTTCGAGCCCAATTATTGCCGTTGCGTGATACTATGCGCGGGGCTCGAACGGAGTCTCGCCCTCATATGCGCCAGCATATGGCGGTGTGAGCGCTCTCAAAATCCGTTCCTGAGCGCGCTTATGCTCTTTGACAATTGAATATCGCTATGGTGAGCTGACTCGGCGGAGACTGACCTGGCTTCACTATCAGATCATGGTGAAGCGTCCGCAAGCCGGATGCATCCGGCGTAATCGGGTAGCCCGGCCATGTATGGCCGGGGGGGACGACGTCAGGTCAGCTCACCATAGCAATATTCAATTGTCAAAGCGCGCTTCAGCGTGCTTGCCCCAGTTTGCCACGTCCTTCAGGGCGTGGCCACCGGCAACCCAGGCCATCCCCGTCAAATCTTCACCCCAAACACGTTCATCATCCCACTCCCCACGTTCCCATTCCACCCCATAGCCGGTCTTTCTCGTCCACTTTACGGCATTTTCCTGCTATACTGTGATCGCAAATTATTTTCGCATGAGGTGACACCTGTGGCTGAAGCGACGCCCACGTCGGCGCTTGATGAGATCACCGCGCAAATCAAAACGATCACCGAGAACATCGAGACCGTGATTCTCGGCAAACGCCAGGCAATCGAACAGACGCTTGTCTCGTTGTTGTGCGGGGGGCATGTCCTGCTGCAGGATGTGCCGGGGGTCGGCAAGACCATGCTGGCCAAAAGTATTGCCATTTCGCTTGGGTGCGTGTATAAACGTCTGCAATTCACCCCGGACCTGCTGCCGTCCGATATCACCGGCGTCTCCATTTATCACCAGCAGCAAGGTGAATTTCGTTTCCTGGAAGGGCCGGTCTTCGCGAACGTCGTGCTGGCCGACGAGATCAACCGCGCCTCGCCGAAAACCCAGGCCGCGCTGCTGGAATGCATGGAGGAACGCCAGGTGACCGTCGACGGCGCCACGCGCATCCTGCCCAGGCCGTTTTTCGTACTGGCCACGCAAAATCCGATCGAGTTCGAAGGCACCTATCCGCTGCCGGAATCACAATTGGACCGCTTCTTGCTGCGGCAGAGCATGGGTTATCCCGCGCGCGAGCAGGAACGGCAGGTGGTCGAAATGCAAAATCAGTCGACCCCGCTGGATCATTTGCGCCCGGTGACCGATGCGGCGCGCTTTTTGGTGATGCAGGAGTCGGTAAAAACCGTGCATGTCAGTCCCACCGCGCTGGAATATCTGCTCAATGTGGTTGAAGCGACCCGCACGCATCGCGACCTGTATCTGGGCGCCAGCCCGCGCGCCTCGATCATGCTCTATCGTGCCGCGCAGTCGCTGGCGATCGTTACCGGGCAGCATTTCGTACTGCCGGATCACATCAAACGCCTGGCGCCGCTGGTGCTGGCGCACCGGATCATCGTGCGACCCGAAGCGCGCATCAGCGGGGTGACCGCGGAAGATGTCATCGGGGAGATTCTCGACATGGTACCGGTCGATGTCGTCTCCTGACCTGCCGTCATCCTCGCGCCTGCGCGAAATCGTTGACCACCTGCGCGGAGCATTCGGCATCTTCACGCGCTTCCCGGTGCTCATTCCGCTGGGATTGATCACCCTGTTTGCGCAGTTATGCTATTCCGGCATCAATAACGTCTCGCTGCCCATGCTCATTCCTCGGCTGGCCATACCGCCGGGGGAGGACGGTTGGATTACCGGGGCGGTCGTCTCGACGTTTCTTCTCTCGGAAACCTTCCTGCGCTTGCCGTTCGGCTGGCTGTCCGATCGTTACGGGCGTGCCCGGCTCATCATCGGCGCGCTCTTCTTATCGGCCCCCACCGTCTGGCTCACCGGGCGTGTCGCGCCCGCGCACTGGCTCGCGTTATTTCCGCTGCGCTGGTGGGATGGCATGATGGCCGCCGCGCTGTGGCCTTCGCTCTTCGCTCTCACCAGCGACCTGGTACCCTGGCGCTGGCGCGCGAATGCCATGGGCCTGGTGAACATGATGTATATGCTGGCGCTGATCATCGGTTCGGTCATCGCCGGCGCGCTGATCGCCCACACCGGTAATCCACGGCTCTTTTTTACCTTCGGTTCCACCATGTTGATGGCGGGCGGCGTGATCGCGCTGCTCTTTTTCCTGCCGCGCCCGCAATTGAACCTGCCGCATCCGCAGGTGCGGCTCGAAGACGCCGAACGCTGCGTCACGTCCGTGGCTCAGCACACCGTGCTGCTCAGTATCACCTTCGCGCAGAATTTCGCCATCAGCCTGCTGGCGCCGTTCATCTTCCGCTATATCACCGAATATCTCCACTTCGATAAAACGCAATTAGCCGTGCTGCTCGGTATCCCGGTTATCGGGGTCGGGTTGCTCGCGCTCCCGCTCAGTCGCTTGGGCGATCTGCTGGGCCGGTTGACCGTGGTGCGTCTCGCCTTCACGCTGGTGGCCGCCGCCATGTGGCTCTTTTCGCTCTGGCACACACTGCCGATGCTCGCGGGCTGCACGCTGGTCATCGCCGTCGGATTCGCCATGGGCATCCCCGCCTGGCTGGCGGTGATCAGTTCGCTCAGCGGTAGTCGCACGCGCGGCGTCACCATGGCGGGCTACGGCACCGTGCAAGGCGCCGCCGCCGTCTTCGGCCCTCTGGTCGCCGGTCTCATCTGGGACCGACTCGGCCACGGGGCCATCGTCCCCGCCAGCGCCGCCGCCCTCACCCTTGCCACCGTCCTCGTCTGGTTTGCCGTGCCGGACAAACTCGATAGATTACCCCACGAAATGTAGCGCGCGCTCCCGCCTCTCTCCTCTCACCATATCCAAAACAACGCCGTATCAGTATAATAGAGCAACTAACTGACGGGTCTCGGACACCCGACACCCGAAACCATGAGGATAATGCCATGATTGACCCGAAACTGATCCGAAATACGCCCGAAGTAGTGGCGAACGCGATGGAGCGACGGCATAAGACCATCGATCTCGCGGTGCTCATTGCCCTGGAAGAGCGTCGCCGCACGGAGTTGAGCCGGGTGGAAACGCTGAAGGCGGAGCGAAATGCCGTCTCGCAGCAGATTGCCGAGTTGAAGAAACGGAAAGAAGACGCCAACGAGCAGATTCAGGCCATGCGCGCACTGGGCGACGAGATCAAGCGGCTCGATGATGACGCGCGGCAGGCGGAAGAAGAATTTCTGCAACTGCTGCTGGCGATACCGAATATCCCCGACGCGAGCGTGCCGGACGGCGCGGACGAACACGACAATATCGTGGTGCGCACCTGGGGCGAACCGACCGCCTTCGACTTTGCCCCCAAACCGCATTGGGAACTGGCGGCGGCGCTGGGCATTCTCGATTTCGAGCGGGCGGCAAAGATTGCCCAGGCGCGCTTCTCCCTCTTTCTCGGCGCCGGCGCGGCGATGGAGCGCGCGATCATGTGCTTCATGCTGAACCTGCACACCGTCTGCCACGGCTATACCGAAGTCTGGCCTCCCCACCTGGTGGCCGCCGACTCGCTGCGCGCCAGCGGGCAACTGCCGAAGTTCGAGGAAGATCTGTTTCGCCTGCGCGAAGGTCTCTACCTCTCGCCGACTTCCGAGGTGCAGCTCACCAATCTCCACCGCGACGAAATCCTCGACGGCGAGACGCTGCCGCGCTATTACACCGCCTACACCCCATGCTTCCGCGCTGAAGCCGGCTCGGCCGGGCAGGAATCACGCGGCTTGATCCGCCAGCACCAGTTCGACAAAGTGGAGATGTATAAATTCGTCACCCCGGAAACCTCGCCGGACGAGTTGGAAACCCTGGTGGCGGCGGCGGAAGACGTGCTGCAGGGTCTCGGTCTACCTTACCGGGTGGTGGCGTTGTGCGCCGGCGACATGGGCTTTTCCGCCTTGAAGACCTACGATCTGGAAGTCTGGATGCCGGGGATGAACAAATACGTGGAGATCAGCTCGTGCAGCAACTGCGGCGATTTCCAGGCGCGTCGCGGGCAAATCCGCTATCGCCGCGAAGCCGGTGCCCGGCCCGAACTGCTGCACACCCTCAACGGCTCCGGCCTCGCCATCGGCCGCACCTGGGCTGCCATCGCGGAAAATTACCAGCAAGCCGACGGCACCATCCGCGTCCCGACGGCATTGCAGCCGTTAATGGGGCGGGAAGTGATTGGATAGCGTTTGCTAACGGAAGTCGTTTAGGGGTAGTTCGCGTCTGCCGTGGCGCGTGGTCTTGTATTGCCACTGGCATTAGCATGTCACCTGGAGGACGATCGCCCTCTCGGCACCGGCGTCGACGAATATCCTGAACCTTACATCCTGTATCTCGCTCCCCTTCCCCATGCAACCTTCGCCCCCCGGCCGCGTATCTTGTAAAGTAACAGCAGGAAAGGAGTTACCATGCGTTCTCGTTGGTTTATTGCACTGGCCGTTCTCTTGGCCGGGTTGGTTTACGCCCAGGAGCCGGTAGAGGTTGCGCTGCGATATCGCACGCAGCCTCTTTCACGTCCCGCGCCGGCGCCGAAGGCGGCGAAGACCGAAAAACCGGCGAAGACTCCCAAGGCGACTGCTTCGCATGTACTGGCGGGGATGGTGGTGGATATCAGCGGGCATATGATTGCCGTGCAGCAGACCAGCGATCAAACCATTTTCATGGCGCATTTGCCCACGGCGCTGCCGAACGGTCTGGCGCCGGGGATGACGGTGACGGTGGATGGCAAATTCGGCCATGGCTTCATTCACGCGGATCGGGTCACCATCACCAATAAGGACATCGCCTGGCCGGCGGTCAGCACGCCGGCGCAGACGTCCGGCCATATCGACCACATCGTGTTTGTGATCCAGGAAGGCCACTCTTTCGATAACTATTTCGGCACCTATCCGGGCGCCAATGGCCTGCCGGCCAACTTGCTGGTGCCGTTGAAACCAGGCAGCGCGCCCACGATGCCGGCGTTTCACTTCACCTTCGACCCGCGACAGGACCTGGACCGCAGTTATGAAACCGCGCGGGCGGCGATCGACAGCGGGAAGATGGACGGCTGGATTCCCGCCGAACGCACCATCGATACGCTGGGCCATTTCGATGACAGCGACATCCCCAATTATTGGGCCTATGCGAAGCATTTCGTGTTGGAGGATAACTTCTTCTCCTCCCTCGCCGGCCCGTCGTTGCCCAATCACCTGTATACCGTGGCGGCGCAGTCCGGGGGGAATGAAAAAAATCTGACACAGGCGCCAAAAGGGGGATTCAACTTCCCCACGCTGCCCGAGTTGCTGGGTCCGTCCAATGTCAGTTGGAAGTATTATGTCGGCACGCATCCCGATCTGTTCAGTCCCGCGAACCCGCTGCCCGGCTTTACCCGCTTCATGCAGGACCCGGGACTGATGTCGCATCTGGTGCAGAATACCGTGCTCTTCCGCGATCTCCGCGAAGGCACGCTGCCCTCGGTAGCCTGGATCGTGCCGAACGCGACGGAAAGCGAGCACCCCAACGCCGATATCCGCGTCGGAATGTGGTACGTCACCGCGCTGGCCAATGCGCTGATGAAAAGTGCCTACTGGCAGAACACCTTGCTGGTAGTTACCTGGGATGATTACGGCGGCTATTACGACCACGTCGCTCCACCGCAGGTGGATGCCCTCGGTTATGGCCCGCGCGTGCCGGCGCTGCTCATCTCGTCCTACGCGCGCCCCGGCTTCATCGATCACACGCAATACGATTTCACCTCCGTGCTGCGCAGCATCGAACATCGCTTCGGCCTGCAGCCGCTGACCAATCGCGACCATCAGGCCAACACCCTCACCGCCGGGCTGGATATGACGCAAACGCCGGCGAAACCGTTCGTGATCGAAGCCCCCATCGGGAACCCATAAGCGCCAAGTTGGGCATTAATCCGCTCAGGTATCTCTGGCGCGCGCGCGTCCTCGCGAGCACCCCGGTGGTTGAGTAGACTATGGATGATCGTATCGAAACCACCGGAGTGCTCGCGAGGACGCGCGCGCCAGAGATAACAGAACAGATACGCAAATTGATCGGTCGCTAACTCGCCACCTCGATGTAAAAGATGTTATAATTAGAAGAATACGATGCTCTCCACGGATTGCCGGATGAGGACCGTGGAGTCGAGGTACAGCGATGTCGGAAACCACTTCTTTATCAGCCATCGACGCGCTGCAAAGTCGCATCGGGCGGCTGGAACGCCTGCTCGATATCAGCGCGCAGCTCAATTCCACCCTGGATTTTCCCCGCTTGTTGCACACGATTTTGCAATCGGCCTGCGATCTGCTCGATGCGGAAGTCTCCTCCCTGTTTCTCCTCGAACGCGAAACCGGCGATCTCGTGATGGCGCTGGCCACGAATCTTCCTGTGGAAGTCGCGCGCACCATTCGCGTGAAACCCGGCCAGGGGATTGCCGGCAAAGTGGCGTCCTCGGGTGAAACCGTGCTGGTTTCCGACGTGCATACCGATCCGGCCTTCTATGGCAAGGTCGATTCGATGACCAACTTCACCACCCGCTCGATCCTCTGCGTTCCCTTGCGCACCCATGCCGTCACCTTCGGCGAGGCGGGCGAGCAGGTGCTGGATTCACACGTCATTGGTGTAGCGCAGGTGCTCAATAAGCGCGAGGGTACCTTCACGGAAGAGGACATCCAACTCTTCGAGGCGATGGGATCGCAAGCCGCCGTCGCGCTGGAAACCACCATGCTCTATGAGGCGATGCAGACCACCTTCACCGGTGTGGTCGGCGCGATGGCGGCGGCCATTGACGCCAAAGACGATTACACGCATGGCCACTCCGCCCGCGTCGCCGAGTTTTCCATGAGCATCGGTCGCCAGCTTGGCCTCAGCCGCCAGCAACTCGCCACCCTGCATCTGAGCGCCTTGCTGCACGACGTGGGGAAGATCGGCGTGCCGGACAGCGTGCTGAATAAGCGCGACAAACTGACCGACGAAGAGTTCGCCATCATCCAGCGCCACCCCGCTATCGGCTTTCACATCATGGAAAAAGTACCGGCCTTCCAGGACGCCCTGCGTGGGATGCACGAGCACCACGAGCGTCCGGACGGGCGCGGCTACCCCAATCATCTCACCGCGGAACAGATCTCCCTCTTCGCCCGCATCATCGGCGCCGCCGACGCTTTCGACGCCATGACCTCCTCCCGCGTCTACCGCGCCGCGCTCCCGGTGGAAGAAGCCCTGCGCCGCGAACGAGAAGCCATCGGCGCCCAATTCGACGCCGACGCCGTCGCCGCCCTAGAAACCGCCTACCGCAACGGCCACATCATCCCCGCCGGCGAAGCAACCGCCAAAGCGTAACCCTGGAACCACGGTCATCCTGACCGCCATGCAACCGGGAGCATAGTGGTTTGCCACCTACCCCATGGACCGCCGGCTTCTAGCCGGCGGCGTGTTTCCCCTCCTGTTCCCTTCTATGCTCCAGACCCGCGGGTGGGGGAACACATGCTGGAGGGATTCAGATCATGCGCACGGTAGAACACCCCCCCCTTCCTGCGCAACAAATGGTTCTAAATTCCCTCCCCCAGAGCACCGCGATGGGACCCAAAGCCACCAGAACCCCCACACGCGCGGTAGGAGCAAAATTCCTCCCTGAAACTCATCTGACCTCGCCTCCCTATTGCAAACAAGCTAGATAAGCGCTATTATCTCTACACGGCAGTTTCACCACCAGTAGCGACGACCAACCGCCATGATAACTCCCTGCCGATGGAGGATATTCTATGCTCCGCTCCCTCTTCGCGCTCCTGCTCACGTTGGCGCTCCTCTGCGCCGCGCTCCCCACCGTTGCCACCGCCGGTCGCGGCGACTGGTGGATGTTCCATCACGATGTCAAACATACCGGTCGGAGTGCTTTCACCGGCCCTAATAATCCGATGGTCAAATGGGCCTTTCCTCACGGATGCGGAAAAGCTTCCCCGGTGCAGGACGCGGACGGAACGCTGTATGTCGGCGGGGACAGTCTCTATGCGATCAACCCGGATGGTACGCAGAAATGGACTTTTGCCAACGAGGGGAACGACACAGTTCCGGCCATTGGTTCGGACGGGACGATCTATGTCGGCGCGGGAGACGGCAATCTGTATGCCGTTAATCCGAACGGCACGAAAAAATGGGTATATCCCACCCACGGTACGATCTCCGACAATCCGGCGATCGGCGCGAATGGGACGATTTATATCGCTACGGTTGTTTACTACACGTATTCCGATATGCAGGATGACTATTCAGGCAACAGCGGGATCCTTCATGCCATCAATCCGGACGGCACGAAGCGATGGGACACGGAATTCATTCGCATGGGGATTCGTTCCTCTCCGGCGATTGGTGCGGATGGAACGATTTATGCCGGCTCGGATGATAGCTTGTATGATGATCTGGGCAGAATCACCAATTCCGGGAGCTTTCTGGCGATTAGCCCGAATGGCGATCAACAATGGATATTTCGACCCAACAATAATGCGAATGCCTTTGATTCCTCGTCGGCGATTGGGTCAAACGGGACAATCTATATTGGATCGAATGATACCAACCTCTACGCCATCAATACTGCTGGCGAGCAATTATGGGCCTATCAGACCGGTGGAGCAGTAAGCTCCTCCCCTGCGTTGGGCGCAGATGGGACGATATATGTGGGTTCGGAGGACGGCAACCTCTACGCTATCCATCCGGACGGCACGACAAAATGGGTATTTCAAACAGGGAATAGCATCGGCTCCTCACCGGCGCTCGGAGGGGACGGAACCATCTATGTCGGCGCGCAGGACGGCAACCTCTACGCCGTCAATCCGGACGGTAGCAGGAAATGGGCGTTGTCTAACATCGGTGATGTCGACCCAGCGATTGGCAATGACGGGACAATCTATGCCGGTGGGTATGCCATCAGTAATATGGTGGAGTATCGCGTGACTCCGATGGCGGGAGCAAACGGCGCCATCTCCCCGAATGCCGCACAACAGGTGAAACCCGGCGGAAGCCTTACCCTGATCGCCACGGCAAATGCGGGCTATACCGTGGATACCTGGCAACTCGATGGCATGATCGCCCAGGTGGGGGCCAACCAGTATACACTGAAGAATATCACTGCCAATCACACGATCAAGGTGACATTTCGGACCATCATCCTGCAGCGCGGTGACTGGTGGGTGTTCCACCACGATCCTCAGCACACCGGACGCAGCCCGTTCACCGGCCCCAAATCGGCGGCCATAAAATGGCACTTCACCACCCAGGGCGCCATCTCCTGGTCGTCGCCGGCAATCGGCCTGGATGGCACGGTGTATATCGGCTCTACCGATCACAACTTATACGCGTTGAAGCCGGACGGCACGAGAAAATGGGTCTTTACCACCAGCGCGTCGGTGAACGGTTCCCCGGCCATCGGTCGGGATGGCACAGTCTATGTCGCAACCGCGGACAAAAAGTTTTACGCCATTACTCCTGCTGGCACGGCGAAATGGGCACAACCGTTTACGACCGGGGAAGCCATCGGATCTGATCCCGTCATCGGAACGGATGACACGATCTATTTTGGTACGAATAGCGGCAATCTGTATGCCTTGAATCCTGATGGCACGGCGCAGTGGGTGCATCCCTTTGTTGCCGGCAGTGCGATCGAATCTTCACCGGCTATTGCCACGGACGGCACGATCTATATCGGGACGGATGGCGGAAAGTTGTATGCCGTGAAGTTGGATGGCACGGCGAAGTGGACCACGCCGTTCACGGCTTCCGGCGCGATTTACTCTGCACCCACCATCGGCGCGGATGGCACGATTTACTGTGGATCGGCAGACCACGCTATTTATGCGGTGAATCCGAGTGGAACGAAGAAGTGGGCCTTCCAGACCAATGGGATGAATAACGCCTCGCCGGCAATCGGGACGGACGGCTGCATCTATGTGGGATCGTCCGATAAAAACGTCTACGCGATCAAGCCGGACGGAACAGCGAAGTGGATACATCCCTTTGCCACCGGCAGCGCGATCGGCAGTTCGGCGGCGATCGGTGCGGATGGCGTCATCTACGTCGGGTCGTGCGATAACAATCTGTATGCCATCACCCCGGATGGCGTCGCGAAATGGGCGCAGCCCATCAAAACCGCGAACTGGATCAACTCTTCTCCCGCCATTGGCGCCGACGGCACGCTTTATTTCGGATCACGTGATGGTAATGTCTATGCCGTTGGTACCCAACAATACATAATTACTCCCATCGCCGGTTCGAATGGCGTCATCAGTCCAAGCACACCTCAAACAGTAGCGTACGGCAGCAGCATCACGTTGACCGCGAAGCCCAATACTGCTTACCAGATAGACACCTGGCAGCTCGATGGCACTATCATCTATGTTGGCGGCAAAGTCGCCAACGGCGCGTATACCGGTTTGACCTGCACGCTGAATACTATCACCGCCAGTCACGCGGTCAAAGTCAGCTTCAAATCCTTGCCGCCGTTGACGGTGACACCGTCCGCTGGCGCGAATGGCAGCATCAGTCCCAGCATCCCGCAGACAGTGAACTACGGCACCAACCTGACCTTCACCGCAACAGCCAATGCCGGCTACACGGTGGATGTCTGGCAACTCGATACCGTCACCGCGCAGACCGGCGGAGCGCAATACGTGCTCAAGACCATCACCGCCAATCATGTGGTCAAGGTATCTTTCAAGGTGTTGCCGAAGTTTACCGTGACGCCGTCCGCCGGCATCAACGGCACCATCAGCCCGAATACGCCTCAGACGATGGTCTACGGTGGCAGTCTCACCTTCACCGCGACGGCGAACGCCGGGTATACGGCGGTAAGCTGGCTGCTCGACGGCGTCGCGGTGCAGCCGGGGGGTGCCCAGTATACGCTGACCAACATTACCGCCAATCACACCGTGAAAGTCACCTTTGCCGCGCCAAGTCTCAAGGCCGACCTGTCGATCGCCAACGGCGATGCGGTCTACCTCGGTCTGGGCGTCATCAATCTCGATGGCACCAATCAGACGAAGGCGCAAACGGTCGCGGGCAGCGTGACGGCGACGTATCTCTTCCGCGTGGAGAACGCCGGCAATGTCACCGACACCGTCACCCTCACCTGTCCGCTGCCGGCGCTGTCCGGCTGGACCGTGCAGGTCATCGACCGTGTCACGAATAAAGACATCACCGCCGTCATCACCGGTGCCGGCTACACCTCCGTCGCGCTGGCACCCGGCGTAGCCGGCGGCTTCACCTTGAAAGTCACCCCGACCAGCAGCGCGTTGTCCGGCAAAGCCTACGCGTTGCTGATCACCGGCACTTCGGTGAAGGATAAGACGAAGAAAGATGTGGTGAAGGCGGTGACGACGAAGCAGTAAGCGTTCCGGCCTATTACTTCCGGTGGGAGCGCGCTCAACCTGATCGCGCTCCCATCAATGGAATAATATTTATGCCTCACCTCCTGGTGCCTCCATCTTTACGTCAGCATTTTGCCACTTCCTCGCCCGAAATCCCCACATATCTCTTGCTGATTGGCAGAGTTTACGCTAATATGGCTATGCGATAGCTAACTCACTGATCACATACCGTTCCTGGATTTCGACCTGCCGATGGGAGGCCATCACATGATCCGCACCTTCTCCACGCTCCTGCTCGCGCTGGCACTCCTTTGCGCCGCGCTCCCCACCGTTGCCACCGCCGGCCGCGGCGACTGGTGGATGTTCCGCCATGATCCGCAGCACACCGGACGCTCCGCTGTTTCGGGTCCGAGCATCCCGGTGCCGAAATGGGTATTCGCGCCTGATTTTGGTTATATGCGATCATCACCAGCCATCGGAGCGGACGGAACACTATACATCGGCTCTAGATATTCCAAGCTCTATGCGGTCAACCAGAACGGCACGAAGAAGTGGGCTTTTACTACCATCTCGGGTTCCTGGTCGGGTGAAATAATCTGGTCTTCACCGGCGCTCGGGACGGATGGGACCATTTATATCGGCGCGAATAATTGTCATCTCTATGCCGTGAACCCGGATGGCACGCAGAAATGGGCTTTTCAAACCGGGGTTGGAGAACTCATAGATGATACGGAATCATCCTCCCCGGCGATCGGCGCGGATGGGACGGTCTATCTCGATGCGCCTGATTACAAACTCTATGCCATCAACCCGAACGGGACGCAGAAGTGGGCTTTTACCACCGGATATGAAATCTATGCCTCCCCGGCCATCGGAGCGGATGGGACGATCTATGTCTTATCAGGTGATGGCAAGCTATATGCCATCACCTCAAACGGGACGCAGAAGTGGGCTTTTGATACCGGATCTATTTATCCCATGTCCTCCCCAGCCATCGGGGCAGATGGGACAATTTATGCAGTCTCAGATAAACTCTATGCTATCAACCCAAACGGCACGGAGAAGTGGGTCTATGCCACCGGAGGTGGTATGTCCTCCCCGGCCATCGGAGCCGATGGAACAATATATGTTGGCTCGGATAAACTCTATGCCATCAACCCGAATGGCACGAAAAAATGGGCCTACGCCACTGGAGATTATATAAACTCCTCCCCAGCCATCGGGGCAGACGGGAAGATTTATGTCGGCTCAAATGATCGTAATCTCTATGCCATCAATCCGGACGGCACACAGAAGTGGGTTATCGCCACAGGTGGCCCCATAGCATCTTCCCCGGCCATTGGCGCAGACGGAACAGTCTATGTCGGCTCGGACGATAAGAAACTCTATGCCATCGGAAACAAAGCCGCGACTTTCACCGTCACCCCAACCGCCGGCATAAACGGCACGATCAGTCCGAACACACCGCAGACCGTCACCGCAAACGGCAACCTGACCTTGACCGCGACGGCCAATGCCGGCTACACGGTTGATGCCTGGCAACTCGATACCATCACCGTGCAGACTGGCGGGTTGACGTATATGCTAAAAAATGTCACCGCCAATCATACCGTGAAGGTGACATTCAAACCGCTCACGGTTACCCTCACTCCCTCGACTGACGCCAACGGCACAATTACGCCGAATACCGCGCAGACAGCCAACTACGGCAACAGCGTCACCTTTACCGCGAAACCCAATGCCGGCTATCAGGTGGATTATTGGAAATGCAACGGTGCGATTGTTTTTAACGGCGGTAAGGTCGCTAATGGCGCCTATACGGGATTAACGTTCACGATCATCCCAATCAGCAGCAGCACCGTCAATGTGGCCTTTACCGCGGTGAACTACACTATCACACCGTCGGCAGGCGCGAATGGCGCCATCAGTACGAACATACCGCAGTTGGCGAAGTATGGCTGCAAGCTCATCTTCACCGCGAAGCCCAATACGGGCTACCGCGTGGATTATTGGAAATTCAACGGTGCACTTGTTTATAACGCCGGCAAGGCAGCTAATGGCGCCTATACGGGGTCCACACTCACGCTCACCGTAATCAGCAACAGCACCGTTTATGTGGCCTTTACCGCAATGAACTACACCATCACACCGTCGGCAGGCCCTAATGGCAGCATTATCCCGAAATCAACCCAAACAGTCTCTAATGGCAGCAGTGTCTCCTTCACCGCGACGGCGAATGCCGGCTATACGGTTGATAGCTGGACACTTGACGGCGCTGTCGTACAGACCGGCGGAAATCAATACACGCTGAAAACCATCTTCGCCAACCATGCCGTCAAGGTGACTTTTAAACTGCGAACCTTTCTCATTACGCCGAGTGGCGGCTCAGGGGGTGTCATCACACCACCAACACCGCAGATGGTTAACTACGCCGGTAACATCACCTTCATCGCGACAGCGTATGCTGGATTCACCGTCGATTGCTGGACACTCGATGGCGTAACCATACAGGTTGGCGGGTCATCGTATACGCTGAAGACCGTGACTTTCGCCCACACGGTGATGGTCAAGTTTATCTCGACCAACAAAAACCAGCCGGACCTGACTATCTGCAATAACGGTGATACCACATATATGGGATGGAATATTCTGAATGTAACAGGTAGCAATCAGACGACAATGCAGTCAGTTGCGAACGGTGTCGCGGCAACCTATCTCTGGCGCGTCGAAAACCATGGTTATACTAGCGACAGTTTCTTGTTAACCTGTCCGCTGCCGGCGCTGTCCGGTTGGACCGTGCAGGTCATCGACCGTGTCACGAATAAAGACATCACCGCCGCGATCACCGGTGCCGGCTACACCTCTGTCACGCTGGCGCCCGGCGTGGCCGGCGGCTTCACGCTGAAAGTCACCCTGACCAGCACCGCGTTGTCTGGCAAAGCCTACGCGTTGCTAATCACCGGCGTCTCGGTGAAGGACAATACGAAGAAGGACGCGGTGAAGGCGGTGACGACAAAGCAGTAAACGGATCACGCCATGCATTCGGGGTCAAAACGGCCGCCCGAAGCTCCCGGTGGGTGATGCTTCGGGCGGCGCGGTTTGGTTATTGTTTGGTCGTGACGGCTTTCACCGCATCCTTCTTCGCGGCATTGCCGGTCGAGGTAGCGGTGATCAGCACCGAGCAGGGATTCATGAGCACGCCGGCGGCGGGCGTCATGTGCAGAGTGTAGAGGGTGACGACGCCGGCAGCGAGGACGCGAGTGGTGAACCCGGCGCTGGTGATGGCGGTGGTAATGTCGCTGCCGGTGGCTCGGTCGATGAACTGGGCTTTCCAGCCGGACATCGGCGGCAGACATGTGATGGTAAAGCTATCGCCGGTATTCCCGACATTCTTCACCTCGAAGAGATAATGCACGGCGGTGCCGGCAGCAGTCGTCTGGCTCTTTGTCTGGTTGGCACCATCCAGGTTGACAATGCCCAGGCCGGTATAGCTCGCTTCACCGTAGTTGCAGATGGCCAGATCGGGCTGGTAAATCACCGGCACGGTGGTCACCGTTTTTACCACGTCCTTGTTCGTGGTAGCTGACCTGGAGACCGCCGTCAGTGCCAGCGTCAGCGTGCCGTTGACCGTGGCGCCGGGGGTAATGCGTACCGTGTATTTATTCCAGGTGCCCATCGCCAGCATGACTTGCGCGCCGGCGCTGGTGAAGGCGTTGGTGACATCCTTGCCGGTGCTCTGGTCAATGCACTGCAACGTCCAGCCCGAAGGCGCCGGTGGGCAGGTCAACGTGATGGTGTCGCCGGTGTTGCCGGAATTTTTCACCTGGACATAATAGATGGCTGTCACGCTATTGGCTACCGTCTGGCTCTTCGTCTGGTTGGCGCCGTCGAGATTGAGCACGCCTAATCCGGTATAGGTCGCTTCGCCGGCGTTGCAGATGGCCAGGTCCGGTTGGTAGCGCGGCGCCACGATGATGGCCGCTTTCACCACATCCTTCTTCGTCCGGTCTTTCCCGGAGGTGCCGGTAACGGCCGGGGTGTAGGTGCCGTAGACGGTGGCGTTGGGGGTGACGTGCAAGGTATATTTATTCCAGGTGCCCATCGCCAGCGTTACGTTTACCCCGGCGCTGGTGAAGGCGTTGGTGACATCCTTGCCGGTGCTCTGGTCAATGCACTGCAACGTCCAGCCTGATGGCGCCGGCGGGCAGGTTAGCATGATCGTGTCGCCGGTATTGCCGGCGTTCTTCACCTGGACAAAGTAGTTGGCCATCGTGCTGTTCACCACCGTCTGGCTCTTCGATTGGTTGGCGCCATCACTATTGATCACGCCCAGGCCGAGATACGCCGCGTCACCAGCGTTGCATACTGCCAGGTCCGGCTGATAGTATGCCGGGATCGCCAGCGTGGCGCTGCTCGCGACCGGTGTGACGATTTCCGTGCAGACGATGGTCGCGGTATTGACGATATTTGTCCCGCCGCCCACACTGCTGCCGACGAGAGCCTTGAAGCTCATGCTCTGCGCACTGGCGCCGGCGTTCAGCATGCCCGGCGTCCAGGTGAGCGTGTGCGTGGTGGCGTTGAAGGCGGCAACGCCGCTCGCGCTGCCGGCGACATAGGTAAGGCCGGACGGCAGGATATCGGTCAATTGGACATTCGTCGCCGACGCATTGCCGGTATTGGCGTATGACAAAGTATAGGTAACTGCTCCGCCGGCCGGAATACTGGTGGGAGCAACGGTTTTCTGTAACATCATCACCGGTCCAAACACCAGAACCGAGCAGGCATCATTGAGCGCAGCGCCGCCAGCGCATTGCACGGTAGACCGATTACCGATCAGCGTTCCCGGCGGCGATGCGGCACTCACGACGGCCTGGAATGTCACCTGCTTTCTATCACCGATCAACAGCGTTCCCAGTGACCAGGACAAAGTATGTGTTGGCGCGGTGAAAGATCCACCGCCGGTGGCAGAGCCTGCCACATAGCTGAGCGCGGAATCCGGCACATCGGTCAGCATGACCTGGGTTGCCGTTTGCCGACCGATGTTCTGTACGGTCAGTATGCATGTCACGGTTTTCCCGGGCATGACATCCGTGGGATTGATCGCACTATGCAAAGCCAGGGTAGACCATGATCCGTTATTGATGGCCAGCAGATGATGATCGTTCGAGCCGAATATCAAGGTGCCGTCGTCAGTGAGGGCAGGCGACATGGCCCAGTCGTCGGAATGATCACTCCAGAGACATTGGCCATTCGCATCGATGCCATACATATTGCCGTCCCAGTTGCCGATGTAGACGTGATTGTTGGCATCCACCGTCGGGGAATTATCGATACAATTGGATGTTAGAAAAACCCATTTCGCCGTTCCGTCTGCTTTAATGGCATAGACTTTGTGATCGTGGGAGCCAACGTAGACGGTGCCGTCTGCGCCAATGGCCGGCGTAGATTCGACCCAGTCCCCGGTACCATAGTGCCATTTTTCCGTGCCGTCCGGATTGACCGCATACAGCCACCAGTTATTCGATCCGACATAGATGGTGCCATTCGCCCCAATGGCCGGGGCCGAGAGGATACACCCGCCGGTCGAGAACACCCACTTGACATGGCCGTCTGGAGTCAGCGCATACAGGTTCCGGTTATGGGAGGCGACGTAAATGGTGCCATCCAGACCGAAGGCCGGGGATGTCACCCAGTCATTGGTGGTAAAGATCGCCTGCCCAGCGCCGGTGTTCGGGTCGAACGCATACAGTCCGCCGTTCATTCCGCCGATATAGACCAGGCCGTCCGGGCCGATCATCGGCGAATCATCGAAGCAGGTCATATAGACGTCCCACTTTTGCGATCCGTCCGGATTCACCGCATAAATATGCCCATTGTGCGAGCAGGCAAAGACGGTGCCATTCGCGGCGATCGCCGGGGTGCCGACCACCCAATCATGGGTATCGAATCGCCATTTCCCATAACCACCATTCGGGGTCAACGCATATAATCCGTTGCGGGTGCCCACGTAGATAGTGCCATCCGCGGCGATGGCCGGGGCCGATTCGATGCTTGTCCAGAGATCGCTCACCCAGATGCGCTGATCCGTCGTCGGCCCGGCGGCCGGGCTGTGCCCGGTATGCTGGGCATCGCGATTGAGCATCCAGCATCCGCTACGGGCGTTGGCCGCCACGATCAGCGTCGATGTGTTGCTAATGGTCGGTGGTAACTCGGCGCAGGTGAGGGTAGCCGTATTGTCAATCCGCGTACCGGCGGTTGTCGATGCGTTGACCGTCGCCTGAAAACTGACGGTAAAGGTTTCGGCGTGATGATCCGCCAGCGTCCCCGGCCACCAGGTAAAGGTACCATGCTGATAGCTGCCTCCGCCGGTAACGGATCCCTGCACATAGGACAGATTCGCTGGAAGCGGATCCGTCAGCACGACTTGCGTGACCGCATGGTTTCCGTAATCACGGTAGGTAAGCGAATAAGTGACACGATCGCCCGGTTGGGCACATGGCGGATCGACGGTGGTGTAGAGCGATACCTTCGGCGCGCCGATGGCGTATAGTTTTCCATCCGACGAGCCGACATAGAGGACGTCTTTGACCAGCGCCGGAGAAGACCGCACCATTCCTCCCGTGGCAACGGTCCAATTCAACGTGCCGTTCGCATTCACGGCATAGATTTTATGATCATCGCAACCGAAGTAAATGATGCCATCCGCCCCGACGGCCGGCGATGATTCGATCGCTCCGCCGGCGGTATACATCCATTTTCGTGAATCATGAGGAGGACTGTATTGAAGTGCGTAGAGTTTATGATCATCAGAGCCGGCGTAAATCGTGCCGTCAGGTCCAATCGCCGGCGTTGTATTCACCCTACCCGACATCGGTCCCATCTCATACAGCGTCGATATATCGATATTTTGATTCAAGCCACAGACATAACCACTTGACCCTGAATATCCTGAGAAGAGGAGCGAGCCATCCGCTTTGATCACCGGAGGGGATGAAGCATTCACCCCATGAAATTGGACATAGCTCCAGTCGGTGGCATCTGCCGACCCGTTTACCGTTGGCGGATGTTCAAACCACCATTCATTATTCACGTTGATCCGATCAAGTCGCGTGGGTGATAACGCATTGAGGTATTCATCAGTACCAATCGCCATGGAATACATACTGCCGGAATTGAACGGTGTCTGATAGGATGTGCCGTCGGTATGAATCGTCCAGAGCGAGCTGTCGTAACCGTTTGCGGAAACCTCGATACAACCACTCGCATCGATGACCGGAGACCCGTCGATAGCATCGTAACAGTATGATCGCCATTTCAGCGTGCCGTCCGGATGGAGCGCATACAGATATCCATCATTCGAGCCGACATAGATCGTCCCATCCGTATCGATGGTCGGCGAGGAGACGACCGCATTCCCAGTAACGTAGGCCCATTTCAGCGTGCCGTCCGGGTTGAGGGCGTAAAGTTTATGATCATCCGAACCCACATAAATCGTGCCGTCGTCGGCAATAGCCGGTGACGACTCGATAGCGGCGCCGGTTGGAAAAGCCCAATTGACCATGGCAGTGCCATTAGGGCCGCACACACTACTGCGCCCGGTATGTTGTGCGTCGTGATGGAACATCCACCAATCGCCGCGACCGGTACCTGACGCGAAACTACTCAGCAAAAGCAGTAGCAGCAGAACGATGCCATGATGGACTGCGCGCCCGGCAAGCGGAAACAGGGGCAATTGATTCAAGGGACGACTCCTTCGACGTTTAGTGCTAATAACGTCCAGCTAGGCCAATAAAGTATCGTTGATTGATCATGCCGTCAAGTTCTATAATTAAATACATGATCATTCAGCATGGTTACAACTCACGTAAACGCGCAATCGATGGTAGTTATATATTTGAGATTTCGCTCTATCAGTGCCCCGGATAAGAATGCATCATATTGCGGCAGCGGGCTGCCGACTCCCCCAGTATGATGCATCGTTGCCTGACTCAATAACTACAAATAAATATTTGATTTTCCTGTCTGGTAAGGTTTGCCATCCTTGCTATCAGGGTATAATTCGCCTTAACGGAATGAGCGATCTCGTTCATCTGTAAAAAATACAAAATAATTTTTGCGTTTACCCCCAAAAACAGGTTTGACGCCTGGTCCGAACGGGTACAATGCATTCTGTTGAGGAAAATTAGGCTTCCGTACCACGGTGCTTATCGGCAGCGTGTCTATTCCTTCCGCGAGGAGGGGTGACACGCTGCTTTTTTTTGGTTTTGGAGGAGAGTTATGCCGTTACCGACTGATGCGCAAATCGTCTGGCCGCCGCGCCAATGGTTGCCGGTCTACGATCAATATCGCTTGCACGATGCCTGGTATAGCGGGAGCGCGGACCGGCTGGCGAATACCTACGCCTCGCTGTTGCTCAATCCGCTGCACTCCACGTCGTGGGAGCCGGCGGCGTCGAGCAATATTTATCTGCTCTACCAGACGCTCAATATGCAGAATGCCTTCTGGGCGCGGGTGGCGCAGAAGGAGCGCGCGTCGCTGGCGCACGTGCCGGTGGCCGGCGATTTGGCCGCCACCAGCGCCAGCCTGCTCTTCGGCGAAGCGCCCAGCATCACCATCCCCGAAGGCGAAGGCGATCCGTCGACTATCGCGCGCACGTCGGCCCGGCTGAATTTCTTCTGCGAAGCGCTGGCGCTGCATAGCCGGCTGGTCGAAGCGGCGGAAAGCTGCGCAGCGCTGGGCGGGGTCTTCCTGAAGATCAACCTGGAGCCGGCGCTGGCGAACTATCCGATCCTTTCGGTCGCGCAGGTCGATGCCGCGGTGCCGGAATTCCTGCACGGCTTTCTCACCGCCGTCACCTTCTGGCGCGTCACGCGGGATGACGGTGATGGGCGAATCTGGCGTTTGCTGGAGCGCTATGAACGCGGCATGATCTTCAATGGGCTTTATGAAGGATCGATCAATCAACTCGGTCATCAAATTCCATTGACCGCCTGCCCGGATACCGCCCAATTGGCGCCGGCATTCGCCACCGGGATCGACGACCTGCTCTGTCGCTATCTCCCGAATGTCCGCCCGCATCGGCTCTTCCGCAAGCTGCCCATCGGCCAGAGCGATTTCGCCGGCGTCGAGAGCCTGATGGATTCGCTGGACGAAATTTACACCGCCTGGCTGCGCGATATCCGCCTGGCCAAAGGCCGGATTATCGCCGACGAGTCGATGTTCGAGGCGCAACCGGACGGCACGCGCACCTTCGATCTCGACCGCGAAGCCTATATGGGCCTGCATACGCTGGTCGATACCAGTGCCGGATTGCCCGGACAGTTGACAGTGGCGCAATTCGCCATCCGCGCCAACGAGTTTGCCGTGACCGCCGGTGATTTCCTGCGCCGTATTTATACCACTGCCGGCTATGCCCCGCAGTCCTTCGGGCTCGACCTGGAGGGGCGGGCGGAAAGCGGAGTGGCACTGGCGATGAAGGAAGGCAAATCGATCGCCACCCGCGGGCGCAAAGGCCGCTACTGGACGCCGGCCATCGCCGACATGCTTACGCTGCTGCTCCAGGTGGACGCGCGCCATTGCCGCAGCGGTGTCGAACCACTGCGCCCGCGCGTGGAACTGGCGGCCACCGCCGGCCCAAACCTGCTGGACACCGCGCAAGCCGTCAACCTGCTCCGCCAGGCGCAAGCCGCCAGCACGGAAACACTGGTCGAACTGCTGCACGCCGACTGGTCCCCACAGGCCAAAAGCGCCGAAGTGGAGCGCATCCAACAAGAACAATCCCGCGCCGGCGGGCAGGGATAGTGATTCACCGGATGGTGCGAATAAATAGAAAGGAGTCGAGATGCCCGAAGAACAGGCGCCGCATGCGGCGAGTGAACCCGACGTGGCGGATACCACGGCCCCCACGCCCCCCGAGGGCGGAGAAAAAACCACCTTTACCAAGGCGGAAGTGGAGAAGTTGATGGCGGACCGGTTGGCGCGCGAAACCCGGCAACGTGAAAAGGCCATCGCGGACGGCGTGCAGGCGCAACTTGCACGGCAAATTACCGAGATGACCACTACCTTGCGCTCCCGGCTGGTGCACGCCGAAGCGGAAGCGCTGGCGCTGGCGGCGGGTGTGCGCGCGGAGGATGTGGGCAGCGTACTCAAGCTGGCCGACATCACCGGCGCCTTACTCGACGATGCCGGCGAACCGGATCGCGCGGCGCTCCGCGCGAGCATCGACGCCGTGCTCACGGCCCACCCCTTTTTCCGGGTGGGCGCACCACACGGTTTTGGCGGCGAGTATGCCGGTGGCGATAATGCCGCCGTCAGCCTGGATCGGCAGTTGACCGAATCGCTGCAGCGCGGCGACACGCTCACCTACCTCGCTTTGCAAAACCGCAAATATCAAATCGGAGGATAAAGATTATGCCAAACATCACTGGCGGTGCCACGGTGTGGAACCTGCCCAACCTGGTCGGACCGTTGCTGTCCGTCCGTCGTCCGGCGACTCCCTTTCTGAATATGATCGGGGGCATCAACGGCATGAAAATCAGCAAAGCGGCGGAATTTGCCATCGGGCAGCAATTCACGCTGAACACCGCCACCCAGCCGGAGATCGCCGAAGCCGACTCGCTGGTCGCACCCACCGCCTCAGCGTATGTGCCGGCGCAATACACCAACGTGTGCCAGATCTTTCAGCATGCGGTATCCATTTCCTATGCCCGCATGGCCGATACCGCCACGCTGCTCGCCGGCTCGCTCTCGGTGGCGGGGGAATCCAATCCCATCGTCGATCCGCTGGTGCAGCAGCAGAACCTGGCGCTGTTGCAGGTGGCGGAAGAGCTGGAATACACCTTCCTGCGCGGCGTCTATCAGCGTTCCACCGCTGCCGATGTGCCTAATAAAACGCGCGGCATGCTCTCCGCCGTTGCTTCCAACATCGTGAATGCCGACGCGAAGAAATTCAGCAAGGCGCTGATGGATCAATTGCTGCAGACCATGGCCGGCAACTTGGCGGTCTTCGGCAACATGATCCTGCTCGCGAATGCCTTCCAGATCAACCAGATCAGCAACGTCTACGGCTACGCCCCGCAGGACCGCAATATCGGCGGCGTGCAGATCAAGGTCATCCTCACCGATTTCGGTCCCATCGGCGTGCAATACACCCCACTGATGCCGACCGACACCATGCTGGTGGCCGATATCGCCAACATCGCCCCGGTCGCGCAGGAAGTGCCGGGCAAAGGCGTGCTCTTCTATGAGCCGCTGGCCAAAGCCGGCGCCGGTGAAACCGGGCAAATCTTCGGCATCGTCGGTCTCGATCACGATGTCGAATACAAGCACGGCAAAATCACCAATCTGGCGACCAGCTAGCAATCAGTGTTTGGGGTCTGGGGTAAAACCGTTGCCGGACTATCAGTCCAAACAACGCGTTGGCCGGCTTTCGTCGGCTAACCCCAGACCCCGGACCGATCCGGGGCACGACTCCGGCAATTGAATGTGGAGGTTGAACATGGGCGGAAAAGATTTACTCGGTGTCGCCCCGGTGTTGCGCGACGAACTCACCAGTCTGGAGGCGGCCGATATCATCCCGGCCGGGGTGATTACCAACGCCGAATTGGCGGACGACGTGAAGGTCGGTTCACTGACCGCCTTGACGACCACGGCAAAGTCCTCGGTCACGGCGGCACTCAACGAGGTGGACGGCCTGGCGCACAACGCGCTCTCCCGCATCGCCGTCGCGCAAGCCGATAGCGTGGCAACCGACGTCGGCGGCCTGGTTGCCGACTTCAATGCGCTCCTCGCCAAACTGCGTACCGCGGGTTTGCTGGCAAGCTGATCGTACGCCATTCCCCCGGATTAATCCGGGGGGAATGGCGAAAAAGGAGTCTGACATGGCAGCTTATGCCACGCTTGATGAGCTGGCGGAATATCTGGCCGTTGACGCGAATACCCTTACCGCCCAGGACGTGCGCCTGCTGGCCCGTGCCAGCGACTTGCTCTACGCGCTGACGTGTGGCGCCTGGGAGATACCGGCGGATGCCGCGACCGCGACCGATCCTGCCTATGCGACACTGTGCCGGGCGACTTGCGCGCAGGTGGAATACTGGCGTCTGCACGGGGAAGCGCTGGATACGCAACCGGCGGTAGCGCGCACCAGTGTCGGGAAATTCTCGCAAGAATTCGCCGGCGGTCGCGACCCACGATTGGCGCCGCGCGCCTACGACTATCTACTCGGCGCCGGTTTGCTCTACCGGGGAAAGCGGGTGCGCTGATGATCTCGGATATCCTGTTGCGCGACACGATCACTATCACCGCCCACCTGGGTCATGATGCTTATGGTTTGAACTACAGCGACCAGGCCATCGCGGCACCGGCGTATTGTGAACCCGGTTACCGGGTGGTGCGCACCGCGGACGGTGAAAATGTCATCGCTAACCTGTTCGCCATCCTCCCCGCGGATATCGCCATCGCGCCGATGGACCGTGTGGACTGGAATGGCTCCGCGTATCGGGTCATCGAGGTGCAATCCCAGCGCCCGGGCGGTGTGCCGCATCACCTAGAAGTCACCCTGCAATCGATGACCACGTGAAAAAGTATGAGCGAATCAACGATTTGTTTCCTTACGCGCAATTCGCTACCCAGGAGGGTTCCGTGCTGACCGAAGAATTGGCAAGTTATCTGGCTGCCCAGGGATTGGTAAGCTACGATGCCACCGGGCGCGCCGGCAATTGTTTCGTGGAAACGCTGCCCGATGCGCCGGACCTGGCGGTGGCCATCTATAGCATCGGCGGTGCGCCGCCGTCGCAACGCAACGCCATCGCCTTCCCCGCCGTGCGCCTGCTGGTTCGCGGCACGCGCGATCCGCGCAGCGCGCAGGCGTTGGCGCAAACGCTGCTCGCGGCACTGCATGGTTTGCGCGACGTCGAGTTGACGGCCGGTGGCACCCACCTTTACCAGTGCGTCACGCAGCAATCCGCCCCGGCGCATCAAGAGATGGATGCCGCCCACCGGCATCGCTACGCCGTTGAATTCATCCTGCACACCACCTGGCCCTAATCGGGTGGAGCGTATTCTGGATCGATTAAGGAGTAACAAATGGGAACCGCATTAGTGGAAGGCGTGGCCGTGCTGGTCAAGATCGGCACCGGTTCGGGCAGTGTCGCGATCCTCGGACAGGAAGACGCGAAACTGACCATCGAGACGGACCTGATCGATTGCACGACCAAAGCCTCACCCGGACGCGCGCGGGAATATATCGCCGGCGACTACCGGTGGAACGTGGAATGCAACGGTCTGCTCTATGCCGGCGGCGACCGCGCGTTCGGCTCGCTGGTCGCCGCGCAACTCGCGCGGGAACCGGTGGAGGTGGTGATGGACTTGAACGGCGACCTCTTTACCGGTAAGGCGTTCTACCATAAAACCGGCGCCGCCGGCAAAGAGAACGATCGCGGCGTGTTTGCCGCCATCCTGCGCGGTACCGGCGAATTGACCCCGCCGAGTTACCCCACCGGTAATACGGTATAGGCGATTCGCCCATGCTGAAGGGAGGCACGATGACATCCGATATCCGACGAAGCGTGGATATTCTTTTCGATGACGGCGTGACGCGAACGGTGTTGATGAATACCAATGCCAAAATCGAGGCGGAATCCGCCGTGCGCCAGGCGGACGGCACGCCGACGCCGTTTTACCGGCTGATCCACCTGGACGGCCTGACTCCCTTGCGGGCGTTGCTCTGGGCCGGCTTGCGCGGCGCGGATAAAACGCTACGCGTGGGACGCGAGCAGCTCACGCTAGAAGCGGCGGGCGCCTTGCTCGACGTTATCGATCAGGACGAGTTGGCGTTGCAACTTCTGCTTTCGGTGTTGGCCGCCGACGCGCGCACGACAGAGGACACACGAAAAAACGCGGAACGGGTCGCGAGGACGGTGCTGGGGGAGATGCGGACGGTGGCGACGCCGGATTGCCGCTCCTCCGTCGCTACGCCCTCGGACCCGGCGGTCTCACCTACGACGACTACCTGGAGCGCACCACCGGCGAATTGCTCGATCTCATCGACGATCGTCTCTGGTGGCAACGCATCCACACCGGACAGGAGCAACCTGTCCGCCGTTATACCGATCGCGAGCGCCAGTCGATAACGAGCGAATTGCTTCGGCGCGCCCGCGAGATTGGCTGGTTACGTAATTCACCGGATGCACAGGATAGTTTTTAGGATAAGCAGGATGAGGTAATGATGGTCTTTGTCATACCGATAACGGCATGACGATCAAGTAAAAATTCATCCTACCCATCCTCAAAACCATCCTATACATCCTGTGAATAAAAAACTGTAAAACCCTTTGATTGGAGATCGAGATGAACGTTCGACAAATAATCGAGTTGAATATGGCGCAGGGCCGGCGGGTGCTGGCGGAAGCGCGGCAGCGGGTAGCGGAGTTGACCGGCAGCACCGTCTTTACCCCGGAATACAAAACCGCGGCGACCACGGCGTTGCGCGAACAGGTGACCACGGCAATTCAGCATGGGTTGGTCAATGCGCGCGCCGCCGCCGGTGCTGCTGAGCGGGAAGCACGACAGGCGCTCGAACGGCTTACCGTCGTGGATGACGCCGTGCTGGCGGCGCGGGTGCCGGTGCTGGCGCCCCTGCTTCAGGCGGCGAATTCACGTCCGGCGGTGTTGATCAACGCCTACCTCCATCGCTTCGAGCATCCGGTCGATCGCCGTATTCTGGAAGAGGCCATCGGGGCGATGCTTGATGCCGTAGAACCGACCGAACGCCAGCAATTGCAAGAACTCTTTCGCCAGGTCCAACAAGAGACCGCTACCCGCAAATCGCCGGAAGAGCAGCAGGCCGATGCGGCAGTCGATACGGCGCAGGCGCTGATTGGTTACGTCGAGCAAATAAGCACCGTGCTCCTCACCGAAGCGAAGGAAGCGCTGGGCGTGCCGCTCACCTCCCTGGAAGCCGTCGCCCATGCCAACGCCGCCGCCGCGGTCGCCAACTTCCCGCCGGCGGCCGTGGCGGGTGGGAGTGTGTGAGTATGGGAGTGATTCCCATGCCTACTCCACCACTCATTCCCCGGGAGGACGAGACTCCGTTCGAGCCCCGCGTTAGGGTTCAACAGCATCTCGCCACGATATGTGCGCTAAATATGGATTGGTGAGCGCCCTCAAAATCCGTTCCCGAGCGCGCTTTAGCGTGCTTGTTCCGGTTTGCCACGTCCTTCAGGGCGTGGCCAAAGAGAGGGCATTCCATGGCAATACAACAAAGGAGTAACGATGTCATTAGTGGTCGGCTCTTTCTTTTCCTGGCTGCCGCGACACGCCTGGCCTGCCGCGGAGTGTGTGGTGCCGGTGGGCATGGCTCCGCTGGCTCGCGCGCTGGAAGGCGCTTCCTATCACCCGTGGGGAAATCCCGCGCCGCGCGATCTGGGCTATCTGGCCGATCACCTGTCAACCATGATGCCCGCGGTTCCGCAGGCGCTGGCCGGCATGTCGGTGGCGGGCAATTATCCCGCGCCGGATATCGACTTGCCCGCGCTGCCGTTTTTCGCTGCTCAGTCCGGTCGAAGCGCGCCGGACGAACAGGACCTGTGCGCGCTCGTCGATAGGCGTGCACAGCAGGTGATCGATCGTACGCTGGATGCGCAGGCGCGCGATATCCGTGCGGGAGGGTGAGTCATGGGCATCTACCTGGAAAGTCAATGGACGATGCGTGAGCAACTCGTTTTCTCGCCATCCCCGGTCGATATCCGCTATGACGCGGTGGCGGACGAGTTCTACCTTCCCTGCCTGATCGATTACAGTCGCAATGGAGTGATGACGGTCTGGACGCGCGACGGGCATTTGAAGCGTACCTTCACCCTCATGCCGTATGGCATGGCCGCGGCGATTTATGGCGGCAACGTCTATGTGCTGCGCCAATGGCCGATCGATAGCGAACGCCGTGATATCCTGCACGTCTGGCGGACCGATGGCGCCAATGGGCACGATATCGGCATTCCTTTCGGTTATCGTGACGGGCAATTGAGCGGATCCCAGGACGCCGATCTGGATATCGATGCCAACGGCAACCTGTATGTCTTCAGCGGCTGCTGTGTCTATCCGGGTGTGCCGCAGAATGCGAAAACGTATCGCCTGCAGGTCTTCTCTCCCGACGGGACATTGTTGCGCGCCTGGGGCACGTCGGGCAGCGGCAATGGACAATTTGGCGACAATCCGGCGTGGAACCAGTATGACGATCAACCGACCGGCATCGGCATCCGCCTGGGCGCGGATGGGTTGGTCTATTGCACGGATAAGTGGAACCATCGCATCCAGGTCTTTCAGCCGGATGGTACCTTTGTGCGCGCCTTTGGCAGTGCCGGCTCCGGTCCTGGCCAGTTGAACTACCCGATGAAAGTCGCGGTTGAAAACGAGCAACTCTGGGTGGCGGACATGGGCGGCGCGGTCGATGGCAGCACGGCACCGACGGAGCGTATCCAGGTGTTTACCCTTACCGGGCAGTTCCTGCACAGTTATCCGGTGACGTTCGATTGGCATGCCGGCGGCGGGTGGCGGAATTTCTGTTTCACTGCCCCCGGTGAGCTCTGGGTCCCGAGTTGGGATTACGCTGGCACCGTCTATCACTATCGCATTGCCCAGACCGTGCAGCTTGCCGCGCCGGTAGATCGCTTGTTCGGCTTCCAGTTTTTTCTCTTCCCATGGCAGGGAGCGTTGCAATCCGCCGTCGCCGCCTTGTCGGGAGCGCTGGATTCGCCGGTGTCGCTGGGGGCCGGTGATCTGCCGGCGTTACGCTTGCGCGCGGACGGCGCACTGGATGCCGTCTTCACCGGCAGCAACGGCGCCACGATGCGCCGGGTGAGTCGCGATATGGGCGCCAGTTGGGGGGTGTGCTGATGCCAGCTTTCGCCGGCGATGTGTTTGGAGAAACAGCGGTGATCCGCTGGAGCAACGGTGCTGTCCTGCAATCCTTGAATGGCGGCGCGGAACAGACGGTGCTCGCGCTGGCCCAGGAATCCGGGCTGGCGATAGCCGAACTGCCGGATGGCCGCTGGGTCATCGTGGCGCAGGACACCGCTTGTGGCGTGCGGCGCGCCTATTCCGTCGATGGAGTCAACTATGTCTGAACCACGCGATTTGACCACGATAGCGTTCGGCCCGCTGAGCAACCTGGGGTTGATGACGCGTCCCGACTTCGCGCTCTTTGATGATATCGCCACCCGCTGGCAGACGTCCGACCCGGCGGTGCGCTACACCAACGTGACCGGGTTGACGTATAGCGCACGCTTCGACGGGCTGATTTTGCAACCGAATACCACCTTACGCAACCTGCCGAGTGCCCAGGTGTCGTGTCTGTTGGGTGCCTGGCGCGATTGCACGCCGCCGGAGTTGGGGGTCACCTGCCCGCTGGCGTATGACGCGTCGGCGAATGCGACCCCACTCGATAGCCAGGGAATGCCGGTATTGACCACGCAATTGCGTGGGGGGTTGCTGGCGGCCAATCCGCATCTCATCCTCAGCTTGGTGCGCACGGAAGCGCCGCCGGAAGGTCAGCCGGCCGAATCTCAGCGCTGGCAACTCCGGTTGGGCGATTACACCCTCACCTGGGGACGTTTCGCCGCGCCGGTGCTGGCCTGTCGCGGGGTGGAAATCGCCCGCCTGCTCATCGAAACGCGCGATCGTGAAGCCTTCGCCTTCGCCACCCATCAACGCTGGGAGATCGATTGCCTGCGCGGGCAGTTGCACCTGGCCTGCACCGGGTTTCACGGCGATTGGGTGGTCGCCACCGGCGACCTGCCGGCCGCGGCGTGGGAATTTGCTGCCAACGGCGGCAAATATGCCGTGAATGTTACCCCGGTGACCTTTGCCACCTCCGGTTCGCTGGTCACTCCGTGGACTGAAGAATATGTCGCCTATCCGAATAGCGACGTCGTGATCGGCCTTTTTCCCGCCGATAGCTCCGGTCAGGTGTCGGTGACCCCGTATGCGGTCAACGGCACGCGGAAACGCTACCGCGTCACGCTCACCGGCACGGGCGCCGGCACTCCGCTGCTGCAGGCGTATGAAGTCCGTTACGAACCGCAATTTGCCGCGCGGACGACCACCTGGACCGATGCCACGCCGTGGCTGGTCGCGGGCAGCGAGCAACTCGGGGAGGAATTGGCCGCGCGTAGCAGCGAGTTCGTCTTTCGCCGCGATGCCGCGTTCCAAGCGGCATTCGGCTCGCTGGCCGGACATCACGCGGTGCGCTATACCGCCGGTTATGATGACGGCGCCGGACATACCATGCAACAGCAGCGTATGACCGGCCTCCTGCGGCGCAGTCGCGATGATGGTCTGCACCTGATGGCAACGCTTTATGACCGTTGGACGCAGTTGGCGGATGTCAAATTGCTCTTTCCGCCTTGCCTGCTGGGCCTGACGCGCGGTACGGCGCTGACGCTGCTGGCGACACGCGGCGGTGTGCCGCCGGACTTGATCGTGGTGCACGACGATGTTGTGGGCACGGTGGGCGATCCCGCGAAGGAGATCGCCGAACTGCCCGCGTGGATGCCGCGGCGTGGCGTCAGCGTGGCGGATGCCCTCCGCCGCGTGCTGGATACGTTTGGCATTCGCGGTGAATTTCGTCCGGATGGCACGCTGCACTTCTTCACCACCGAATCAAGCGCGCCGGTAGCGGCGTTCAGTTCGGCCGAAGGTGCGGAAGCGCGGTATGCGCTGGGCACCGATGCCTTTTGCGGCGTGACAGTGGAGTCCGATCTGACCGGTGTCGTCAATACGCTGGTCGCCGTCGGGCAATCGCCGGCAGGCACGCCGTTGCTGGTCATGCAGTCCGATGCCGATTCCATTACCAACCCGGCCAGCGCGCGCTATCTGGGTTACCCGGCAACGGCGTATCGGGAAGCGCCGGATTTGACCACGCTGCCGCAGGTGACGGAGTTTGTCGCGCGGACGATGAAGGCCGTGCCGGGCGGGCTGCCGCAAGTGACGCTGACCAGCCGCCGGGGCTACGCGCTGTGCCATCTCTTTCCACGTCAATATATTCAGGTGACGGATCCGTTGCTCGGGGACGCGCGGGTCTGCCGCGTTTTACGAATGGTGGTCGAATATCGGCCTGATCGCCCGCCCCGCACCACGGTCACACTGGAGGTATTGCCATGCGCCTGAATCCCTTGCGCGAAATCGTCGAACAACTTATCCGCCGTTTTAGCGGTCGAAATGCGCCGGTCGTGACACAGCGCGACAGCCGCACCGTCACGCCGGCGCCCGCTGCCGGCTGCCCACTCAACGCGCCCACCGACGCGTGCTATTTCGTCATCGGTATCGATAATTTCGATGATGCAACGCGGGTCTTTTGATTGCCCGGCCTATCCGACCAGTCCGACTCGTCCTACCGATTCGCTCATTCTGACACCTGACAAGGAGTTTCTCATGACCAAAACCACCTGGTACAACCCGGATACCGACCCGCTCCTCACCGGCGATACCGCGCCGGTGGCGAAAGATAAACTAAACGCCATCTTTACCGGCACCCAGACCGAATTCGAGACGCGCGAGCGCATCTTTACCGGTTGCTACACGTCACCCACGCTGACGATCGATAACGTCAACGGCAAGGTGGACTGCACCGGGTTGGACGCCATCCTCGCCGGCGTGCGGCTGACCACGGTCGGCAGTTGGCTCTTCGCCGGGCAGAGCATGGCCGCGTGCACTTACTCCCTGCAACTGGACAACACCTGCGCCTACCTGGTGACCGGCACGCCGAATAGCGCCTACCTCACGCTGGGGACCGTGCAGTGGGACGGCACGGCCACCTTGTCCAGCCTGGCGCCGGCAATTCCACTGCTGGTGCTCGGGACCGGCGACATGCAGAAAGCCGAGTTTGCCACCAATGGCGCGGCGGGGAAGGTCGATCATGCCGCGGTGGCGGATGCCGCGCCCTGGACGGGCATCAGTGGCAAGCCGACGATTCCCACCGCCGCGTCACAGCTCGGGAACGATTCCGCTCTTCCGGGCGAGACGGTCAAAGACGCGCTGATCACCCTGCGCGATTGGATGCTGTGGCCGAACCCGGTAGAGATGCCGGGCGCGGTGGATATCCTCAACGATCCCCCCAGCGCCCCGAGCACCTCGTGGTATCTGATCGGCGACGCGCCCACCGGCGCCTGGGCCGGCTGGACGGGGATCGCCACCTATAACAGCGGCTGGATCAACAGCGTGCCCGCGCTGAATCAGCCGTGGCTCGCGTATGTCACCGCCAAAAACGCCCTGTATCAGTGGAACAGCGACGGTTGGGTAAAAGTGGCGCAATTTACCGGCGGCAGCGGCGGAGCGGTCGCTTCGGTGAATACCCGCACCGGCGCTGTCACGCTCACCGCCGCCGACGTGAACCTGAATAATCTGCAGAATGTATTGCAACTCTGCCCGCAGGCGACCGGCATCACCTCCGCCCCCATCAGCAACACCCCGCCGGAGATGCCGACCACCGGTACCTATTATTGGAGTGGTATCGATCCGGGCGGCGCGTGGGCGGGGCATGCCAATAGTTTGTGCATCTGGACGGGCAGTGCATGGACCTTCAACCCCATCGTGTACCATTTCCTCTTCACGGACAGCAGCACGCTTTATCTCTACCGCGCTGGGTCCGGCTACAGCGCGTTACTGGATGCCGGCGGCGGCGGCACGGAAATCGTCACCGTCGCGACGAAGACCGCCGACTACACGCTGACCACGGACGACCAGACGGTGCTGATGAACAGCGCGGGGATCACCGCCACGTTGCCGGATGCCACCACCTGCGCGGGGCAGGTGTTTACGGTGAAGAACCTGCACGCCGGGGATTTGACGGTGAATACGTTGTATCCGGCGACTGCCGTTTCAATTCCAGTCATGACGGGTCCGACATCTCCTTCCGGAGAAGCATCTTCTTCCGGTTTCCTCAATCCTGGTTTAGAACCATGGCGCGCGTTCGCTGGAGGCGGTCATATGTATGCTTCTGAAGTCGGAGCATACCCGAAATGGTTACAGTATCAATTCTCTACCGCGATAATCCCAACCTATTATACCGTAGAAGGTGTTAACGGTTCCGATCAATACCCAACTGGTTGGGCATTTGAGGCGAGTAATGATGGTAGTTCCTGGGATACGCTGGATACACAGTCAGGTGTCACGGGAATATTCAATATCATGCGCACGTTTTACGTGGCAACAACAAACAGCTATACCTATTTTCGTTGGGTTTGGTATGGTGATGCTGGTGCTGGCGCAGTAGTTGTTGGGGTCGGAATGAATATTGTGGGTATTTCAGCCAGAACTACACAACGTATTGATAATGCAAACACGATTACGTTAGCGCAATATTCCTCCGCTCGAATAATCTCCGATGGTACGACTTACTGGAAAGTCTAACGATTTTTCAGGGTAACTCATCCCAACGACGATACTTAATGACGCTAAATATCCAGATCCTTGCGGAGTTGAACCATCGACTCTTTCGGAGGGAATTTCGGAGCTATGAATCAGGATATCTCGATTGACATTTTTTATCCATTCTTGCGCCATCAATGGATTTTTCCGGTAGAGCGTGGTGGCGATAGGTAGGCTCATATAATACCAATAGCCGCCATCTTGATACGCGTTATAGCCATAAGTCAGGTTTTCCCAATGATGACGATCCGTTTGGGGCCAGATATGTTTTCCTGGATGGCAATCATCTCGCTTCCTCGCCATACGAACGGCACCATGGCAACCGGGCGATGTCGTAAACAACTCACCGTCTCCGGATATTCTGCTATCTCGCTGATAACTTGCCGCGAACCAATCCGAGGCGGCGTCGGCTTGCCGATCGGTCAGCATCCCGGACCAGAGCGCATACCCGGTCACATCGGGGGAGGCCATGGTGGGTGCGCCGGGGCCGATGCCCCAGGGGAGATAGCCGGTCGCGCCTTCGGAGCGGAATTGGGTGCGGATGGCGTCGCGCATCGCGTCAGCGCGGGAGGACCAGGTGATGACGGCCGGCGGATTGCCGGCGTGCGCGTGCATATCCGCCAGCGCGTTGGCGGCGTTGCAGGCCAGCACCGAGCAGCCGAGATCATCGCCGGGGAAGCCGTAGGAATCGTGGAAGCCCCACATCACACACGCGCCGTCTTCCTCGGTGATCCCGTGCGCGCCGAGGTGGCCGGGGGTGGTCCACTGGGTGACCAGTCCGGTGCGCGGATTGCGCGGGACGCTCTCCCACGCCCAGGCGAAGCGCGTGGCTTTGGCGCGAAACCAGCGCTGCCACATCGCGTCCCACCCGGCTTTATGCCCGGCGTGCCAGGCGAGGGTGATGAAGCAAAGCGCTTCGTCCATCGATGGGCGCGGAGCGGGTTTATCGCCATAGCCCCAGCCCGGGGTGCCGTCCAGCGCCTGGTGATCGGGGATGGCGCCGCGCGGATAGGTGAGCGTCTTCACGCGGGTATCGCGGGTCAGTTGCGCCAACGCGAGGAAATCGACCGCGGTACGCACCTCGGCGGCGCTGACGAAGTAATGCCCGGCGCCTTCCAGGAAGAAGAGAAAATCACGGGCAAAGAAGTAGCCGGTGTAGGTCGCACCGGGGGTGTAGACATAGCTGCCGGCTGGCAGGCGCGGATCGGTCACCGTGGCGCGCGCGGATAACAGCGTCTTCCGGCAGCGGCGCAACAGCGCGGCGTGCTGCGCCGGGTCTACCGGCACCAGCCGCACGGTTTCGCCGTCGCGGTCGGCGCGGTAACGGTCGGGGGACGCGGACGGGGGTGACGGGGGAGCGGCCAACCACGTTACGGCGATCAAAAGCAGCAATCCCAGGCCCAGGATGATCTGTTGCATCCGTTCATTCATCGCAGCTATGCTACTACTTATTTCGCCGAATGAAAAGGATAGCTCATGCCGACGATGGCGCCAATAGAATCTAAATATGCGCCCCCGACTGGTTGCCGATCATCTATTCGCTCACTGGTGCATTCCGACCTATTCGCAAAAAGGTCATTGTTGATGTTTGTGACCCATTCACGAACTGATACCGGATGCTTATGCATGAGCGTCACGGCTATCGGTAGGCTCATATAATACCAATAGCCGCCATCTTGATAAGCGTTGTAGCCATAAGTCAGGTTTTCCCAATGATGACGATCCGTTTGGGGCCAGATATGATTTCCGGGATGGCAATCATCTCGCTTCCTTGCCATGCGAACGGCACCATGGCAACCGGGCGAAGTCGTAAATAACTCACCGGCTCCGACCGTTTTGCTATCCCGCTGATAGCAGGCCGCAAACCAATCCGAGGCGGCATCGGCTTGCTGGTCGGTGAGGATGCCGGACCAAACCGCGTACCCGGTGACATCGGGGGAGGCCATGGTGGGCGCGCCGGGGCCGACACCCCAGGGAAGATAGCCGGTCGCACCTTCGTAGCGGAACTGCGCGCGGATGGCGTCGCGCATGACGTCGGCGCGCTCGCTCCACTCGGAAACGGCAGTCGAATTGCCGGCGTGCGCGTGCATGTCCGCCAGCGCGCGGGCGGCGTTGCAGGCGAGGACTGAGCAGCCAAGATCATCGCCGGGGAAGCCGTAGGAATCGTGGAAGCCCCACATCACGCACGCGCCGTTTACCTCGGCAAGGTCGTGCGCACCAATGTGCCCGGGGGTGGTCCACTGGGTAACCAGTCCGGTGTGCGGATTGCGCGGGACGCTTTCCCACGCCCAGGCGAAACGCTGCGCTTTGGCGCGAAACCAGCGCTGCCACAGAGCGTTCCAGCCGGCTTTATGCCCGGCATGCCAGGCGAGGGTGATGAAGCAGAGCGCTTCATCCATGGACGGGCGCGGGGCGGGTTTATCGCCATAGCCCCAGCCCGGCGTACCATTCAGCGCCAGGTGATCGGGAACCGCGCCGCGCGGATAGGTGAGCGACTTCA
>Ga0118677_10002157_pt1 | contig 40147 bp, 39 predicted proteins | sample AliMusrvi5mmetaG_FD_86154 | JGI IMG/M metagenome (GOLD analysis project Ga0118677, IMG submission 86154) | reverse complement strand
ACGTTGCCGGTGTTCGATAAAGCCGAGTTGCTTGAGCGTCTTGGCGGACGTGAGGATATGCTGGGGCGGTTCATAGAGATGTTTACTCGAAATGTCACCGGTTACATGGAGGCGCTTGTGTCCGCCGCAGAGCGGGGGGACGGCGACCAGGTGCGGATTCAGGCTCATACAATCAAGGGGGCGGCGGGTAACATTTCCGCCTGTCAGATAATGAAAAAGGCCGCCGCCATAGAGACCCACGCGCGGGAGGGGCGGCTTAATGACGCAACAGGACTAATTTCGCAACTTCAAGATGATCTTCTGGCATTTCAGTATGAAATCGAAGGGATTACCGCAGATAAGTAATAGACTGAATCACCCTTGCATTTGAAAGCTGTTTTTAGAAAAACCAATAGTTTAAAGTTGGATTTCGTGCTATTTAAGAATTTATTTTCAGCTATTTCCCAAATGCATGTACGCCGGAGAGCCCCCTGGAATTTGTGCCGCCCAATAAGATGCGGACTTCGTCGGTGATTGTCCCGTGAACAACATCCTTTCATTTTACTTTGACGGATTGATTGTTCAGGCGGTCAAGGTCTCCATTTCCGGCAATTCAGTTGCGATCAATGACGTCAGTACATTTCCCCTCCACGATTTTGAGGACTATCTTTCACTTTGCAGGGAAAAGAGCTGCATTGTCTGTTGTAACCCCCCGCATTTTTATCAGGACATAGTGCACCTCCCGCCCGCTGCCGGCAGACTCTATGGTAAACTGGTCCGCGCCGAAGTTCAGAAAACACATCCCGATCTGACCTCCTTCAGTATCTTCTTCCGTATCGTCGGCGAATCGATGATTGAGACCAGACCATACAACAAAATTGCAGTATTCAGCTACCCCGACGACTTTCTTTCCGATTTCATCTCGGAAATTAACCGTTTTCGCATAACGATCACCCATATTTACGCGGCGCCCTGTTCCATCCTCCGGCTGGCACTGTCAACCTGCGCATTGGATCCGAACCAGCCGCGCATATTCATAGCAACTCTGTTGGGGGAGAAACTGCTTCTCATCAGTGAAAACAGCGAGCTGGAATTCATACGTAAAATTCCTTCCCTCGACAGCGACCTCCTTCCGGAAGACACCAACAATATCAATATGACGGTCGATTACTGTTTTCAGTCCCTTCGTATGCGACCCACTGAAGTTGTCATGATCAATCAACCGGAACGAGCCGATGAACTTTCCCATCTCGTATCCGTACCGTACAGATCGGTATTGCCACCACGGCTGGACAACATGCCGCCACGTATTATTCAGGATTACCTTGCACCGGTCGCGGCTGCCATGCACTCTGTCGATTCTCCCGGCATGGGAAATATCATGCCGTCAGATTATGCTGCGTTCACAATGCATAAAAAGGTTTTCGCGGTAACAACCATAGTGCTATCTCTCTTTATTCTGCTTCTAACGGGGTATCTCGTGAAAGAGACGATGACAATTTCCGCGTTAAAGTCCAAAATCGGCAGAATGAGGACTGAATTGAGCGGCTCGGCAGGTGAAATTGCCACCTTTAGAAAACTGGATGCGGAAACGAATCGGCTCAAGCAACCGCTGGATCTTATCAACAAACAGAACTCCACACTCAATCCGGCAACCGCTCTGGCTGCTCTTATTCTGCCTGAATCAGGGGACTATACGATCGAAGGGATCATCATCAAGAGTGAAAGTAATGTTCTGAATGTCCAGATCTATGGCGCGATAACGGTTTCCGGCTATCGGAATACGCAAGCTTCTTTTGAAAAGCTCGTCGCACTGATCGCAAAAATCCCCGAATATACGATAAGTTCCAGCAAAATCGACATAAAGTCAAAAAGCTTCGGCATACAGGCCAGATACAATGGTGGAGGCCCGAAGAGCAGATGAATTCTACTACGAGCAGATACGGAAACTCTCTTAAACCGTTCAAAGTGCGCTTCTTCATTGCAGCGGCACTGTTTCTGGCCGTGGCCGTCATCTGTGTAAGCCAGCGAAGGAGCCACGCCATGCTGGAAAAGACGTTCAACAGCCTGGTACTCGCTCAGAGCGGACGTGCCCAGGTCAAGGAGGCAGACGCGAACCGGAGACAGGTACTGAAGGCACTACAATCTCAGGTTGGTCAAGACGCAAAAAACGACTCTCCGGAGATAATTCTCTATGGAAAAACGGATGAAATAAAAGCGCGTCTCAATCCGGACGAGATGACTATCACGGCAATGGAACAAAAGGGGGAGGAATCGGCTCTTCAGTATGCTCTTACGTTCAACGACCCGGATTTCAATGACCTGCTTAACGCAGTCAATTATCTTCACGAGTCCGTTTTTCCCATGGCTCCGGTAAGTGCCATTACCATCACACGGACCGGGACCAGCGAAGCGCCCGGAGTGTCCTTCAACATTTCCGGTAAAATCATTTTGGTGAGAAGATGACCAGGACCATTGACAAGACGATCCTGACCATTCTTCTGGTATTATTGCTCGTAATTGCCATACCCGCCGCACTCTTTTTCCGGAAACTGCCCGATGCCGCGCTGACCCCTGCTGAAAAGGAACTGGTGACGTTCTCAAGCAGGCCAATTGACCTGTCGTCGCCCAGGCCCCGGCCCGCTTTTACCGTGCTGGCCAGTCCGATAAAAGCGGCTGCGAAACCGGAACCGGTCAAAGATGTTATCGCAAAAAGCGCTCCACGGTCCCCCGCGCCACAGGAAGCGCCCGTTAACAACGCAAAGAAAAGTCCGGTGCGTTCTTTGGGTAGCCTCCCGGTGCTTTCCATGATATCCTACGACGGTGAAACAAAAACGGCTATCATAAATAGTAGCGTCGTAACGGAGGGTTCGGAGTTTGATGGCGGCAAAATCATGAAAATCGAGGAAAATCGTGTGCTGATGCGTAAAGCCGGAAAGACTATATGGTTGACCATAGAATGAACCGCATGTTGGCTGCTTTCATGAGCAGAACAGTTGCACTCCTCATGGTGGCTGTTCTCTCGGCCTGCGCGACAAACAACGAGATCGCCAGGAGAGAGGATCCCCTCACCAGGGATGGTATCCCCCGTTCACCAGCGTGGAAAGTCGAGCCGAAAGAGCCTGCCGCCGCGCCACAGCCTCCGGCTTTTGTTTCGATGCCGGAGGATATCATTCCGTTCAAGACTAAAATTGTTAACATTGTGGTCAGAAACAGCCCGTTCAGAGACATCCTGCATATCATCGCCGATGCCAGCGGCTTGAACCTCCTGACCGACAGAGATGTACCGCTCGACCTACCCATGACCCTTTCCCTCAGGAACGCAACCGCCGAGGAAGCACTCAAAACAGTAGTCGCCAGCGCCGATTGTTTCTACACCATCACAAACAACGTTATTAAAGTAGAGTCTGTCGGGACGCGGGTTTTCGAATTGGGTCACCCGGCACTCATAAACTCCTACTCCATGGACGTTGGTGGCAACATCTCCGGCGCCGGCATGAGTGGTTCGGTAAAATCCGGCGGAAAAGCGGACGACAAGGCCCAGGATTTCTGGGGATCTCTGGAAGCGTCCCTGAACAATATCCTGGACAGAAAGGACACTCCGGCGACTCAACAGAACGCAGTCGGAGAAACTAAATTTGTACCCCGTTCCGGCGGAGAACAGATACAACAGAACATCACCATCAACCGCCTCACCGGAACAATCATGGTTACCGCCACCCGCAAAAATCTGGAGAAGATGGAGCGGTATCTGGATAACGTCAGAAAGGTGCTGAACCGCCAGGTAATGATTGAGGCCAGGATCATCGAAGTCCAGTTGAATGAAGGAATAAATTTTGGCATTGACTGGTCCTTTCTCAGTAGCTTCAAGGAACTGGGCAACGGATCTTTCAATGCCGGGTTCGGCGCTTTGAATGTCGGCAGCACCAAGCAGACCGATGCCACCTCGACAGCTGCCGGAGCATCCCAATTCCAGGTAGGAGTGACTAAGGCCAATTTCCAGGGACTATTGACCGCTCTTAAAACCCAGGGAGACATCAAGACCCTTTCCAATCCCAAGATCAATGTCATGAATGGTCACCCCTCTATTTTGACCGTCGGCACCAACACCAGCTTTATCTCAAAGGTGACCACCACCACTACCGCCACGGCCGCCGGAAATTCTATCAGCTTCATACCGGAAACCAGCAGTGTCCTCTCCGGCATGATTATCGGCATCGTTCCGTTCATCTCCGAGAAAGGGGACATATCGCTCAATATAACCCCAATAACGTCGAACCTCACCAACTTGCAGGACAAGACCTTCGGCACCGCCGGTAACCAGGTTACGATTACCATACCTACCGTTGCCCTGCGGGAAATGACGACCACAGTAAAGATGCGTGACGGTCAGATGGTAATTATTGGCGGCCTTATCTCTAAGAACGAGTCCTCAAATGATGAAAAAATTCCGTTCATCGGCGACATTCCTTATCTTGGTAAACTGTTTACCAGAACAAAAACTTCAGAGACCAGAACAGAACTGGTGCTGCTACTGCGCCCTCACATCGTTGACAATGAGTGAGGCACACTTGAGTACGGACAGGTAAGACACGTGTCACTAGCCCCGAAAAACCTGGGAGATCTCCTCGTCTCGACCGGGAAGATCAGCGTCAAACAGCTCAGGATTGCGATCATTCAGCAACGGGTGACCGGTACAATACTGGGTGAAACGCTTATATCGCTCGGCTTCCTGACCTCGCAGGAGTTTGCCCAGACCATTGCCCTCCAGTCCGGTCTCGAATATCTTGATCTTCGCACCTTCAACCTGTCCGACAACGCTCTGCGTCTCATACCCAAAGAAGCGGCGCTGAATAACGGCTACATCCCGCTGGAACTGGAAGATGGCATCCTCTCTATCGGAGTCATGACTCCCAGTAACGTCGTTGCCGTCGATAACGCGTTCCGCCTGACCGGCAAGCCACCCAAGGTTTTTCTCGTAGATCAGGACGCCTACGGAGACATTTTTGAACGAGCCTACTATTTTTCGAAGAACTCCGTTCAACAGCGCCTGGAAGAGTTTGCCGCCACCCTCAAAAACGGTGATGCCGTCCCGGGTGCTGTCGTTCCCGAGCTGACCGAACTTCTCATCATGGACGGCATCCTGAAAATGGCTTCCGATATCCACATGACCCCTTCCGATGAGGTGTTACATGTTTTCTACCGCATTGACGGCGTGCTGACCTACGGCCATTGTCTCCCGAAAATTATCCAGACATCACTGGCATCGCGCATCAAGATCATGGCCCAACTCGACATCACCGAACAGCGACTTCCTCAGGATGGCGCTTTTACGTTGGCTTTTCTTAAAAAAAAATACGATCTGCGCGTTTCGACCGCTCCTTCCATCTACGGAGAAAATATCGTCATGAGGGTTCTCTCCACGAACGGTGCGCTCAAACACATTTCCACTCTCGGTCTCAACGAAGACCTCGTTGAAACCATGCAGGAACTTTTCAACAAATCCCATGGTATTATCCTCATCACCGGACCAACCGGCAGCGGCAAGACAACCACATTGTACTCCTGTCTTCGCGAGATAGACCTGCTGGAGAAAAATGTCATTACGATAGAAGATCCGGTCGAATATCACCTGAACTTCGTCCGCCAGACCGAGGTCAACGAAAAGACCGGCTATACCTTTGCGTCGTCCGCCAGAACATTTATGCGCCAGGATCCGGACGTCATGCTGCTGGGAGAAATTCGTGACAGGGAAACGGCCCAGATTGCCATACGCGGTTCAATAACAGGACATCTGCTGCTCTCCACCCTTCATGCAACCGACGCCGTCGCCTCCATACCCCGCCTTCTGGAATTGGGGATGGATAAACTGCTTCTTTCATCGACCCTGTTGGCGGTCCTGGCTCAGCGCCTTGTGCGCAAGATTTGCCACTACTGTAAAGAAGAGTATGAACTGGACGAGAAAGAACATATAATTTTCCGCAGGGCGGGTCTGGACATCACCAAAGCTTACCGCGGCACCGGTTGCAGCCGGTGCGGCAACAGCGGATATGCCGGCAGGAGTTCCATTGCCGAGGTCATGGTCATGAATACGGAAATCAAGGAGTTGATTTACGCCGGCGCTTCCATGGAAGCCATCTTTCAGGCGGCACAGCGGGGCGGGATGGTGCCGATGTTCCTGGAGGGGCTCAATCAGGTCGCCGCCGGCCACACGACCCTCAAAGAGGTACAAAGGGTGGCAGGATGAAATTTTTCACCTACCGCGCCACCGACTACACCGGCAAGGTCCTTAAAGGGAGCATTGCCGCCGAAACTCCGGAAGTAGCATCCAGGGACATCGGTGCCAAAGGGCTCTACGTTATTTCAATCCGGGAGACGTCCAGCCAGACTGCCCTGCTCGTCAGGTACTTTCTTGAGCTACAGATCGGCCGGGTTGATATCCTGGAGTTTACCGAGAGTTTTTCTGTCATGCTGAAAGCGGGGGTACCGATAATCACATGCCTGGATGATATCCTCTCATCGACGACTAACAGTTCCTTCAAGCCGATACTGGAAGATATCCAGCAACGGATTGAGAGCGGGAGCACCGTATCAGCGGCACTGGAGGCTCAGGGGAGGCTCTTTCCGGACATTATCAGGACACTGGTTGCGGTTGGAGAAGAAACCGGGCGACTGGATGAGAGCCTGCGGGAAGCAGCAGAACATCTTCAGAGATTGCAGAACCTGTCAGTTGCCATTAAAAAGGCGCTCATGTATCCCATCTTTGCCTTTGTCGCCACACTCGGAGCCCTGGTTTTCTGGATGCTGTTTGTTATTCCCAGCATGACCGGAACGCTGAAGGGGATGGGGGTCAAACTTCCCGCGCTGACCCTGATGCTCATCAACTCCAGCAACCTGTTCCAGGCGCACTGGAAACTCATTCCGCTTGCGTTGATTCTGGTACCGCTGGCCATCTTCCTGATGGGGAAACATCCGAAGTTCAGATACCTGCGGGACCGGATCCTGATTAAAATCCCGGTCCTGAAAATTATTATCTTCAATAAACTGCTGGCTACGTTTGCAGAGCAATTCAGGATGATGATTGTTACCGGCATTTCGCCAATAAAGTTATTTGATCTGATCGTTCCGGCAATAGGGAACGAATATTTCGGCGCCAATCTCTTAAAGGCAAAAGATAACATCCTGAACGGCAGCACTATTTCCGAATCTCTCGAACGACAGAATATACTTCCTGCACTGGTCATCAGCAAGATCCGTATTGGCGAAACGAGCGGAACCCTTGACAAACAGTTGGATTTTCTGGCTAAGTACTACACGAAGAAACTGGACGATGCCACCGACAACCTTGGCAAGATCATCGAGCCGATCGTCATGGCGGTTATCGGCGGGTTATTCGCCATCATTATCATGGGGCTACTGCTCCCGATTTACGATCTTGTCTCCAAGGTTGGCAAGGCATAGGAGGGGCTGACAAAGTATGGCAACGGATTATCTCTCATTTTTCAAGCTCAACGATGACCCGTTCCGTCTCACACCGGATACCGCCTACTTTTACAATTCCCCGGCCCACTCCACCGCTTTTCTCTCGATTGAATACTGCGTCACGCAGAAAGAGGGTTTCTGCGTCCTGACCGGTGAACCGGGTACCGGCAAAACGACTATTATCCGGCTTTTTACCGAAAAATGGAAAGATCGGGCCGAAATTGCCCTGATCATGACACCGCACCTCTCACCGGATGAGTTTTTCCGGGCAATTCTGGATGATTTCAAAATTCCGCTCAGCCAGAGCAAGAATGACATGTTGAAAGCCTTTCGCAGCTTCCTGCTCACCCATGCGGCAAACGACAAGCGGGTCGCCATCATTGTAGATGAAGCACAGGAGCTTCCCGCCGCAACTCTGGAGGAGCTCCGGCTCCTCTCCAATCTGGAAACGGAAAAGGAGAAACTTCTCCAGATTATCCTGATCGGACAACCGGAATTGCGCACGAAACTGCTCACTGCTCCGCTCCGGCAGCTGAATCAGCGTATTACGGTCCGTGTCCAGCTCAAACCGCTCACCGAAGCGGAAAGCTCCGATTATATCAACACCCGGCTGATCAAGGGGGGCAACAGCTCACTATTGTTCAACCAAAAGGCAAAAGATCTGATCTTCACCCTCTCTGACGGGATACCCCGTACGATCAATCTGTTAGCCTCACGGGGGCTCATGTCCGCTTTTCTGGATGGCAGCAAAGAAGTTTTCGAGAAGCATGTACAAAAGGGGGCCACGGATGTCATGGAACCTCCGACCCCGGATAACGCCACCAAGCCGTCAACCTCGGGAGAGCGGCGCTTAAAGAGTACCACGACAAAACCGACCGTATCCGGTGAAGGGAAATCGACATGGCGCACTATTGCCGTTCTCGCCGCCGTTTTGATCCTCGCGGCCGGAGCCGGAGCATCACTCTACTTTCATCTTTTCAACACCCTGTTCTCACCTCATCCTGCCGCCAATACCACAAATGCCGCCACACCGGTCAAACCGGTGACAGCGCCGATTTCCTCGGTCCGGCTGGTGAACCGGAGTAGCGCTACAACAACTGCCGCATCAACAGGCAACCCATTTACGGCAAACGTCGCAAAAGAGCTAGCCGTAGCCGATCCGTTGCAAACAGCCTTTACCTCGTTCAATTCACTTGCTCATACCTGGCATATCGATCCGGCTGCAAAGCTGACCGCAACGGACACCGCTCCGGAGAAATATCTCGAAGCACTGGCCGGTGCCAGAGGGATGCACCTATTGTACTTCTACGGGACACTCGACCAGCTGCTTGAGCTTGACTACCCGGCAATAATAGTTACAGGAACGTCCTCCTCCGGCAAGGCGATCTACACAACACTGATCAGCTCCTCCGGGGCGGAATACGCCATCTCCCCGGCAGTTGCCGGAAAAAACATGCTCACTCGTCATGACATGGAGATTGTATGGCATGGCAAAGCCATTCTACTTTGGAAAAATCACAAGATGATTCCATCACAGATAGCGGCGGGAGCCAGGAGCAATGAAACCGCTGCGCTCCAAAAACTGCTTGCCCGCACGGGAGCGCCGGCAGCGATAACCGGCGTGTTTGACCATAGAACGGCAGACGCGCTCAAGTCGTATCAAGCTTCAAAGGGACTCAAAGTCACCGGTCAGCCGGACCCGCAGACCCTGTTGTATCTCTATAAAGAATCAACGGACCTGTACCGTCCGAAACTGAAACAAACTAACGTATAGGCACTCTTATGACCAGCACCCGGTACATTTCATGAGCCTTCTGGCGGATCTTCTGTCGAAGAAAAACAGCGGCGGTCCCTCCAGCGGGAAGGATATTCCTCCGACTCTCACCCATGTGCATGATATACCTGCTAAAGTCCGCAGCCTCAAGAGCCGATACATAGTGATAACGGTTGTTTCGGTGGCAACAATAGCTCTTGGTATACTTGCCGTGACCCAGCTTGAGCGACTGACCACACTACTGCCGGTACAAAAACCGGCGCCGGCGCCACAGCCGGTGAAGCCGCCACTCGTTGTAGCCCCTGCTGTTCCGGCGCCTCCGGTTATTACTGCCCCAACGGCTCCGGCGAGAATGGTTGAACCCGAAAAGCCTGCTGAGACGGCGCTCGATCGGAAAATAGCAGAAGACCGTGCCGCAGTGAAACGGAAATATGCCCGGCACAAGCTGCCTGTCAGCACAGGAGCAGCCCACCGATTGGCGGCGGTTCAGCCGGCACATAAGGCTCTGCCGGTTAAGCCAGGTCCTGTAGCGACCAGTCCCGCAGCGGCGCCTTCAGGCAGGATCGACACGGCAAAACGTGATGCGCTCCTGTATGCGGCCCGCTCAGCCGAACAGGCATCCGACTGGAGGTTGGCGCTCACCAACTACCGCAAGGCCCAGAAGATTGATCCGGATAATTTTATTATCATTAACAACACCGCAGCGGCTCTCAACAATCTCGGCATGTTTGACGAAGGGGTAAGGGAAGCCAGGCGGGCACTCGCTAAAAAACCGGATTACGTTCCCGCCATGATAAATGCAGCCATTGCATATTCTTCAAAGGGGAACAGTCAGGAGGCGTTGCAACTTTTTTCAGATGCGGCCATAGCTGACCCTGGTAACAGAAGCCTCGTTATCAATCTCGGCATCCTGCAAGAGCGGACCGGCAGACTGGACGAAGCGCAGACGACCTACCGTCCCCTGGCAAACGACAACGACCCTCTGGCACTGCAGGGAACGGGAAGAATTTATGAGCGCAAGGGAAATAGGGGGGAAGCGGTCAGAATCTACCGGCAGATAATGGCGCTGCCGAACGCCAGTCCCGCCCAAAAAAAAGAGGTTAAAGGGAAGCTGACGCAGATGGAAGAGTAAAAATACGTTCAAGTACCTATATTATTTATAAGTTATCTTGACGAACCTTGTTTTACATAGTATAGCAATAGAAACGGTGTAATTTTAATGTAATTTCAACCATAAAAGGAGCTGAACATGGAACCCATGGACACACTGACAAAACCTGGCATCATGGCAAAACTCAGAAACCGCAGAGGCTTTTCACTGATTGAAATGGCAATCGTGCTGGTGATTATCGGGATTATCATTGGCGCCATCATCAAAGGGCAGGATTTGATGCTGAACTCACGGGCCAAGCAGCTGGTTTCGACGGCAAATGCCTGGAAAATTGCCGCATACAGCTATATGGATCGCAATGGTAAATTCCCCGGTGATTCAACTATTGCATCTGGTATAATTGATAGTTCAGCTACCGCAGGATCTACATCTATTGATTTGATTGCAACAACAATGTCACAAGCACCTGTTAATCCCGTTTTGATTGGCGGTCAAAGTTGGTATTTCTATTTTGGCGCTATAGATACCGGTGCTGGATTAACGAGCAGCATGCGTAATGTTATGGTAATTTGCAAAAATGCTGACTGCGACCAGGTGCTTAGCTCTGAAGAAATTGAGCTTATGAAAGCCCTTGATTCGGCAATTGATGGCTCTGCCGGCGCTGCAGCGGGCCAAGTCAGAGGCTTAAAAACGCTAAGTACATCAGCGCTTACAGCTAAAGGGACTGGAGCATTAGGCGGCAGGGCTACCGGTGTAGTCGGGTTGGCTGCTGCTGATGTTGCTAGTATTAACCCTGCTGGAGTTAGTAGTACTGTGTGGAGTAACGCTTATGTTGGAGCGGTTTGGACGTTTGATAAACCGTATTAATAGAATTAAAATTGTAATTAGAAAAAAGAGGCATCCCGGTGCCTCTTTTTTATTTTCCAGACACGCATGTTTCAGGATACATCAATTTTGCAAGGCTATTTAGAGGGTTATGAGATATAAGAATCAAACAGTTCTTCAACTGATACTGTTATGCCTTATGGTCAGCCTGGTTTACAGTCCCGCCTTTCGCGCAGAGCCGTGCCTGTTGGACGATGTTGAGATGTTAAAGAGGATGCAGAGTGACGCTCGACTTGATGTTGAGAGTTTCCTCCCGCCAAACTTCGCCCAGCTTTCTTATTACCGTCCGCTGATCGGCGTCAGTTACTGGTCTGCGCAAATCCTGTGGCATGCCAATCCCCAGGTGATGCATGTAGAAAACGTCGTGTTCCATGTGCTGAATTGTGTACTCCTGTTTTGGCTGATCAGGCTTTCACTACCGGTCGCTGAACGATCCGGACGCTATGTGCCCTTACTGGGGGCGCTCCTGTTTGCGGTCCACCCGATCACCACTGAATCGGTTAACTGGATCTCGGGCAGAAGCGATCTGATTGCCGGAGCCTGCCTGTTCGGAAGTACAATAGCGATAGTAGTATGGCAGCGCGCACGCAGCCGCTGGTGGCTGTTTGTGTTGTCCCTGGCACTGCTGGCGGGCGCGATTATGACCAAGGAAATTGCCTGGGGATTTCTGGCCGCACTTCCCTTTTTCATGGCAGATCCATACAATTCGCTGGCATATCCGCTTGACCGTTTTTTCGGGACATTTTCCCGACTTGAAAAACTGCTCCTCCTGACCGGTATTGCCCTCTGTTTTTTCCTTGCTACACTGTCACTCTCTTTCTGGCCCGTTATTGCTTTAAGCGTCGTCCTCGGGCTGATAACTCTGTATCGGAAACCTCGCAACCACCCGCTACCAAAGAAAACGCTAATTCTGGTGCCGGGCATGATACTACTGGGCGCAGTGCTGTTTCCTTATTGTGCGCAAGTAGTTCAGCGGAGCGCTTCGAACGGTTATTACTCCAAGTTCAGCCGCACGGTGCTGCTGATCAGTCTGGATTTTGACAATTCAATTGGTATGTTTGGCGCCGCGCTCGCATTTTACATTAAAAAATTTTTCCTGCCGCTGCCGTTCTCGTTTGCAATTACCGACATAGCGCCAGAGTATCTGTTCGCCGGAATTGCTGTAATCATCCTGACAGCCTTTCTTGTCGCGTGGCGCTCACCGGCAGCAATCCTGTTTCTGACGGGGCTTGCCCTGGTACTACCGGCTTTGCCGCTCGTGCATAACCAGATCGCTTGGACCCCCTATGCCGAGCGATATATTTATGTTTCATCGGGTTTCTGGATTGCTGCCATGGCGGTTGCTCTTAGTTCCCTTACGCGTCCGTCCCTGCGCGTCTCATGCGTGGTTATCTACCTGCTGCTAATTGCAAGCGCTGCTCTGGTCAGCTACAAGCATTCGGCAATCTGGCAAACCAACGTGGCGTTGTTTGAGGATACGACACTAAAGTCGCCACACCACATTCAATCACGGGTTCTGTATATGACGGCCCTTTCCGAGGCCGGCAGACTGCCGGAAGCAATGGAGCAGTACCGGAGGATACAAGCAGATCCCAAAGGATGGCTGCGGGCAAAATATTTCAATGATCTGGCTGAGATTCTCTACAATAACGGATTAAAGAGTGATGCCTGGGAGGTGTTGGATACAGCCTTGACCAAACCTCTGCCGCTGGGGCGGAAACATCCATTGAAAAATGGTGAATGGCAAAAACTCTACACATTTCACTCAAAGTTACGAAAGGAACTTTTTCCTTAGAAACGGGTCGGCGGGGAATAAATAACGGAACTATCCGGAACCAAAGTAAATCCGGAACGGTGCCTCCCCCTTTGTTTCTCCTGCCGATTATGGTATGAAGTAACCATGCTTACGCTCGAAAATAATAACGGTTTTTCTTTGGTCGAGCTCTCCATCGTACTGGTCATCATCGGTATGCTGATCAGCCTGGGAATGAACATGATCGGACCGCTGACAGCCATTGTCAAAGTGCGGGAGACCAGGGATATGATGGATGCCGACCTTCAGGCCATCACCAGTTGGGCTGCATCGAGAAACACCATCCCCAACGCCGACGACACCGGTTTTAAAACTGTTGCCAAATCCCCGCTTGATGCCTGGGGACGAAACCTGATCTACCTCTACGACCCCAATCTCTACTCAGCCTCTTCTACCAAGGACACTATCTGCGGAAGGAGCTCAACGCCCCTGACACTGGAAACTACCGATAACGGCACGATCACGACCACCGTCTCCAACGTGGCCTTTGCTATTTTGAGCGATGCCGACAATGCGACCCTCAAGAGCACGCTGAACGGCACAAACATTACCACTTCCGGTGCGGCCACCACCGGCAGCACCCCGGCTACCATCAGCGTTAAAGGTCCAAGTGGCTATCTGGTGCGGTGGGTGACGCTGGATGAGCTGCGCAGCAAGATAGGCTGCCAGGGAGCAGCATTGAAGATTGTGAATAATGAGCTGCCGTATGGAAATTATTCGACGAGCTATTCGGCTACAATAGTGGCTGATGGTGGGAGTGGCTCAGCGAATTACCAGTGGCGCATAAAGAGTAGCAAGTTTCCGAATGGTATCATTCCTACGTTCGCAAACATCAGCACAACCGATTGGATAACAACTTCATCCCTGAATCTCTCCGGCTATCCAAAATTGCAGGGGAGCTATTACTTCTCCATATTTGTACGTGATAATTCCGGAAACGACAGCTCAAAAGTTTTTGTTTTGACTGTCAATCCAAGATCCAACTAAGGTGCGAATCCGTATATTCTCATCCACTTTGCTAACAAACCAGCGCGGCATCGCCCTCCTGTATCTGTTTATACTGTTTATCCTGCTGGGAGTTCTGCTTAGTGCCGGCACCAGGATGATCGGCTCTACGGTGACACTGGGCAAGATTAGAGACACCAAAGCCATGTTGGAACGGGATGTCGAGACAATCATGGCCTGGGCGGCAAAGAAGGGACGGCTGCCTACCTCGGACGAGTATCCCGGCATTTTCGGCAGCACGCCACTGGACTCATGGAACAAACCCATAGTGTTTGCCTATTACAGCAGCCTGACAAAGATATCCACCGGTGGCCTCTGCGGTCGAACCAACTCGTCTGTTACCTGCAATGGGCAGGATATTGCCTTTCTGCTCCTGAGCGGCGGCGAAGACATGAGTATAAGCTCTACTCCCGGTACGAGCGGTGTTTTCAACGGGATACTGCCGAGCCCCCAGCAGGATGATTTGTGCCGTATTGTGACGTTAAAGGAGTTGCAGACTCAGGCCGGGTGCTTTGGGGCAACTACGGGGGGGCTCAGAATTGTAAACAATGAACTGCCGGGGGGGTGTATACCTCAGAAATATCTGGCACAGCTGTTTGCAGACGGCGGAGTACCGCCGGTATCATTCTCATATACGAACAAACCATCCTGGCTCACCCCCACAGGCGCCGCATTCGCAACATTATCCGGGAACACCAGCGACGCATCGGCATCATCCTATACAGTCAGCGTGACGGCAACCGATTCAGCTGCAAACGTTGTGAAACGGTCGTATAGGGTAAATATTATGCCTTCCTGCAACTAAACTTCCAGTAAACAGCTGATAAAAAGAAATTTAGCCATGAAGCGCCGCCAGGAAGATTGGCGACCACAACCATCTGAGCCAAGTCAGATATTTCAAGTAAACCCAGTCCCCGGAATGGATCGCTCACCTATATGCGGTATTTGCTCACAATTGTTTGAAGCTGTTGGGCCTGTAAAGCGAGTTGAGCGGCGGCACCAGATGTTTCTTCAGCTCCACGGGCTGTCTGATGGACCACTTCTGTTATTTGAGATATATTTGTTGATACTTCACTGGTTGTGGCGGTTTGTTGCTGGGCTGCTGTTGCTATCATGCTAATCTGTTCGGACACACTGCTAATGCCAAGCAGAATTTCAGCTAAAGCCTCACCCGATTTGTTTGAAGCTTCAGCACCCCTTTCTACCTCGTTAACGCCTTCTTCCATAGCTGCCACTGCCTCACCCGTGTCATGCTGGATTGCCTTGATCATCTCTCCGATCTCGCGAGTTGCTTTTGTCGTCCGCTCGGCTAATGCCCTTACCTCATCGGCAACTACAGCAAAACCTCGTCCCTGTTCCCCGGCGCGGGCCGCTTCAATTGCGGCGTTAAGTGCAAGAAGGTTCGTCTGATCCGCAATGTCTTCAATAGTTCTTATTATTTCACCAATCTGATCCGATCTGCCACCTAAAGCCTCAACTGTCTTTGATGTCTGACGTACTCGATCTGAAATTATTTTCATGCCACTAATAGCTTCATTTACAATTGTTGATCCTGAAACAGCTTTTTCAGCCGTCTGTTTTGATGTTTCAGCAGCATGTACGCAATTATTAGCAATACTCTCGGATGTGCTTGTCATTTCACTACTAGCTGTCGCTACAGTGTTTGTCTGCATCGCGACTTCTTCGGCGCCGGTTGCAATCTGTTCGGAAGTTGATCGCAATTGTGCAGAAGCGGAAGCAATTACTGTCGATATATCGATCAGCTGGATAGTCATAGCTTTCAGATTTGCAACCATGTGTCCCATAGATCGCAACAAAACACCTGTTTCATCTTGACATTCGGAAGTGATCTCGATAGTTAAGTCCCCTTGCCCTATTCTGTCTGCGGCCTCTACGGCGCGAGCGATAGGCCTGGTTATTGCGATAGCTGCAGCCGATGCGAAAACAATACCGGCTATTATTGCGATACAGAGGATAATGTAGTTGGTTATGCGTGACGTGTGAAAAACTGTCTCCGCTACCTTAATCTGTTCTGAAGCCTCTTTTTTATTGAATTCAGTAAGTTTATCAACAAGGCCTTCGGCTAATTCACAGCTTTTTTTCCCCTCGTTTCTATAAACGTCAAACGCCTCGTTCTTCTTTCCCGCTTTAGAGAGACCAATGATTTTACTGTGAACATCAAGACATTTATCAACAGCCGCCGTGAATTCAGCGTATAACTTCTTTTCTTCCGGAGCAGTTACCATTTTTTGGTGCTCTTTGTGTCGCTCTTTGAATCCTTTTATAAGACCATCCAAATCTTTTTCAGCCTCAATCATTTCCTCATTACTGTTCGAAAGAATATGCTCGAACCAGTGCCGGGTTATCTGTGTAAGATGGTCATCCAATGCAAACAGACCGACAATACTTGGCAGATTATTGTCAGCAATTTCATCGGCATGTTCATAAACTTTGGCCATCTGCATATTGGAAAAAAAACCGACAAAAATAGTCAGGACTATTATGAATGAAAATGTAACTGCCAATTTCGTCCGAATTCTCAAATTATTAAACCAGTTCATAGCGCCTCCTCGTATTGTGCAGCCTGAGATTTTTTATGCGTTGACCATTTACAACAATCTATATCCCGTGATTATCTCTTTCCAGAAAAGATGTCATGGCCTCCACCACCCGTTCGTCATCGTCAATAAGCAGAATCTTTGACATTACAGCGCACTGCCGCTGATCACCCGTTTTAAGAGGGCACTAAGGTTAATAAGGTCATAAGGCTTCTGTATGAAATTCGCCTCTTCACTCAGAAGTGCATGATCGGTTGAGAATCCTGAAGCATCGATACATGGCAACTTGGGTCTCAGTTCTCGTATTCGCTCCATCATAACCTTACCATTCATTTCCGGCATGAGATAATCAGTCAAAACCAGATCAATCGGTAAAGAAAGATCTCTGGCTATTTCAAGTGCAACACTTGGGGTGGCGGCTTCATGGACGGTGTAACCTATTTTTTTCAGAAATTGCGAAGTAACAATTCTTACCGCATCCTCGTCCTCAACATGTAAAATGGAACCGCTACCAGTACATATTGTTTCACCTAGATGAGTAGTTTCTGTTAATGGCGCACTAAATCGAGGGATATAAACCTTAAATTCAGCACCGCATATTGCTTGATTGACCTGTTACGAAAGTTCAGCCTCAATCAAATTTATAGACAACTTTGCTATATTATCCAGCTCAGGCAGCAACTCCCAGGCGGTATCTATATCTGCCTCCTTGGCCGCCGTTTCAACTCTCAGGCAAACGTCCCGCAAGGCATCGGCGCCGATATTTGCTGCAAGCCATTTGAGAGAGTGCGCCTGAAGGCGAATGGCCGATGAGTCACTGCCGTCACAAAGCATCCGTAACATCTCAATTTCTCTTGGTAGTTTCTGCATCGACTCCAAAAGGATATTCCTCATGAATTCAACATCTCCGTCCATCTTCTCCAGAATCCATTGCTTGTTAAACAGTTTATGGGTACTTATTTGATCTTCTGCCATCTGAGCCTGGGTAACTTGAACCGAGTCCAGTGCCAGCCATTTTTCGAGCATTTCAGCTAAGGTTTCCTTTCTGACCGGTTTTGAGAGGTAGTCATTCATGCCGAATTCAATACATTTGTCACGGTCACCCAGTGTTGCGTTAGCAGTCATGGCTATAATCGGGACAGCACTGTTCAGTACGCCGGAACTGCCATTGCGGATTTCTTCAGTAGCCTCAAAACCGGTCATTACCGGCATCATGCAATCCATCAGTACCAGATCATAGTTGATCAGCTTCAATGCACGTACCGCTTCCTGACCATCTGCAACAACGTCAACACGGTAGCCGAGAGATTTCAGCATGTGCTGGGCAACTTTCTGGTTTATTATATTGTCTTCCGCCAGGAGAATACGGACATTAGGCCGCCCCGATTCCGCTATGATATGCCGGGTGATTATACCTTGTGGTTGAGGCATACCGACTTCTTTACCGCTGTCCCTGGCCAATGCCAGCTCCAGACAGTCATAGAGTTGTGCCTGCCGTACCGGTTTATGAAGATATCCGGCAAACCCGATCTTTTCCAGAATAGCAGTATCTCCTTTCTGGGCAATCGAGGTCAGCATGACCAACAGGGTTGATGCTACGTCCGGGTCTGCCTTGATACGGGTACCAAGATCAATACCGTCCATATCCGGCATTTCCTGATCGAGTATGGCTATCCGGAACGGATCACCGGCATGCACCGCTTCTCGAAGCATCGCCAACCCCTCCGCCCCATCTGCCGCCACGTCATGACGGCATCCCCAGTGTTTCAGCAAGGTTTTCATCAGGATCCTGTTTGTGGCATTGTCATCAACAACGAGAATCCGCTCCTTGGTGACTCCGGCCTGACCGGCAAGGTTCAGGGCTTTGTAGGTTGCAATATTTTGAGCAGGCTGCTTCCCGAGCCGTACCGTAAACCAGAAGGTAGAGCCCTTGCCAACATCACTCGATACCCCTATTTCACCACCCATCAACTGAGCCAGCTGTTTACTGATTGCCAATCCAAGGCCGGTACCACCGAATCGACGGGTGGTACTGCCGTCTGCCTGGGTAAACGGGTCAAAGATTGCGGTTATTCGATCTCCGACAATACCAATCCCGGTATCCTTCACCTCAACAAGAATTATAACTTCATTATCCATATCTTCTTTAAGGGTAGTGCTTATTACGACCTCACCCTTCCGGGTGAACTTGATGGCATTACCTACCAGATTGGTGAGAATCTGTCGAAGTCTTCCCGGATCACCGCGTAGATGGGATGGCACAGCCGGGTCAATACGGCAGATCAATTCAAGATCGGTCGATTCAGCACGCAGTGCAAGCAGTTCGGCAACATCTTCCAGGGTAACACGAAGGTCGAAATCCAGAACCTCAAACTCCAGTTTGCCTGATTCTATTTTGGAGAAGTCGAGGATCTCGTTAACAATGGTCAGCAGATTTTCGCTGCTTTTACGGACAATCTCGGCATACTCCTTCTGCTCCGGAGTCAACCTGGTTTCCAATAACATTGCGTTCATGCCGAGTAAGCCGTTCAGGGGGGTGCGGATCTCATGACTCATCGTGGCAAGGAATGAACTCTTGGCCCTGCTGCCTGCCTCGGCCATCTCTTTGGCCTGAATCAGTTCTACCTCCATCTCCTTGCGTACAGTGATGTCAGTATGAGTGATTACGGCATATTTTCCTTTATTAACGGTGAAGGGGGTTATTTTACACGTATACCAGCGTTCCTGCTCAGACTGGCCGGAACGGAAATCAAGCGTAAACTCAGTGAGCGTCTCGTTGATTACGTTTTTGATACCGGCCATCAAGCCGTTGGCGGTCTGCGCCGGTATATTCAGGAAAGATTGACTTACGGAGAAGTAATCTGAGCCACCGCTTTTTCCCTTGTTATTCGAGTTACATTCTTCCAGGAAATGATCCCACGCCAGATTGCTGTTGGTGATGGCGCCATGTTCGTCGACGACGCAGACAAGTGATGACAGACCATCAAGAGTGTTGGCCGATTCGGTTGCCTTGCGCAGCCGATTCTCCACATCTCTTTTCTCTGTGATATCAGCGGTGAAACCGTGCCAGATGATGCCGGCATCATCAAGACGTTCCGGCTGGGCGATAGTTGAACACCACCGTTCTCCGTTGTCCGGCAGGATAACGCGGAACTCGCATCCCCAGGGGTGAAGGGTCGCAGCCGATTCCACCATTGAGGCAATAACCCGCCCCAGGTCACCGGGATGGATACGGGAAAAGAGTGAGGCTGCATCATTTTGGACCTGCTCGGGCGTTAGCCCGAAGAGTTGATAAATGGCATTGCTCGTATAGGGGAAATGAAAACTCCCATCAGGAAGCTGGTGAAACTGGAACACAACGCCCGGTATTTGACGGGATATATCGGATAGTTGCTTATGGCTTTCCTGCAGTTTTTCTTCCAACTCTTTTCGCAGGCTTATGTCACGCCAGCTGGCAAACAGCATCTCCCTCCCCTGCATGGTGATAACTGTTAACGAGATATCTGCCCAGAACTGTCTGCCGTCCGGACGTTGTCGGAGCATCTCATAGGAGACTTTGCCCGTATGAATTGCCTCGGTGGTCTTCTCTTTGATAACCTCTGATGATGCTCTTCCATCCGGCTGTGATAACGGAACAAAACAATCGGGACGTTGACCGCAAATCTGCGTTCGATCACTTCCAAGCAGCAGCTCTGCTGCTTTATTGCAATCAATGAAGATCCCATCGCACAGAAGAAGATGTGCATCCGGAGATTCCTCAAACATCTGCCGGAATCGATCTTCACTTTCCAGCAGCTGCCGTTCAACTCTCAAGTTATGGGCACATTCAAGCAGGGCGATATGAAGCTGGGGGAGATTGATAGTTTTGGCTAAATATTTGTCAACGCCTATATCGATTGCCCGCTTAAGGTATTCTACCTCTTCGATATCGGTCAGGACGATGATCGGTACGGACGTATCCATCCTGCGAATCTCGGCAGCCATACTGAGGCCGTCCATGTGCGGCATATGGATGTCGGTTACAATTATATCAGGACGGCAGTCCTGGTATAGTTTCAGTCCCTCCACTCCATCTCTTGCCGTCAACAGCGTGCCGGTTATTTTGGAAAGGTCATGGACATCCTGCGTAAAAATATCCTTGTTATCCTCAACAAAAAGAATAGTCAGCCGTTTCAAGAAATCCGTATCCCGTGAGTCGCAATTCAAAATAGATGTCCTTTCATGTTGCTACATTACTGTAATAGGGTGCCCCGTTATCAATGGCCTCCCTGAATTTGCTCACGGCTATCAGACCGTTTTCGGCATCATCACAGATGAAAACCTTGCTTATTATCCGGCGCGTAATTAGGCGGCTCATTTCTGCGTCATCCACTATCAATGCCCTGAGCGGTGATTCCATACCCACATCTCCCCAAAACCTGTAATGCACATCTCTTCGTGCGGCCTTTCTAGAACCATACCCACACCAGACCAGGAAGATTATTAATCAGGGAGGCCAGTTGTGAAGAGTGCAGCGCATATAGGGAGTCAGACTCCGGTATGTCTGCAGCCCGTCTATTTCCTGTTTCGGCGGTGTTAAGTGGCATAGAAAATCTCCATACTTCTGAAAATACAGAAAACAAACATGAGTGGCAGGAAAACTTTAAAAAGATTAGAAATATTGCATAGTCGACCCATCTAAATACTATATCTTAAATTTCCTGACTAATATCTGCAGTTCTTCTGCATTACCGCTTAACTGCGCAGCCGCAGTAGCTGACTCGTGAGCACCTTGCGAAGTCTGGTGGACTACCTCGGTAATCTGTTGCATTTTATTAGAAATTTCGCTGGTCGTAGTAGTTTGTTCTTCCGCTGCAGCAGCGATCTGGTTAACCTGCATTGCAACATCGTTAACCTGCTCCAGAATATTACGCAAAGCTTTGCCAGATCTTGCCGCCTCAACCGTGCCGGCTTCCACCTGTTCAACTCCCAGCTCCATTGCAGCAACAGCTCCTTTAGTCTCATTCTGGATTGCCTTGATCATTTCACCGATCTCCTTGGTAGCGCGGGTGGTTCGTTCCGCCAAGGCACGTACTTCATCAGCTACAACAGCAAAACCCCTTCCAAGTTCACCAGCTCTGGCTGCCTCAATTGCAGCGTTTAACGCCAGGAGGTTGGTTTGATCTGCAATATCTTCAATTGTACCGATTATGGCGCCAATTTGGTCACTTCTTGTCCCCAAGTTCTCTACAGTCTTAGCTGATTCTTGAACCTTTTCTGCAATTTGTCCCATGACAATCACCGTACGTTCAACAACAACAGCACCATCACTGGCTGTTTGTGAAGCGCGTTGTGCGCCTTCAGCGGCCGTCTGGCAGTTTTGAGCTATGTTTCCTGAAGTGGCAGACATTTCCTCGCCGGCGGTAGCAACAGCACCTGCTTGGGCAGCAACTTCTTCAGCTCCTGTGGCAATGTGCTTGGCAGTTGAGTTAAGTTGATTGGATGCAGCAGCAATCTGGGTGGAGGTGCTGGATATCTGATTTATTATGGTACGCAGTTTTTCTGCCATGGCTTTCATGGCTGCCAGTAATTTCCCCGTCTCGTCTTTAGAAGTCACCTGAACCTCAACGCCCAGATCTCCTTCCGCAATACGCTCAGCTATGTATATAACATGCTGAAGCTGACCTGTTATGTTGCGGATTAAAGTATAAAATATCGAAATAACAATTAGAATGAAAGCGATGCACAGCGCGATAGAAACTGTTGTTGAGGTGTTCAGCATATCAGCGGCACGTTTTTCAATTTCAGTATTTTCGGTATTACAAAGAATTGCAATCTCATCAATAACTTTTCGATGGGCTCCGTAGGCAGGGGATAAGGATTCAACCATAATTTTTTCAGCTTGAGTATGATTTCCCGTTACCAAGGCAGGAAAAAACTCTTTCATCGTTGTATCGAAGAATGTGACTGCCGGTTTGTACGATTGCTCAAGTAGAAGAGTTTTAATTTTTCCAGCGGGCAGTTCTTTTGCCCAGTAAGCATGTCGCTCATCATATTCCTTACGCAGTTGAGTAAAACGATCCTGATATGATGGAATTTTTGAGCTGTCTTTTTCAGATAAGGCCTGAAAGGTAACAAGATAGGCCTCAATAGCGTATTCAGGGGGCGGCAATATGTCCGCAACCAAATCTTTTCCCCTCACGATATCTTGATACACAGGGCCATTGACTTTGATTCGATTTGTAGTTACACCGATCATTACTAATAGGACAAGCATTCCGACGCCGATCAGAATCGCCGTTAAAACCAGCTTCCTTTTGATGCTCATAAATTAAACCTCCTTGTTCAATTTGCTCGCAAAGATTAAGATACGCCAAACACATTCTGTCAATAGGTAGTTTTACCACTTGCGGTTGATGTCTAAAATAAATTACCGTTGTGAATCACGGAGCACTTTACTGAGGAGCTTGAATTGTACATTAAGGTCCGAAATCAGTGGGGTAAGGGCATCTGTGTTCGACGCAGCAATACGGCGCTCTATTTCACGCGCAACGGTGTGCACACGGTCGCCACTCATCTGACCGGACAATCCTGCTATGGAGTGCACATAAGGTTTGATGCCGGAAAAATCGTCATTCATTAAGAGAGAGTTTATTTTTTTAAGCTTACGTGGAACATCGTCAAGAAAATGTGTAATCATCTCCTGAATAAACGCCTCATTGTTCATCATACGGGATTCCATTTTATTTCTGTCCCAGACAGAGCAAGAAGTGACGGTTTCATAGAAGCTGGCGGTCATACGTTTTCTCCCTGTTGGTTTTCATGGTAAGCCGCCAGACCTTCCGCACCGTCTTTAGCCGTTACCAGTACTCCGACCATACGGGACAAAAACTGGCTGTACTGATCACGAGTTTCGTCATCATCTTCGACATACAGCACGGTAAGACTTTTTAGTTGATCCAGATTATTCTTGTCGACATTAATGGTTTTACTCCGCAATGGCTGTGCATTTACTAAAAATCCTTTTATTGCAGGTTCATCCCTTTGCAAATTCTTATTTTTGAAATTGAGCATTCTAAATACCCGTTTTTCAACTATCTTGATAAGATTGTCATTCGTTTCTGACCCTAAACGTCATTTACTCACGCAACGGCGCAACGAAATTAAATTACTTATAAGGTTTGACAGCCTCACCAATCCGGTAGATGCCGGAATTGCTTAACTATCTCATTTTACGTTGCGTCGTAGCGTTCGTTGCGTGAAACTGCTATTTTTGATATGGCTTTGTGAGCAGGTCGTCCATTCGCACGGTGCCAAGCGAATCCAAAGCAAAAAAAATGCCAGATTTTTTTCGCGAAATTTTGTCATAAAATCAATACATTATGATCTCGCATGGATTTGTAACAAAATCATCACTAAGCCCAAAGGTTGACGATGGGGTGAACTGTGTGCAGTTTTTTTTATAAAATTGATATGTTACTTGCAGCGACATAAGTTGCTGCAGCAATTTATGTCCAGAGACAGATGTTTGAGACTTGAGCGGAGAAAAAGCCGATCCGGTGAATTTGCTGGAGAGGTTACGAGGTATATCGGCAAGGAAGCAGATGCCAGAGGAGGGTCAATTCTGATGCAGGTCATCCCCCACCTATGGGTGGGGGATGACTTAATACTACAGGTTATTTCTTGACTTTCGCCTCAGCTGCCGCAGTGGCAACAGTAACATCGGCAGTGACCTTTTTTGCAAGCTCGAAATTCTTACTTACGTAGCCCTGGAAAAACTCAAACCCGTTATTGACCGACTCGTTACAATAATCAATAAATGTCTTTGCTTCATTAGGGAGATTCTTGGTGGCTTTTTCAACCAGAGCAGTTGTCTCCTTCTTGATTTCCGCAGCCTGGCTGATGGCTTCTTTGCAAATGGCCTCCATTGCTTCCAGATTTTTTGCAGGGGCATCCTTAGCTGCCCAATCAACTTCCAGACCGTTTTCCACATTTTTTTTCAGGTTATCCAACCCTTTTTTGCTTTCCTTGAAAAACGTGCTGATTGCTTTCTTCCCATCCTCCTGAATTAAAGGATTTGCCCCCAAAAGGAAGTCAGTCGTGGCTGAAGCCTGGTCGGAAAAAGCGTTCAGAGCATCGAAGCTCATTTTCACTACGTTTTTGTTGAAGGCCAAGATCTCTTTGCTGAAATTAGTTGTTTCCATTGTTTTTCTCCTTTGCTGGTGTTTGCATCAATAAATGCAATTGACGTACATAAACAAAAATTATACATTTTTTAAATAAATGTCAAGAAGTATTTTATACGATTAAATGCTTAATTGTTGCCTTTTGATGTAAACAAACATATACTATCCCGCAATTGGGCACTATTATTATATCAACTCTAAACAAATCATCCAGGGACTGTGCATTTATGATAACCAAAGAACAGAAAGAGATATTCCGCAAATCCTTAGGTAAACTCCTGGAAAAACGACGATTGGAGAAGGGAATAAATCGTAAGGAACTGGGAGCTATTCTAGGCTACGAAGGCAACAGCGCCATTCAGGTTGTAGCGCGTTTCGAGTCTGGTCGCGCTGGAGTTCCAAAAGCAAAAATTGAAAAATTACTGGAAACTCTTGATATTACAAACAAGGATTTCGGCCTTGTCGGTTCCAAGTCTTTGAAGAATTTTATTGCTGCAAGCGGCTTTCTTAGTTCGACGGTATCCCCCTGGGGCGACGCCATGGTCGATTTCGTAGAAGCTACCGAAGCCAATTTCATGAAACAGGCGCTTGCAGATGAGGACATGTCCGACACCACTGCGACAGACTCCCCACCCGACATGTATCAGGATGTAATACGAATCATGAGGCTGTGCCGTGTACAGAAGAAAAATATTTCGTTTTCTCTTTTCGAACGCCTGGATCTACTGGATACCCTGAGCGAAGGAGATGAGGATAAGCTTTCCGAGCTCCTTGTCACCCTGAAAATTGATCCAAATGATGCTTATATGGAGATAGAGAGGCATTTGATGGAGAAATTAAAAAGGACGGATGAGTAAAGAATTATGAAAGAAATTCATATTTTTATTTACATCTGATACCGCTTAGGTCTATTTTATTTAAACATTGTTTACCAACCGTGTACGCAAACACGTATTTATTTACTTGCTTATAATTTAATTACGACATATATATATTTAATGCTTGTTTATGTGCGTACATATTTGACATGACATCAATGGGTGAGAATTAAAAAGCGATGAGAGGGGACATTATGCAGGAATATTTTAAACAGCAGGCGGATTGGATAAAGACGTGGCAAGAGAGTCAGGAAACATTGACGAAACAGTACGCCGGGTTAAGCGAAGAATGGATGGAAACCATGCGTGGCAACAAGAAAAAAGAACCCGATTTTTTCGAGGGGTGGTTTAAGTCCCAAGGCAGCCTGGAAGAACAGTTCAGAGAATTCACCGGTCGTATGAACGAAATGATCAATAAAGTTTACAGCAACAAATTGCCCCCTGAAGTGCTGAAATTTATGAACATTTCTTTCTTTGAAGAGTTTTACAAAAATTGGCTTCACAGCTTCGAGCTGCCGGGAGGCGTGAAAAACCCCCTGAACATGAATGGCGGTTGGCAGCAAGCTACCAACTTTTTTAGTTCTTTCCAGGAGAAGGGCAATCCCTTTTTCTCTGCTTTTGGTAGTTCCACGATTATCGACCAAATGAACAGGGTCTTCGGGATGCTGCAAGGCACCCTGGGGCAAAAAGAAAACGCTTTCGGCGATATAATGAACAGTTGTCAGGGACTCTTTGGCAAAATGTTCGAATCAACCACGGCTCAAGGCACCGAGAAACTGGCCGAAGGGTTCGAGAACTGGACAAAGGAGGTTGAAAAGCTTCTTTCGGCTCCGAAATTGGGGATCAACCGGGAAATGGCTCATTATATATCCCAGGCCCTGGTGATGTCACAAAATTTCTTTCAGACGTATACCAAAATGGCGCGGCTTGTTGAAGCCACTTCCCGCAAAGCCGGGAGCCGTTTTCAGACCAAATTGAGTGAGGCGGCCATTAATAACAAACCGGTAAATAAATTTACCGATCTTTGCGCCTTGTGGACAGAAGAGAACGAAGCAGTCTTTCTTGAGGTAATGGGAGGCCAGGAGTTTGCCAAAATTCAGGGAGATTTCGTCAACGCCGGACATCAACTGAAGATACAGTGGAATAGACTGGCTGAAAAGGCACTTGAGCCGACCCCGATTGCCCTTAAGCGTGATCTTGATCTGGCCATCAATGAAATACATCAAATGAAACGTGACATGAAAACCTTCAAGCGTGAATTTATAGTACACCAAAAAGAGGCGCTCGCAACTCGCAACTCACTGGCTGTTCTGGAGACGGAGCTGAAAAATGCGAAAGCCTCCGAAACTGCCGCACTTGAGGAAGCCAACAAAGCAAGAGTTGCCGAAGCCGCAGTGCAGGAAGAAGTGAGAAAGCTGAAACACCCGGAAGTAGCAATTCAAGATGGTGCGAAACAAGATATTGCTGACGACAAGACAGTCAAAGCCTCAGCGCGGGCTACCACCAAAACCAAGTCCAAGAATGTTTAGGAGAGGACACCATGTTTACTTTTTCAAATAAAGTCAATGAATCTATGAAAGATTTCAGCTCGTTCGCCGAAAGCCTCAAAAAAGGGGTGCAGAACCTGGCATCACTCGATGAAATGACTGGTCCTGAAGACGACTTTGAAAGTTGTGGTACCTGCCGCAACTGTCGAAAATGCTGCACAGACAAACAGCTTGTGTATCAGGACGGCAAACGCAAACTTTACCGCTACACACAACGAGCGAAAAAGGTGGTTCCCGTACCCATGTTGATCGTTTACGCTATGGTCAACCGCTACACCATGCTCGACCTGCAGCCCAATCGTTCCATGATTCGCAACCTGCTCGACCTTGGTCAGGACTTGTACCTGATCGACTGGGGATACACCGACCGCTTGGATCGCTTTATGACCATGGAAGATTACATCGATGGGTTTATCAACGATTGTGTTGATTTTATCCGAGAGCAACACCAACTCGAAGCGATCAATCTGTTGGGGGTTTGCCAGGGGGGCACCTTCTCCGCCATTTATGCCGCACTTTACCCGGAAAAGGTGAAAAATTTCATCCCGATTGTAACGCCTGTCGACTTTGATACAAAAGACAGCCTCCTGAACGTGTGGGCCACTGAGTTCGACGCCGATCTGATGATTGACGCCTACGGTAATGTACCCGGTGACATAATGAATAACGCGTATACGCAGCTTCAGCCCTTCTCGCTTAGTATCCAGAAGTACGTCAACATGGTGAAGATCATGGAAGACTCTGACAAATTGGCCGATTTTCTGCGCATGGAGGCCTGGATTTTCGACAGCCCCGACCAGCCTGGTGAGACACTGCGCCAGTTCCTCAAGGAGTTTTATCAAGGAAATAAACTGGTGAAGGGTGAGTTTAAACTCGGCGGGCGCAAAGTTGATTTGAAAAACATAACCATGCCGGTTCTCACTATCTACGCAGAGCTCGACACCCTGGTGCCCCCCGTTTCCGCCAAGGCCATGACCAAGTATGTGGGGAGTAAGGATGTACAAGAACTGACCTACCCTGTTGGGCATATTGGCATGTTTGTATCCGGCAAAACCCAGAAAACGCTTGCTCCAAAAATTTCCGAATGGATCAAAGAAAGAATTTAACTATATCGATTTATTAATTCAAATAACTTACATCAAGGAGCTTTTATGATTATCAAGAATAATGTGTTTATTGTTACCGGTGCGGCACGTGGATTGGGCCTCGCCTTTGCAAAAGATCTTGCAAATCATGGCGGCAGGTTGGCACTGGTTGACATGAACGCCGAAGGGCTTGAGCAGGCTGCTGGTTTATTGCGGGAGCAGGGTACGGAAGTACGATGCTACACCGCAAACGTAGCATCTGAAGAGGAAGTAATTACTCTCTTTAATAACATACAGAAGGATTTTGGCCAGATCGATGGCCTTATCAATAACGCCGGTATCACCCGCGATGCAATGCTGGTAAAGCGCTCAAACGGTGACATCATTACGATGTCCTTAAAAGACTGGCAACAGGTAGTTGATGTAAATCTTACCGGTACATTTCTCTGCGGACGTGAAGCAGCTTCACACATGGTTAAAGGGGATCGCAAAGGGGTGATCGTTAACATCAGCAGCATCTGCAGAAACGGGAATATCGGTCAGAGCAACTACTCAGCCACCAAGAATGGTGTTGCCGCCCTGACGTCCACCTGGGGCAAGGAACTGTGCCGTTATGGTATACGGGTCGGCGCCATCGCCCCCGGATATGTCAACACGGAAATGGTGTCGCAGATCAGGCCCGATGTATTGAAGAAAATTACTGATCAGGTTCCGCTTGGACGTTTGGCCGAACCCGAAGAGATTGCCCACACTGCTCGCTACATCATTGAAAACGATTACTTCTCCAGCCGAACCATTAGTGTAGATGGCGGTTTCCGTCTCTAACTCTGTAACGTAATGTTTACTGCGAAACTTCAAAGCTCCCGTTCTCTTCTTGAGAACGGGAGCTTTTATTATCGGTGTCACTCTGAATGGAAACGCGGAATTTTGGTCCTGATGACGAAACAGAGACCATGTACGAACATCACATGTCCATGCCGCCGTTTACCCCCCAGACTTGTCCTGTGATGTAGGAAGATGCGTCGGCGGCGAGGAAATGCACGACACGCGCAACCTCTTCGGGTTTACCGAGCCGGCCGAGTGGAATCTGAGCCAGGATCTTATCCAACACCTTTTCGGGGATATGCTCAAGCATTTCTGTGGCGATAAATCCCGGAGTAACGGTATTGATGGTGAGACCGACACCGGCGGGGTCGGCAAGCTTCCCTGAGCGGGCCATCAGTAATGCGGCTTCGCGGGCGATCGTCTTAGTCAACCCGAACAATCCCGACTTCGATGCAGCGTAGTTAGCCTGGCCGATATTACCCATCTCGCCGATGACGCTCGAGACGTTCACGATGCGTCCGCTGCCGCGCTCGGCCATGTGCCGCAAGGCAGCCTGGGAAAGAAAGAACGGACCGGAAAGGTTCACATTGAGCACTTTAAACCAGTCTTCTTCCGTCAACTTGAGCACGGTCTTGTCGATGGTAATGCCGGCATTGTTGACGAGGATGTCGAGACGACCGTGCATTGAGATCACCTCGTCGATACCGCGGTGACAACGCTCCGGCACTCCCAGATTACCTTTGTGAATACTGACTTTTGTGGAGTACGTCTCTATGAAATGGTCGCGAAAGTTTTCCGCGATCTCGTCATTACCACCATAGCCCGCTGCGATCACGGCGCCTTGACTTGCGAGACTGCGACAGATTGCCGCGCCGATACCCCGGGTGCCTCCAGTGACGAACGCCACGCGTCCCTTCAACTTGTCGCCGATTCGAGTCATAACATTTTCATTTTGTGTTAAATCTAGAACACCCATGTGGTCCTCCTTAATGCTCGTGTGATAGGGATTTGATAGTTTTCCAGGACGTAACTGCACTATACCGAATTAACAACCACCTTTTGATACAATGTCATACACAACATTCCTTATTATACTCGTACTCACCCCCTCTCCAATGCGTTGCATATGACGCTACAATTCAAAGAAACACTGATTTAAAATTTCTGTATTAACGGACTTTCCATTTTATCTATTTTTTTATTTGAGAGATTATGGCGATTTTCGTTATTATATAATGCCTCTATTGAACTTCTAATTCACCTCGTTTATGAGCGCCACAATACTAAGTCAATACAAATATAGTCAATTATTATAAACAGTTATTTGCATTTACAAAGCTACGTATTCAAATCAGTTAGTAATTTTGACTATTCTAGGCAATAAATACCATTAATGCAATATTTAAATAAAATGTGTTTTTATTCTAAAATTGTGTTATAAACTAGGAAATGTTTTGGATATTAAAAGTAGAAGGTAGCAGCAATGCTTGGATATTGTTTACCGTTCGCAATTGAGTCGGAGTCTGCTCATGCTGGTTGTACAATATTTGATACCTGAACTTATCTCCGCTCTCGTATCAACGCAAAGGGCAATGCACCCCACTCCCAATCGCAAACAGAACACACTAAGCCTATCCAAACAGTAGCTCCAGCCGACTTCTGCCTTTATAAAAAAACGACCATTACACGATTACAACTGCAATTTACAAAGTCACTTGCACTTGAAACGGCAAAAGACGGCGTCACGGTAAATGCCATCTGCCCTGGACTCATTTTCTTGCTTTTCCCGGCGACTTGAGAAGAGTAAGCAAACGGTCGATAATTGACACACAATAAGGAGGTTCACAATGCAAACTGATAGTTATTTTTCCAACTATTGTCGAGAAAAAATCAGGAACCACCCCGGATTGGATGTTCAGAATGACCAGTGGCTGGAGGAGATGGGAGATATGATTGTGGCAAGCGTGGAAGGGGACTGTAATATAAATCCGGATAGTTATTTTTACGGATGCTGCCGGGAAACAGCCAGTAAACATATCGGATTGAATTTCCAGAATGGACAGTGGCTTGAGGAGATGGGAGACATGATTAGGGCTGCAATAGCGGACTCAAACAGGGAACATCTTTTTGCCGATGATTAGCGCAGGAAACGTGTCTAAGCTTACGTTATCAGATGAACACAATTTCGTCGCTCAGTTTAGTTATTCGTACACCGCCACCATCTCCAACTGCGAAGTCGTTTTCTATGCCAATAACCCCCAGACCGGGGAGGACGAATTTCGGCTCCAGGGCAATGACCTGTCCGGCCTGCAGGACGACCTTGAATCCTTGGGCAATGGCCGGAAACTCATCCAGTTCCAGTCCCACGCCATGGCCGACAAACTTCGCGTTTTCCCCCGGCGCACCCATGAAGTTCTTTCCTAGACCCGCTTTGGTAGCTTTTTCCAGCGCACCTGCGAAAAGCTCCTCGCAGATGTTTCCCGGCTTCAGATTTTCGGCTAAATACGATTGTATCTCCAGAGCTGTATCGAATGCATGCAGTAGTTCCGGTCCGAGAGAACCGATTACAAACATTCTGGTCATATCTACAATGTAGCCATTGAAAATGCCGGCAAAGTCCATCAGAATCGGCACGTTGGTCTCGATCACAGCAGACGATGCTCCCTGGGGGGAGGCCGCAGAGAGACCGCGACCGGTAACCGGTCCGTCGAAGAATCCAGGACAAGCGGCATTATCACCGGATACGACCAATCCTCGAAATAGTTCCTGGTTAAACGCACGGACCTGTAAATAGCCCTCACTGCCTGCCTTGCACAACCTGTACTCAAACTCCGCCGCCAGGTCTATTTCCCGCATTCCCGGCTTGAGAAACTCAGGAATTTGGGCAAACACTTCACACAGCTTGTCGCCGCTTGCATGCATCTGCGTCAGCTCCCAAGGGGATTTTACCGATCTGAGTTCCCGGTTTATCGTCGAAATATCAACCAATTCCCGACCGGGGAGAAGAGTGCTGTAGTAGTTGAACTGTTGCACCGGAACCACGTCATAGGTGAATCCGATCTTGTTGATCTCTGCTGGGATAATGTCAAGGAACTCCTTGCTGGATGGGAATGGCCGAATATCAGTGATGCAACTTTCCTCAAGCGCCCGGTTAAGACTCTCGCGAACCAAAAGCAGGGGACTCCCTTCAGCGGGTACCCACAAGGTAGAAGTTTGTCTGGCGCCGGAAAAATAGAAGACGTCGATCGGATGGATAAAGAGCGCACCACCGATTCTGCTCCCTTTCAGCTCCTTCTGAAGCCGTATGATCCTCTGTTCCGATTCCGTTTCAGAAAGCAACATTGATCCTCCAAATAGTGATTGGCTGTTTGTAGCTGATTGTTGCAATCTTTTTCTGATAGTGCGTGATTGCATCGGTTTCTTCTTGTACATACATATTCATGCGGGAGAATATGTCAGCTCATAATAAAAACCAAGAAAAAACATCTTGACGGACCTGCTGGCGCAACCTGTTAATGCAACACTTCCCGAAGTTTCACCTCTTGGGAGAGTGACCCATATACGGATCGACTATCGGTTCCCACCATCAGGGTCCGAAGAGGACTTACACCTCCAAGTCACCAATCAACCACCATAGCTGATTGGATGGCGCTTACGCGCCACGCGCCATGCCTGGCGCACACGAAAAAATCCGATAACTTTTATAAAAGTTATCGGATTAATGGAGTTTGGCGTCCCAGAAACAATGAAATTGAGAACTGGGAAATGTCTCTAAATATTGGCGAACGATAAAGTCGCCTGCCACTCTTTACTTCTTATCGGTTATCGATCTTCACGCGTATGCCAGATCCGGAGCACTGAAATAACAGACTCCTGGATTTCATAGCGCATTTCGTATCTGCCAACAACAATACGTCGGACTTCGCGCGGGTCAAACTCTTCAAGTTTCTCACCTATTCTTGCTTGATCCAGAAGCCGATCCGGTGCGACTGACAATGATTGCACTGTACGAGCAGCAGCAAGCCGGTCTTTTACCGCTAAAAACTCATAGAGACGTACCAAATCTGACAGGGCTTTGCTGGTCCACTTTATTTTCATTAGTGAGGCACCGGAAGCGGCGTTTCAGCATCAAGACTGTTAGCCCAAGCTTTGACAGCCTGGTGATCAATAACCTGGCCGGCATCAACATCTGCCATGGCCTCCAACGTCAAACGTCGACGCTCTTCTTCTTGTCCTACCCAGGCGCTTAAAGCCTGCTTTACTATCCAGCCGCGAGATCGCTCCAGCCGTGCAGCAATCAAATCAACCTGTTCTGCAAGCGGGAGTGGAATGTGTGCGGTCAGAACTTTGGTGCTTATTGTATTCATTTAAATTTCCCCCTTTTACAAATATAATCATAATGATTAACTTTGATTATATCAAGTACAAACTATGATGATTCCAGCTTATGAAACGTTAATGTTTGGACTCAGATTGACGGATTGTGTTGCACAGATACGGGAGGGAATCACATTTTGGCTGGAGCGATACGATTATCGGCAAAAAAAAATCCGATAACTAAAAAAAGTTATCGGATTCATAGAGTTTGGCGTCCCAGTGATTATGAAATTAAGTACTGGAATTTATCGTTTAATATCAAAATGATATAGATATTATTCGGCGGTATTGATAGTCATGGTTTGCCGGATGCAGCAACAAGGTTCGACTCGACCTCATCTCTTATGCTGCTTGCTGATAAGAGAGAGTTTCCCACCCTAGGCAGGCAAGTTTAATATAAATGGGGATTGGCTTATACCCCCCATGATAATAAACAATAGTTCGGCGGGTAATCCCAAGTGCATTAGCCGCGGTAGCCAGAGAAAGTCCATTGCGCTCCATCCAGGCATTAAAATCAGTTACCGGAAAGGCTAGGCCTGCCTGCTCTTTTCCCAGCCTGTAGAGAGAATCAGCGTCAATGCCGACTTCGCCTTCAGCCCACTCTACTCCATGCCCCCATTCTTCAACTATGGCAGAGGTAAAGAACTTCGGTTCTTTCAAATTTTCATAACCAGGCGAGTTAAGGTATTCGGAAATATCAACTCTGGTCTGCTTGCCAGAGCGCCACAGTATGGTTAAAAAGGACGGTGCTTCAGCGATAATTGTTTTGATCATTTGTTGATTCATGAGTTATCTCCGGTTTAACTTGAACCACTCGGCCAATATCCACTCCCGGTTTTCTTTTGCCCACATGCGGGCTTCAGCAAGAATAATTACAGGCGGGTTTCCAATAATGATTTCAAGTGTTTCGATGTTTATAGATGCCCTGCCATCAGGCCACCGCAGATGAAAGTGTGGAACGCCGTGTTCACGGCCAAATACTTCAATTTTCCAGTTGCGATTATGATGTAGGCGAGTCATACGGTAGAGTGTAGAGAATAATATTCTCTACGTCAATTGGAAATAGTTTTTGGCAGTATGAAAACCTGAGTATTCAAGGCAGAACCAAAATTTTCGGGAGCGATACGGATTTCGGCAGAAAAAAAGAATCCGATAACTGAAAAAAAGTTATCGGATTCAATAGTGTATGGCGTCCCCGAGTCGATTCGAACGATCGGCCCCTTCCTTAGGATTAACAAATTAAAGGTTTCCGCGTGTTTCGAAATATTTCCTTATTTTTCTCAAATCACTCATATCATATTGACATAAATGCGCCTGGGGGAATACCCGGCCATGAAACTGGCTGACGCCCGCACCAAGTATAATACAGCCTACGAACTTCACAAGAACGGCAGAGACCCCGGAGCCGAGTAGCAGCAGCAAAAGGAAGAGCGCCGCCTTGCGGATACCCGTGAGCCTGATCGGCGAAACCAAAGGAAAAAATTTCCTGTTTCCCTGTCCGCATAAAACGAAGATCAAGCAGATAGAGGCCCATGCCGTAGGCGTCGCAGTTCGACGGAATCTGGCATGGCCGGTAACCGATAAAAATGGTAAGCCTCTGTTCGATGCCGACGGCAATCCAGTCACCGAGAACAAGCTGGGTATCGAACAATTCACCCCCCACGACCTGCGCCGCACGGCGGCAACCTTCCTTGCCAAAATGGGAAACATGGACGAGGTGATCGATGCGGTCCTCAACCATGCCAAGCAAGGCGTGATCAAGGTTTACAACCAGTATCGCTACGACACGGAAAAACAGAAGGCGCTTGAAGCCTGGGAGCGTAAGCTGAACAGCATCATCAGTGGGACCGCAAGCAAGGTCATTACGATCAGAAGCAGAAAAAAAGCGGCTTGAAATTTTGACTGCCGTACTATATAGTATCTAATACCAGAGGGCAACAGTGAAAGCAAAGCAGATTTACAAGGAGAAGATAGCGGAAGACGGTTATATTCAGGAGCAGGTTGTATGGCTCCTTGATACGCCTGTGACCGGTTGCCGACACCTTTTCAAGTATCGACTGTATTTTGGAACTGACGATGGGGTTTGTCTCGTTCGGTATGACAATGAGCGGGGCAAGGGAGACCATAAACACATTGCGGGGATTGAATCCCCGTACACTTTCAGTACGATGGAAGCAGCATTCTCCGATTTTATTGCAGACATAGACAGTATTTTACAGAATGAGGATCGAAATCATGAGAGACTTCAAGGTTGGAATAAAGAGCCGTGAAGAGGCAAACAGAGAAACCTCAGCGATATTTGCTCAGTTCGACAAAGGCATTTTTCCTGAGCAGGCTATTGAACGTGTTTACTTTCATGATGTAAAAACATTCCTCAAGTACATTACGCCAAAACGGTTTGAGTTATTGGATAATCTTCACCACAACGGAGCGACCAGTGTCAGAGCATTGGCAAAGTTGCTGAATCGGCATTACAAGAATGTCTTCGATGACGTAAAGTTGCTGGAGCAGATCGGGCTGGTGGAGAAGGACGAGGCAGGTCTTTATTCGGTTCCATGGGATGAAGTGTCGGCATCGTTCAAACTGGCCGCGTGACGTGACAGGGATCAGGTCGTCATGGATAAAGAACTTTTTGAACAATTGCACCAAAGCATGAAAGAAGCGGTAGCCATCGCAAAGGGAGAAATCCAGCCGTCACGGGTGTTTACCGTTCAGCCTCCGGACGTAAACCGTATTAACGGAAATTATGACGAGTATCACCTTGAGTGGTTGAAAAACCCTGCCAATGCGGCGGTTTTTCTCAATTCCGTAATGGAAGAGTACGACAGAGATGCTTTTGTGCAGGCGCTGAGCGATGTAGCCTGCGCTCAAGGCGGGACAAAGGTCGTCAATAGATCACTGCCGAAGCGTGACAGCCTGAAGTTCAGCTGTATTTCTGAATTGCTGCATGACTTCGGATTGCGTTTGACAGTGGTACCAGATCAACCGGCAACCGGGGAGACATAGAGATACGCAATGGATCAGACAGAAAAGAATACCGAATTATTTGCGGAGCTGACGGAAGCGGTTGAGGACATCAATCAATGGCGTGACGGCAAATTGCCTTGAACACGTATACCTCAGAACCGCAGACCAAGCCAAAATCATTTTCTACCTTGCGGGCCAAGATGACTCCTGATGCTCGCGCCAGGTCAGAGGAGCAAACCCGGACATTGCTTGAGAAAATCCGGACTGGTGGTGGTTAGCAATGAAACGTACACCCTGCGTGAACAGCGTAACAAGAGAACTGACCGATAGAGAACTGAACAGAATGGCAACCGCCATGGGTGAAGCAGTCCGCTCCCAGTCGTTGCAAATCAAAAACATTATCCTGGAAAATCTGAAATCAGAATTTGCTTCCCACCAGGAATTGTCCCCCATAAAATGAACGCGATATAACCAATTCCGTCAATTCCCTTCCAACAGCCGCTTGATCTGTTTATCAAAGTCAGATTTGAACAACCACATATGGATATTTGGACGATGAACAGTTTAAGACGGCATACCGAGAAATTAATATAATACGCAAAAAATACAGGTGTTATTGTAAAGATGCATTGAAGTCTATTAACCGAACTTCAAAGATGCTGAAGAATTATATTCAAGATTACGCCACCTTGAAGAAACAGATTGAGTATATCGTAAAAAAGAAACAATACATTGGCCCTGATGACGTAACGCGGATGATGTATTTCAGTAGCAGTGAATTTGCAGATCTCGTTGCTCAAAATACCCGTGCACTTGAAAAGGGGCTAGCCGATCTTCAAAATGATTTTAAAAAGTTAAAGTATTCTGAACACAAATTTATGGAGCATGCGGCTAACGGTTCTCACCAAATTGTCATTGTCGCTTCTTCGTTGGATCTCAGTACCGAGCGAATCGTCAACTACTTGAACAAGATGGATATAGCTGTCTATTGCACAGGCAAACTATCATAGACAACATATTGACGATGAGGAGAAGTCAGAATTTTTTGTACCAGTCGAATGGACCAGTACAAAGCCAATAGATAAGTCGGTTTCGGAAGTCGTGTTCTTTGGCAACCAGAACACTGTTGCCCGACCAAAAACTCACAAATGGAATCACACGATAGAGCGGCTCACACAAAAGTTTGGGGTTAGTCAATAAGCTGTCAAATTAAGCTGCCAGAGCACTATCAGAGCACACACACCCCTTATCATCCCTTACCTGAGTTGGCAAGGAGTCTCAAATGGTCGGGAAGCAGTATGGCCTTATTTCAAGTACGGCGTGGATTATTCCTTTACATCCAAACCGATAGGGTATCCACTTTATTCAAATAATAGGTCCAGCCGTCAAAACAGCCCACCAGCATCATTTCAGAAGTTACCCCATACCATCCTATTAATCAGCCCAAACAGCCTGAATTATTTGAATAAATGTACTCTGATACCACCCTCGCTATTGCAGCCTATATGCAACCTACAAACAATAAGCACCTACAAGAAACCTTGTAAGTGCTTATTATTATTGGCGTCCCCGAGTCGATTCGAACGACCGGCCCCTTCCTTAGGAGGGAGCTAACTATACATTTTCATAGTTTCCAATCGCTTCAGAAAAATATCAAAATTCCTACTAAATCATTTACTTATCCACTAATTTGTGATATTCACGTATATGAATGTTTCACCTTATTTCTGCTGTTGCCAGCACCTCGGAGGTTCCACAGAGGTTCCATGAAATTCACCGACCGGTACATACAAGCACTCAAACCAAGAGAGAAAGAATACTGCATCCGCGAGAGCCACGGTTTCACTATCCGCGTTCTCCCCTCCGGAAGCAAGACCTTCCAGTTCATATACACCCTTGAGGGTAAACGGCGCCGGCTCAATCTTGGCAGCTATCCGGCGACCACACTCTCGGAAGCGAGGGATAAATTTCGGGATGCCGCCAATTTGGTAAGCAAAGGTACCGACCCTCAAACACCACCACCTGTTGCTGTTGAGCCCGACAAGTATACTGTCAAAGATCTGATTGATGACTATCTGAAACATCTGGAAAAGTCTGCAGCCAAAACCTACCTTAAAACAGCTGGTCTGACTTTGAAGAACGACGTGTTGAAACAGTGGGAAACACGCCAGGTAGTGAGTATTCGTCGACGCGATGCCATTACATTGGTAGAGACTGTCGCCTCCAGAGCCCGGGCCCAGGCCCATGGTGTTCTCAAACATGCCAGAGCCATGTTCACTTATGCGTTACATCGTGAACTTGTTGATTTCAACCCATTTGCCGGAGTTTCGGCAGCTATCCCCGATGTGACGCCAACATCAAGGGAACGGATTTTATCTGACGATGAGATTAAGTTCGTCTGGAACACCCTGTCCGACAAAGACAGTGCGGGCAGCCAACTTGCGCGTACCGGGTTACTCCTTATACTGATAACCGCCCAACGACCGGGGGAAGTGGCCGGCATTGCTAAAACAGAAGTCGATGGTGAATGGTGGACCATTCCAAAAGAACGTGCGAAAAATAATGAGGAACACCGAGTTTTCCTTACTCCTTTGGCCAAGCGCCTTCTGCCCAAGTTAGTATGTCCCTGGCATTTTCCATCTCCTGATCTGGAGTCACCAATCGGACGAGCCGCCCTCTCCCATGTACTCAGCAAGCAACCCAAGAACAAGGAAGGAAACGTTATTCGACCGCAATATTTAGGACTGCCACGCTGGACACCGCATGACCTGCGTCGCACAGCTGCCACCAAACTGTCGGAACTCGGTTGTCCGGATGAAATTATCGATGCCATCCTGAACCATGTCAAAAAAGGCGTGATCGGCGTCTACAATCGCAACAAGTACGACAAAGAGAAAAAGAAATGGCTGATTAAATGGGCAAAGCATCTTGAAGTGCTGGTCAGTACCCCTACAGCCAAGTAGCTCTCACAGACTCAAAAACTCTAAGCCCCCCAGACGTGGCAATTTCTTGTAGTCCGCCGGGGTTAGTGGCAACATCACTGCTGGGGATCATTTCAACTGTCATCGACCGACAACTAACTTTCAACTGCCTGCCTGACAAGCTCATACTTCTCCATCACCCTCAGCAGATCGAGAGCAGTCATTCCCGTGTCCTTGTAATACCAGTTCCGTGCCCGTTCGACAGGTATATTGAGATCACGAGCCACCTGTTTTGTCGTTATCCCCTGCTCTCGCAGCAACTTCATAATATATCTCGTTAGGTCACTATTGTTGAGTTTTTTTTGTGGCAAATCTGCCACAGAATCTGGTTCTTTCGTTTTTTAGTTGAAGCGCCTTGGGTTAAGGAGTCCGCAGTGCTGATGAACTTTCAGCAAAAAGCATGCGACGTCTCTGTACCCATAGGCCATTCGTTTTAAGCGTTTGATCTTGTTGTTGATCCCCTCTGAGATGGCTGAGGTGATCCGTCGTACAAAGAAGTTCAGGATGTAATGTCGCTTGCGAAAGAGCTTCAGTGCCAGTTCCTTAAACGGGGCAAGCCCTGAATGAAGTGCTTCACCGATCCAAGCTCGCAGGGCAGGTTGAGCGTCTTTCTTCTCCCTGTATTCGTAAACCTGAATCGTTCTAATAGAGCGCTTGCCGTAAAAACCATTCTGGCCGACGTCCGGTATGAGTAGCGGCGTAGACCAGCCTGGTG
>Ga0118677_10002156_pt1 | contig 40151 bp, 39 predicted proteins | sample AliMusrvi5mmetaG_FD_86154 | JGI IMG/M metagenome (GOLD analysis project Ga0118677, IMG submission 86154) | reverse complement strand
CGGCCGAAGCCGCTTTCCTTTGACTTGCATGTGTTAGGCACGCCGCCAGCGTTCGTCCTGAGCCAGGATCAAACTCTCCGTTGTAGAGTTTAATCTGTTTGATCCGGCTAAAAAATACTTTAAGTCCGTAGACTCAAAGAAATTGACTTTGGCGTATTTCACTTAGCAACAAATTCAAAGAACTTGACCGTATTCGATCAAGGGAAACCAATGTACATCTTTTCCTGGCTTTTGCAAAATCTTCTTTCTTTTTCTTTCATCTTTAACCTCCTTAAAAAAGAGCTTTCAGATGATCGTCAGCATCTCGCTTTTCCCTTCATCTCATTACCGTCAAATAACATGCCTTCTTTCAGGCTACCCCCACTTCCAACCTCACTTTCGCTCATTCTTCAGTGGGCTCCCAATGTATCACCCCTAACCCGTACTTCCAAATTCTTTCTTCCTTTTTCCTCAAGAAAAGTATGGAATTCATTTAAAATGAGGCGATTACACGCCTTCTGCAGGAGAAATAACGTAGTGATCAAAGAACGGTGCTCAGGGCTGAGCGAACTCAGGAATGAGAAGGATGAGGATGACGGTGCCCCTTTCGTAAATAACTGAATGGGTTCGTTTTGTAAATTTCCTCATAGCTCATCAAGTCACGGCACTGCTTTGTCAACTGATTTCGGAAAGATTTGGACTGATATGTCGTATAGGCCCAATAGGTCTTATGGCAGTTATGGGACAAAAAGGGGAGGATGTGAGGTGTATAAATACAGGAAGATCTGAGAGGATAGAGCGTGCTGAGTAGGGGATAGGGAATGGATTTCTCACTTACAGTTCGAAATGACAGAGGGATTGGTGAGCTTTTGATGTAATAATTGGTATAAAACAAAAAAGCCCATCTTGTTGAGGGATGGGCTTTTCTGGATAAAAACTCGACGACTACCGGCTCTGCAGCAATAAAGTCTTTATTGGGCAGGTTCGTTTTCTACTGGTAGAAAAGAGGGCATATCTACTGTCAAATCAAGCTGATGAGAGCCTTTTGTGTACTCCTTGGCTGCTGCGACAAAACCATGAAAGAGGGGATGCACTTTCTGTACCCTTGACTTGAGTTCAGGGTGAAACTGTACGCCGACAAACCAGCGATGGCCTTTCAGCTCTATAATTTCAACCAGCTCGCCGTTTGGTGACGTACCGGAAAAAATCATTCCGCCATCCTCAAAATTTTTACGGTAACTATTATTGAACTCGTAACGATGTCGATGCCGTTCGTTGATAAGAAACTTCTGATAGACTTCATGCGCCTTTGAGCCCTCCTTGATAATGCATGGGAAGCTGCCAAGACGCATCGTGCCTCCTTTCTCCTTGACCTTTTTCTGATGCTCCATGAGGTCAATGACCGCAAATCGGGTACGCTTGTTAAACTCTGTTGAGTTTGCATCCTGGAGGCCGCATACGTTCCGCGCAAACTCAACTGTAGCGCACTGCATTCCCAGACAGATGCCTAAAAAGGGAATATTCTTTTCCCTGGCATGCTGTATAAATTTTATTTTTCCTTCAATGCCTCGATCTCCGAAGCCGGGTGCAACCAGTATGCCGCCAACACCTTCAAGCTCTTTTGCAAAATCGAATCCCTTCAATTCAGCATCCTCTGCTCTCAGCAGCTTGACATTAACCTTGACATTATTGCTTGCTCCGGCATGAATGAATGACTCAAGAATAGATTTGTATGCATCGGGGTATTCAGTGTACTTACCGCAGATACCGATGGTGACTTCTCCATCCTGCGGAAATTTAACCTTCTTGCAAAAATCGCGCCAGTAGTCGAGGTTCGGCTCCCTGTAGTTTTTGAGTCCAAGCTTTTTAAGAACGCGCAGGTCGAGCTTTTCCTTGAGGAGCATCAGCGGGACTTCGTATATGGTATCGCAGTCGTTAAGACCGATAACGTCGTGTTCGTTGACGTTACAGAAATGCCCAACCTTGTTCTTGATGTCACGTGACAAGGGCTTTTCACTGCGGCATACCAGGATATCAGGCTGTATACCGACTCCAAGGAGCATTTTAACGCTATGCTGGGTAGGCTTTGTTTTCAGTTCGCTTGCCGCCTTGATATAGGGAACAAAGGTAAGATGGATGTTCAGCAGGTTGCGGTCGCCCATCTCAAGCTTCATCTGCCTCATGGCTTCAAGAAAAGGGAGTGATTCAATGTCACCGATTGTGCCGCCGATCTCGGTAATAAGAACATCAAGGTTGCTGTTTTTAGCCTGTTCAGCCATCCGGTCCTTGATTTCGTCGATCACATGAGGCACAACCTGAACTGTTGCACCGAGGTATTCACCGCGACGCTCTTTATCGATGACTGATTTATAGACCCGGCCCATGGTGAGGTTTGATGCCTGTGTTGTTGACTCATCGAGAAAACGCTCGTAGTGGCCAAGATCAAGGTCAGTTTCAGCGCCATCATCGGTTACATAGACCTCGCCATGCTGGTAGGGAGACATGGTGCCGGGGTCAACATTGATATAGGGATCATATTTCTGTATGGCCACCTTCAATCCACGGGACTTGAGCAGCATCCCGAGAGAGGCCGACAGAATACCCTTGCCGAGCGAGGAAATCACTCCGCCGGTCACAAAAATATGCTTCACATTTTTCGGTCGAGCCATGACAGCGTTGGTCGTTGATTAATTGGTAAAATTGGGCTATTGCAGTGCATTATGGGTACCATCACAGAATGGGAGGTTGGCCGAACTGCGACAACTGCATATCGCAACGGTTTTTTCCTCTTCAATTTCTACTTTATCCGGATGAAGACCACTGCCTTTATGAGCCCCATCGCAATAAGGCATTTTTTGCGACCTGCCGCAAGCACAGTAATACTTTGTTCCCTTTGTTTCTGTTATGATATAAGGCTTTTTCGGATCCATAGGTTCTCCGCTTGATAGACTGTAACGTTAATCGGTTTTCTGAAGAAACTGCTGTGTCAGACAAAAAGATCAATCTGGCCATCCGGATCTTCTATTTGAAAATCAGGATCCCCTTCCTCATCGCTTTTCGGTACTCTTGCAAGAGCGGAAATGAGATCTCCTGCCATGAGTCTGACAAGACGAACACCTGAGGTGTTCCTTCCGGTCAACCGGATATCAGAGACATGCTGACGATTCACGATGCCGTGAGTGGTGATGATGATAAGATCATCGTCGTCGTTGACATCAAGCAGTCCGATAAGAGCTCCGATCTTTTCATGCGCCTTGAGTGTAATAACCCCGCGTGCACCGCGTCGTGTCAGACGGTAGTCCTCCACACGGCTCCGCTTGCCAAAGCCATTGTCGGTAACCGCAAGCAGGGCAGTATCAAAGCGCTTGGTGGTTACCATTGAAATGCATTTTTCGCCCTTGTCGAGTGTGATTCCCTTGACGCCCATCGCTGTCCGGCCCATAGAGCGAATTTCAGCTTCAGGAAAACGAACAACAAAACCGGAACTCTTGGCTAGGATGATCTGATGTTCACCATCGGTCAGACGGGCATCGAGAAGTTCATCGTTTTCTTCGATGGTAATGGCCGCAATACCATTCTTTCTGGGGTGTGAAAATTCTTCAAGTGATGTTTTTTTCACGATACCGTTGGTCGTTGCCATAACAATAAAGCCCGGCTCGTCAAAGTTCCTGATGTTGATGTAGGCTCTGATTTTTTCGCCCGGCTGAAGCTCCATGATGTTGGCCAGTGCCCTCCCCCTTGCCGCACGTCCTGCTTCGGGGATTTCGTAAACTTTCAGCCAATGGCAGCGGCCTCTGCTGGTGAAGAAAAGAATATAGTTGTGCGTTGAAGCAATAAACATGTGCTCGATAAAGTCGTCATGCTTTGCCTGCGCTCCGGTTACTCCCTTACCACCCCTTGCCTGGCGGCGGTACCCTGAAACCGGGAAGCGTTTGATAAAGCCGTCGTGGGTAATCGTGATCACCACATCTTCCTGAGCTATCATGTCTTCGATGGAGAAATCCCCTTCCTGAGGCACAATCTCGGTACGGCGGGCATCACCGTAAACCTCTCTGACTCTCAGGAGTTCCTCCCTGATAATCTGCATCTGCTTTTCGGGACTGCTGAGAATAAATCGCAACTCTTCTATAAGAGCAAGTACTTCGTTGTACTCTATATCGATCTTTTTCCGCTCCATGCCGGTCAGACGCTGCAGGCGCATCTCAAGTATAGCTTTCGCCTGTAGTTCTGACAATCCGAAACGCTCAATGAGCCGTTCCTGGGCTGTGCTGGCATCTGGAGACTCCCTGATAGTGGAGATCACCTCGTCAAGATTATCGAGACAGATCTTCAGTCCTTCAAGAATATGAGCTCTCTTTTCTGCTGCGGTAAGGTCAAATTGCGTACGACGGAGGATAATTTCGTTGCGATGCTTGATGTAATACTCCATCATCTGCTTGAGATTGAGTACCCTCGGGACTCCATCTACCAGCGCCAGCATAATCACCCCGAAGGTGTCCTGCATCGGGGTATGCTTGTACAGGTTGTTGAGCACCACCTTTGCAACCGCATCGCGCTTGAGCTCAATCACCAGTCGCATTCCATCACGATCGGATTCGTCGCGGATGTCGGCAATACCTTCAAGTTTTTTATCGTGAACCAGTTCAACAATTTTTTCGATCAACCGTACCTTGTTGACCTGATAGGGAAGTTCAGTAACAATAATGGATTCCCTGCCGTTTTTCTGGGTGACCTCCACGAGAGCTCGCGCCCGGATAACAACTTTACCGCGACCTGTCGTGTAGGCAAGGCGAACACCTTCGTAACCATATATAATGCCACCGGTCGGGAAATCGGGGGCGATAACATATTTCATGAGATCGGTAACTTCCAGTTCCGGATTTGCGATCAGGGCTATCATACCGTCGACAACCTCTCTGAGGTTCTGGGGAGAAATATTGGTTGCCATTCCGACCGCAATACCTGACGATCCGTTTACCAGAAGGTTGGGAATCGCAGATGGAAGAACCGTCGGTTCTTCAAGAGAGTCATCAAAATTAAGGGAAAAATCAACGGTTCCTTTTTCGAGATCCTTAAGCATTTCGCCGGCAATGCTTTTCATGCGAACTTCAGTATATCGCATTGCAGCAGGTGAATCGCCATCTACTGAACCAAAGTTTCCCTGACCGTCAATGAGGGGATAACGCAGGGAAAAGTCCTGCACCAAACGAACAAGACTGTCGTAAACAGCCGTATCGCCATGGGGGTGAAACTTGCCCAGCACTTCACCGACTACGCGTGCAGACTTTTTATGCGGCTTGCCTGCCTGCAGACCAAGCTCGTGCATTCCAAAAAGTACCCTTCGATGAACGGGCTTAAGACCGTCACGAACATCGGGCAGCGCACGACTGACAATGACCGACATTGAATAATCGAGATAAGAACCCCGCATTTCTTCTTCAATACTGATCGGGACTATTCTTTCACGCTGCATAGGTAGATCCTGAGTGATAAGTGATATAAATAACTCAACGGGGTAATGTATAAAAATCCGTCGAAATTCTTACCGACCGATTAAGCATTGATGAGGGGAAAGTGCAGGTTTAGCCTCAGAATATCAACTTACCGTCATTACAGGAGCGTCGGACCAGAGTGATTCCAAGTCATAAAAACGACGTTCGTCAGGCATAAAAATATGTACAACAACATTAATATAATCTAACAGAATCCAGTGCATGGAATCCATGCCTTCGATATGCATTGGACGCTCCCCATCCTCTTTAAGTTCATCGATCAAATGCTCCGCTGCCGCCTTTGCCTTACGTTCGGAATCAGCTGTTGCTATCACAAAAAAATCCGTGACTGACGTCAACCCTCTGAGATCAAGGATTTTAATTTCTTCACACTTTTTTTCCAGCGCCAGTTCGGCACTTCTCTTCGCCAGCAATTCACCGATTTCCACCTCTTTTCCATGGTCTGCTGTATAGGTATCTTCTTTTTTCAGATTACTCATAAACCTCCGCTCTTCATAGTTTGACTATATTTTATAACAACTTAACACCACATGGAAACAAAATGGCAATAAGAACATCACATGAACATACAAAAAAGCATGCTCACGGACGCAAAAAAAAGCCTTGAATCAATCTGGCATATGGCAGGTCGCCCTAAGGGGAAAACCTGCCATATAAATCCTTAATAATTGCAACTGTCATTGAACTATGCTCTCCGGGGAGATCATCGTCATGCTGAACGGCTACCGATAACATTATTACTCAGTGCATAGTGTTATGAACATCAGGCAGCCCTTTTCAGTTCTTTCCAGACTGCTTCAATGATAACCCCTGCAGCACTTTCAGGGTCATCACCGTAAAATATATTGTAGATCTCGCCATGTTGAGTAAGAGCACAGGCTTTCATCAAGGCATCATTACCGTCAACCAGTCCGAATTTATTGCGAATATAGACTCCCATGCCAAAATTGAACTTCGCCAGCTCCTCTTTTTTTGTTCCACGAAGTGTTCGCTTCTCCTCTTCACTCATCTGGGAAATGATGCGTTCTGTTGCATTTTTTATTGTTTCAGGCCAACATGATTTTTTAGACATATCCGTAAACAGAGTTTAGTATCGGTGTTATAGTCTCATTCCAATGGCACGGTTTTGTGCCTGTACATAGGAAAGACATGAACTGTAATATACGATAATTCGCGCGTAATTTCAGGAGTTTGTAACCTGATACGCAGACTGCCGTTAGGGGAAAAAACTCAAACCAATAGGGAGAGTCGTGGTGAGAGAAGCGATGTCATTTACTCTCGCCCGGTATTGGGTATAAACATTTGCCGGTAGTCGGGGACTACATTGTCAAGCCCTGCGACATCTGCCGTCTTACAAAGTCTTTCTGCTGCAGGGAAAAGGGCTCCAGCTGAAAAAAAATCCGCTTCCGCATATTCCGCAGCACCGCAACCGGCAAGTAAAGGTACCAGTTCATCAAGCTGACGGCCAACGACTGCACATCCTTGAGCCGCAACAGCAACTTCTGGGGCTGAGCCTCTCAGAACCTCATCATGCCATACCCCTGATGAGAGTTCTTCCGGAATATAAGCTGCATAATAATATTCACCCTTTCGAGCCTGAATAACGGCCATGACCATACCAGCTCCTCCCGGATATGACGAGGCCATCGCCGGCATGGTGGGAACAGGAATCAGGGGTATTCCAAGGCCGTAAGCCATTCCTTTTGCAACCGACATGCCGATGCGTAATGAGGTAAAAGACCCGGGACCTGATGAAACCGTAATACAGTCGAGTTCCTGATTCCTGAGATTACTTTGTGCCATGACCTCCGCGATAAGCGGAACAAGCGCTTCTGCTGCCTTCCACCAATCGGCACTCTTCAACTCGGTAACTGCTCCGTCTTTCTTTACTGCAACACTCAGAGCTGCATGGGTACACTCTATGGCAAGAATATTCATGAAGAAGTATGATTAATAATAATTCTGCGGCGGTCATCCCCATCATATTCAAGAGATACCGTTGCAGAGTAGAGTGACGCATATTCCGGAAAACGATCTCCCCACTCCACAACAGAAAGGTATCCGCTTGAGAGATATTCATCGAATCCAATAGCTTCAAGTTCATGAAGGGACTGGATTCTGTAAAGATCGAAATGATGCAGTGTGACCTGCTCGCCAGCCAATGAGCCCTGATATATATTAAATATCGGAAATGTCGGGCTCGACAGCTGGTCGGCACAGTTGAAAAACTCCGTAATTCCTCTCATAAAGAGGGTTTTTCCTGCACCAAGCTGACCGATGAGAGAAATAATTTCTCCAGAACGCAATCCCGATGCGAACTGCCTGCCATACCGACAGGTCATTTCAGCAGAGGAAGAGAGAAACTCTTCAATCATTGGGGTTCATTCGAGCGGATTAAAAAGAAGGCCTGTCATGATTTTCGGGTAGAAAAAGGTCGATTTCTGCGGCATGACCTCCCCTGTTTCCGATACAGCAAGCACCTGGTCAACGGTTGTCGGTTTGACGACAAATCCGACCTGCACGCGCCCCGAAACGACAGATTCAAAAACCTCCCTGTAGTCCTTCACATAAACAAGATTAGTTTGTTTTGCCATAGCTTCTGTAGAAATGCCCAGCAGGCGACCCAGCACGAGATCATGTAAAAGCACCAGACCGAGACGTTTAAGTGCCTCAGGGCGGGCAGGATCAAGAAGAGGATCCGGATCCGTTTTAAGCGTTATTCCGAATATATTGCCGGAGGTAACCACACCATAGGCATAATTTGAAGGCTCATCTTCGAGAAATGCTTTCAGGGCTGTTCTGTCCTGCAGTTCAGTAACGGTAAAAAACTCTTGGAGCCGCAGTTTTAACCTTGCAGCATCAAACCCCTCCAGACTATGCACAAGACGGTGAATCGGAAAAATAATCAGCCCTTCATCATAAATATTTGCCAGATAAACCAGAATAAAATTATAAGGCTCATTGCCGTTATGTGAGGGATTGGCATCGGCACGCTCATTGCGATAGTTCACGCCGGTCTCGTATCTGTGGTGTCCGTCAGCAATATAGACAGTACGCTCCAAGAGTGAGTGCTGTAGCTGCTCGATAAGCAGTGGATCGGTGATTCGCCACATCTTGTTTTGTACACCCTGGAACAGTGCATCAACTATTGGTGGATCGGTTTCGGCAAACGCTTTCAACAATCGATCAGCGGTTTTACTCTCATCGGCATAGAGACCGAAAATACTGCTGATATTGGCTTTGGTTTTTCTAAACAGATTTAACCGGTCAGCTTTAGGGCCCGAAAGGGTCTTTTCATGAGGCAGAACTTTTTTTTCAGCAAATTCATGCAGCCTCAAGGCAGCGAAAAAACCGCTTCGAGTGTGCGGATTTCCTTCAGAATCCTCAAATGTCTGAAAATATGGATAGATGGCAGGGAGAGGGTCGTTCTTCAGTTCACCGTTTTGCAGCCACTCACCAAGGCGCAATGCTGCTGCTGTATAGGGGTCAGACTCCAAAGGGAGTTCAAGCCGTATTGCGTTGAACGGGGAGCTTGCATAGAGCTGCTGTTGCTGTTCTTCTGATATAACATCGTATGGCGGACAAATAAGCCCGGAGGCGTTCAGCAGTAACTCGGAGTTATAGAGAATCCCTTTAAAGGGTACAATTTCAGGCATAGCACAAAAGCATTAATAGATTATTATCGAGGACTCAATACTGTTCTCATGGTAATCCAGAAATCATCATGACCATCCTTTACCAGTACGATAATTTTTTGGTTTTTACACAACTCAAGAACAGCAAGGAAAGTAACAACAAGAATGATGCGCTCAGTAACACCTTCAAGTACAGAAAGAAAAGAGAGCGGCACCTGATCCTTTAGGTGCGACAAAATAAGCAGGGACTGCTCTTCCACCGTTACCGGAGCATCCTGTACTCTGCGGGTCATGGACCGGGGCATGTATTCCAGAACAGATTTATAGGCATGCATGAGATGGTAAAGCGTTGGCCGATTGACCGGTTCGTCAAGTTCATCGATAGTCTCGGGCTCAAAAACCTCAAATAAACCACGGCAAAAAAGGTTTTCCCTAACTTCAGCAAGCTGCATCAAGGTAGCTGAGGCCTCTTTAATCCTTTTGTATTCCAGCAACCGCTGGACAAGTTCTGTTCGCGGATCAAACTCGTCGGCCGGCTCGCCATCCATGGTTGATCGTGGAAGCAACATTTTCGCCTTGATGCTCATCAGCATTGAGGCCATATAAATAAATTCCGCGGCAACCTCAAGATTCAGGGTTCTGACATCATGGATATAGCCAATAAAATCAGCTGTAATTTTTGAGATCGGAATATTATAAATATCCAGTTCATCGCGCGTGATAAAAAACAGCAACAAATCAAGCGGCCCTTCAAATTCCTTGAGGCTGATCCTGAACATTAGCGGGAGGGTGCGTTGACAATATTAGAATAGAAACAAGATAGAAAAAGCAGTATAACTTGTGCAAATAAACATAATGGAAGTCTGCCGTAAAGGTATACAGAAAAAAAAGGAACTAGTAATGCCGGAAAACTATATTAGAACTGTACGCTGTTTTCCTGTTTTATCCCTTATAGATTTTTCAGCCGCTCATCCATGAGAAGGATTGTTTGTTGTATCACAATTGCTGTGGCATTTATTCTGTTGCATATCAGCATTGCCCTTGCTGAATCTGCCAACAGCTATTTCAACGAGGGATACGAAAAACACCTTCATGGTGACCTTTCAAACGCCATAAAATTATATTCCAAAGCCATTGATAACAACCCGTCTTTTGGCATGGCATACCAGATGAGGGGCGCAGCAGAACAACAGCTTAAACAATATTCTCAGGCCATCAGCGATTACTCAATGGTCATAAACTGTGGAGAATCATATTTCAAAGCTGTGGGTTACTATAACCGAGGGGTGGTGAAAAATATGAGCGGTGAATATGCGGAAGCTATTCCTGATTTTTCACAGGCCATTGAGCTTGATAAAAAAATGGCAACTGCGTTTTTTCACAGGGGAATCGCAAAAAGTAAAACCGGTGATTTATCCGGACGTCTGGATGACTTCCGCCAGGCGGCAAAACTTGGAGATACCAACGCTGAAACATGGTTGAACACCTATTATCCTGCATGGAAGCAGATGCCGTTCATTCCCGTTCCAACTTCAGCAAACCCCTCATCAAGCGAAACCCAGCAACAACAGGGGCAGTGAAATAGTCCCTGACCCTGTTACTGTAAAATAGATTTTATATCGCTTTACCGCCACGCTCTCTGGTTCTTATCCGGATACACTCCTCAAGTGGGGTAATAAATATCTTTCCGTCTCCAATCTCTCCAACCCCATGACTTGCTGCATGAATGATCGTGTCAACAGTGATATCGACAAATTCATTGTTGACAGCAATATCAATACGGATTTTCGGAATAAGGTTTGGCGCTATTTTCTGGCCCCGGTAGATTTCAATGTCCTCCTGCCGGCCATGACCGGTTACCCGGCTGACGGTAATTCTTGTTATATCAGCCTGGATCAAGGCCTCTCGAACATGATCGAGCCTGTCCGGCTGAATAATTGCTGTTATCAGTTTCATTGCAAAGAGTTAATTGAGGTTGATAAGACCATATCCATGCTCACCATGCATGCTGTGATCAAGACCGGACATTTCATCATTTTCATTTATACGAAGACCAATTGTTTTTTCAACAAGAACCAGCAGGATAAATGAACTCAACCCTGCATAAAGAATTGTTATGCCTACTGCGGTAGCCTGAACTCCAAGCTGCTGCCACACTGTCCAGCTTCCTCCAACTTTCACAGCGGCATCAGCCATCCAGGATGGACGGATAAAGAAGACCAGAGCAAGAGCTCCTACAATTCCTCCAACACCATGGACTCCGAATGCATCAAGACTATCATCATAACCAAGCTTGTTTTTAATCAGAATCGCCGTATAACAGAACAGTGCTGCAAGTGCCCCGAGAGCAAACGCACCGGAAGGCTGAACAACTCCAGCAGCTGGTGTAATGGCAACAAGGCCTGCAAGAATTCCAGAGGCAACACCGAGACTGGTGGCTTTGCCATGCTGGAATATTTCAATGATCATCCAGGTAAACGCTCCGGCAGCTGCTGCCACCTGTGTGACCGTTAGTGCCCTGGCAGTTGCAAGGTCGCTGGCAATAGCGCTTCCGGCATTGAATCCGAACCATCCGACCCATAAAAGACCTGCGCCAGTCAGGGTCATTACAAGATTATTCGGATGCATTACGTTATTCGGGTAAGCACGTCTTTTACCGAGGTAAAGTGCTGCCACAAGCGCAGTAATACCGGAAGAAATATGTACAACAGTACCTCCGGCAAAGTCGATAGCCCCAGCCGCTCCCAAGTTGAAAAGAAATCCGTCTGCCGCCCAGACCCAATGACAAATCGGACTGTAGACAAAAATACTCCAAAGGGCAATAAAGACTGCATAGCCTTTAAAATTAACCCTTTCGGCAAATGCTCCGGCAATCAGTGCCGGTGTAATAATGGCAAATTTACCTTGAAACATGGCAAAAACGTATTCGGGAATGTGTGTGGGCATTATTACATCATCAATACCCTGCAACATGAAATACCTGCTGTCCCATCCTACAAACCCGCCAAAAATACCATGGCCAAAACTGAGAGAATAACCCACCAGCGGCCAGAGAACACCGATGATCACCATTGCGGAATAACTATGCATCATGGTTCCAATCACATTTTTCGTCCGGACAAGTCCACCATAAAACATAGCTAGCCCGGGAATCATAAGAAGAACCAGCGCTGTCGATGTCAGCATCCATGCTGTTGTACCGGTATCGGTGACCACGGCTGCGGCTGCATGTGCGGGACCTTGCAGAAACAACGATGCTGCCGACAGGAAAAGCATTGCTGTTAAAATTTTTTTACGCATGAATAGATTAAATGAGATTTAAATAACCTAAATTATTAACGAGAACTACGTATATGTAGTTATTTTGTTAACCAAAACCAAAATATTAACAACTTTTATTACGCAAATGTAGAATTATCAGTATTATCAACGAAGGATGCATGGATGTTAGTGTAGCGTTTTACATCAATAAGGAGTATCAGTCCATCCATATACAAGACGTATAAATTTATCATTTGAGAGTATTTTATTTTTGAAAACAACTATTAATTACGATAAATTACCCACAGAAATCAGCCAATGGTTGTCTGATCGCTATGCAGGTAATTTGTGCTTTGGTTACCTGTCGGCGCTTCTTCCTATCAATGCACATGCTTACTGAGACTAACAATGAATATTTACATTGGTAATTTGCCTTACACTGTTACTGAAGATGATCTTCGTGATGCATTCTCTCAATTCGGACAGGTTGACAGCGCGAACATCATAAACGACAAATTTTCAGGCCGTTCCAAAGGGTTCGGATTTGTTGACATGCCAAATGAAAGTGAAGCCCGTGAAGCCATCGAATCGATGAATGACAAAGATTTGAAAGGCCGCACTATAAAGGTAAACGAGGCGAGACCTCGCGAAGAAAGACCGGAAAGAAGAGAGCGCTATTAAACTTTTCAGTTATCACTATACAAAGCCGGACAGAAAACAGGAACTGTCTGGCTTTGTCAGTATAGCGGGGAAATGAAACACCCGTTACGGCTTTACTAGAAAAACACCAAGGTCCTCGAGAAGAGCCTGCAGGTCCTCTTCATGTTCGACTTCGTCCTGAAGAATCTGAACCGCAAGATTATAGGTAACCGGGTCCTTGAGCCCTATCTCCCCGATAATGCTGTTATATACATTAATCGCACACTGCTCGCCAGAGATGTTCTGCTCAAGAATCTTTTTAACAAAAGGATCATCGGGAGAAGCATATCCGCAGTTCGACCAGGTAAACCACTCGCGTGGGCTGGTAATTGGCGTCCCGCCAAGCTGAATGATCCTTGTCGTTATCATGCCGGCATGACGGAGCTCATCTGCTGCATGCTGAAGAAGTTCGACAATCACGGCATCTTTCATTGGCCCCTTAACCACCTTTGATCCAAGCCAGTACTGATAATAGGCAAGCCATTCGTCCGCGTATGCCTTGTTAAGCAGTTCAAGTACGCGAGGGAGATTCTCTCCAACAATTTCCCGTCCTTTTGTGCCCATAAAACACTCCTTTGTTATGTACTATTCGTGAATCTGTTTATTTATTATTTTTCACAAGGTCCTCAAGTGCTTCAACCAGATCCGGGAATCTGAAAGTAAACCCGTGAGTCTGCAGAAAACCGGGCTTGACTTTCTGGCCTTTCACGGCATATTCGCCACCTTCACCCATAAGAAGCTGAACGGCTAATTTCGGGATGGGTAACAGGGATGGCCGACCAAGAACCTCACCTAGTCGAGAGGCAAACGCTTTCATGGAAACCGGTTCAGGACTGACGACATTGACCGGACCGGTATATGAAGGATTATCGATCGCTTCAAGAATGCAGGCAATTTCATCGTCGATATGAATCCAGGATATACACTGTAAACCTGACCCAATGGGCCCGCCAAGAAAAAAGTTAAAGGGTGTAAGCATTTTCTGCAGCATACCCCCTTTTGTTGACAGCACAATTCCGGTTCTCAAAAGGACCAGACGCACTCCTGTTTTTTCAGCTTCAAGTGCCTCCTTTTCCCAATCGATACAGATTTTCGCAAGAAAATCCCTTCCTTTAGAGCCTGACTCGACAATATCCGGTGAATCACTACTGCGATCAAAAGAGCCATAGTAGCCAATAGCAGATGCAGAAATAAAAACCTGCGGTTTTTCGGTCGCACCGGCAATCGCAGATACCATATGCCGTGTACCGAGAATTCTTGAATTATAACACTCTTCCTTGTGAGCTTCATTCCACCGACTTTCAAGCAGGGGCTTTCCAGCAAGATGAATGACGGCCTTTGCTCCATTAATAAAGCCGGTCCACTCGCCGCTTTCCATATACGGGTCCCACTTGATATAACCGGCAGCACCTGATATTTTCCTTGCCGCACTCTCTGGTGAACGGGAGAGCAGAACGACTTTTTCTCCCCGATTAATCAGCTTCAGAACAAGTTCAGCGCCTATGACGCCGGTAGCTCCGGTAATAACTATATGACCTTTCATATACTAATTCAGTTGTAGTGAAAAAACACGTTCACAAAAATGCAACTTAACCGTTTACTGAACGGGCAATTAGGCATAAGAATTCCCGTAATAGGAAAAGAAAATGCCATTTTCAACACATAATACTGCAATACAATATATTGGGCTCACTCTTCGTATATCTAAAGCGGAAATAGAGATAGCCGTTAGTGTAAGGGAAATATAACTTCGGTGCCGTGTTGTCGCTTTGAAAAAGAATAAAGTCAATAATCAAACATATACCCGACAGGATAGAGGGGGTGAAAGCTGAACAATGAATTTTCAGCGTGAGGAATACGTTACATTTTTTTTACAGCTCTTTATCATCACTAACTGACCTTACGGTTTTAATAGATGAGAACCATTATTTTCACCGGAAAAGGAGGGGTAGGAAAAACTTCAATCGCTGCTGCCACTGCCGTCAAGGCTTCGTCAATGGGTTTTAATACTCTTGTGATCTCTACCGACCCGGCACACAGTCTCGGGGATTCATTCGACATCGAGCTCGGGCCTTCTCCCATCAAAATCTCTGAAAAACTTTTTGGACAGGAAGTTAGCGTCTATGGCGACCTTACCTTGAACTGGGAGGTTGTGAGGGCTCACTTTGCCCACATCATGGAGGTACAGGGAATCAAGGGTATCTATGTCGAGGAGATGGGTGTCCTTCCGGGTATGGAGGAGCTTTTCTCGCTTTCCTATATTAAGCGATACAGCGAATCAAAGGAGTACGACCTTCTTGTTGTTGACTGCGCCCCGACCGGCGAAACTCTCCGGCTGCTCTCCCTGCCCGAAACGTTCGGATGGATGCTGAAGATGATAAGGACCCTTGAAAAATTTGTTGTTAAACCGTTAATACGCCCACTGTCAAAAAAAATTGGCAGGCTTCATGACCTTGTGCCCGAAACAGAGGTCTATGACCAGATCGAGCACCTCTTTACTTCAGTCGAGGGCATTATCGCTCTCTTGTCCGATGGGACACAAACAACGGTCAGGCTTGTCATGAACCCGGAGAAGATGGTTATAAAGGAGTCGATGCGGGCACTCACCTACCTCAACCTTTACGGTATCACGGTTGATCAGGTCGTGATTAACCGGGTCTTCATCAATGAAATTGACGGTCAGTACATGGATGAATGGAAGAACATCCAGCATAAATATATTGAGCAGATCGAACGTTCATTTGCTCCCATCCCGATTACCAAGGTACCTCTTTTCCGTCGTGAGGTACTCGGGCTTGAGATGCTGAAAGAGGTTGGCGAAGTGGTCTACGGGGATACAAATCCTCTTGATATTTTCTATCACGAAGAGCATACTGCCATTACAAAAATCAGCGACGGGCATTATATCATGAAACTTCGTCTTCCGTTCGCCTTCGACAACAAAATGGAAACCAACGTCCTTCAACTCGGAGACTCGCTAACGCTGAGAAATCGGCAATTACCAGAAAGGGGTTATTCTTCCTCTTTTTCTTGCAGGAATGAGGGTTGCTGAAGCGATCACAATCAATGGCTGAAGATAGATTTCAGAAAAAAAGAAGCAGATGCTTCACTGAACTGACAGCTCCCAGCTCGACTTCTGCCAACTAGAAATATCAAGCGAAGAAAGATACTTGAACAATGGGAAGCACAAACAACAAGAGTGACGTGACCACTCTTGTTGAAAAAAATGCTTGTCAGCGGGGCTATTCGACAGTCACTGATAAATTCGGTTCAGGAACCCTATCTTCAAACATTCCTTACATTTGACCTCATTCCACAAAGAAATCTGCGAGATACACGCTATTCAAATGAACAAAAGCATCTCTATAACACCATCAGCGACATGCGCAGCAGAGGAAATAATGACAGAGAAATATCTGACTATTTGAATACCCAAGGGTTTAAGACATTATCAGGAAAACGATTTGACAGCAGCAGTGCCTATGATATTGTGAGAAAAAGAAACATGCGGTTAAACATCCTGAACAAAGAGGCACCAGCAGTATTACGCAACTTTGGGATTTTCATTTTACAATGACACCACCGTTGCTTTGTCTGGAGTTGTTTCCCGACTGACCATTTTGGCGGAATACACTTACCGCAGTAAAAAGCACCCGTATTCTAATTATATATGGTAGAGTGTGGATGCTCTTTACTGCGTAATATTCTGCGAAATCTTGAACTAACACCACGCCCAGAGGGTATCCTTATTCATTATCAATGTTTTGAACACCATGAGTAATTACGGTTGGTGATGGCGATTTGCTCTTCGAATTTTGGCTCAAGCCAGGTGTTGATAAGTTTGCCTTGTCAGTTCCCTTCACGTCTCTTCCTGAAACAAATTATCGATGGGCATAAACCGATAGAAACAACACTATTCACTTTTTCTAATAATTGGTTGAAAATAAAAAGATAAAAGCAATATACATTAATGTTGTTTTTTATCCTTGACAACGCCTTAATGCTGTAAGATACAAGTCATCGAATGTTGATATTTTTGTGAGAAAACATTTTTTCATACATTTATGTGTGTGTTACCCGTTAGTTATAATATCTGAATAATGACCAGTTGGATACATCAGTAAATGGGCTGGTTATGTTACCTGTTAGGTAGAGTAGGCAAAGGTATTGTCTTTTTTAACTCATCAGAAATCACAATGAAAAAATTTCTTGCTTGCTGTGGGGTCGTTTTGACTGCTGGAATGCTGAGAGTTCCTGCTTATGCCGCTGATTCTACTTCCTATTATGTCAGTGGTGATGTAGGCGCTTCGTGGTTTAATAATGTCAGTCCAACAGATCCAGTTACAAACCAGCCGCAGGGCGTCTCCTCATTTGATGGTGGCATTAACGTCTTAGGTGCTCTCGGTGTTAAGTGGTGTGACAATTACAGGCTTGAGGCTGAATACGGGTATCAACGGAACAACCTGGCGAAGTCTGGTGGGACTGATTTATTAGGGAATATTTCAGTGACTTCTGTTTTAGCAAATGGTTACTATGAAGTAAAACAAAATGGTTTTGTTCCCTATTTTACAGCCGGACTTGGTTGGGCAAGTATAGGGATAAATAATGTTGGTTCTGTAGATTATCCTAATGATTTAATAAATGAAAGTCATTCTGCGTTCGCTTGGCAACTCGGTGCAGGTGTTGCCATTCCAGTGTCTAAAAACATAGATATTGACGTTCGCTTCCGCCATTTTGAAACCAGTAAAATTAGTCTCGATAATCAACAGGGAGATTTTAACATATCAAGTAACAGCGTTTTGGCTGGCTTGAGGTTAGGGATCTAAGTCGAACTGATATTTTTATAAAAAGGGGGCTTCAAGCCTCCTTTTTTAATGCCCATCCTTCCTCACATTCATAGATATCACATTTAATCAAAAATAATAAGCAAATCATCATAAACATGAATAATTAACTTCAATCAACCAAAAACAAGATTGAGCAGTCCCGATTGAAAATCGAGGCATTGAAAAATGAGAAGACATTGTGTGAGTGGATAGGAGGCGTTCAGAAAGAGGTTGAGGAATTTGAAGGATTTATAGAAGAGAAAAAGAGGGAGTTCCTTCACGACATTATTGAGCGCATTGGTGTTCGTCTTGACCAAAATACAATGGAACACATCTTGACTATATCATTCAAACTGCCGTTGGTTGCTGGTGTTATAGATGGTGTCCAAAACAACAAGAGTGACGTGACCACTCTTGTTGAAGGAAAGAAAGATGCTGAAGTTCGTATTCCAATCACAAATCGTGCTGGAAGGAAAAAGTCACAACATTTCGTCAAAACTACTCCACAGTCACTGATTTTGCCAAATTTCTCGGCCGATCAACGTTGCAGCCGCGAAGTCTGGCGATATGATAGGCTAGGAGCTGCAGGGGAATAACCGTTAACAGAGGTGTAATCGGTCCTGAAGATTGCGGAATATAGATGACATGTTCAGCCAGTCGACTGACTTCCTGATCCCCTTCGTTGGCAATCGCGATAACCCTGCCTTTTCGACTACGCACTTCCTCAATATTACTTAGAATCTTGGCGTAGGTACTATCGCGTGTGGCGATGAAAATAACCGGCATATCCTTGTCAATCAAGGCAATTGGACCATGCTTCATTTCGGCTGCAGGATAACCTTCGGCGTGGATATAAGAGATCTCCTTGAGTTTCAATGCACCTTCAAGAGCGACAGGGAAGTTGTAGCCGCGCCCTAGATAGAGTGCGTTCCTGGCATCCTTGAAGCGTTCGGCTATGTCTTTGATCTGACTGTCAAGTTCTAAAATACGTGTAGCTTTTTCCGGAAGACGTGACAGCTCCCTGAGGTTCAGGGTAATCTCGTCCTGTGAAAGGGTTCTTCCTCTACTGAGTGCCAGAGCAAGCATGTAAAGCATGATCACCTGTGCTGAAAAAGCTTTGGTCGAGGCTACGCCAACCTCTGGCCCAGCGTGGGTATACATGCCGCAAAGAGTTTCACGAGCAATAGTCGAACCGACAACATTACATATTCCCATCACAAGGGCGCCTTTTTCCTTAGCTGTCCGGAGGGCTGCAAGAGTATCGGCAGTTTCACCTGACTGGGATATGAGAATGACCACATCATCAACACCTACAATAGGATTGCGGTACCTGAACTCTGATGCATAATCAACCTCTACAGGAATGCGGGCGAACTCCTCAATGAGATATTCGCCAATCAACGCTGCATGCCAGCTTGTTCCGCAGGCACAGATAACTATTCGCTTCGCATGCTTCAGGCGGTCAAGATAATCCTCTATTCCGCCAAGACAAATCCGACCTTCATCAAGGCGTACGCGTCCTCTCATGACATCGTGCATGACGGCAGGCTGTTCGAAAATTTCCTTGAGCATAAAGTGCTCGAATCCGCCTTTCTCTATTTTTTCAATCGAGAAATCAAGTTCAGTAATAATTTTTTCCTGTTCGACATTTTCAATCGTCTTAACAACATAGCCATCCTTTTTCACCACTGCCAGTTCACCATCAGAGAGGTAAACCACTTTATTTGTATGCTCAACAATCGGAGCAGCGTCCGAGGCAATGAAATATTCACCTTTACCGATACCGATCACCAGAGGACTTCCCTTGCGTGCAACAATAATTTTATCGGGCTCCCGCGAAGAGATCACACATATACCGTATGCACCATCGACATGACGAAGTGCGGTACGGGTAGCTGACTCAAGGTCAAGCGACGGATCGCTTTTCCAGATTCTGTCGATGAGGTGCACCAGTACCTCGGAATCGGTATCGCTTAAAAATTTATACCCCTGGGAGATGAGTTCCCGTTTCAGTACAGAATAGTTCTCAATAATTCCGTTATGAATAACAGCGATATCTCCGACAGTGTTCTGGTGAGGATGAGCATTGATGTCGCTGGGTTCACCATGAGTAGCCCAACGAGTATGCCCAATGCCTACAGCCGCGGCCTTCATTTCGGCACTTAGCCCCTCAGTAGCAACTTCAAGGCCGCTAACACTGCCTTTCTGCTTCATTACCAAAAGGCCTTCGTTCAACAAGGCGATCCCTGCAGAATCGTAACCTCTGTATTCAAGACGTTTCAACCCTTTCAGAAGAAGCGGAGCAGCTTCACGCCAGCCTATATATCCGACAATTCCACACATATCTTTACCATTTTTGAGTCATTAAGAACCTCACTCGACAAAGCCGTGAGGTCAACAGATGCCACCCTGTCTGTCAAATGATTTAGAGCAAAAAACACAACAACTATAAGACACGCTTCATCTCATCATGAATTTTTGAAGCCTCTTCTGAAACCGCCCGTTCATAATCGTCTATATCTGAAAAGGATCCTGAGGGATAGATCAAACCCCTGCTGACATTGATAACAGCACTCTGGCGGTTACCATCAACACCAAGATTCACTGCATCTTCAAGCGATCCCCCCTGAGCACCTACCCCCGGGATCAGCAGAAAAAGACCGGGAACTTCACGACGAATCTCTTCAAGCAAGGTGCTTTTTGTCGCACCAACCACAACTCCTCCATTTCCGTTCCTGCCCCATAATGCAACTTTGCCAAGAACGCTGCGATAGAGCGGCTCTCCATTCTGCATCAGCTGTTCTTCGAAATCTTCAGAACCTTTATTCGATGTAAGTCCAAGGACAAATACCAGCTTATCCTCATAGGCAAAAAATGGTTCGAGGGAGTCAAACCCCATGTATGGGGCAACCGTCACGGCATCGAAAGGCCAGTGTTCGAAAAATGCCTGAGCGTACATCCGGCTTGTATTGCCGATATCAGCCCGCTTGGCATCTGCAATTGTCATGACAGTGTCGGGAATCAGGCGGAGTGTTTTTTCCATATCCAGTAGCCCGGCAATACCTCTGGCTTCATAAAAAGCGGTATTGAGCTTATAGGCTACGGCTACATCACTGGTAGCTCTGATAACTGAGCTGTTAAACTCAAGAACAGGGTTTTCATATTCAAAAAAAACCGGGGGGATTTTTTCAGGATCGCTGTCAAGACCGACACACAAGAGAGATTTCAATGCTGATATCCTGCCGTTTGTCTTATCTCGAACTAAGCTCATTCGCTTCGCCTCTCTCTGGTTTTATATAAAAGCTTCATACCACTAAATACATGCGATATAAAGCAAATAAATCAGCTAAACAAAACCCTGCAAACCTCCATGAAACTTATAACTGCAGGAATACAGTTTAGATGTTGGTAATATATAATATGTTTTCATATGAGATGCTTCTTTAAATGGAAGAATCCCGTAAATTGGAAGTCCTGAATCCGCGAACGGTGAACGATGAGCTGAGTCGCATTATTATAACCATGATTGATGATTGATGGCAAAAAAATTGAGTAAACCTTCAAATCCCTATAAAAACTTACCGGAAAATAACGTACCGCGTCCGAAATTCTCGATAATGTATTATGTGGTCGTTATTGTTCTTCTCATAGGAGTACAGCTTGCCTTTTTCTGGTCAGGCTCAACACAGGAGATCCCCTACAGCACCTTCCGCAAACTCATTGCTGAAAACAAGATTGAATCAGTAAAAATTGCACAGGAAAGGATCTATGTAAAGCTCAAGCAGGGTATGAATACCGGCGTAGCACCGAAGGAGCAGCAAAAAGACGGTCCCGGCATGTTTCTTCCTCAGTCAACATCAAAACAGGAAGAGATTTTTGTCAATGCTGTGCGGGATGAAACACTGATAGAGCTTCTCGAAAGCAAAGGAATAAAATATCAGGGGGTGCCAAGCAGTACCTGGATCAGTGAACTGCTGCAATGGATACTGCCTTTTGGCCTGTTGATCGGCATATACTTTTTTGTTTTTCGACGTATGGGCGGGCCCGGATCTCAGTTCATGAATATCAGCAAGAACAAGGCTGCACTTTATGAAAACCTTGACGAGCACACCCGCATCACCTTCAAAGATGTAGCTGGCCTCGATGAGGCGAAGGCTGAGGTCATGGAGGTGGTCGATTTCCTTAAGGATCCGAAAAAGTATACGACACTAGGCGGAAAACTCCCTAAAGGAGTTCTGCTGGTAGGCCCTCCCGGTACTGGGAAAACCCTTCTGGCAAAAGCCGTTGCCGGAGAGGCCGATGTGCCGTTTTTCAGCATCAGCGGATCTGACTTTGTAGAAATGTTTGTGGGCGTTGGCGCTGCCAGAGTACGCGACCTTTTCAAGCAGGCCAAGGAGAAGGCCCCCTGTATTATCTTTATCGATGAAATCGACGCTGTCGGCCGCAGCAGAGGAAAAGGAGCCATGATGGGTGCAAATGACGAGCGGGAAAATACCCTGAACCAGCTGCTTGTTGAAATGGACGGATTTGCAACCGACAAGGGTGTTATTCTGATAGCCGCTACAAACCGTCCCGATGTCCTTGATTCAGCCTTACTGAGACCGGGCCGTTTTGACCGCCAGATCATGGTTGACAAACCTGACCTTAAAGGACGTATCGATATTTTCAAAGTGCACACCAAGGATCTCTCGCTTTCAACGGATGTTAACCTCAAAGCCCTTGCCTCACAGACTCCTGGTTTTGCGGGTGCAGAAATTGCCAATGCTGCCAACGAAGCTGCTTTGCTGGCTTCGCGCCGCAATAAGCTGAGCATTGAGATGAAAGACTTTGAAGATGCCATTGAACGTGTAGTTGCCGGACTTGAAAAAAAGAACAAGGTCATCAATCCGAGAGAAAAGCAGATTGTTGCCTATCATGAAGCGGGTCATGCAATTATCAGCTGGATGATGGCTGAGAACGATCCGGTTCAGAAAATATCAATCGTTCCAAGAGGAATGAGCGCACTCGGCTACACCATGAACATCCCGCTTGAGGATCGCTATCTCATGACGAAAAGCGAGCTTCTTGCCCGAATATGCGGTCTTCTCGGTGGACGCATTGCCGAAGAGATTATTTTCAACGAAATCTCGACCGGAGCGCAGAATGACCTTGAAAAAGTTACAAGCATAGCTTATAACATGGTCATGGTTTACGGTATGAGCGAAAAACTCGGCAACCTTTCATTCTTTGAAAGCAATAATCCCTATTACGGAAGCCCGGGCATTGACAAAAAGTACGGTGAGGAAACCGCCCGCCTTATAGACAGGGAGGTAATGGCTATCGTAGAGGCATCGCGTCTTAACGTGATGAATTTACTGACGTTGAACCGTGAAAAGCTTGAAAAGCTTGCAAACGAACTCCTGTTGAAGGAGATGCTTCAATACGCTCAAATCGAGGAAATTCTCGGAAAGCGTCCTGCAAGCCTCTTTCCTGTTCATATTGAAGAAGAAACCGCGGACGACAGTAATGAAAATGGTTCAGGAAGTACAGTCGCCCAAGGAAAAACAGGCCAACTCAGCGAAAAAGAACAGGCTGAACTTGAGGAGGCTGTCGCAAGACTGAGAGAGGAAAGAAAAATACCGGAAAACTGAACATAGATGGGAGAAACGAAAAGGATAAACCTGATCGTTTATGGTCTCGTTCATGGCGTTGGGTTCAGGGTATTTATTGCCCGGACGGCAAAAGAACTGAACATTTGCGGATGGGTAAGAAACCTGCCGGACGGTAGTGTCGAAATTGAGGCTCAGGGTACTGAAGAGATGCTTGAAGAGTTACTCAGTCGTGCTCAACAGGGGCCAACACTTGCAAACGTCACGTCAATCCATAAAGGCGAAAAAACACCTGACAGTAACCTTGAAGGATTTGCTATAACTATGGATGTCCATTAAGAGTTGTCGAACCGAGGGAAACATAAAAGGCAGGGATAACCTGCCTTTTATTTGTCTTTGTATTTCCAGGGTGGGTCCCGAGGGATTCGAACCCCCGACCTACTGGGTGTAAACCAGTCGCTCTAACCAGCTGAGCTAGGAACCCATTACAAGGCCACCATTATAATATAATTTCAGGGGAATACAAAAAGAAAAAATCGGTTAAAGAATATGGTCACTACGTGTTATTTGTAAGCCTTCACTAAAAAGTATAAATTCAGGCCGATAATTCACCCGCAAGCCCGATAATTTTTTTTACTCATTATGAGATCAATAACCATCCTCGGCTCTACAGGCTCAATCGGGCTCAGTACCCTTGATGTTGTCAGACAGCACCCGGAAAAATTCAGTGTCTCCTTCCTTGCTGCGGGACAGGATGTTAAAGCGCTGGCGGAACAGATCAAGGAGTTCATGCCTGATGCAGTTTCAGTCAAGGATGAAGAATCAGCAAAAAAGCTTGAGGCATTGCTTGAAGATTATAAACCGGATATTTTGTACGGTATTGAAGGGGTTTGCGCCATTGCAGGTGCTGATGGTGCCGATATGGTGGTATCAGCCATTGTCGGGGCAGCAGGCCTTGTGCCGACTGTAACAGCAATAAAAGCTGGCAAACATATCGCCCTAGCAAACAAGGAAACCCTGGTTGTTGCGGGACAACTTGTTTCTGATCTGGTAAAAAAACATAATGTCCGCCTTCTACCGGTAGACAGCGAACATTCGGCGATCTTTCAGTCACTTGAAGGTCACCGGACAGAAGATGTTGAACGCATCATTCTTACGGCTTCAGGAGGTCCGTTCCGCAATACAACGGCCGAAGAGCTGAAAAATGTCAGGCTTGAACAGGCTCTTAAACACCCGCAATGGTCAATGGGTGCAAAAATTACCATTGACTCTGCTACAATGATGAACAAGGGGCTTGAAGTGATTGAAGCACACTGGCTTTTTAATATGCCGGCAGAAAAAATCGGTGTTGTTGTTCATCCCCAGAGTATCATACATTCTATGGTCGAATATATTGATGGCTGCGTCATTGCCCAGCTTGGCTCTCCCGATATGCGGGCGCCCATTGCCTATGCTTTATCTTATCCTGAAAGGTGCGTAAGCGGTATCCAGAAACTTGATCTTGTCAAGATCGGAGCACTAACTTTCGAAGAACCTGATATGGTGCGCTTCCCGGCCCTCCGTCTGGCATTTGATGCATTGAAAACAGGCAGAACTTATCCGGCAGTTCTTAACGCAGCAAACGAGATAGCCGTTGCTGCCTTTCTCGATAAAAAAATTGGATTTACCGACATCGCAGTAACTGTCGACAAAACCATGCAGGCTCACGAGGCATATACCCCGATTGAACTTGAAGAATATCTTCAGGCTGACAGATGGGCTCGTGAAACCGCTCAAAAACTTATTGCATAAACCTGAAAAAGAAGCAGCAAACTGTTACAGCGGCAGTACCGCTTTTTTTTACTGAAACGAAGGATTGTTATGGATTTTCTTAGCTCGACATTTTTTTTCATTATTGCCATTTTTATTCTTGTCACTGCACATGAACTCGGCCATTTTCTGACCGCTAAACTGTTCGGCATGAGGGTTGACAAGTTTTATATCGGTTTTGATTTCTATAATCTCAGACTCTGGAAAAAGAAAATCGGTGAAACCGAATACGGTCTTGGTGTTTTTCCTCTTGGCGGCTATGTCAAAATAGCCGGCATGGTTGACGAGAGTCTCGACACTAATATTCTGAGCTCGGAGCCGCAACCATGGGAGTTCAGGGCTAAACCTGTCTGGCAGCGACTCATTGTTCTTGCCGGCGGGGTAACGATGAACCTGATTCTGGCCTCAGTAATCTTTATCGGTATAACGCTTGTTCTTGGTGAACCCCGGACTAGCGTCAACAATCCTGCCTTTGTTGAAAAAGGATCGGTTTTTGAAACAATGGGCATGAAAACCGGCGACCAGCTTTTACTTGCAAACGGGAAATCAGTCGCAAGCTGGGAGGAAGCACTGGACCCGGAACTCTTTACCGCCAAGTCACTCAACTACACCATCCTTCGCAATGGTAAAAGCATCACCCTTGATGCGCCGTCGAACATCATGTCGAGGATCAACGACAATCGCAGTCTTGGCATCCGGCCTACCGTTCCACCGGTTATTGACGAGGCGCTGGCTAAGCAGCCAGCCAAACTGGCTGGCATTAAATCGGGTGGACTTATTACGGCAATTGACGGAAACCCGGTCACCGACTGGACGGAGGTCGTTAGTATTATCTCCGCACATGCAGCAAAACCTATAACTATTACATGGCAATATCTGGACCCTGTAGCGGGTCGTAAAATCACTGCCGCTGACCTCCGTTCTGAAGGCAAAACGTTTATCACCACCGTTGTGCCAAGCAATGCCGGGAAAATAGGTATTTCGCTGAAGCAGACAATAGCGACCGAACGAAGAAAACTCAGTGTCGGCGGTGCAATGCTGAGCGGAATCGGCCAGACCTGGAAAATGAGCGTCATGACCGTACAAGGATTTGTAAAAATCTTCACCGGTCAGGAAGATTTCCGGAAGTCAGTCGGAGGCCCAATCAAAATTGCTAAAATAGCAAGTCAGAGTGCTGAACAGGGCCCGGTAAGCTTTCTGTATTTTCTGGCCATGCTCTCAATTTCTCTCGCGATTATCAATATCCTTCCTGTTCCGGCACTTGACGGCGGACAGTTTGTGCTGAACGCTGTTGAAGGCGTGATCCGCAGAGAGATCCCCTTTGAGATCAAAATGCGTATTCAACAGGTCGGCATGGCGTTGCTCCTTGCTCTATTTGCATATATCCTTTTCAATGATATTTTCAATCTCTGAGGCTGACGCCCCCATTCAATGCTTGAGAAACTACATTCCATAAAAGAAAAACATCTTGATCTTGAACAGCTGCTGGCAGACCCGAAAGCAGCTGTCGATCAAGGACGCTTCAGAAAACTTAACAAGGAGTACAGCGACCTTAAGGAGATCGTACAGGCCTACGACTATTACGCTCAGGCAAAAACAGAACTTGATGAGTCACTCCAGCTTCTGAGAATTGAGAAGGATCCAGAGATGAAGGAGCTTGTCCAGATGGAAATTAATGAACTGCAAAAAAAACTTCCTGATCTTGAACAGAAGTTAAAAGTACTCCTGCTGCCAAAAGATGAGGCGGATTCACGCAATGTTATTATTGAAATCCGGGCTGGAACCGGCGGTGAGGAAGCTGCACTTTTTGCTGCTGACCTGACGAGAATGTACCAGCGGTATGCAGAGAAACAGGGTTGGCAGTGCGAGGTACTCCACTTTAATGAAAGTTCCATGCCGGGCGGGTTCCGCGAGATTACCCTCGGTGTGAGCGGACACGATGTTTACGGTACGATGAAATATGAAAGCGGAGTACATCGCGTACAACGCGTTCCAGACACCGAAACACAGGGGCGTATCCATACCTCGGCGGTCAGTGTGGCAGTCCTGCCGGAAGCCGAAGAGGTTGATGTGGAGATCCGCAGGGAAGATCTGCGGTTTGACACCTACCGAAGCGGAGGAAAGGGGGGACAGAACGTCAATAAAGTTGAAACCGCCGTAAGAATCACCCATATGCCGAGCGGAATAGTTGCAGCCTGCCAAGAAGAGCGCTCCCAGCTTCAGAACAAGGAACGGGCTATGAAAATGCTCCGCACAAAACTGTATGACATCCAGCTTGCCGAACAGCAGCAGCAAAGAGCTGATTTACGACGCTCGATGGTAACAACCGGAGACAGAAGTGCCAAAATCCGGACCTACAACTACCCGCAATCGCGCGTAACCGACCACCGCATCGGCTTTACCAGCCATGCACTTCCCCAGATTCTGCAAGGAGACCTGCAGGATATTATCGAAGCACTCAAAATGCATGACCAGGCGGAACGCCTGCAGGCAGAACTTCTGTAAACACACTATCTTCGCCAAAACAAAAGTTCTGCAAGGATATGTTTTCACAGATTCTCTTTATATTTGTCAGGGTAAAAACGCATGGAACATTTTCCAGCGCTCTCAAATAAAACAAAACCTATAGAACGCTGACTATGGAAATGCATGCTACAGGAGTAAGCAAGGGAGAGTGGATATTTTTTGCGGAATTTGACCGGACAGCGGCCTATCTCGCAGATCTAAAAAAAATATTGGGCTTCAACCCTTTCTGTTATAACGTAGAACTCACCGACACTGAGAACGTTTATATATGGAATTTCCGAGTAACTGATCCGCAGAACAACCCTTTTGATATCATCTTTTTTGTCGAACAGACCGAAGAGCTGCAGGTTGAACTTCCTGACCACATCGAATGCGCTGACCCTGACGATCTTACCGATGAAATGATCAAAAACTATACTATCCGCAAAAAAGTTCGCTGGAAGCACCATCCTGTAGGCCATAAAATTTCCGATCCGAAAAAATATCTTTTTGAGGGAAAAGTCTCTGGAGATATGGATATCCAGCGCATAGACGAAAAAAAAACCAAGGTTCACTTTGATTTAAGAGTCGATGTGCGCTTTCTCCTTTATCCAGCATTCAGGATAGTCCCGAAAAAAATTGTCCGAACTATGGTAAATGGGGGAATGACGTTTATTATGCAGACAGCAACAAACAGTATGTTTCACTCCATGGCAAAAGATTTCTGCAAGATTCATAAGATATAAGAGAAGGGAGGGCTATGGACTTTTATGACCTTGTCATCAAGCGTTGCAGTATCCGCAGTTTTGATCGGAACAGAACTATTCCCGAAGTTGTTCTCAACAGAATTCTCAATGCCGGAAGAGTTGCACCTTCTGCCTGTAATCTTCAGCCATGGCAGTTCCATGTGGTAAGATCACCAGAAATACTGGAACAAATCTACCCTTGCTATCAACGTGACTGGATCCAGAGTGCTCCCTGTCTCCTTATTGTTTCCGGTGAAAGAAACAACGCATGGGTTCGCCGTCAGGATAACTACAACTCCATCGAAACCGATCTGACAATCGTCATGGACCACCTTATTCTTGCTGCTACATGGGAAGGATTAGGATCCTGCTGGATTGCTGCTTTCGACCCTGGCATCATTCGTGAAGCACTGAAACTCGAACCCAATGTTGAAATTTTTGCATTTACACCCCTTGGATATGCAGCTCCGGATACACTTCCGGCGCCGAAAATGCGAAAAGCTCTTGAGGAAATAACAACTTATTATTAAGGAATAGTGCCCTTATAAAAATCTAACCCTCTTCGCCTCTCAGGCTGATTTCATTGGCTTCAATAGAAATAATTGCTGATCTTTGGGGGAAACCTTTTTTATTGCATGAACAAACAACTATTACTGGGAGCTGAAGCGATTGCTCTTGGTGCCCTTGACGCCGGAATATCTGGCGTCTATGCCTACCCCGGAACACCTTCGACCGAAATCACCGAATACATTCAGAAAAACAGTGCTGCATTAGAACAACCGGTGCGATCAGCCTGGTCTGCCAACGAAAAAACTGCCTATGAAGCGGCTCTCGGCATGTCCTATGCCGGCAAACGAAGTCTGGTGTGCATGAAGCATGTCGGTCTGAATGTGGCGGCAGATGCTTTCATCAACTCAGCAATTACCGGTGTCAACGGGGGTCTGGTCGTAGCGGTTGCTGACGATCCCTCGATGCATTCGTCACAAAACGAGCAGGACAGCCGGGTATACGGCAAATTTGCCATGCTGCCTGTACTTGAGCCCTCTTCGCAGCAGGATCTGTACACTGCCACCAGAGAGGCTTTTGATCTCTCTGAATCAGTCAAGCTTCCGGTGTTGCTAAGGCTTACCACCAGGCTGGCACATTCGCGTGCAGGAGTTGAGCCCACTTCCGCCCGCATACAGAACCCCCTTAATGCCCTCTATGCTCCTGAACGGTTTGTGCTGATTCCGCAGAATGCCCGACGCCAGTACAATGTTTTACTCGGAATGCAGGAGGAGCTAGAAAAACTTTCTGAGCAGTCATGGCTTAACCGGCTTATCACAGGAACGGGCTCCATAGGGGTCATAGCATTCGGCATTGCCTTTAACTACACTATGGAAGTGCGTCAGGCTTTCAGCCTTGACTTTCAGGTACTTCAAATCGGGCAGTATCCCCTGCCGAGGAAACAGGTTGAAAGCCTCTTCAAGAAGTGTGAGACCATTCTTGTCGCTGAGGAGGGATACCCTGTCTATGAAGAGCTGCTGAGAGGTTATTTTGGCGCCGACAACATCAATGGGCGAATGGATGGATCTTTGCCCCGTGCAGGGGAGCTCAATGCCGACATTATCGCAAAAGGACTTGGCCTTAAACCAAAGGCAGTAATGCCCGTCCCGGATATTGTTGTCAATCGTCCACCTGCTCTCTGCAAAGGGTGTGGCCACCGTGACCTTTACGATGCGCTTACAACGGTGATGAGTTCTTTTGCAGAGCACCATGTCTTCTCTGACATCGGCTGCTACACACTTGGCGCTCTTGAACCTTTCAATGCTATTCATACCTGTGTCGATATGGGGGCATCGATCACCATGGCCAAAGGTGCCGCCGATGCAGGACTGCGGCCGGCAGTGGCGGTTATCGGTGATTCGACGTTCACCCACTCCGGCATGACCGGTTTGCTTGACGCCATTAACGACCGGTCGCCACTTACTGTTATCATCGCGGATAATGACACCACCGCAATGACCGGTGGACAGCAATCTTCGGCAACAGGCTCAAGGCTTCAGGATATATGCAGGGGACTCGGCGTTGAGGAGGAACATCTTAGAACCATCGTCCCGCTGAAATCGCATCTTGAGGAAAACATGACGGTACTGAGAGAGGAAATCAGCTATGAAGGTGTATCGGTAGTTATTGCCCAGCGTGAATGCATTGAAACCGCTGCACGGAAAAAACGAAATAAGACGGCCAGCACCTAACAACAAACTATGCATATCAATATTATTCTTGCTGGAGTAGGCGGACAGGGGATACTCACTATCGCAGCTGTAATTGGCCGAGCCGCCCTGCAAAGCAATCTCATAATCCGTCAAACAGAGGTACATGGCATGAGCCAGCGTGGAGGTGCCGTTCAGTCGCACCTGCGGATTTCAAACAGGGCAATTTATTCTGATCTTATTGCTGAAGGAACAGCACACATGATTCTGTCTGTTGAACCGCATGAAGCGCTTCGCTATCTGCCATTTCTTGCTCCCGAAAGCAGGATCATCACCTCTATAGACCCATTTATCAACGTTGAGAACTATCCGGAAATTGAAGATATTCTCGCTGAACTTTGCAGAACAAACCACCCTGTACTGGTGAATGCGGCAGAACTTGCTCGGGAGGCGGGCAATGCTAGAACATCGAACATGGTGATGCTGGGTGCAGCAGCACCTTATATCGGGATTGCTACTGAACAACTGGAATCGGCTATCGAAGATCTTTTTCAAGTTAAAGGCTCTGATATTGTTGACATGAACATCAGGGCATTCAGAAAAGGACAGGAATTATCTCAAACTCAAGCGACAGAGCCATGATCTGGAATGAGCATTACGAGTGCATGGAGCGGGAAAAGCTCCTGAAACTTCAGGGTAAACGGGTGAAGGAGATGGTGAGCCGGGTCTATGACACTGTTCCTTTCTACCGCAAAAAACTTAAGGAGGCGGGGATCGAACCTGGCGACATCAGAGGTATTGATGATCTGAAAAAGCTGCCCTTCACGACAAAACAGGACCTTCGAGACAACTACCCCTTCGGCCTTTTTGCCGTGCCTCAGCCGGATATCGTTCGATTTCATGCCTCAAGCGGGACCACAGGCAAACCCACAGTGGTTGGTTACTCGCATAACGACATTCAAATGTGGAGCGAAGTTGTTGCGCGTTCGCTCACCATGGCGGGAGTGACAAAAGCTGACATTATCCAGGTCGCCTATGGTTACGGGCTCTTTACCGGTGGCCTTGGGCTGCATTATGGAGCAGAAAAAGTCGGGGCGTCAGTCGTTCCCATTTCAGGCGGCAACACAAAAAAACAGCTGCAGCTCATTGAAGATTTTGGCTCGACAGTACTTGCTTGCACTCCATCCTATGCGGCCTTTATCGGTGAGTCTCTTGTCGAGGAAAAAATTGACCCCACCAAGATAAAACTCAAAGCCGGAGTGTTCGGTGCCGAACCATGGACACAGGAGATGCGTGCACAAATTGAGCAGGTGCTCGGCATCAAGGCTTACGACATTTATGGCCTCACTGAAATTATCGGCCCGGGTGTCTCCATGGAGTGCCAGTTTCAGCGTGGGATGCATATTTTTGAAGACCATTTTATCCCTGAAATTATCAATCCGGATACCGGTGAAGTACTTCCTTACGGTGAACTTGGAGAGCTGGTTTTCACTCCGGCAACAAAAGAGGCAATGCCCCTTATCCGATACCGGACACGCGACCTGACCCGCCTCCATGCCGATAAGTGCGAATGCGGCAGGACTCTTGTGCGTATGGAAAAATGCGTGGGACGCTCGGATGACATGCTCATTATCAGGGGTGTCAATGTCTTCCCCTCACAGGTGGAATCTGTACTGCTGGAAATGAGTGAAACAAAACCACACTACCTGATTGTGGTCGATCGGGAAAACAACCTCGATACCATGGAGATCCAGGTAGAAATTGAAGAGGAGTTCTTTTCCGATGAAGTGAAAGAGCTGGAAGGACTTCGCCACCGGATCAAGGCCAATATTTCAAGCACCCTCGGAATCAGTGCAATAATCAGGCTGGTAGAACCCGGCACCATTGAGCGCAGCATGGGCAAGGCGAAACGGGTAATCGACAAACGTAACTTACAATAACAAAGGAGGCGTTATGATTATCAAGCAATTGTCGGTTTTTCTTGAAAACAAGACAGGCCGGCTGACTGAGCTGACCGGAATTCTTACTGATAACGACATCAACATTTCAGCGTTCAGCATTGCAGATACGGCTGATTACGGTATTCTGCGCATGATTGTAGGGAGACCGGAACTGGCCGCGCAGGTGCTTAAAGACAATGGGTTTACCGTTAAAATCACCGATGTTGTAGGCATGATTATTCCTCACAGTCCGGGCGGACTGCACAAGGCGCTGCAGATCATTTCGGACAACAATGTCGCCATAGAGTATATGTATGCCTTCGCTTCCGGAGAGTGCAAGGCCACGGTTGTTATCAGGGCGGAATCACTACAGAAAATCATCGATGTCCTGCAGGAGCACAAAATGGAGCTTCTCAAGGAAGGGGATGTCATCCAAGTTTAACTATTTACGCTGTCATGCCAAGGTTTTCAAAAGCAGTATCATCACTTCGTTCCTCTGAAATCAGGGATCTCATGACCCTGGCATCTAGACCCGACATTATATCCTTCGCCGGCGGAATGCCCGGGAATGACCTCTTTCCTGTTCAGGCAGTCGAAGAGCTTTACGGGTCGCTTGATATCAAGATTAAACAGGCTGCGTTTCAATACGGTCCGACCCCTGGCCTGCCATCGCTTCTTGAATCACTTGAAGGGTTTCTTGAAAAGAAGGGCCTGCCGGTAAAGAAAAACAGGCTGCTTATTACGACAGGCTCACAGCAGGCACTTAATATTTTAGCCAAGGCGTTCATCGACCCTTCAGAACCGGTTCTTGTCGAAAACCCCTGTTTTATCGGTGCGCTCTCTGCGTTCCGCTCTTATGACGCTGAACTGAGAGGAATTCCTGTTGATCGTGACGGTATTTCGATAGAAGGTCTGCGTCAGGAAATTGACAAAGATGAAAAGGCTAAGTTTCTCTATATCACCCCGTATTTCCACAACCCTGCAGGAGTGCTCTATACTGCTGAACGCAAACAGCAGCTTATTGCAACACTTCAGGGAACCAACATTCCGCTCATCGAGGATGATGCTTACGGGGACCTCTATTTTTTCGAGGAGGATCAGGAGCGCCTCAAACCGATCAAGGCAATTAATCCGGATGGTATCAATGTCTGCTATACAGGCTCTTTTTCCAAGATTCTCGGTCCCGGCCTGAGACTTGGATGGATGCTGGTACCAGAAAAAATTTATGCCAAATGTGAACTCATAAAACAGTCTGCTGATGCCTGTTCACCGAGTTTTACCCAGGTGCTCGCTGATGCATTCATACGGTCCGGCCAGATATACAGCTATGTTGCCAGTGTCCGCGAGGAGTATAAAAAAAGAGCGGCTGCCATGGTCTCCGCCCTCAGGGAACACCTGCCGGACTATGTGCAGTGGAATGAGCCTCGAGGGGGATTCTACATCTGGCTTACCCTGCCGGAGGAAGCCGATGCAACACGGATCGTGACATTGGCCATTGAGGGCGGAGCTGTGTTTGTGGTTGGGAAAACGTTTGATCCTGCGGGTAAAAAAAACAACACGCTCCGTCTCTCATACTGCAACAACACCCCTGAACAAATCGCAGAGGGGATACCGATTGTTACTGCAGCTATCCGCGCTGTTTGCGGGTAGGGGGAAGTCGGCAGTCGGCGGTGGGCGGTGGGCAGTGAGGAGTTGGGATTATTGATAGCGTTTTTGGATATGGAGCTTTTCTATGCGGGAGTAGAGGGTTTTGGGGTGCATGGCTAGGCGCACTGCGGCTCCGCCGGCACCACTGACTCGACCGTTGGAGCGTTCGAGGGCATCAACAATCAGTTCCTTTTCCATCATGGTAATGTCGTGTTCGAAATCATGCATGGTTTTAATCTCTCCCGGAATGGAACGTTCAAGGGCCGGCTCAGGAAGAGAGAGAATTGTTGAAAAATCAAGCGATGACCCTTCTGAAACAATAACAGCCTGTTCAACAAGATGAGCGAGTTCACGGATATTACCTTTCCACTCACGGGCTACCAGTCGCTGCATATCGCTCTCTTTAAACATTCGGAGAGGCTTGCCGAACTCTCTTGAAAATTTTGCGGCAAAGTGTGCCGCAAGCATTGGAATATCTTCACGTCGCTCACAAAGTGACGGGATGGAAAGAGGAAACACATTGAGCCGGAAAAAAAGATCTTCCCTGAATCTCCCTTCAGCAACCTCCTTTGCAAGATCACGGTTTGTAGCGGCGATAACCCGCACATCCACCTTGATCACCGTTTTTCCACCAAGCCTTTCGAGCTCGCGTTCCTGAAGAACACGTAGAAGTTTTGCCTGCAGCTCCAACGGCAGCTCGCCGATTTCATCAAGAAAAACAGTGCCTCCTTCAGCCAGCTCAAACTTACCTATCCGCCTTTCTATTGCACCGGTAAAACTTCCTTTTTCATGACCGAAAAGCTCAGATTCAATCAGCGGCCCCGGCAGTGTTGCGCAATTAATCTTGATCAATGCGCGCTGCCTGCGGTTTGAAAGATTATGAAGTGCCCTGGCAAAAAGCTCCTTTCCAGAACCGGTTTCTCCCTGGATCAACACTGTGGCATCGGTTTGCCCGACCTGACTTACACGATGCAATACAGCCGCCAAAGGGGCACTGTTACCGATGATTTCTTCAAAATTATGCCCGGCTTTGATCTCTTCGATAAGACAGGTACGCTCCCCTTCTAGCTTGCGGCGGAGCTCATCGATCTCCTCAAATGCAAGATAGTTCTGCAGCGCAAGGGAGAGCTGGGGGACAATAAGGCTTACTGTAGCCTGATCGTGCTCATCAAAAGAGCGGGAAGTATCGGAAATAATCAGACCCGCACGACTTCCTGGAGTATCCCATAAGGGAACAGTAAGCAGTGAACAAACACCAAATTTCTCCTTGACAACTGCCAATATGCGGTACTTTGCGCAAAGCTGAAGAAAAGCTTCTCCTCCATAACAACCAGGATTTGTAATCAATGAAAAGCTTTCCTTTGCTATCTCTTCAAAATCGCTGACATCAAGCTTTTCAGCCGAAGAGACGGAAAAAAAACCACTGCCATCTTCGCGCATGAAATTGTCGTAAATACGAAACCTCCCATCATCACCCATAACACGAATGCCAAGAAAAAAACACGGCACCAGTTTATCGATCTGCTCACAGAAAGCAAGGAGCATCCGGTTCCGGTCCTTTATGGTAAGCAATGCGTTGTTAACGGCAAGCTGCATAACAGTCTGGGCTTCACGAAGGCGGAGCTCCTCGTAAGCAAGGGTATTACTGACCGCGACTGCAATTGGCGATGTCAGGGTGGCAAGAAGTTCTTTATCGCTCTCCGACCAGTTTTTTTCTTCTTTTGTCACAAAATTCAGAAACCCTATAACCTTTCCGCCTGTCCGAAGCGGCGAAAACACAACCTGGCGCATGCCAGCATCGTAAAGAACATGCGGCACAGGGTAATCAGCCGGGTAACGATCAAGAAGTTCTTTAATGTTGAAAACCGAAACCTTCGAATCGGCCATGTGCGGCTCAATCCATGACCCGGCAATCAGCCTTTTTTTGCGTTCTAAACTTTCAGGGAGCTGAAATCGAAGCATTTCAAAAATAACGTTACTATAGCGCCGCTCTTTGTCAAAGGTTATAATAACAACGGAATCAAACTCAAATACCAGGCGAAGCTTGTCTGTAACGGTGCGAAAAAGTTCGTCAGGATCGCGAATTGAGCCAACCGCATCACTGACGTACTGCATCAGAAGGTGTGCTTCATGAACAGAAGAAATACTCATAACGATAGAGCATAATCAATAAATTCCGAAATATTAGGAATACAGTATACAGAATTTTCTGATTTTCTCAGAATCCACAACCGCGCAACGAGAATCAAGGCCCTTATGCTGCAAGGGTTGCCGCTGTTATTGTCCTTTTTTCGGTATCTGGCATGCAAATTGCAATTTATAGGGCATATGACATGTTAAAACCGACATTACTGGATGTGTCAGTACAATAACGGAACAAATCATCGAGCTCCTATGAATAGAATTTTGACAGGAACTGTTAGAATCGCAGCAACGGCACTGATGCTTTCCTGGCCTTTACTGGCAATGGGTGCTGAAGAACCGCTTACCATTGAAAAAACGATAGCTCTTGTCCGTGAAAATAATCCGGCACTAAAGGCCGCGTCGGATGATGTTCGTGCGGCCGATGCCCGAATTACCCAGAGCAGAAGCGCATTTTTTCCACAGATATCGGCAAGTGCAGGATACACCTACCTCGACCCTGTCTCTGAAATGAGTTTGTTGGGAAGCCCCATGCTCAAGTTTGCTCCAAATGACAACTATGAAGCCAAAGTCACCGCACGAGCAATTTTGTTCGATTTTGGAAAAAGAGGCTCAACTGTCGATCTAGCGAAAACAGGCAAAAAAACTGCAGAACAATCACTTGAAATCTCCCGAAGAGATCTCTCTTTTCAGGCTGTCCAGCTCTTTTACGGCATTCTGTTTATAAGGGAAAATATAACAGTGGAGCAGAAAGAGATAGCCGCACTCAACAAGGGTCTCGAGTTCACCACAAAACGTTACCAGACAGGCGCTGCGACCAGATTTGATGTTCTTTCCACCGAAGTACGAATCGCAGCTGCAAAGAGCAAAATGCTTGATTTGCGGCATGAGCGGCTCCGCCAGGAACTGACCCTGCGACGCCTGACAGGTATCGCGGACAACGTGCCGCTCAATATTCAGGGATCGTTTGCTGTCACTCCGACTGGTCATGAAAACACCGAACTTGTAAAGCACGCCTTGGAACAGCGCCTTGAGATGCAACTTGCCAACGAACATGAACATGCCGCTGAACAGCAACGCTCCATCGCGATGAAAGACGGACTTCCTGTAATATCCGGCAGCGCATCCTACGGTGTCACCAATGGCCTCATGCCTGATATTAATGAAATCCGTGAAAATTTTGTGGGCAGCCTGCACCTGGAGATACCCCTCTTCAGCGGCTTCAAAACAAGTGCTGAGCGTCAGGAGGCGACCGCCCTCATGCATGCCGCTGCGAGCCGAAAGTTTGATACCGAACAACAGGTTAAATCAGATGTCGCAGAGACAATCCATGCCCTTCAGACCGCATCGGACAAGATAATAACGACTGAAGTAGAAGTGCAGCAAGCTAAACTTGCAGCTGCACATGCGAGAGCAAGGTACGAAAATGGTATCGCGACAGTACTTGATCTGCTTAACACCGAGGCTTCACTCTCCCAGGCAGAACTGGCGAAACTTCAAGCGGACTATGCCTATGTGATAAACAACTATACACTGAAACGGGCAACAGGGGAGATTTTTTGGTAACATGACAACATATCAAAACAAAATAATTTGCACCGTAGATTTTTCATCTGCTTCGGATTCTGTGGTAAGATATGCTGGTGGAATTTGCTCAAGGGATACAGAACTCACACTGCTCTATGTTGCTCCAGCAGAAAAAAACCATGTTCGCTGGCTCAGAAAACACCTTCATGAATTTTCGCGATACAGCGACATGCTTTCTCAAAGCACAGTTAACGCCATATTTACTGTTCTATACGGCGACCCTGCTACTGAGATTCTCGTTTATGCAAAAGAACATGATGCAGATATGATTCTTCTTGGCTCACACGGAACCACTGCCATAGCAAGACTGCTTGTTGGAAGCACCGCAGAAACAGTTATGCGACAGGCACAATGCCCCGTTGTGATCCTGAAAATGCCGATCAACAACGTTAAAGCGTTGCAGGAAAAGGTTCAGAACTATACTCATCAAGACAACAACTAGAAATAACATGGAACAACCCGATTCAAAAGTAACACCCGAAAAACAGACCTCTGGCAAAGACTCTTTAAACGCATCGAACCCGCTGCGCATCATTATTGTAGCTGTATTTATTGGCGTCGGACTTATCTGGGGAGGTATGACCCTTTACCACTCTTTCCAGTACGTTGAAACGGACAACGCTCAGATAGAAGGGGATGTCTATCCGGTCATTTCTCGAATTCCCGGAAAAGTGCAGGAGGTTCTCGCTACAGATAACCAGCAGGTCCATAAGGGAGATATTCTTATCCGCCTTGAAGCTCCTGATTATGAAGTGCGTAGAGACATTGCCGCTTCAGAATTAGAGAGTGCGAATGCAGCAGTAAAAGCAACCTCCGACCAGGCAAATGCCTCCAGTGCATCAGCAAACGCCGCTGGAGCCACAAGCAGAAAACATCAGGCGGATCTTCGTCGCAGCACAAACCTCCGGAATCAGGATGTGATTTCACAGGCAGAGTTTGACGGTATCAAGGCAGGAGCTCAGGCAGCCTCAGCTCAATATTCCTCGGCAGGAAGCCAGTACCAGGCAGCACTTGCTAGAATTCCGCTGCAAAAAGCAGAAGTCAAAAAACGTGAAGCAGAGCTTCGCCAGGCTGAGCTTCAGTTATCGTACACGACAATCAGCGCCCCTGCAAACGGCCAAGTTTCTAAAAAAAATGTGCAGCCTGGCCAATATGTGACCCCAGGTCAACAGCTCATCGGAATTGTGGGAAGCAAGGAGCTATGGGTTATAGCGAATTTCAAGGAGACTCAGTTGGAAAAATTACATCCCGGACTGCCAGTAACTATCAAAGTTGACGCTTACCCTGATAAAGAATTCAAAGGGACTGTAGAATCAATCTCGTCGGGTACCGGTGCAAAATTCACTCTGCTTCCTCCCGACAATGCAAGTGGTAACTTCATAAAAGTTACACAACGTGTCCCAGTCAAAATTGTATTTACAGAAAAGCGCGACAGAGATCATCCGCTTGCTGCGGGCATGAACGTCATCGTCGATGTGAAGGTGAAATAACAAGAGAGAAGCTTAAGCAATCGTAACGAATGGCACGAACAGAAAAACAGAACAGCGTATCGGTGGCGGCAATGCTGCCTAATCCAGCACTTACTTATGAGACTGGATTCAGGAAAACAATCATCACATTGACAGTGATCGTTTCGGCCATGCTTGAACTGATTGACACTACCATTGTGAATGTAGCTCTCACGCAGATCAGTGGGAACCTTGGCGCAAGTATTGATGATGCCGCATGGGTCATCACAAGTTATGCCATTGCTAATGTGATCATTATACCGCTTACCAGCTTCCTCTCTGCTAAACTCGGCAGGCGCAATTATTATATCGGTTCCGTTATCGCGTTTGTGTTCTTCTCGCTTATGTGCGGGCAGGCAAGCAATATATGGATGCTGGTGGCGTTTAGGTTCTTGCAGGGTATAGGTGGTGGTGCGTTGCTATCTGTGTCGCAGGCCATTGTGTTTGAGCTATTTCCTAAAGAGAAACAAAATGTTGCAGCGGCTTTATTTGGTATAGGGGTATTTATAGGCCCTACAATCGGGCCTACATTGGGTGGATTTATCACGGAATACTATTCGTGGCCATGGAT
>Ga0118677_10002155_pt1 | contig 40151 bp, 38 predicted proteins | sample AliMusrvi5mmetaG_FD_86154 | JGI IMG/M metagenome (GOLD analysis project Ga0118677, IMG submission 86154) | reverse complement strand
TGGTTTCGAGAGTACACTCCAGAGCGATTGCGCATCGTTGGTCGGCCGAACGAGTGCTGGACATCTTGCGTCATCATCCGGCCGCATACAACCCGGCGATCATCGGCCGGGTGACCGATGCACACCCGCGCTCGGTCGAGGTGCAAAGCCCCATGGGCGGCGGGCGAATCCTCGATCTGCTCTCCGGCGAGCAAATGCCGCGGATCTGCTGAGGGAGGGTGTGAAAAGTGTGAAAAGTGAAAAGTGAAAAGTGAGAAAGGGGGGAGGCACACTGCATATATTACATGCGATCCTATATTTCGTGGATGGCATCCTTAATTCCCCCAGAAACTATCGCAGACTACCTATCTCGTCACACCGGACCTGCCAGCCTCTGGCCCAAAAGTGGTAATTGCCGGTCTGGCCCCGATCTAGGGTCCCGATCTAATGGAAGCCGTAATGGGCCTCATGTTCTTCGTAAACCTGCTGGAAGGTCGGAAAATGCTGATCCATCAATCGCCACAGCGCGGATGCCTGCGGATCGCGTGGGCGGTAGGGGGGCAGCGGCTCGACGTACGGCAGCGGCATGACAGGAATGGCACCGGTCTAGGTGTAGTGTACGCACTATCAATGGAACACAAGTGCACTTACTGTCAAGTGGGGCACCGACTGGTGACGTGTTAACCTTCGGATTCCTTGTATGCTTTTTGGAGCAATTCCATAAGTAGGTCTTTGTTCTTGTCGAGATCCGTTTTGGAAAGCCGGAGTCGATAACGACCACGGCGCACGTCGTAATCCATAACGTCAATGCCAGCTTCGTCGAGCCGTGCTTGCAGTTCGTCAGATTTATCAAGCAAGCATGCCAGCCGGACAAAGTCCTTCTTGGGACAAAGGGTCGCAAATCTGGTCGATTGGCCGTCTCGTGCCAAGCGAATGTTTCCTTTATTGTACTTGAACGACAGAGTCGGATCTATGCCGTGAACAAGTTCAAGCAACCCGTCTGCCGTTTCAAGAGAGGACTTGGTGCTGCGTTTTTCCCAGAAGGTGCGATCTGCCGCCTCATCCTCGTCATCCTCTTCGATGAGTCCCAGCGTAACTTGAGACAGGACGGTCGTACACACCAGCGATATCTGGTCGCCAAGCTGGAATGCTTGCAGTTGAATCGCGACCAGCGGAATAAAGCCGTTGAAAAGGCTGATGACATTCAGAAAGCGGCTGGTAATATCTTCGGCGACAATGACCGCGACATGGTCGTACTGCGGATATCGTTTTCGTTCGATGTCCCAGTACTCGATAGTTCGGATAATGTGCGATTCGTCCGAACTGCCAAGTTGGACCTCAACTTCAAACCGCCGCGTCGAATCGGTTTCCTGAAATAGCAAATCGAGCCGGCCAGCGTGGGGCTGGTTGCGCTCTTTATCCTTCAGGATCAAGTCGCCTAAGCCGAGGATCGAAGGGTCTTCGGCGATACGATCTTGGACCCATCGCTCATCAAGATCCGCGTGTCTCTTGAGCAAGATACGCACCGGCTTGACGTACTTGAGTGTTGCCATGATGTTTTCCAGGGAATACTAGAACCTTGTTACCGAACACAATGCCCCCTATCTTCGTACTGCGCAAGATTACTGTCAAGTCCCTGACAACACCTGACAACACCCTGCCAACACAGTGTCCCTGCCAACACAGGCGGGCGTCGGCCCCCTTGAGCCCGCCTTTTCTCCAGCGTGCAAAAATAGCCGTCAGGACGACCAGCAAAAGCGAATTCCTCCGCAAGCTGGGCTGATATTGATGCTCCCTGCTCTCACCGTGCGAGAGCGGCGCAATGCTGGTCAAATGGCGTGGCCCCCCTGGCGGTGCGTGATTGCCTGCCGTATGATACCTTCAGTTGGCCTGGCTGTGTAAGTTCGCAGCATTTCACAATCACAGGAGGCGTTGCGATGTCGATTGAATACGAGAGGTTGAAGAAAAAGGTACTTGAGGCCGCCAGGAGTTGTGCCATGCGGGGCCCCGGCTATGCGCAGCAGAGACCGGTGCTGGACGAGGTTGCGAGCGAGTTCGGCGGCGGCATGTATACGAGGCTCGATCTCGACATACAGCAGGCAATTCTGACCTGCTGGCACGACCTGTTTCGAGAAGGCACCCTTTCATGGGGGTACGACCTCGACAACCCCGACCCGCCGTTCTTTCATATCCCCGAGGGGAGCCGGTCCGCAGTAGCGGCCTCGTCGGCGAGGTAGGCGCCTTTAGGAGCGAGGGTGTGGCAGATGGACGTGTTCGTTTCGTGGCGAGACATCACCTACGAGGCAGTCCGCGACGCCGGTGCTGGCGGTATCGGCAATGTGTCTGTTGCACTGGCCACGAATGGTCCTAACAAGGGCGTCTTGTTCGCGGTAAAGGTTTTCAGCCCAGACTCACCGGAGAAGGAGTGCTGGAAGCAGGCTTTCATGCGAGAAGTCCACGTCCTGAGGGACTGTAGCCACCCGGCGATCGTGAAGGTATTCGACGAGGGGGTTCTCGGGGACGGTCGCCCTTTTTTCGTCATGGAGTATCTGCCGAGTACCCTATGGGAAGCCACGAAGGCTGGCGGGCTGGATGAAACAGGCAAGGTTAGCATCGTCATGCAGTTGCTATCTGCCCTGGACTACCTGTCCCGCCGCGATCCGTACGTTGTACATCGGGACATCAAGCCCAAGAACATCTTTTTGAAAGCAGGAACCTGTGTGCTCGGTGACTTCGGCCTGGTGTTCCAGGATGTGGCCGCCACAGCAACTGGTCAGCCTGACGGCGACATCCCCGCAATGGCGCAAATGTACCGGACACCGGAGTTGGTCGAGTATCATGTCACCGGTAAAAAGCCGCCGCCCGCAAGCGACGTGTTCCAGCTCGGCCTCGTAGCCTCCGAACTGTTTACGGGGAAAAACCCGCTCCGGCCTGGCGGGCCGGAGAAACGCGTCGAACTGGAGGCGATCGCCGAGTTGCCTGGCTCCGTCGGAGAGACGATAATGGCCCGGCTCAAGGAGATGATTGTCATTGACATGAAGGCGCGCCAGCCAGCGAGCGTCCTCTTGCCCCGTTGGCTCGATCTATATCGCACCGTGAGCCGTCGTCAGGGCACGAGACAACGCGACGCCATCGTGCGCTCTCGCAGATTGTCGACGCAGGATGTCCGCTCAGAAGGCTGTAAATGATCGGGCCAGTTGCATCCTAGTATGGAAATTATAGCTTGAAGGTGGGTGCCTCACGCGGCATGCGCGTACTTTCCCCGGGCCGACTGGTCATCGCTAAGAATTAGAAGGTTACGCTGGGGGTCGGGGAAGGCCCGGCAGGCGTCCTATGACAGAGCAAAAGCGACCTGGGCCGGCATGGCATGGCCGTGATGTCGGTCCGCGATGGGCTTGGTTTCGAGAGTACACTCCAGAGCGATTGCGCATCGTTGGTCGGCCGAACGAGTGCTGGACATCTTGCGTCATCATCCGGCCGCATACAACCCGGCGATCATCGGCCGGGTGACCGATGCTCACCCGCGCTCGGTCGAGGTGCAAAGCCCCATGGGCGGCGGGCGAATCCTCGATCTGCTCTCCGGCGAGCAAATGCCGCGGATCTGCTGAGGGAGGGTGAGAAGGGTAAGAAGGGTGTGAAAAGTGTGAATGGCGAGAAGGGGGGGTATATCTTTAGTAGCGGGAATTTGGTAAAATGTGCGAAAAGTCTGAAAGGAGATTGCTATGCCCGGGAACGCAGCAAAATCGTTCGAGGAATTGCATATTTATCAGCGGGCAAGGGAACTAACCAACGCCGTTTATGCCATTACTCGGGAGGGAGTTTTTGCGCGGGATTTCGGACTGGTCAATCAACTTCGCCGTGCGTCGGTCTCGGTGATGTCCTTTACACCCTTTACACCCTTATTCCACCGGAGAATTCCACCATGTTTCGTACCTTTCCTCTACTTCTAACTTCCTGCATCGTGCTGACGGCCATTGCTCCAGCTTTCGCCAAAGACAAACCCAAGGCAGCCAAGCATCCCACGACTGCCGCCACCGAGATTGCAGACGCCGGGCCGGATTTTGCCGTCCAGGGCGAGTATGTCGGCGAGATCAACGTCGATGGCAAGCCCATGAAATATGGTGCACAGGTCGTTGCCTTGGGCGACGGAAAGTTCCACGCGGTGGGCTATCCCGGCGGTCTGCCTGGCGATGGCTGGGATGAAAAGACCCGCATCGAGGCCGACGGCCAGACCAAAGACAGCGAGACCGCATTCATCGTCAACAAAGAAACAACCGTTACGATTCGTGACGGCGTGATGACGCCCAAGAACGAAAAAGGTGAAACGCTCGGCGCGCTGAAAAAGGCCTGCCGCACCAGCCCCACGCTGGGCGAGAAACCGCCGGCTGGGGCGATCGTGCTCTTCGACGGCGCCTCGGCCGATGCCTTCGAGGGCGGCCGCGTCAAGGACGGTCTGCTGTTGGAAGGCACGACGACCAAGCAGAAGTTCCAAAGCTACAAGATCCACCTGGAGTTCATGATCCCCTTCATGCCCACCGCCCGCGGACAGGGCCGGGGTAACAGCGGTTACTACTCGCAAGGCCGCTATGAGGCGCAGATCCTCGATTCGTTCGGTCTGGTCCCGAAGATCGACGAATGCGCGGCAATCTATGGGATCAAGGCGCCGCGGATCATCATGAACTACCCGCCGCTTTCGTGGCAGACCTACGACGTCGACTTCACCGCTGCCGAATACAAAGACGGCAAGAAAGTGAAGAACGCCCGACTCACCGTCCTCCATAACGGCGTCGAGGTCCAGAAGGACACGGAGGCATCGCACGCCACCACCGCCGCGCCGGTCAACGAAGGCCCGGAGCCTGGCCCGGTCTATTTGCAGAACCACGGCAATCCGGTCCGTTTCCGCAATATCTGGCTGGTGGAGAAAAAGTAGCTGGATCACAGAAACATGCCCGGCCGGATCATTGCCATCAGCGACATTCACGGTTGCTTGGCCGCTCTGCTGCGATCCGGACCGAGGCCGATTACCATGGAAATCTGACACGTATTTTCCCTTTCAAACGCGATCGAGGCAAGTATGTTTCGTGACAAGAAAGTGGTCGTCGTCATGCCGGCCTACAATGCCGCGCGCACACTTAAGCGAACCTACGATGAAGTGATGGATCAGGGCGTCGTCGATTTGGTAATCGTCGTTGACGACGCCAGCAGGGATGAAACGACCGCGGTTGCCCGCACGCTTCCACATACGGTCGTCCACGTTCATCCCGTGAACTCTGGTTACGGGGCCAATCAGAAGACCTGCTATCGCCTTGCCCTGGAAGCCGGGGCCGACATTGTAATCATGGTTCATCCCGACTACCAATACACCCCGAAGCTCATTCCCGCGATGGTCGCCATGATCGGTTCGGGCCTCTACTCGTGCGTGCTGGCCTCGCGCGTCCTGGGCCGACATGCCATGAAAGGCGGCATGCCCGTCTGGAGATATTTTTTCAACCGCTGCCTGACGCTGGCCGAGAACTTCATCCTTGGCACGAAGCTTTCCGAGTACCACACGGGCTACCGGGCCTACTCGCGGCAACTCTTGGAACGGATTCACTTCGACGCCTGCTCGAACGATTTCGTCTTTGACAATCAGGTGCTTGCACAGATCCTCTGGCTGGGCGAGATCATCTCCGAGGTAAGCTGCCCGACGCGCTATGAGCAGGAGTCGTCGTCGATCAACTTCCGGCGGAGCGTCGTCTACGGTTTGGGCTGCTTGAAGACGGCCCTGACCTATCGCCTCGCACGCTGGGGACTCTGGAAATCACCGCTGTTTCCGAAGTAGTTCTTAGTTCTTGTAGTTCTTAGTTCTCACAGCAGCGGCAGCGTGGGCATGACGGGGCGGGTGCGGCGGGTGCGAACCAGATTGCTGACCAGCGTGTGGGGAATGGCTTCAAGATACTCTCGCGTGGGAGCATGGTCGAACGAGGCGAAGACCCGGCCTTCGTCGCCCAGGATGCGAAGCTGCGTATCGAGCGGCACCTCGCCCAGCAGCGGCACTTCCATCTCGGCTGCCCGCAGCTTCGCCCCGCCCGAACCAAAAATCTCGTGTCGCGTGCTGCATGTGGGGCAGAGGAAGAAACTCATGTTTTCGACCATGCCGAGTAGTTCGATCTGTAGTTTGCGGAACATGTTGATAGCCTTCGTGACATCCAACAAGGCCACATCCTGGGGAGTGCAAACCACCACCGCTCCCGTGACGGTAAGCAACTGCGAGAGCGAAATGGCCACGTCGCCGGTGCCCGGCGGCATGTCGACCACGAGGTAGTCCAGGTCGCCCCAGGCCGTGTCGCGGACGAACTGTGTCAGGGCGCTGTGCAACATCGGTCCGCGCCATATAACCGCTTCCCCCGGTGGAACCAAAAGACCCATCGAGAGGATCTTCACGCCAGCGGTTTCGAGGGGCTGAATCTTGCCTTCCATTAGCCGCGGCGTCTCGTTGATTCCGAAAAGGTGCGGCACGCTGGGACCGTAGACGTCGGCGTCCATCAGGCCAACCTTGGCCCCGGCACGAGCCAGACCGCAGGCGAGATACGAAGCGATCGAACTTTTGCCCACACCGCCCTTGCCCGCTCCCACCACAATCACGCTCTTGGCCGTCAGCCCAAACTGGCCCGACGGCTCGGCCGGGCGGCGATGCTCTTCAACGTGTACCTCGATTGCCTGGCCGGGGAAGCGGTTCTTGAGCAGCACGCTCAGTTCATCGCGAATTTCGTTCCATAGCGGCGCCGCCCAAGTGGTCAGCCCCAAGGTTACGGATATCTTGCCGTCACCAAGCTGAATCTTGTGGACTTGCTCGAGCTGGACTGCGCTGCGGCCCGTTTCGGGATCATGAAAACTGGAAAGGGCGTTGCGGACGGCGGATTCAGTGACCGGTGGGGGCATTTTCAAAGGGTTCCTTGGGGACAAGATGCAGAACCATTCTACGTTCCCCGCTGGCCCCAGGGTAGGCTTCCCCAAATCCTTTCGACCATGCTTTGCGGAGGTAGCGGGATATTGGCCAAATGACGGACCACCAAGCCAGCCAGGGGCGTCAGTCGGCGGGGCGATGTGAGAAAATGGACCGCCCCCGCCTCGCGCAAGAGCCACTCGAAACGAGCCATGCGACGCTCGGCCACCACGGCAATTCGACTGTGCGGAAAATCACGGGAAAACCAAACCATCCGCCGCAGCAGGTCTTCGAGGTTCTCGCGGGCGGATTCCGCGATCACGAAAGCCGCCGGTGTTTGCCCTAAAGCCTCCCAAGCCTCCGGCAAGCTACGGCACTCCCAAATCCTGACACCCGTCTCGGCCAGTTCACTGCGCAGACCAATCGACCATTGACCGCTACGTTCACAGACGATCAAACGAGCCAGGGACGGAGGATTAGAGGGTGACAAAGTCATGGCGTAAAAAAGATTGAAAATTTTTCAATTCTCATTTTTCAATTCCCCCTTCCTCGGCCAGACCGAGCTGCACCATTTTGCGATAGAGCCTCGGCCGGTTCAGCCCCAAAAGTTTTGCGGCCTTGGTCTTGTTTCCTTTCGACCGGGTCAAGGCTCGGCGGATCAACTCACGTTCAATGTGTGCAATAAACTCATCGAGTTGGATCGTTTCTTCCTTGCGGCGCGGACGGGCCGCTGCCTCGGCAGCCAGGCGAAACCGCTCGGGCAGTTCATCGCGAACGACCAGCGTGCCGGAGGCTCGGGCATGACACTCAACCACCACTTGCGCCAGTTCGGTGACATTGCCCGGCCATGTGTAGGCACAAAGGCTGTCAATCGCTTCGGGGGAAAACCCGCCAAGCTGCCTGCTGCCGCGGGCGTTCTGTGCCTCCAAGAGCGCCTGGGCCAACAGCGGCAGGTCGTCGAGCCGCTTGGCCAGCGGAGGTAGCTCGATGGTGATCGTACTCAACATGGCGGCCAGATCCTCGCGAAAAAGTCCCCGCGGCGGCAGGTCGACCAGCGGCGTGGTAGCGGTCGCTATCAGGCGCAAAGGGTACTTGGCCGTTAGCAGAATCGAAGCCAACGCTGCTTGGCTCTCGGCAGAGAGCTGATCGGCATCGCACAGCAGTAGCGTGTCTCCGCCCGCTGGGCCAAGGGCCACGCTGCGGAGCGTCGATTGGATTAATTCGAGGTCTAATAGCCCGCATTCCAATGGCACAAGCACGCCGCGAGATTCGGCCGGACCAGCATGGTGAATCGACTCGGCCAAGTGACGGCGGCCACTTCCGAGCGGTCCCAGCAATAGTACGCTGGCCCGCGTGGCGACCGCTAGGCGGGCCTGGGCACGGGCCAGCCGCATGGCCGGTGTGACGCCGACAACCCGCTCGGTACGGTAACGCAAGGCCGTCTGTAGCCGCATTCGCTGTAATTGTTCGTGAAGTTCCTGCGATTCGCAGCTCGGGGATGTCGCGATTTCGGGCGTATTTTCCCCAAGATCCCGTGGATCGACCAGGGCAATGATGCAGAGAATCTCCTCATCGGGCTGGCGGAGAGGCACGAAACGGGTGCGGCGAAAGAGCGTCGGCTGATCGGAGAACTTGGCCACGTCGGCCGAAACCTCGTTTGGTAGGGTGGGCTTTAGCCCGCCACCTTGTTGTTGTGCAGAAAAATTGGGCACGACGGCCGATACTTCCCGGCCTTCCAGAACGGCCGGCGGTGGACAAAGCCCTGCGGCCATTCGATCGAGGCCGGTTAGTTCATGGCCCGAATGATAGGCGCACTTCCGCCCCAGCAACTCTTCAGCGTTGGCTCCCAGCCAGTTGCGGCATGCCTCATTCAAGTAAACGATGGTCAGCGCGTCATCAAGCACATAGAGCGGCTGCGAGGCCGACTCCAGCAGCTTCACGAGTTCGGCAGTATGGAGGCGATGTCGGCCCATGTGAGGAAAGAATGTGAAACGACGAAAACCAAATAATCTGAAATCTCAAATCTGCAATTCCCGGTCCCCAAACCCTTTCATTAAAAGAATCGACAGAAATATATTTGACAGAAAATAATTTCTATATCTTTCTGTCATCATGTTCTGTCATGGAATTTCCTTCTGCACTCTCACCGATGATTACCTTCCCCTGCTCCCCGCGTTTGCCCGCCTCGATACACTCTTTCATCAGCGGCCCGGGGTAGAGGCCCAAGGTTAGGACGGCCAAGCTACAGAGCAGGGCCGCGAGATAAGGGCCGGGGCCGCCTTCCGCTCGGAGCGTGGCGAGCGGTTCGCGGAAGTACATCAGGCTGACAATACGGAGATAATAGTAGGCCGCCACCGCCGCATTCAAGGCACCAATAATCGCCAGCGCTATGAACCACGGTCGCAAAGGACCGCCACTTGCCGCCTCGACGTTCAAGGCACTGCCGAAGAGCATCAACTTGCCCCAAAGTCCCGCGGCAGGCGGCAGGCCGGCAAGGCTGAACATGCATCCGGCCAGCGCGGCGGCCATGGCGGGGTGGGTGCGGCCCAAACCGGCCAGTTCCTCGACGGTTTCTATCTGCTGCCGTTGGCGGCCGAGATAAGCCAAGACCGCAAATGTGCCGAGCGTGGCCGCCGCGTATACGCAGAGGTAAAAGAACATGGCCCCGATGCCGCCCCACAAGCCGCTGGCGGTGCCCGGCGCCAGGCCGACGGCCAAACCGATGAACATGTAGCCCGCATTGGCTATCGAGGAGTAGGCAAATAGCCGCCGCACGTTTTCCTGCCAGAGGGCGAGGACATTACCCAGCGTCATTGTCATTACCGAAATTGCCAGGAAGATATGCCAGGAGTAGGCTCCCATCTCCGGCCTGCCCAGCACGATCAGCCGCACCAAGGCCAGGAGTCCGGCCGCCTTGGGCAGCACGGAAAGCAAAGCTGCGGTGGCCTGGATCGTACCTTGATAAACGTCCGGGGCGTAAAAGTGGAACGGCACCGCCGTGACGCGAAAGCAAAGCCCCGCGACGATCAGGACCAAGGCTACTTTGCCGAGAAGCTCAAACCCCGGCGGCGCGGCCAGGGGTGAGTGCAGGGCGCTGAGTTGCATGGTGCCGGTGGTTCCATAGAAAAAACTCAGACCGTAGAGCAAAATTGCCGAGGCGAGCACGCTTAGATAGAAATACTTGGCGGCTGCTTCCTGGCTGGCCGGGTCGCGACGTCCCATCGACAACAGGATATAAGTCGGGATCGAGATCAACTCCAGTCCCACGAACAATAACACGAGGTTGGCCGCGGAGGCAACCAGCATCAGCCCTGCAATCATCAACAGCAGCGAGCCGAGGTACTCGGGCATTCCGCCGGTGACCAGCGGCCGCCAAACGATGAGCACCATGACCGCGCCAAGGGCCAGCGCGAGCCAACGACCATAGGTGGCCAGGGGATCTGCAACCACCGGACTATTCATCGCCCCAGCCATCATCGCGGCGAGTCCTCGTCCAGCATCCGACATAGGCGACGCAGCGGTCAGTGTTGGGAGGATTGGCGTTGGAGGCTTTGCTCCGTATTGCCAGAGTGCTACTGCGGAGAGCAATATTGCACCCAGGGCCAGTGGCGCCCACGCCTTTTGCGTGGACCAAAATGCCCCGCCGAGGTAGATCGCCAGCGCCGCCGCGATGAGCACGATTTCGGCACTTAAGAAACAGATGACGTCAAGGTTCACGGAGGATCTCCATTTTGCGCCTTTGCGTAGGTTCTTCCTTTGTGTCCGCGGCGCGCATTGCCTGGCCGGTCAACTGATCAATGGAGGGGGCCATGCGATCGAGGAAAAACTTCGGCTGCACGCCGATCCAGACGATGACCAGGCACAAGGGCACAAGGGCCGCTACCTCGCGGAGGCTGAGGTCGGCGATCGGTTCGGTGTGCTTTCGCTCCCGCAAGGGGCCGAAGAAGACTCGGGCCACCAGCGACAACATATACCATGCGCCCAACACGACGCCACTCACGGCCAGCACCGAGATCACACGGTATTGCGCGGTCCACTCCGTTGCTACTGATCCCCAGGCTCGCTGGAACATGCCCATCAGCAAGAGGAACTCGCCCACAAAACCGTTCAGCCCGGGGAGTCCGATGCTGGCCAAGGTCATGAAGAGCATGAAAAAGGCCAGCGCGGGAACCTCGCGAGCGATACCGCCGAAGTCGGCAATCCGCCGCGTGTGATAGCGTTCATAGAGCATGCCAACCAGAGCGAACAGGCCGCCGGTCGAGAGACCGTGGTTAATCATCTGCAACGCCCCGCCCTGCAAGGCAACGCGATTGAGGGCGAAAATGCCCAACATGCAGAAACCCAAGTGGCTCACGCTGGAATAGGCAATCAGCCGTTTCAGGTCGCTTTGGGCCAACGCCACCAGAGCGCCGTAGAGGATGCCAGCCACCGAAAGCCAGAGCATCCAGGGCATGCAGACGGCCGCGGCATTGGGCAACATCGGCAAACTGAATCGCAGGAAGCCGTAGGTACCGATCTTTAAGAGCACACCCGCCAAGAGAATACTCCCCGCGGCCGGCGCTTCAACGTGGGCCAGCGGCAGCCAGGTATGCAAGGGAAATAACGGAACCTTGATGGCAAACCCGGCAAAGAGGGCCAGAAAAAGCCAGACCTGCATCACAGATGGCATGGGATGGGCCTGCAGATAGTCTCTAAGGGCCGGAATCGAGAATGTCAACTTCCCGCCGTCGTTGAAAACCCAGAGCACGATGGTCAACAGTCCCAACAATGTCAGCACGCTGCCGGCCAGCGTGAAGAGAAAGAACTTGATGGCCGCATAGCGCCGCTGCTCGCTTCCCCAGATGCCAATCAGGAAAAAGAGCGGCACCAGTGTGAACTCGAAGAACAGGTAGAAGAGAATAATGTCGCGAGCCACGAACACGCCCAACATGCCGGTGCCCAAGAGGAGCAAAAAGCGGTAGTAGAGCGATTCCTGGTCCTTGATGGATTCCCAACTCACCAACACGGCGACAACCAACAAGAGGGCCGTGAGCGCAAAGAGCCAGAGGCTGAGGCCGTCCAGTCCAACGCGGAACTGGATATCCAACGACTTATCCATTGCGGCGAACCAATGCCAGTCTGTACCGGCGAAGTTCTCGGCCCCGATAGGAAAGCCGGCAACCAGCACGATCGCCCCCGCGAGTGTCGCCAGCGAGGCCAATAGTGCCCAGCAACGGGCCTGCATTCGCCCGACAGCGGGCAAGATTGTGGCCGCCGCCGGCAGGAAAAGGGTTACAAGCAACAGGGTTTTCATAGGTTTACTACAACAACACATCGGATTGATCGGACCGATCGGTCCGATTCAACCGTGAGCAGAAAGGTTTTCAATAATTACCATAACAATGTCCCGAGCAGCGCCAGCACACCCAACGCCATCACGAGGGCATAGTACTGCACCAGCCCGCCTTGCAACGGACGAAGCATCGCACCCAACGCCCGTGGAAAGGCCCCAAAAGCATTCACCAATCCGTCGATCGCGTAGCGGTCGGCCAGGGCCAGCAGCGCGGCGAGCGCCTCTAGCGGGCGGACGATCATGACCATATAAATCTCGTCGATGAAAAACTTGCCGTGCGACAGGGCGTACAGGCCAAGCGACTTAGCCAACTTTGCCACCGATTCGGCCAGATCCCGCCGTGCGATATAAAACAGCCAAGCCAGGCCGATGCCAGCCAGGGCTGCGACCGTGCTGATCAACGCCACCGCGAGATGTGACGGGCCGTGCTCGGCGCCTTCCGCTACATTTTCGGCTTGCAACGCTGTCAGCGACGGAGTTTGCATGAGAAATCCTGGGTAATCTTTGCGGCCGAGAAAGTCACCCGTCCATTGGAAGTAGGCGCCCACTGCCAGCGCGCCGATCGCCAGGATCACCAGCGGGCCAGTCATGGCCGCCGGCGACTCGTGGGCGTGATGACCGGCTTCCTTGGGAATCCGCTCCGCGCCATGGAATGTGAGGAAATAGGCGCGGAAGGTATAAAACGCCGTGAGAAAAGCCGTAAACGTAGCGACGTAATAAAGGTATCCAAAGATCGAACCCTGGGCCTCACTCGCTTTTTCGGCCACTGCGGCCAGAATAGCGTCTTTGCTCCAGAAGCCAGCGAAGGGGATAATGCCCGACAGGGCCAGACAGCCGAACAGGAACGTCCAATGGGTTGTCGGCATCTTCCGCCGCAGCCCGCCGAACTGGCAAAGGTCGATCACTCCGCCCATGGCGTGCATCACGCTGCCGGCCCCGAGGAACAACAGGGCTTTGAAGAAGGCGTGCGTGAATAAGTGGAACATGCCGGCGGTCACGCCGAGTTGGCTGCCCGTTCCCAGGGCCAGGAACATGAATCCGAGTTGGCTGACGGTCGAATAGGCCAGAATCCGCTTCAAGTCGGTTTGCGTGAGGGCAATCAGCGCGGCCAGCAGGGCCGTGAAGCCGCCGAGCGCTGAGACCACTTCCTGGGCGTAGGGCGAAGCTGCGTAGAGTGGAGTACAGCGGACAACCAGGTAAACGCCGGCAGTGACCATCGTCGCCGCGTGGATCAAGGCGCTGACCGGCGTGGGGCCTTCCATCGCATCGGGAAGCCAGACGTGCAGGGGGAATTGGGCACTCTTGCCGCAAGCGCCCACGAGCAGCAGCAGACAAATGGCCGTGATTACGCTGCTTTCCTCAAACGGGTGCTTCGTGAGCCGCCAGTTTCCGAAGATGCCGTGCTCGACCCTGCCGGGAATCGTCGGGTCTTCGACCTTTTGCGGATCGAAGTGGATGATGGTCGTAACGTGGCCATCGGCCACGGGAACGGTCTGAACTTTGGAATCGTGGAAATCCAGTGTGCCAAAAGTCGTCCAAAGCAAAAATACGCCCAGAGCGAAACCGAAGTCGCCAACGCGGTTGACCAGGAATGCTTTCATGCCGGCGGCGGCCGCCGCCGGCTTCTCGAACCAGAAGCCGATGAGCAGATAGCTACACAGACCCACCGCTTCCCAGAAGACATAGAGCAACACGAAGTTGCTTACCGAGACGAGCATCGTCATCGAGAAGACGAAGAAGGCCACGTAGGCGAAGAACCGCCAGTAGCCCGGGTCGCCGTGCATGTAGCCGCTGGCGTAGATCACCACCAGCGTGCTGATGAACGTGACCATGCCGAGCATGATGGCCGTCAGCGAGTCGGCCCGAAGTACGATGTCCATGCGGAAGGCAGGGGAACTGAGCACTGAGTACTGAGTACTGGCTCCCTGCTCTCCGCCCCCCGCTCCCTGCCCCTCCACGGCTGCCCAAGTCCAAAGCCTCACGACCCGCTCGTGCTGATGGTTCTTCTGGGCCTCCTGAACGGCAAAGATCAGGAGCACGCTTGCCAGGCAGGAGCCGGCCAAGGCGAGAGCAACGGGCCAGTGGCTTTGCTCGCGCAAGACCCGCTTGCCCAGCATGGCCACAACCACTGCTGCCAGCAGAGGCAGCGCGGGAATCAGGATCAGCAGTTTGGGAATGTACGATTCCATGGTTCATACCTTGCGGCGGTAAGACTCTTTCTCGGCTACCGATTTCGGCAACACGCCCGATGGGGTCAAGTGCGGCCAATCCGCGGGTGCCTCCTCGCTCTCCGGCGGGTCTTCTTCAAACGGCGGTTGGTTCGATTCTCGCAGTTCTTGCCATACGGCGATATCGAGATTGCCTTTGCGTTCAAAGAGCATGAGCACCAGGGCCAGGGCGATGGCCGCTTCGCAGGCGGCCACGGCAATGATGAAGATCACCAACATCTGGCCGCCGAGGTCGTTATGATAACGGCCCCAAGCCACGAGGCTCAGCGACACGCCTTGCAACATCATCTCGGCCGAGAGGAACATGACGATCATATTTCGCCGGCTCAAAAAGCCAATCAGCCCGACGCCGAACAAGACGGCTCCGATGGACAAAAAACTCTGCAAGGCTACCAGTTCAGGAGGCATGGGCGGTCCCTCCTTCCCGCGTAGTGTCTGGCTGTTTCATGGCCGCGCGACCCTGGGATACAATCACCGCAGCGCCCACTAGGGCCGCAAATAACAAGGCCCCCACCGCTTCGACGGCAACCAGGTAACGGGTGAAAAGCTCCGCGCCCAGCCGCGAGATCGTGGGTTTTTGCAGGGTGGGCTTTAGCTCGCCTGCGCGTGCAGGTCGGGCTAAAACCCGCCCTACATCACCGATTACCCCCTGCCCATCTCCCGAAAGGGGAGGTGGGAGTTGGTCCGCCTTCGCGATTGCCGATCCGATCATCGTCGTCAGGATGCCCACAAGTACCGCGCCGGTGAAGGCCGAGATCATGGCCTCCCAACTCCGCCGGTCATAAGACGTATGGCCTTCCGGCTGGGAGAGCATGAGCACGAAGAGGAAGGTCACAAGGATCGCCCCCGCGTAGACGACGATCGTTGCGACGGCCAGGAACTCGGCCCCGGCCAACAGGAACAATCCAGCCGTACCGGTGAGCGTCATGCCGAACCAGATGGCGGAATAAACGGGCTTGCGGCAGCTTATCGTGGCCACCGCGGCCACGATCGTCGCGGCGGATATGGCATGGAACATGCCCTTGGTACACCAATCGCCCACGGCAGGCACCTGCGAGCCAAAAAATCCAAAGCCCACGAGGGCCAGCACGCCCCCCAGCGTCCGCCTCGAAGCGCTACTGCCCGGCAGGAGCCACCATAAGCCCACGGCCGCCAAGGCGGTCCCCAAGGCGATAATCGCGCGCGGTGAAATCATGGCGAGTCTCCTGAAGTAGGACGGGGTTTTAACCTGTCTTGGGCAACCTCGGTCGCACGCTTCGAGGGCATCGGCTCGCGGTCCTTGGTCTGATCAAAAACGCTTAACAGCTTTTCCTTGTCGAAGATCATTTCCTCGCGGCTCGACCCCGTCAGGTCGTAAAAGCTCGTCAACTCGATCGCTTCGACGGGACATGCCTGTTCACACATCCCACAAAAGATACAACGAAGCTCATCAATGTTGAAGACTTTGGGGTACTTTTCCCGGTCGGGCCAGGGGCTTGGCTCGGCCACGATGTCGATACAGTGGGCCGGACAGGCCGTGGCGCAGAGGAAGCATGCCACGCACTTCACGCGGCCTTGCTCGTCCTTGTTCAAACGATGCACGCCACGGTAGTTTACCGGATCGAGGACTTGGTGTCGCTGCTCCGGCGACTCGAGCGTGGCCTTCTTGTGGAAAAATAAGTGCCACAGGGTCGTCGTCAGCCCCTTGATGAACAACGTCAGGTAGCTTTTACCCAACATGCCCAGCTTAGGCGACTCGACCCAGCGGATCTTCGCATCGTCAGTTTTCATTTTTTTGCTTCAAAACCCGGCCGGATGTTCGCCCCCCGAGATTGCTGGCGGGGCTGATTGTCACCTTTCGACGGTGACATCTTCGTGGCCACGAACCACGTGGCAAAAAGCACGGCCCAACCGCAAAACGTCATGGCAACTTGCGGCGAAAAGCCAGCATTGCAGGCCCAATCTCCACCGTACTCTTCCCAAGTCGCCACGTATGCCAGGTTGACCATGCCCATCGGAAGCATCACCAGCCAGGCCAGCGACATCAATTGATCATAGCGGAATCGGGCCCAACTCCAACGGGCCACCATGAAGAATAAGACCATGCCTAGCACCTTGATGTTGAGCACCACGATTCGCAGGATCGCCTCGACCCAACCGGTGACATTGTTGTCCGATCCGGTCAGGCCCCAAAAGTGCCAGCCGCCAAAGAACAACATTACGATCAGGAAGGCCGCTGCGACCATGTGCAGATATTCGCCCACCAGGTACATCATCAGCTTGATGCCGAAATACTCAGTGTGATAGCCGCCAATCAGCTCCTGCTCGGCCTCCGGCAAGTCGAAGGGGAGTCGGCTGGCCTCGGCAAAAGCAGCCACGCAAAAGACGACCAACCCCAGCGGCTGCACGAAGGCGTTCCATGCCCCCGTTTGTGCCTGGTGCTCCATGATGGCGTCCAATCGCAACGAGCCTGAACTGAGCACCACGCCGAGGATGCCCAGTCCCAGGGGCAATTCATAGCCGATCAATTGGGCACTGCTCCGCAGTCCGCCCAGGAAACTGTATTTATTGTTGCTGGCCCAACCGCCCAACACCACGCCATAAACGGCAATGCTGCCCATGGCGAAGACGAAGATCATGCCGACGTCGACGCCTGGGGCAATGACCAAGTTAATCGGTTCATTGACACCCCAGCTTGCCGGGAAGATATTGCCCGGCAAGAAGCTGCCAAAGGGGATGACGGCAAAGACCGCAATCGCCGTGACGAAAATTGTCATGGGAGCGAAGAAGTACAACCCCTTATCGACGTGAGCGGGAGTGTACTCAGCCTTGAAGAGAAATTTTACGCCGTCGGCCAGCGGTTGTCCTAATCCAAAGAGGCGGATTTTGGTCAGCGGGATACCGACCCGGTTCGGGCCTTTACGATCCTGAATCCAGGCGGCAATCCAGCGCTCGCCCAGCACCAGGTAGGCGGCAGCCGTCATCAGTCCGCCAATTACTAGGCCGATCTTGATCAGTGCTACAAGGACAATGGGAAGCATGGGAAGCAGGGAGCAGGGAGCAAGGAGAAAATCCGAAACACGTATGTTGAAATCCGAGACAAATTCAAAATTAGAAATGCGAATGACCTAAAGCTTGACAATTTAGCAACAAAGTTGAGCAATCACGAAATCGCGAACGTGCGAAAAGAACCGAAAGCCAAGAGGGTTCCCCGCTCGTTGGATGGCCTTATTTCGTGATTTCGTTTTTTCAAAATTTCGTGATCCCTTGCTTTCGCCGCCTCGCCTCCCCGAGCCTGTTGCCGTGCGCAGCAGAATTGTGGGGTAAAGGAGATAGGTTCGTTTATCGTAAGCTTTTGGGTTTGGGTTTGGGTTTGGGTTTGGTTCCTTCATCAGCCGCGCCAAATCCGCTGTAGATCTTCAGGGCTAACGGCCGCTTCGATCGAGTGGAGGATTGCTTCCAGTTTTTCATTTTCCTCGATCGCGCGTATTTCCGGCATCAGTCGCAGCCCCGACTCGCCAAATTTCAATCTTAACAACGCCTCGATACCCTCGATGCGTCCCTGACTGAGTCCCTGGCTGAGTCCCTGACTGAGCCCCCGCTCCAACCCAATCCGCTCTGGTGTGGTTATGAAAACCATCTTCTTCTTCTCCTCATATTGCTTGATTTCTTCCAGAAAAGTTCCCGCCAAATCCCTCGGAAGTTCCATCATCCAGTCGATCAGGCGGAACAATTGCCGCATTTGTTCCGCATCCCAGCCTCGTTCAAAAAGACCCTTGATCAAGCGAAACTTTCGATTTTTTCGTTCGTGCTGATCCCGACGCGTCTCCAAGGTGTCCAAATGGGCGAGTACAATGGTCGCGAAAGGATTGGGACTTTCTTCCAACTCCTGCCGCCTGGGCAAATAATCCAGAAGCTTGGCCACCGGGAACCGTATCCCAACTTCGGTGCCCCAACGACGGTAACCGTAGCTTTCTGGCCGCCAGCGCGGATTGTCGTCGCCTAATATGGCAAGGCTAGCCACCTCCCTATTATACCTGTCGAACAGGCGGTAGTTGTAGACATACATTCGCTGGGCGAAATCCGCATCTTCACTTGCTTGGACCTCAACGTGGACCAGCACCCACTGTTCCCGGCCGCTTTTCAGCCAGACTTTTACCAGCTTGTCAACGAAACGCCGCCCGAGTTCTGCCTCCCGCACGATTTTTTGAAGCTCTTTGTCGAGTGATTCGCTTCCTCGGCTCCAATCGATTTCGGCGTGAGCTTGGGGGCAGAATAACTCTAGGAACGGCTGAAAATAGATCTCCAGGGCCTCTTTCCAGGGACTGTCATAGTCGGTCATGGAGTATTTCCTTGGGTGGCGGAAGTTCTCAGTTCCTCGTTCTCACGCCGTCTTGGCCGTCAACGCGCCAACCTCCGCCAGCTTATTGATCTTCATATCCAGGCCGGTTTCTGGCAAGGGACCGGCAGCGGGGGCAAAGTAGAGGATCTCGCGGCTGAGATCGTCCAAAACGGCGCGGGAATTATAAAGGCCCTTGCGGCCGAGCATCTGCCACAACAAGGAACCCTCGCCCCTCACGCCCCAAGGCGGACGCACGGCCAGGTTCGCGGTTTGCAGCCGCTCGCTGCGGTTCATGTAGGAACCTTCTCGCTCAGCGAAGGCCGCGGCAGGCAACTCATAGGTGGCTCGCTCCGAAAGCGGCGAGGGAAACAGGTCTTGCACGACCAACAGCGGAACCTTTTCAAGTCGCCCTGCGGCCGACTCCTCGATCCACGGCCCCTTGTAACCGCCGGAAACCCACACACCGCCAAATTCGATCCGCTGCATCTCCTTGAGGAAGTCTTCAAACGAGTGCACCTTGTGCATGAAGTAACCGAGGATCTCCTCAACGCCGCGGCGATTGGGCGCCTTTTCGGCCGCTATCACAAACCCACCAGGAAATTTTTGGTCCTCGCCGGCCGTCGGTACAGGCCCCATCGCCAGTACCGCCTGCGGATCGATCGACCGCAGCAACTTGGCCAGCAGGTAAGCCTCTTCCACGCTAACAAACGGCGAGAGCACGCCGCCCAAGCGGCCGACCGTGGAAAGCTTGCTTTTTAATTCTTCGGGCAAGCCGTTCCAACTCAGATCGACGGTTTTCCCGTCCTTGCGAACTCGTGGAACGGCCAGCCGCTGCTCGTCGTGGACATGATGGTAGCCGTAACGGCCCTGGTTGCAGATCCACCACTTGTTGACGTGCGGATTCTCGCGGGGCTTGAGACGATAAATCTGGTCCTGGTTCTCTTCGACCCAGATTGAGCAGCCGACCGAGCAGCCGGTACAAACACTCCGATGCCGACGCATGAACCAGACGCGCTGCTGGTAGAGAAAGTCCTTGTCGGCCAGCGCCCCGACGGGGCACAGGTCAACCACGTTGCCCGAAAGCTCGTTGTGCAGGGGGAAACCGGGCACGACGTCGATTTCTTCGCGGGCACCGCGGTTGGCGACCATCAGTTCGGCCGTGCCGCTCACTTCGGCACAGAAACGCACGCAGCGCGAGCAGAGCACGCAGCGATCGATGAACAGGTTGACGTCACCCAGATCCCGCTTGCGGCTAGTGAAGGGCATGACGTCGGTCCGCCGGCTGGCCTGACCGTATTTGAAATAGTAGTCCTGCAACGTACACTCGCCCGCCTTGTCGCAGATCGGGCAATCGACCGGGTGCCGCAGCAGCAGATCCTCTTCGACCATCGCCCGGGCTTGCCGTACTCGCTCATTCGTGGTGACAATCACCAGGCCGTCGCTGGCAGGCACCGTGCAGCCGGGCACCGGCTTGGGCTGCATCTTGATCTCGCCCGTCTTCCCATCGCGATTGCCCGTTTCGATCAGGCACATGCGGCAACTGCCCACGACAGGTAGGCCCGGATGGTAGCAGTAGTGCGGGATCTCGACGCCGGAGAGCTTGGCGGCTTCGATCGCGTTCATGCGCTGCCCGGCAGGCAATTCGATTTCGCGTCCGTCAATGGTAATTTTTGGCATGGGGGAGTTTGTCGGTGGACAGTCAACGATCTAAATGACTTTGCGTGATTCCAGGTGGCACCCTACAGCTACAGTAACGCGTCTTTCCAAACCTCCGGGAATCACGCAAGTCCATTTAGTCTGCAATTTGAGATTTCAATTATCAATTTCCAATTTCCTAGTGCGGTTTTCCATTCCCACTAGCCAGCGCCTTGGCGGCTTCGGTGCTGGCGTAACCCGTGGGGTTGGTTTGCTTGATGTAGTCTTCCAATTCGGGCCGGAATTTGCGGATTGTGGTCTTGATGGGCCATGCGGCGCCGTCGGCCAGGCCGCAGATCGTGGTGCCGGGAATGATCCCGATCGTGTTGCCAATCTCGGCCAGGTAGTCCAGATCAATCAACCGCCCCCGACCGGCCTTGATCCGGTCGAGGATCATCATTGACCAGTGCGTGCCTTCGCGGCAAGGCGTGCATTGGCCGCAGCTTTCGTGGGCGTAGAAGCGGCAGCTATTATACAGGAAATCCATCATCGAGTAGGTTTCGTCCATCACGATCAGGCAGGCCGTGCCCAGACCGAGGCAGCCGACCTTCATCAGGCTGGAGAAATCCAGCGGCGTGTCCAGTTCATCGGCAGTCATCACCCCGGTGCTCAGGCCGCCGGGGATCACGGCCTTGGGTTTGCGGCCTTTCCACACTCCGCCGGCTAGTTCGTCGATCGCCTGCCGCACCGTGATGCCCAGCGGCGCCTCGTAACAGCCCGGCTTGTTGACATGGCCGCTGATGCCATAGAGCTTCGGGCCCAGACTGCCAACGTCGCGGGGATCCGCGGGATTGGGCGGCACGCCGATCGAGCGGAACCAAGCCGCGCCGCGATCGATGATATGAACCACGCAAGCCATCGTCTCCACATTGTTGACCACGGTCGGCTTGCGGAAGAGGCCCTCCACGGCTGGAAACGGCGGCTTGATCCGCGGCCAGGCCCGCTTGCCCTCCAGGCTCTCGATCAGACCAGTTTCTTCACCACACACATAAGCCCCTGCCCCGCGATGGATGAACAGATCGAGCGCATAGTTCGAGCCCAGGATATTCTTACCCAGGTAGCCGGCCGCGTAGGCCTCGTCGATGGCCGCCTGCATGCGTTGGTGGGAAAGCGGGTACTCGTAGCGGAGATAGAGGTAGGCGGTCGTCGTCTTCGTGGCGTAAGCGCTGAGGATGATGCCTTCCACGATCTGGTGCGGATCGCTCTCCATCTGCACGCGGTTGACGAAGGTGCCCGGCTCGCTCTCGTCGGCATTGACGCAGAGATAGATTGGGCCAGGGTGATCCTTGGGCAGGAACGACCACTTCAAGGCCGTGGGGAAACCGGCCCCGCCACGGCCCCGCAACCCCGACACCCTCACGCTGCCGAGCACATCGTCCGGGCTCATTTCCTTCATCGCCTTGCGCAGGGCGCCATACCCGCCCCCCGCCTCGTAGACGGCCAGCTTGTGGCTGTTCGCTTTACCTAGGTTCGCCAGCAGTACGGGTTTGTAGGTCATTCTGACTGCACCATTTCCACAAACGCATCGATCTTCTCGCGGGTCATGGTCTTGTACAACGTATCGTTCACAAGCATCGCTGGGGCAAAGTCGCAAGCCCCGAGACACTCGGCGGGCAAAAGCGTGACACGGCCGTCGCGCGTGGTCTCGCCAGGCCGGACGCCAAGCTTTTGGGCCAGGTAATCCATCAGTGCCTCGCCCTCACGGCACGAGCAACTGATGGAACGGCACATCCAGACCTTGAACTTGCCGCAGGGCCTGTCCTGGGGAAAGAATTGATAAAAACTTAGCGTGTCCTGGACCTGGGCCGGCGCAAGCCCGAGCATTTGGGCAATCTCGATCACGGCCTCCAGCGGCACGTAGCCCAGCCGTTCGTTGACAATATGCAGGGCCGGCAGCACGACGGCCCGCCGCGACGGGTAGCGCGGATAATAGGCCTCGATCGACGAACGGATCTCTCGGCTGAGAAACGGCTTGGTCGATGCTTCGGCCGGTTGTGCTTCTGTTGTTTGCATTTTAGCGATCCAACTCCGCTGCGATGATATTCAAACTACCCAACACAGCCACGACGTCGCTCAAGGTATGGCCGCGGATCAAGTGCGGAAAGAGGGCGAAATGGATGAACGAAGGCGGCCGGCAACGGGCGCGATAGGCCCGCGGGCTGCCGTCACCGACGATATAAAAACCTAATTCGCCGTTGGGCGACTCGGTGGCACAATACACTTCCTCGTTCGGCACGGACATGCCGCGGTTGGGCATCACTAATTCAAAGTGCGAGATCAGACCTTCGATCGTCGTCCAGACCTTGCCCGGTGGCGGCAGGATGGAACGACGGTCAGGCCCGACGTTGACCGGCCCCTGGGGAATGTTTTCCACGGCCTGGTGGAGGATCTTCAGGCTCTCCTGCATCTCGGCCATGCGGACGTGATACCGAGCCAGGCAGTCACCTTCCCGGGCGCAGCAGATCTGGAAGTCAAAATCGGCGTAGGACAGATACGGTTCGTCCAAGCGGAGATCGCGGACCACGCCGCTCGCCCGGGCAATTGGGCCGGTGCAACTTCGGTCGACCGCCTCTTCCTTGGTCAACACGCCGACGCCCTGCATGCGATCGACAAAAATGCGGTTGCGGCCCATGAGGCGATCCATGTCGTCCATCACCGGCGGCAGTTCGGCGAGGAAATCGCGGATCAAGTTCACGACCAGCGGAGTGATGTCGCGCATCGCGCCGCCCACGCGGGTGTAACTATTCGTGAAGCGGGCGCCGCAGAGGGCCTCGGCGATCTCGTAGATCGTCTCCCGTGCATTGAAGGCGTACATGAAGTGCGTGAACGCGCCCACATCCAGGCCCATCGCGCCCAGGCAAAGCAGGTGATCGCTGATCCGCATTAGTTCGCAGATGATCGTGCGGATGTAACTGCAGCGCGGCGTGACTTCAATCCCCAACAGCTTTTCGATCGCTGTATGCCAGGCGACGTTATTGGACATCGGCGAGATATAGTTCATGCGGTCGGTGACCGTCACGTACTGATTGAAATCGAGGCTCTCGCCGATCTTCTCAAAGCCCGAGTGGAGAAAACCGATGTCGGGAATGGCGTCCGCCACCCGCTCGCCGTCCAGCTTCAGGACGAGGCGCAACGTAGTATGGGTCGCCGGGTGTTGCGGCCCGAAATTCATCGTCCACAAGTACGGTTGCCCGCCGTCCTGGGGCTGGTCGTCGGCAAGTTCGGAAAGCGTCAGGGGCATGGTTACTAACTTTCCCCTCGCTTCAGCACGGGAAAGTTGTGTCGCTCGCCAAATCCTTGCAGCGGATAGTCCTTGCGAAGCGGAAAGGCCGCGAATTCTTCGGGCATGAGGATCCGTCGCAGGTCGGGATGACCTTCAAATTGGATGCCGAACATATCCCAAACTTCGCGCTCCAACCAATTGGCCCCTTTCCAAAGGCTAACCACCGAGCGGACTGCCGGTTCCGGCTCGTTGACAAACGCCCGAATCGTCAGCCGCCGATTGGCTCCCGTGCCAGCCAGCAGATAAACCAAGCCGAAGCGATCCTTGGCCCCGGGATAGTTCAAGTAGTCGACGCAGGTGATATCGACCAGCAGGTCAAATTGATGCTTTTCCTTGAGCAATTTCAAAACATCGTAGATCTTTTCCGCCGGAACGACCACTCGGGTAGTGCCGCGAAACTCACTCGCGGGCAAATCGCCAAAAGCGGCGCGAAGGGCGTCGACGGTCTCTTCGATCGGCAGCATGTTCATCGTCTCACAACTCCTGCAAGGCCCGCTTGGTCTGCTGCCGCGAGGCGATGTAAAACTCCTTGCCGAACATCGTTCCCTCGCGCAGGATCTTTTCCTGCAAATCGACCACCGCCTGGATCAACTGCTCCGGCCGCGGCGGGCAACCGGGGACGTACATGTCGACCGGGATGAAGCGATCGATCCCCTGCACGACGCAGTAGGTGTCGAACACACCGCCCGTCGATGCACAGGCACCCATCGAAATACACCACTTTGGCTCGGGCATCTGCTGCCAGATGCGCTGTAGCACCGGCAACATTTTCATCACCACGCGGCCAGCGACAATCATCAGGTCGCACTGCCGGGGGCTGAAACGAAAGACCTCCGAGCCAAACCGTGCGATGTCGTGACGACTAGCCCCCGCGGCCATCAATTCGATGCCGCAACAGGCCGTGGCGAAAGGCATCGGCCAGAGGCTGTTCTTGCGGCACCAACTAACCAACTCATCGAGCCGGGTCGTGGCGACTTGATCCATGAGATCGGCTACCGCCATTGAAAAACCCCCTTCCGCCAATCGTAAACAAACCCCAAGGCCAGCAGCACGATAAACACCATTGCGCCGCCAAAAACGATATGCCGGTCGCTGGCCAGGCCGTCCTGAACGGCGGCGGAAATGTCGTAGTCGTGGCGTAGGCTTTCAGCCCGCTTTGGATCCGACAGGCTGAAAGCCTGACCTACGGGGGCCACTGCCGCGGTATCGGGTCGCTTCGCGGCCACCGCCCAAGGGTAGAGGAACAAGACTTCAACGTCGAATACGAGGAAGGCGATGGCAATCAAGTGGAATCGAACGTCAAACCGCCGGCGAGTGTCGTGAATGGGATCCATCCCGCTCTCGTACGGCATTTTCTGCACGGGGCCTACGTATTGCCGCGGATTGAAGATCGCGGCAATCGCGAACAGCGCGACGGCCAATCCCGCCACGCAGCCAAACAAGAGAAATACCGGGACGGCATTCACCGTTTCCATTGTCAGTAACCAGATTAGGTTTGTCGAGTACCTTTAAGACAACCATTCTAGGGTTTTCTCCACGACCTGACAACCAGTGCAAAGAAAATCAGGCTCTCCGCCAAGTTTCAGATCCCAAATTTGAGATCTCCCCCGTTTAATCCGGTCTGCGGCGGCGCTGATACTCGCGACTGGCGTTCTCGAGGATGCGGCGTTCCTTCCGCGTGAGGCTGTTCTCGCCTTCCCGATGGATCTTCTCCAGAATGTGGTCGACATCTTCGTCGGCGACGTGCGTCTCAGGCTCGTCCTCGGGCTTGAAAACCTTGAGCGAAGGCCGCGAATGGCCTTTCAGCCAGGCGGCTGCCGATTGATAAAGTCGGTCGAAGTTCCAGTGCAGGTTGAAGTAGACCAGGGCGAAGACTGTTCCGCCCAGGTGAGCGGTATAGGCGATGTTGTCGGCGCGTTGCACCGCGCCCGCGATGTCGTAGGCGATCACCCCCGCACCCAGGAGCCAAGCTGGCACCGGAATCACGAACATGAGAAGGAGGATCCGCTTGGGAAAGTTCAAGGCATAGAGCACCACGACGCCGGCAATCGCCCCCGAGGCGCCAATCAAGCTACTCGGTCGGTGCGGATCGAACAACTGGTTCGTTACTGCCCAGACTATGGATGCGAAAACCAGCATCGCCAGGTAGAGGCGGATGAATTCCCGCGTGCCATATCGTTCTTCGACATCCCGGCCGAGAAAGAACAGGGCCAGCATATTGAAAACAATGTGCTGCATTTCCCCGGGAGCATGCACGAACCCGCAGGTCAGGAATTGCCACCACATCCACGGTTGAAAGAGCGTATCGGCTCGCGGGCCGACATGGGTGGCGAGCAAGTCAGACACTTCGCCAGAAAACATCTCCAGGACGAAGACGGCGACATTCAAGAGAATAATAGCGCCCACGGCTGAACGGGGGGCCTGCAGCCGAAAACCGCTGCTTCCTTGGCGGTAGTAATCGCGATCGTAGATACCCACTCGGTCAGTTTGCCCTCGGTCCGAACTGGGCCATGCTGCGCATCCGGCTATCGATCTTATCGGCCGCATCCTTCTGCAGCTTGGCAATTTCCTGCGCGTATTTGAGGTTATTGGCAATCGCCTCTTGGACGCTCGTTTGGTAGACGGCGAGCATGCTCTTTCGATTGGCAAAAAGATTTGCCACTGCCGTTAGCTCGGCATTTGCCCGCTGGAGTTCTTTGGTGACCTGGGTCTTCTCCTTTTCCGCCAGGGCCTCTAGGTTCTGCGCTTCCAGGCTCGCGGCCTCCAGGTAGCTCAAATCCCGACGAGCCGATTCCCAGCGGTCCGCAAAGAGTGTGCGATGCATCTCGCAAATTCGGAAAATTTCCAGATAATCGCGTAGCGGCCGTTCAGATTTCTTGTCGTCCGAGGCCCACTTCTTTTGATCTTCCGGCAAGTTCGCGAACCAATTCTTCTGGTCTTCCGAGAGGTTCATGAAAGCCTCATACTCATCGGTCGGCATCATTTCGTACAAGACCCAAGGGCTTTTGCTTTCCGTCACGTGCTTGGAAAGCGAACTGACCATCTGAGTGGTGCTGGCCAGCACCACCTGCTTGTCACTGACAGCTTTCACGTGGAACTCGCCCAGATACTTGCCTGGAGACTGATCCTCGCGTTCTTCAAACACATAGAGCAGCATCTTGTCGGTGAAGGCCGCGGACTCCTCGGCACTGACTTTGACTTCCATGATACCGGAGGGAACTGTTGCGGCCTTCTGCTTCTCGCACTTCGTCCAAATGCGTCCGCGGTTGGCCAACACGCGCCCTAAATCAATCCGCAATTGCTGAATGCCGATCGTCTTGTCTTCAAGAGGGTGCTGATGATCGGCCGTCCGCAAAGCGACAATCTCAGCGTTGCGCTTCTTCAAGATCCCTTCAAAGTCATTGGCCTTGTTAGCCCAATACTGATAGGTCTTGACCGTCCGGGCGGCAGCGTGAAAGAAGCCCAGGGAGGCGATCAGAATAAGCCCCAGCAAGATTTTATTCCATATGCTCATACCTAGATGATATTCAGGGCCAAAAAGAGTGTCAAGCATTATCATTGCCTGTTTTTCCGATCGCGTCGACATCAAGTGCCCCAAGAGGGGTGTTTATTGGTCGCAGTCCTGGCAGTCCTGGCATGAACCGCTCTGAACACCGGCTTTTTGCCAGCTTTGCCGCGGAACGTGGTTAACACTACCTGCCACGGCAAACCGAAACTTAGCGACACATTTCTCGTCCAAGGCGCAAATGGTATTATCTGGTTGTTTGGGAGCCGGAAGTCGGAACTGCTCGAAACCTCGCCAGACGCTGACAACCCAACAAAGGAGGCGGGTTTATTAAACCCTACATATTGAGTATACATACCCCCCTTGAAGAACCTATGAGTTCGATCGCCTCAACCTGGACGAGCTTAACCGCTTCGTCAACTGGCTGCGGGGCAACGACGCGCTGGTGACCAAGAAACAATGGAAGACTTACGCCCGGCGGTTGGAGGAGCGTTACGCGGCAATTGTCTCCCCTCTCCCAGAGGGCGAAGGGATAGAGCTGAAGAACCGGTTTCCCCAGACTGTCGCCAACATTCTTTCCTTCGCTTCCGAGCCGGACGAATACATGGCCTTCCTGCGGCGGCTTTCCCGCGAAGCTCCCCAAAAGTATCGGCCATCGTACATGGCGCAGTTGTTCCAAACCTTGCTCGGCCAGCCCTGGTCAGAAAAATATGAGAATGAGGCATTCGATCTGCTCGGACAATTGGGCGGCGGTCAAAAAACGCCCGCGCGGCAGCTTCTGGAGCAAATTCGCGCACTGCACCAACTGACCGACCGTATGTTGCAGGTCCGCAACGAGGCGAAAGCCAAGACGATCGAACATGCCGAAAAGCTCACTCGCACGGAACTTCTGAAAAAACAGGCCAATCAACTGCGGCAAACCCGCGAGGAGGTCTCCGCGCGGCTAGCCCGCGAGGAATCGAAGCACAGCGGTGAACTGGCGACGTGGATCGCCGCCGAGCGGATGTATCTCGATGTGCTCCTGAACCGCAATCTGGACAAAGCCGCCGAGAACTGCTGGAAGGTACTGGACGCTCGATTGCCGAAGATCGACGAAACTTCGGATGATGCGGCCGTCCTGCGAGCGGAACTGGATGCCATCATGCGGAACCGCTGTTTGCTGACGCTGATGAACCTGGCGTCCCGCAAGAGTGCGTCGCCCAAGTTGGTCCAGCGAATGTTGGACTATATCGACGAGAACATCTCGCGGGAGTTGGCCGCGCAGAGTGAGAATCAGCAATGGAAGCTCCTGAAATTCCAGTTCCTCGTCGCATTGGACAAGCCCAAGGATCTGGAGAAGGCGATTAGCGATTGGATCAAGGCCGGCGACGGCGACAACCGCTGGCGGGTGGCGCTGGGCTATTTGCTGGCCGAGCAGGGCGGGCTGGCCAAGGCGATCGCGCGGTTCGAGGCCGTGGCCGCCACGGACGAACTGGCCGCGAGCGAGTGGCGGACGCTGGCCGATTGGTATCAGGCCGTAAACCGCCGCGCGGATTATGAGCGGGCCAAGATCGAAATCTACAAGACCGCCGAGGAATGGCGGCTCAATCAATGGCTCTACGGTCAGATGCAGCCCTGGGTCTACAATCAGGGGCAGTTGCCTCCGCAGTTGGATCCCGAGGTCGTCTTGGCCTTCCGCGCGCTGCTGTCGAAATCAACCAGTCCGCAGAACTACATCAACTACCAGCTCCGCGAGTTGTACAAGGCCAGCCGCGATTTCCGCCTCTTGTCGTGCCTGGCCGACAGCGTTGCGGGCCACACGGCAGGACAGATCTATCCCTACTTGCAATCGGCGAAAGGCGCGATAGACGAAATCCGCGAGGAGGCGACCGTCCATTCATCCGCCGGGCGTATTTGGCGCAAACCGCTCCTGGCTATTGACATGGACCGCAAGAGGTCGAAAGGTTCTCATTCGATATGCGTGCCCCAACCAATAATTCTAGGCCCGCGACGAATAGCATGGTATTGGGTATTACATCGATATTCAACAAACCTGCTGGTAATTGACGCCCCAAATCATCGGAAAAGTCTGATTCACGTTAAGTAGTAACCCATCACCGTCCCTTTGTTCAGGAGTCCTTTCAGTGCTCGCAACATCAGCTTTACTTCCTCTGTGGTTTCTATTTTTTAGCGGATTTTCTCTACCTCTGGGCCTCCCGCCGCTGCCGGAAGACCCGGTGATCGGCCGCGTAGCGCCGGAGGAGTGCCTGGGTTATGTGAGTTGGGCGGGCACCGCCACCCCCGATGCCAAAAGCGCAAACCAGACCGAGCAGTTGCTTGCCGAGCCGGAGGTGCAAAAGCTGCTCTCGGCGATCGATAGCGCGATCGGCGCGGGAATCGAGAAGAGCACGCATGGCGTCGAGAACACCAAAGACGTCTATTCTCTGGTCAAGACCTTGCTGACGCGTCCCGCGGCGGTATTCTTGTCGAAGGTGGAAGTCACGCCCCATGGCCCGCCCAATTTTGAGGGCGGTGCGATTGTCAACTTGGCGGAGAAGACCACATCGGTGGGCGACTCGCTGGAGCGCATCGAGAAGCTCATGCCGCCCGATACCGTCGAGAAGGTCGAGCTTGCGGGGGTGTCGTTCCACCGAATCAAGTCGGCCGGAATGCCGCCGATTACCTGGGGGCTTCACGGCAAGTACCTGATCGTCGGCCTCGGCGATGGGGCCGTGGAAGGTATCCTGAAGCGGGCCAAAGGCCAGCCGCCGGCATGGCTAACTGCGGTTCGCAAGCGACTGCCCGTGGAACGCCAGTCAAATATGATTTACATCAACGTCAAGCAGGTCGTCGCGCAGTTCGCCCCCCTGGGTGGGCCGAAGGTTCCGCGGGTTCTCGACGCCATTGGCCTGGGCAACGTGAACTACCTGGCCTCAGTTACCGGGTTGGATGGCAAAAGAACCGTGGCCCGCACGTTGATTGCAACCGACGGCCAACCGCAAGGTGTCTTTCATCTTGCCGCGGCCAAGCCGCTGTCGGCCGCGGATTTGTCGCCTATTCCCCGCGATGCGACGATTGCCGCCGCCGGGCGACTCGATGCCAATGCCGCCTTGGAGTTGCTGCTGGCACAGATCGAGAAGATCGACCCGGCGGCCCGCGCGAACGTCACCCAAGGAATGGGTAAAATAGCGAAGGAACTTGGCATCGACGTTCAGCAGGATCTGCTCAAGCCGCTGGGCGACGTGTGGTGCGTCTACAATTCGCCCGCGGAAGGCGGTCTCCTCGTAACAGGCCTGACGGGCGTCGTGCAGGTCAGAGACCACGATCGCTTGCAAGCGACGCTCGACAAGTTGACCGCGCCCTACAGGGATAGCGTGGAGCCGAGTGCGGCGAAGGAAGAAATTGCTGATCGAGACATGCACAACAGTCTCACGCCCCGGTTGATACCGCGAATCAGGAAAACTGTCTTTGGCGGCCAGACCATTTACCATTTTGAACTTCGCGACGCGCCCCTGGCCCCCGCCTGGTGTCTGACCGAGAAGGAACTGATCGCCTCGACTTTCCCTCAGAACATCAAATCGTATCTGACGCGCGGCAAGGATTTTCAATCGCTGGCCGCCGTGCCCGACGTGGCACATGCCTTGGAAGGCCGCACCGTGGCGCTGAACTACTGCGATATGCGGAAGGTGGCCGAGTTTGCTTACCCGCTGCTTTGCGTTGGCGGCAGCCTCATTTCCTCAAAGCTCAGCCGGGAGGGGATCCCCTTGGATGCCTCGCTCATGCCCTCGGCCGCAGCGATCTTTCCCCATTTGCAGCCGAGTATCGGCGTGGTGCGGGGGACTGCGGACGGCATCGAGTTCGAAAGCCGCGGGACGCTAAACGGGATCGGTGTAGGACCGGTGTTGCCGACAATGGTGCTTTTTTTCGTTCGGGCTCCACGAGTTCAGACGTTGCAGTCGTCGGCCGAGATTCAGGAACGCCAGCGGCCGATTAAGCAGGGTCGCAAGCCGATCTCGTACCCATATTTCGCCACAAAGGAAAGAAGTGACCAGATAAGAAACAACTATGAAAGCATTCAACTCGGAATGACGCCCGAACAGGTCAAAGTGCTGCTTGGAGAGCCTGACGAAACGCAACCGCTGTTTGAGCCCAACATCAAGAATGCGAAACAAGTTGGTAACACTCATTGGTTTCTCATTCAACGCAAAACCGACAAGGGATCAGTCAATGCCAAGGACGAAAAACTGGTAAGGATATCCTATGACTTGAACGGGAAAGTGACTCGCGTCGATCACTGGGGATTTGATGAGCGGAAACGGTGACGAGGGGCTGTCGCAGGAGTTCTACCGGAAGCTGGCGGCCGAGGCGGATCGCGACGCCCGCATGGAGGCCGCTTGCCGGTTGCGCGAAGTGCCGGCCGCCAAGGCCCAAAACGAGCCGATCCTGCGGAGCCTTCTGGCCGATGCGGACCAAGGCGTGCGGATGGCGGCCGCCGTGAGCCTGCTGATGCTGAGCGAGACCGACGCCCGCAAGCCGATCCTGGCCTGGTTGCAATCGCCCGACAGTTGGCCCCCCCAGCCAGGTTCTCAGGGAACCGGAGCGGGTGAAAGAAGGGCGGCTTCTGGTCTTTGCCCGCGCGGCCGTCGAAAAACTGGCCGCAAAGGAGAAAGACCGCAATTACTCCGGGGTCGGAATGCGTGTTCCGACTCAATACCGGGGGTGGCGCTGCGCTTAACCGTCGATCCGACATGATTTTGGCAAAGGCTCTTTCGGCAGCCGCATGCCATTGGTCCGCCTCATCCCGTACCGCCACCAAACCTACGGTGTCGAGGAAGACCATGTTCATGGTTGATGCTCGTTGTGTCGGGCGGCCACATCGGGTTCGCCGGAGTTAATGCGTTTCGACAGAATAGCGTACACGTCGTCCAGGCTCGGTTTCCCGGGCTTGTCATTGAAATGGCGAACTTCGACATCTACTTCGCAGGGGTCGGGAAGGTCCACCTTCTCCGTAAGGCGAAACATCCCATTTTCATACAGCCCCCCGATAGTGCAGGTTCGGTTTTGGTTCGGTTGGGCTTTCCGGCCCAAACCAAGTCGGGGGGGTAAACTACACAACCCTTTGCCAGGCAAAGGGTTGTGAAGTAGCAGCGCAGGGATTCGAACCCCGGACACGCGGATTATGATTCCGCTGCTCTAACCAACTGAGCTACGCTGCCAAAATCTATAACTTGTTATCTAAAAAGGAGTTGCAGCTTCCTGTTCACTGGCTCAAAAACCCTCTATTCTCACGCCACAACCGAACCCGTACAGGAAGGGTATAGGTAGCGATCTTTCGCTTCCAACAATCATACACCATTTTGGGACGGCTTCAATGACCCGCACCGGGTTGCGGATAGCCTCTCACTCGTCGGCCATGATGTTTTTCTCGACGTACCCTGCGGAACGGTCGCGGTCGCGGCGACTGCTGGCTTTGGCGACAACCAATAGTCCGAGCACGATCCCCATGATGACGACCATGTACGACAGCGTATAGTCGGTAAGGCTGCCCTCCTCCGCCTTGGGCGGAGCGTCCGCCGCCAGGGCCTGGGTCGTGGCAGCGAGCCAGACGGCCGTCGCCCAGAGGAAGGACACGAAGATTCGTAGTGTACGGTTCATAGGGAAATTCACTTGGGTGCGGATTACCTTCCATTGTAATTCGGCCGCTCGGCGAAGGGAACCCGGCCGCCACCTTGGAACGGAATTTCATTCCGTGCGATCCGCTATCTGCCCGCCAAATGGCATGGTCGGCACCTTGGAACCCAGAAATCTTTTGCTGTCTCCAGGGGTCGCGGTTGACGGTCGGTTTTGCGTGGTAGACTTCCCTGTGCAATCGCGCTTCCGGTGCGGTTGCTCCGCCAATTCCCGAGAATGTGAAGGTTGCCGGAGAACTCGTACCCCTCCCCGGGCGTAAGAGCGCGTGAAAGTAGCTATTTTCCGGCTTGCACGAGACCTTGGACGAATCCATCCTGTCGAAAAGATGAGCTATTCCGTCTTTATCGCCTCGACATTCGTAGAATAGGAAAAGTCGCTTACTGATCGGCAGAACGCGTGAATTGTGACCTAATATTTTGTGGAGACTTCCCAGCTTCAACTTGGCCGACCCCTTGATTTCCCTTAACACTGACCGCCAAGCAATTGCAGAGAACGTCGATGGGTTTCCTAAAGAAATTTTTCCGAAATGTATTCCGTGAAGGCTCGATGCCGGTTGGCACCAGCAGCTTTGAACGCCTCAACGAAGAGGAATTAGAAGCGCACCTGGGGGTCGCCCGCTATGGCAACTTCATGTTAACCGACGCCGTGCGGCCGTCTTACGATTTGCAAGTGGTTCCCACCCAGGGTTATCGCCACGATGCCTATCGCGACGAGCAAAGCCACACCAACGTCCCCGTGCTCATGGCAGCCGTGTCTGCCGGGCAACTGTTTGAAACCTTCATGGACCTCATCGATCCCTTGGGGGGAGTCGTTGACGTGGTTCTGGAGACCAGCCACTCCGGTGAGGAGAAAGGGCATACCGATCTCTATCGCGAGCATATCGACGCCCCCGTGCTCAAGAGCATCCTCTGGGAATACGAAGAGTTATTAGTCAATGACGGCTGTGCCGGCATTGCCGTGCTCAACCCGGGCATTCCCCAAGAGATCCAGTTCGACGAGCACAAGCTGCTGATTGTCTACGGCAATCAACTGGAGGAATTCGAGTCGATCTGCCGCGATCATCAGGTCCGCTGTGACGACAAGCTGAAGTTCATTACGGAAGCGGAACATGTCCACTCATCCAGCGACCGCTACGCACAGCAGTTCGACGAATTAAAGATGCGTCTCGGCATGGACTGTGACTACGCGGATTACGATTAGCCCTTGGTCATCCACAAGGATTTCCATGAAAGTCTTCTGGAGCATGGGGTTACCCCCTGCTCGGTGAATGCGTAGGGGGCGGCTCGGCGCGCACCGCCCCGACTCCCGGCATTTGAAATCACATTTTGTGATTTCAAGACGTCAAACTCCCCCCTTGCTGAGTTGAAAACGAAGATAGTCCGTTTTCAGCCGCTGGATCGCCTTGGAGACCTCGGACTCGTACTGCATCGTTCAAACTTTCAACCCTTTTAAATCGATCTCCAACCGCTTACCCTCTTTGATCAGTTCTTCCATGGTAAGCAGTGTTCCGCGGCGAGCAGCTTCGCGGCCGAGGATACAGGTCAGCGTGGTATCGACGGAGCGTTGCGCCGTTTCGTTGCCATAGTCACCCGCCACAACCTTCTGGTGAAAAGCGGCTATATTGCGATTGGCGCCGGCGGGGTAAAGGTCGGCCACCGCTCCGCCGCCGTAATGCAATGGGCCGCCGCGGACGTAAGCCTTTCCCCAGTAGGAAAGCCGCGCGGCGCCCTTGCTGCCCTGGATCGATCCTTCCAACGATCCTTGCTTGAGCCAGTCGTGGGTTGAGCCTGTGGCGCTTTGGTGATTCCACGCCAAGCCGTCTTCAAAGGTGTAGGTGACGAAATTGGTGTCGAAGGAGTCGCCGTGGGGGTTGTTCCGGCAGCGACCGCCTTTGGCGTAGGCCGATACCGGACGTTTGCCCAAGGCCCAGACGATCGCGTCGATGGCATGGATGTCGAAGTTGCCGATGTAGCCGCAGCCCAAGGCGTCGTCGTTGACCCAAACCAAACCGGTCAGGCGACTTTCGAGGTTGCCCGTCAAGGGCGGATCGCTGAAACCACCGCCACCGCTTGTGCCGACCGAGAAAACCATTTGCAAGGTTCCCAAGGCGCCCTGGCGAATTCGCTTGAGGACTTCGCGGTTGAAGGGATCGGTCGGCATCTGGTAATCGACGTGGAAAACACGTTTCTTCTCCGCTGCCACCTTGCCCAGGGCACCGATCTTCAGAGTTCCGGGCACATCGACGGCCACCGGCTTGGCCATGTAGACGTGCAGGCCGGCCTGGACGGCCTCCTCGGCGTGGATCGGGAAGAAGTAGGGCGGAGTTTCCAGGATCGCGGCCTCCGCACCGCTTTCCAGCACGCGCCGATAGCCCGACAGACCTGAGAAGCACCGCGACTTATCGACGCCCAGCGACTTTCCAGTCGTTTCAGCGCGGTCGGCAAAATAGTCGGCCGTCGCCACGAATTCATAGCCGCCATGCTGCTTGAAGAGGTTCGCGATCCAACCACCGCGACCGCCACAGCCAACCAGCCCGACTTTAAGTTTTCGCGCGGTGGCAGCCGGCGGTGGCGGATCGGCCGCGAGGGCCAATTCGGCCCCGAAGAGTGATGCCGCCGCTGCCGCGCTACCGAGAAATTCTCGCCGGTGGATGGTTTCGTTTTCTGGCATTTGCCGTGCTCCTGAACTGGTTGTGAGTTTGCTTCGTCCGCGAAATCTTTCGCAAAAGTAGGGTGTGCCCAGACGCCGAACATGCGGTCCACACGGATCACATGCTCGCGAGGGCGCTATCAGTCTGTACCGGCGGTAGGCGAAAGTCAATATCCAGGGAAGGCGGCAGGGAAGGCGGGAGGTATCTTGACATTCCGCGGTAGCGGACTACCCTGGGGTTGGCTAAATGGCTCTGCGTGATTCCAGGAGGCGCCTACCCTAGAGCTACAGTAACGCGTTTTCCCGAACCTCCGGGAATCACGCAAGTCCATTTAGGTTGCGGAGACTGCAACCGGCCTTCCCTAGAATCCCTCCAAGAGATGAAGCTTGCCATGAGAGGCATCATTCAGTTTGTGCCGCTTGCTCTACTTTCCGCACTTCCGGCCCAGGCATTCCAGAATCTCGCTCAGGTGCAGGCCGACAAGGCGGGCAATGCCGTAACCATCCGTTACACCGCGCCGGGGCCGGGTCGCGTCAGCTTGTACAAGAACGGTCAATTTGTCCAGGGTCTGTCCGTGGTCGAAACCGATACCAAGCCCTGCACGGCAGGCGCGGGGCTTGTGGTGGTCGCAGGAGACATGGTGCAAGTGCGGCGGGATCGCGGTGATGCGGCAATTACCGTCGCTGCCGTGGAGATCACGGACCGGTGCGACAAGTATGAAGCCGAATCGGCCGTTATGCTGGGCGGTGCCCAGGCGTATGCCGCGCCTGCTGCCTCCGGCGGCAAAGCCGTCCGCTATTTCGCGAAAACAGGAGACGGCGTGCGATTCAGCCGCGTCTCCGGTGGCTCGCTGCTCCGCATCCGTTATGCCGCGCCGGAAGCCTACTGCAACATGAGCCTCTATGTGAACGGGCGATTTGCCAAGACGCTTCCCTTTCGCATTACCGATGGGTGGGAGCAATTCCTTACGATGGACTTGCCGGTCAGCGCGCCCGAGGAGGCAACCCTTACGATCGTCCGCAATCCGGACGATGCGGGGGCGGCCATCGACAGCATCGAACTCCTGGGCGCGCCGGCGAAGCCCGCGCCGGAACTTGCTCCGACACCTTCTTCTTCGCCGGTCGAAGCGTGTCCTAGAAACGGAACCCGCACGACGGTTTCTCTCAACGGCATCTGGATCTGTCAGGAGTCCGGCGCGGCCGACAAGGAGACTATTCCTGCCTCTTGGAAGCATTCGATCCCAGTTCCCGGTCTTTCCGAAATGGCGCGGCCTATCCTTTTCGGCAACGACGGCAACTACGACTACCTTTTCCTGAAACGGAAATTCATCCTCCAGGGCAAAGTACCCGAAACGGTGCGGTTGAAGATCAACAAGGGTTGGTATGGCAAGAAGGTCTGGGTGAATGGCGTTGCGGTTGGCGAACATCGGCCCAACTTCACACCTGCCTACTTCGACTGTGCCGCGGAGGTGAAGGGCAACGGGGCCGTAAACACCGTTATTGTGCGCTGCGGCAAGCGATACACCCTTCCGCCCGGGTCTTCCCTGGGCGATGATCTTGGCGTCCGCTATGACTACCAGCCAGGGCTTTTCGACGACGTGAGCCTGATCCTGGCGGGGTGCGCCACGGTGGAAAACATCCGTTCGGCTGCGAACCTCGAAAACAGCGCCCTCCGCGTGGTCGCCTCGATTAGGAATCGGGGTCCGGCACGAGGCATTCCCGTCACGGTCGAGATACGCGAAGTCAAGACCGGCAAGCTGGCGGGAATGGCGCGAACCGCCATCGAGCTTGGCGGACAAGCCGTGGGTAATGCGGAAATTTCGGTCCAGGTAGCCGATTGCATGCCGTGGACGCCCGAGACGCCATTTCTCTACGAACTCATCGTGAAAACGCCGGAGGATGCCCTGGCGACCAAGGTCGGGATGCGCACCTTTGCCTTTGACCCGGTGACGAAGAAGCCGATGTTGAATGGACGAATCTACATGCTCCGCGGCACGAGCATCCCCATCTATCGCTTCTTTGAGGATCCCGAGTGCGCCGCCAACGGCCTGGCATGGAACAAGGAGTGGGCGCGGAAGATCATTCAACTCTTCAAAGGATTGAATCTGAATACGCTGCGTTTCCACGTCGGTTTCGCGCCGGAAATCTGGTATGAGGTCTGCGACGAGGAGGGCTATCTGGTTCAGGACGAGTATCCCATCTGGGGTCTCAGTGGCCGGATGGCGGAGCGCCTTACCGCCGATCTCCTCCAGCCCGAATTCAGCGACTGGATGTTGGAGCGGAACAACCACCCCTGTCTCGCAATCTGGGACGCGCAGAACGAAACGGCCAAGGCCCGCGAGACGGAGAAACTGATCCGGCGAATGCGCGGCTTTGACCTGCAAAACCGGCCCTGGGATGGCGGCAGCGGCAAGCCCCAGTCGCCGACGGACACTATCGAGCAACACCCCTACTACCAACTCGGAAAACCGCTCTGGACAACCGAGGCGTTCAACGGACAAACCTTGGCCGATCGGGACAAGCCGCCGCCGAACCCCGTGGATTTGAACGAGTATTCCTGGACCTGGCTCAACCGCGACGGTTCCGTGCAGACGGGGCCGGCCGCGTGCGACGAGGAGTTCTACGCCAAACAGGATCCGCGGGGCACGGTGGAGAGCCGCCGCAGGCTTCGCGCCGAGGTTCTGTCGCAGGAAACCGAGTGGCATCGAGCCAATCGCCATGCGATGGTCATGTATTTCGTCGGGCTGAACTTCAGCCGCAGTCTGCCGGAAAACGAAAGCCGCAGCGACACCAGCGACGACCTCCTGCCGGGAATTTATCCCGAGCCGCGGTTCAATCGCGAATTCCAGCAGCGGATGCAAGATGCCTTCGCGCCGGTGGGGCTGATGATCCATTACTTCAATAAAAAGGAGATGGCGGGAGCGAAAAAGTCCCTATCGGTCTATGCGATGAACGACAAGCCGATGCCCTGGAGCGGCGAAGTCGTCCTGCGCGTCGAGCAAGATGGCAAGCCGCTTGCGGAGGTCTCCAAAACATTCCGAGCCGTCGCGACCGGCTACCGCGCGCGGCAGGATTACGACCTACAATTTCCGGCAACACCTGGGCATTACCAGATTGTGGCGCAGTATGTTGAGAACGGCAAAACCGTGAAGAGCATCCGTGAAGTCGTGTTGGTCGCGAAGCGCCTCCGCGATTGACGCCCCCTGGCCACAACGTCATAATCTACCTTAGTATGGACCATCGAACCGAAGACTCGCACCGCGCGGGCTTACACGGCCGCCGCCGAGTGGACGGAAATCGACTCGGACGGCTCACTCCGCGGTGGTGAAGTATTGCCCGGCTTTGAATTACCCCTAGCCCAGTTGTTCGCCAAGGTCGAAGGGCCGCGAGACGAATGAGGCGGGTAAGGCAATCCTTCTTGGCGCCAGCAATTAGGTTTTTTATAAAATGAATGGACGAGAGCGAACCCTGGCTGCCATTCGCGGCGAACCACACGACCGCGTTCCCGTATCGCAACACAACTTCTGGTTTGCTGCGAGATACGCCGGGCTTTCGATGCGCGAGTTTCGCAGCAGTCCAGACAAAGCGGCACAGGCCATGGCCGACGCGGCCGGTGATCTCGGTTACGATTGCATCATGACCGATTTTGATACCTGCACGCTTGCCGAAGCGATGGGGGCCGAAGTGGAATTCCCGGAAGACGAGCCGGCCCGGGTAGTACGGCCCGCGGTGCGATCCCTGCGCGAGGTGCCGAATTTGCCCCTGCCCGATCCGAACCGCGACGGCCGCTTGCCGCTCTGGCTGGAAACAACCCGCCGGCTGCGGGTGAAGGTCGGCAATGAGCTGGCCATCATGGGACGAGCCGACCAAGGCCCCTTCGGCCTGCTCTTTCTTTTGCGTGATTCGCAGCAGTTCCTCATGGACTTATTGGAGGAGGAGGAAGCGGTGATCGCCGCCGCGCTGGAGCACTGCACGCGCGCGGGAGCGGCATTTGCCCGCGCGCAGTTGGACGCGGGCGCCGACCTCACCTCCATCGGCGATTCCGCCGCCGGACAGTCCGTGGTGTCGCCGCACGTTTATCGCCGTTTTGCCCAACCTTTTGAAAAGCGGTACCGAGAGGAACTCGGCGGAATGCTCTCCTTGCATATCTGCGGCAAGACCGACCAGATCGTTCTGGATATGGCGGCCACCGGCGCGGAGGTTCTCGAACTGGACCACTGCAACAACCTGGAAACCGCCTTTGCCGCGATTGGCTCACGGGCGTGCGTCTTTGGCAATATCGATCCTTCATCCGTGCTCATGCACGGCACGCCCGAATTGGTCATCGAGCGGAGCCGGCAGGCGATCGAGGCTGCCCGCCGGGCAGAGGCGCGATTCGTGCTTTGCCCGGGTTGTGCGCTTGGTCCGCACACCCCCGCGGCGAACATCGCCGCCATGACCGAAGCCGCGCGACGGTTCGGGAACCGGGATGACGCAGGCAATTCCACATGACTTAATTCGTATTCTGTTTCGGTTTTGGGCCGCGTTTTTGGGGTTTGAGGACACGACCTACCATTACCTCCAG
>Ga0118677_10002154_pt1 | contig 40156 bp, 37 predicted proteins | sample AliMusrvi5mmetaG_FD_86154 | JGI IMG/M metagenome (GOLD analysis project Ga0118677, IMG submission 86154) | reverse complement strand
GATATCAGATACTTCAATGCCTTGATCAGTATCGATCACGGAATGCCCTGTATGCAGGTAACCGCTCTTTCCACTGAGGAGGTGGCAACGCTCGATGGCGTTCTCGCGGCTGCCTGGCTTTCCGAGAGATTGACCTTCGAATTCAAATGTGGAATCGCATCCGATAATCAGGGCGTTTGCGAGTTCGGGGGAGTTCTTGAAAACAGTGTGAGCCTTCAAGATCGCTAGCGCAATCACTAGATCTGCAGGTGGCAGTGCGAGGAGTTCAGGAGTCTCCTCATCGACGCCACTGACTTTAATTGTGGGAGTAATTCCGACGGATTCCAAGATGCGCTTACGCGATGGCGAAGCTGAGGCGAGAACAATCTGCTTACTCATGACGGGGTAGTGCCAAACTTGCGAGGCAAAGAGTTTTGAATCTTTAGGCGAGCCCAAGAACTACGGTACTTCGTTGGTGGATTAGCGCTCTTTTCAATCTCGTCGATGGCGCGCGTCAGCGCCAGGAGCTCTTCTTGAGTGGGAGTTCCAGCATGAATGGTGAAACCAAGTTTGCGGAACTCGCGCGGAAAGTCTTCGCTATGTGGCATTAGAGCGGGATATTTCCATGTTTGCGAGTCGGTAGATCAACGCGCTTATTTGCTAAGGCGCGCAGCGCCTTAGTGATCTGACTGCGCGTGGTGTGTGGCTCGATAACGGCGTCAATGAATCCTCGATCTGCAGCAATGTAAGGGTTAAGCAATTGCTCTTCGTACTCATTGATGAGTTCAGGAGAGCGCTCTGGATTTTCAGCGATATCTTTGCGATAGAGAATATTGACTGCACCCTGTGCACCCATGACCGCGATCTGAGCAGTCGGCCACGCTAGATTCACATCCGCACCTAAGTGCTTAGAGCCCATCACGATATATGCGCCGCCATATGCCTTACGCGTAATAACGGTGACCAATGGAATTGAGGCTTCGCCATATGCGTAGAGCAACTTCGCTCCGCGGCGGATGATTCCGTTCCACTCTTGCTCAGTACCTGGTAGGAATCCGGGAACATCTACGAGAGTGACGACTGGAATTCCAAATGCATCACAGGTGCGAAGAAAGCGCGCCGCCTTCTCGGAGGCATCGATATCCAGAGTTCCTGCAAAATTCTGCGGCTGGTTGGCGATGATTCCCACGGAACGTCCCTCGATGCGACCAAAGCCGACCAAGATATTTGGTGCGAAGAGGGCATGGACTTCGAGGAAGTTTGCCTCATCAAGGATCGCTTCGATGATGACGCGCATGTCATAAGGCTTATTGGGATTGTCAGGAATCAGAGAGTCCAGCGCGCGATCAGATGGCGCAATCCCATCGGATTCTGTTGGGCGTAGTACTGGTGCATCATCAAGGTTGTTGCTTGGCAGGTAAGAGAGCAGTGCCTTCACATACTCGAGAGCAGCATCTTCATCGTCAGCTAAGTAGTGCGAGTTACCCGTCTTGGTGTTGTGCGTAGCCGCACCACCTAATTCCTCCATGCCAACTTCTTCACCGGTAACGGCTTTGATGACATCTGGACCTGTAATGAACATATGTGAGGTCTCATTCACCATGATGGTGAAGTCGGTGATCGCGGGGGAGTAAACGGCGCCACCGGCGCAAGGGCCGAGAATTACAGATATTTGTGGGATCACCCCGGACGAGCGCACATTACGCTTGAAGATCTCGCCATATTGGCTGAGAGAAGCCACGCCCTCTTGGATGCGAGCACCACCTGAATCATTGAGACCGATCATTGGAATACCTGATTTGAGAGCGAACTCCATGACCTTGACGATCTTCTTACCCATGGTCTCACCGAGTGAGCCGCCGAAGATCATAAAGTCTTGTGAGGAGATGGCAACGGTGCGACCATCAATCGTTGCGTACCCCGTTACGACTCCATCGCCGTAAGGATGCGCCTTATCCATTCCAAATTTGTCAGAGTGATGGGTAGAGAAGGCATCGAACTCAACGAATGAGCCTTCATCAACCAACTTTGCTATCCGCTCACGCGCTGTGTACTTACCAGCGGCATGGCGCTTCTCGATTGCAGCTGGTGTTCCGCTCTGCGCCGCCTTTTCGAGCCGCGCTTTCAAATCATTGATCTTGGCGGCAGTAGTATTTATCGCATCAGTCACATCCACACTTTACTAGTGAAGCAGGCTCCTGTGATACGTCCAGCTCTTAATAACTCTGCACTATCAGCTGCGCTCCCCGCGAATTACTGGCGGGTACGCGTACTAAGCGAGGTCGGTTCAACGCAAGATGAGTTGAAGAATGAACTCGTGAGTAGCGGAGATTGTGTCGTCGCTGAATTTCAGAGCGCTGGACGCGGAAGGTTAGATAGAAAATTTGAATCCGTGCCGGATGTCGCGCTGCTCTTCTCTTTTTATATCGAACCCAAGCGCAGCACAGAATGGGGATGGATTCCATTACTCACTGGAATTGCAATTGCCCGGAGCCTCAATGAGGCAACGGGCTCTACCGCCTTTGCTACGAAGTGGCCAAATGATGTGATCTGCCAAAGTGGGAAGGTCGCGGGAGTTCTCTGCGAAAGATATGGTCCAGGAGTTATCGTAGGTATCGGAGTCAATGTTTCGACTACTCCAGAGGAGTTACCAGTAGATACCGCTTCCTCCATCTTCATTGAGAGCGGTATCGAATTGGATCGCAACGAACTGCTGCCCACGATCCTTCTCTCCTTCCGTGCACTCTTTGCTCGCTGGGATGATGGAGAAGATTTGGTTGCTACGTATAGAGCTCTTTCCAAGACCATTGGTAGTGAGGTTCGGGTAAACCTCCCCGATGGCCGCGCAATCGTCGGAGTTGCGATTGGCGTCGACGAGGATGGACGGTTGCGATTAGAGAATGGCGATCTCATCGGCGCCGGCGATGTAGTGCACCTTAGGTAGAGTTCGCACATGAGCTTCCCAACCGTCGGAGTCATTGGGGCGGGTCAACTCGCTCGCATGATGCTTCCTCCCGCAGTTGATCTTGGAATCTCACTCTCGCTCTTTGCGGGTAGCTCGAGTGAAAGTGGGGCTCAAGTAGCACCCCACACCGTCGGTTCACTTTCTGATGTAGATGCAGTGCTTGATTGGGCGAGCAAGTGTGATGTCGTCACCTTTGAACATGAATTGATTCCGCAGGAGCTCATTTCGGCTATTGAAGCCAGTGGAGTAAAAGTCTTTCCAAAAGCGCAATCGTTTCTCTTTAGTCAGAATAAATTGGCGATGCGCCAAAAGATGGAGGAGTTGGGTCTTCCTAACCCGCGTTGGCAGGCGTATGACGGCGGAGAGGTAACGGTGGAGTTCCCGCTCATCGCTAAGAGTATTTCCGGAGGGTATGACGGACGCGGTGTCTTTCAGATCGCAGATGAGTCAGCCCTAGACGCGCTCCATAAAGAGATCGGCAAGACCATCTTGCTTGAAGAGAGGCTCGCCTTTGACTCTGAGATTGCGATCATGGTGGCGCGCTCACCACACGGCCAAGCATCGACTTGGGCACCAACCCTGACAGTGCAAGAGGATGGAATCTGCACTCAGACAGTTACCCCGATCCCGAATTTCTCTCGGGCTCTCGCCGCGCAAACCGTGCAGATCGCACTACAGATCGCGCAAGGGATCGATCTCGTTGGTGTTATGGCTGTTGAGATCTTTGTTGTTGGCGATCAGCTGATCATTAACGAACTCGCTCTTCGTCCTCACAACTCTGGACACTGGAGTATTGAGGGAGCCGTGACGAGCCAGTTTGAACAGCACCTTCGGGCTGTTCTCGATCTTCCCCTCGGTGATACTTCATTAGTTGCACCTTTTGCTGTTATGGGGAATGTAATTGGTATCGAGACAGATAAGAGCAAGGATCTCTATAAGCCGTACCTCCACCTAATGGCACGAATCCCCGGGCTGAAAATTCATCAATACATGAAGGAGTTGCGCCCCGGACGCAAGGTTGGTCACGTCACCTTGTTGGGTGGTGATCTTCTACACTTAAGGTCTGAAGTTAGCCATGCCGTTGATTACCTGAGTGGAGCTATCGATGAGTAAATCTGTTGCGATCGTTATGGGATCAGATTCGGACTGGCCAACCATGCAGGAGGCCGCCACGATCCTTGATGAACTTGGGATTAGTTACGATGTCGATGTCATAAGCGCGCATCGCACACCGAATGAAATGTTGGCCTTCGCTAACGGTGCTGTCGGTGCCGGCTACAAGGTGATCATTGCCGGTGCAGGTGGCGCGGCGCACCTTCCAGGAATGATCGCGGCAGCGACAACACTTCCAGTCATTGGTGTTCCAGTGGCACTTAAGGTCTTAGATGGAATGGATTCACTCCTCTCTATCGTGCAGATGCCTGCCGGCGTTCCCGTCGCAACTGTCGGAGTCGGTAATGCTAAGAATGCCGGGCTACTTGCCGCCCGTATCTTGGGTTCCAGTGATGCATCTATAGCGACAAAAGTCGGTGAGTTAATGGAGAGCGCACGCGTGGCATCGCTCGAAAAGGGTAAGTCTTTAAACTCTAAAAGAAATATGCGAACTGGCTTTTAGATATTAGAACGGCCAAGTGCGCGGAACTTCCATCCTGCATTGCGCCACTTATCGCGATCTAACGCGTTGCGGCCGTCAATAACAATCGCATTGGCAACAAGCTTAATGAGAGCCGTTGGATCAATCTCGCGATAAATCTTCCATTCGGTGAGGTGCAACACGAGATCAGCGCCGGCAACGCACTCTTCAATACTCTCTGCAAAACCTAACGTTGGAAAACGCTTCGCAGCATTTTCGATTGCCTTGGGATCGTGTACGGTAACCAGCGCACCTGCGCCCTGAATCTGCACCGCAATATCGAGGGCGGGGGAGTCACGCACATCGTCGCTGTCCGGTTTAAATGCGGCGCCGAGTACGGCAATCTTCTTGCCGCGTAGGTCCTCGGAGAGATCCTTGCGAACCAGATCGATCATGCGAGTGGGCGCGCGTAAGTTGATCGAATCAGTCTCACGCAGGAACTCCAGAGCCTGTTGTGCACCCAGCTCCTGTGAGCGCGCCATGAAGGCACGAATATCTTTTGGCAGGCAGCCGCCACCAAATCCGATACCCGCTTGTAGGAATCGACTCCCGATGCGGGGGTCATATCCAATTGCCTTGGCAAGAACGGTGACATCTCCGCCCGCTGCCTCACAGATCTCTGCCATCGCGTTGATAAAGGAGATCTTGGTAGCCAGGAATGAGTTAGCGGCAACCTTTACCAGTTCAGCTGTTGGTAGATCAGCGACTACCCAAGGGGTTTCTTCTGTAAGGCTCTTTGCGTACACCTCGCGCAGGATCTCTTCTGCGCGATCGTTGGTTACTCCCACGACCAAGCGATTGGGTTTCAAAGTATCTTCAACCGCAAAACCTTCGCGTAGAAACTCGGGATTCCATGCCAGATCGGTACTTGGATTCACAGTCAAGAGTTCCTCCCGCATCTTCGCAGCGGTACCTACTGGGACGGTGGATTTACCGACAACAAGGGAGCCATCTTTAATGATGGGAGCGATAGATCTCAACGCACCAAACACGTAGGTGAGATCTGCGGCAAGTCCATCCTTCACCTGCGGAGTACCCACGCATATGAAGTGCACGTCGCAATCCTTAATGGTGTTGAAATCCGCGGAGAAAGAGAGACGTCCTGATGCCAACTCGCTCTGCAACAATTCTTGGAGACCTGGCTCGTAAAAAGGAATCGTCCCCGCGGCCAAACTCTCAATTTTGGCGGGATCGACATCGATGCCGATCACCTCAAAGCCGAGGCTCGACATACATGCAGCGTGGGTGGCGCCCAGGTACCCGGTACCAATCACAGAGATTTTGAGGGTCATTGCGCCGATAGTAACGCTCGGAAACGGTAGCGTGAGCGCTCTATGAGTCAGGACAACGTAAATTCAAAGCAAACTCCTGAGGGCGAGAACCTCGGAGTCTCGGTTGTGCTGCCCATTTTGAATGAAGAGCGGTATCTGGATGGAGCCATCAGAGCGATTTTGGCGCAGCGTTACGACGGTCCTCTTGAAGTCATCTTGGCCCTGGGGCCCTCTAAGGACCGAACCGACGAGATAGCCGCCGCGCTCGCCGCAGCCGATCCTCGAGTTCGACTCGTAGAAAATCCGAGCGGTCGGACCGCAGCCGCACTTAACCTAGCGATCGCGGCATCGCGCTATTCGATCATCTGCCGCATCGATGGCCATGCCGAGATCTCACCGACTTACATCGCCGACGCGGTTAGGACAATGAGTCAGACTGGAGCGGTGAACGTCGGGGGCATCATGGCCGCCTCGGGAGTCGGTGCTTTTGAGCGCGCAGTTGCAACCGCAATGCGCTCCCCCCTCGGAGTAGGTGCGGCGCGCTTCCACGTTGGAGGGAAGGCGGGTCCAGCAGATACCGTCTACCTAGGCGTCTTTAACAAAGAGGCGCTACAGGCGGTGGGCGGCTATGACGAAAGATTTACGCGAGCCCAGGATTGGGAGCTTAACTTTCGCCTGCGCCAGGCAGGAGGAATCATTTGGTTCGATCCCCAATTGGTTGTCACCTATCGGCCACGTCCTAACTTTCGTGCGCTCGCCAAGCAATATTTTGAATATGGTCGCTGGCGGCGGGCAGTAATCCGCAGCCATAAAGGCACCATCAACTTCCGTTACCTCGCCCCACCAGTGACCGTAGCGATAACCGCGCTCTCACTCTTACTCGGCGCACTAGTCAACCCAGCTCTCTTTCTTCCAGCAGGGTTGTACCTACTTGGAAATCTCGTCGGCTCTTTCGTGATTGGAAAAGATCTCAAAGAGAAGGTGACCCTGCCTGCAATTCTCGCCACGATGCACTTTTCATGGGGGATTGGTTTCATCACCTCGCCAAAAGGTTTGGTCTAAAAGTGAAACGCTTTTTATTGGTCTTTCTCTTCCTTCTTATTCCGACGACTGCAAGCGCCGCAACCATCCCACCTCACTTCGTGTTAACGGGTTCTGGATTTGGACACGGAGTTGGAATGAGTCAGATCGGCGCGCAAGGCCAAGCGATGGAAGGGCAGCGCGCACAGTACATACTTAATTATTGGTTTCCGGGAACACAAATCCTTTCAGTCCCCGATACTCAACTCATTACCGTAAATATTGCTCATCAAGTAACTTCTGCCAGTATCGCACTTGCCGCTGGTTTTTCACGCTCAAATCTGGATCTCTCTGCAAATCTGGATGGTTCGCTTGATCCGAGTGGTAACGGAGATGCAACGAGTGTCTACCGATTTTCCCTAGTCGGAAAGAAGATCGCCGCGACAGAGACCAGTAAAGGTTTCGTCGTGCAGCCCTTCGCTAACCAACCGCTCTGGAATATCTTTTGGACCGGCACAAGCGCATACCCAAATCCTTCCGGTGGGCTAACAGGACCAAAACCTCCACCCTTCTCGGTAATCAAAGTGACAACGCCGTCGGGCTCTATCCAACTTCGATACGGTCAGGTGCAACTCAAAGTTGTTGGAAGCAAGATCGAGATCACTGACACGATGACTATCGAACAGTATCTCCTGGGAATTAGTGAGATCTCCTCAAGTTGGCTACCAGCCGCCCTACAGGCGCAGGCAATTGCCTCTCGCACCTATGGATTAGCGCACCTCACGCTGCGTAGCGCCTGTAACTGCGATGTCTACAGTTCAACGAGCGACCAGGCCTACATCGGATATGCAAAAGAATCTGAAGCGGGGGTAGGGCAGAATTGGGTTGCTGCAGTTGCTGCAACCGAAACGGATCCAAGCAACGCGCAGGCAATCTATTTTGCAGGAGCTCCCATATCTGTCTACTTCTTTTCGTCAGATGGGGGACAGACGCAAAGAAGTGCCGATGTCTGGGGTGGAGATCTGCCCTACCTAACCAATGTTCCCGACCCATGGAGTTTAGATATTTTTCTCAACCCGCAATACGCCCACTGGCAGCGAGTACTCATTCAGAAAGATGTTGCCACTGCGTTTAATTTGCCGGATGTTGTGAACCTTGCGATTGCGGCACGTACTGTAACCAACAGCGCCACCGTGATAACGGCAACTTCGAGCAGTGGCGCTACCGCCCAATTATCGGTCGGAGATTTCAAAACGAAGTTAAGGGTTCCCTCGTCCTGGTTCGAGATTGCACCTAACACGTACTAGTTGCCCAGAGGAAGGGTAGATCGGTGGAGAAAAACTCTTTTTGCATCCCCGAAGATGTTTCGGTGGGTGATTGGATAAAAGCTTCTTTGGTTCCATGGGTTGTTGACCCTGGAAAGAATTCCTATCCCGTCGGAATCACTATTCCAGGCGGTTTTGAGAGTTATGTGCTTGTGCGACACAAGGGGCCGGGAGATACGTTTGGAAATCTCGGAGAGCAAACTTTAACTCTTCTTGTGGAAGTTCTCGCTAAATTCACCGACACCTCAAGTCATTGCTTCATGGCTTTGTGGGAAGGTCAAGGTTGGATGCACTCAGGAAGTATTTCCAAATTTACCCCTGAAAAACCTCTGCAAAGGAGACGGCTAAAATTCGGCCGTTACTCACTCCTAAGCTTCCGTTCTTCGACAATGAGAAACCTGGACCAGGCGGAAAAAAATTTGGATCATCTTGCATCAAATACTCTCCCGCATGGAATCATGACCAGTGCGAGAATGAAACTTCCCCACCGTGATTACTTGCTCATGTGTGGTGAAATTTGGGATGCCACCAGGATCGGTTACAGTTTCAATGAGCATTCTAGTACGCAATCACCGAACATCATGTGGCCAGAAGACCGTGCGTGGATATTGGCGAGCGAAATAGATTTTAATGCAACGCTTATCGCAGGCACACATGAATTGGTAGAAGAAGTTTTACAGATCGAAGAACTTGCAGCGGAAAAGTTCAACTGGAGTGACCTAATTGTAGATTTGCCGTTAATTTGAGAATCGTTTGCCCGGCCAGATCAAAAGGGCTCCGCCTTGACTAGAGGCGAAGCCCTTCCTCATATCTGCCCCTGACGGGAATCGAACCCATAACCTCCGCTTAGTCAGTTCGGCGCTCTCTCCATTGAGCTACAGAGGCGTTCGCTCACTTTATTGAAATCACTTGCTTCCTGGGTGACCCATCTTGAGCTCTGTGCAAATCTACTGAATGTGGAGTAACATTTTTTCGCTTAGTCAGTTTGGTGCTCGCTAGAGCAAGAAAGGCCCGAGATTTTTTCGGGCCTTTCGATTTTTGATTACTAATTAGAATGCAAGATTGAATTGAGGCCTTCCCAACCGCCGACCTTGGGAACTACTTCAAGATTTCCCGTCATCGAGTTGCGACGGAAGATCAAATTGTTTGCACCCGAGAGATCGCGGGCTTTAACGACGCTGCCATCAGGAAGTGTGATCTTGGAACCCGCGGTGATGTACGTTCCAGATTCAATGACGCAATCATTTCCTAGCGAGATGCCAAGTCCTGAATTTGCACCGAGCAGACAACGCTCTCCAATGGAGATAACTTCTTTTCCGCCGCCGCTTAGAGTGCCCATGATGGATGCGCCCCCGCCGACATCGCTTCCGTCGCCAACGACAACTCCTGCGCTGATGCGTCCTTCCACCATCGACTTACCCATGGTGCCTGCGTTGAAGTTTACGAAGCCTTCATGCATCACGGTGGTGCCAGAGGTTAGATACGCGCCGAGTCGAACGCGGTCCGCATCTGCGATGCGAACGCCTTCAGGAATTACATAGTCGACCATGCGAGGAAATTTATCGACGCTATACACCGTGAGATTTCCATAGGCTGCCCGCAACTTTGCACGGGTACTTTCGAAGTTCACTAAGGAGCACGGTCCTGCTGAAGTCCAGGCCACATTGGTGAGCAAGCCAAAGATTCCATCGAGGTTGAGGCCATGCGGTTTCACCAGGCGATGGGACAGGAGGTGGAGCCTTAGGTAGGCATCAGCGCCGTTGGCAGGTGGGGCGTCAAGGTCGATCTCAAGGTCCATGGATTCTTTGGTGACGCCGCGAATCGGATCAGGTGCCAGTAGAGCAGAGCGGTCGGCGGGAGCTGCAAAAGGCTCAAGGCCAACCTGTAGGTACCAGCAATCGAGGAGGTCTCCATTGGCCGCGATTGTTGCCACACCACTTCCAAAGGCTTTTCTCATGTGGCGAACGCTATCAAATGCTCCGTGGCTGAAGGATTCTGCTGCTCGCTGCAATGGGCGTACTACTTTGTTACCGGTACTAGTAATCTCCCATCCATGAAGCCGGCGCCGTCTCTCGCGGAAGTTATCGCGAGCCTGCCGGAGGAGGAGCGGGTCGTGCTCTCATTGCACTATGTCAAGGGGATGGCCACCGCCGATATTGCGCAAACCCTCGGTGTTCCGCAGAAAGCGGTAAGCACCGTTATGGAACAGGGGAAGAAGAGATTATTTCATGCGCTCGATTTCCCACCTTTAGCCTGATGCGAGATACTTCTCCCTACGATCTTCAGTGTTTTGAGGTAAGGGAGTTAGACCATGGCAGCCATGAAACCACGTACTGGCGATGGTCCCATGGAGGTCACCAAGGAGGCGCGTAGCCTGGTGATGCGTATTCCCCTCGAAGGAGGCGGTCGACTTGTGGTCGAGCTCAATGTTGAAGAGGCAACCAATCTCGGGAACGCCCTTCAGGCCGCAGTAGCACTCGTTAAGAAATAGCAGCCACTTATGCGCCTGCCCCAACCAACGCTCTCTACGGTTGGTTCGCTCAGTAAGGAAAATTTAGAGAAATACAACGCCCTGGTTCTGCCTACATACTTTTCCGAGAGCGGACCATCTCTTGAGGAGAACGCCCTTTCGGAGCAGATCCTCGAGGCGGCAGGTCAAGAATTTAGCGCCCTCCTCGCCATGTGGCCAGATTTCTCCGCCAAGGCTGGTGAGATTCTCGAGATCCCATTAATTGCCTCTGGAAAGTCGCGGCGGCTCTTTGTTCTGGGTTTGGGAAGTGGATCTCTTGAAGAGAGTCGGAAAGCTGGAGCATCTCTCGGTCGCAAAGTGAAATCGACGGGCTACTCAATCTTTAGCGCTTTTACCGCAGAATTTAATGAATCGGTCGCCCACCTGGTTGCGATCTCACTCTCGCAATATGGCTGGAACGTGAAGAGTGATTACTCCGCGAGTGATAAGAGCGCTCGCTCTAAGGGCGCAGTCGCATTCAGCTTTGATGCAACTTTAAGTAGTGCGGCGGAGCGTGCAACGATTTTGTCCGAAGCCGTCTGGACCACACGCGATCTCATCCATACCCCTTCAAATATTAAGAATCCTGCTTGGATGGCTGAGCAGGCTAAAGCTCTGGTCAAGAAGGCGAAGTCAAAAGATTTATCTGTGGTCGTGAAAAAGGGTGGGGCCCTCGATAAGTTCGGTGGGATGCGCGCCGTTGGAAATTCTGCGCCATCAACTCCGCCGCATTTGATTGAGATTCATTACGCACCTGTGGGAAGCGAGAATTGGCCTCACGTTGTTTTGGTTGGTAAGGGAATCACATATGACACGGGCGGCGTCTCTATGAAGCGTCCCTACGAACTCATGATTCCCATGAAGAGTGATATGGCTGGAGCTGCTGCAATCTTGGCTGCCACAGTTGCAATGGCTGAAATCAAACCGCAACTACGAGTAACTGCACTAATGATGTGCGCCGCAAACATGGTCTCAGGTACCGCGCAACGTCCATCCGATGTAATCACCCAATTTGGTGGAACTACAGTTGAAATCATCAATACCGATGCCGAAGGACGTTTAGTACTTGCCGATGGTCTAGCCTACGCAGATTTAGAGCTCGATCCAGATTATCTCTTGGACATTGCTACGTTGACGGGTTCTGCAACACTGGGCCTCGGTAAGCAGTACGGGGCGATGTACTCCCGCAACCTTGCAGTGACAACTCAACTTCACCAGATCGGGGAGCGCATTGGAGATCGAGTCTGGCCCATGCCGTTAGTCGATGACTACGTACCTGCACTCGCTAGCCAAATTGCCGACCTTAACCACGATGCATCAGCGAAGAGTTTTAGCGCCGGGTCGGTGACTGCGGCCCTATTCCTCGAGCGTTTTGTCGGGAAGCGGAAGTGGGTACACCTCGATATCGCAGGACCGGCTCGCTCAGAAGTCGATGCTGGCGAGTTGATAAAGGGCGGAACTGGATTTGGTACCCGTCTGCTTATCGAATGGTTAGCATCTCTCTCATGATCGGCAATCGCGGTGATATGTCAGCATTCGCTGAGAGTTACGTACGCGAAGATATTTTTATGCAGCAGGCCCGCAATAATGCCGATGAGTTAGGAACTCTAGATCCATCTCCGGCCGTTGGGGGCCTCTTAAAATTTATTGTGGAATCGTTGAACGCAAAGTCGATCGTGGAAATTGGCACGGGTTCTGGGGTGAGTGGCCTTTGGCTCTTCGCGGGAGCGGCGCCCGAAGCGGTTCTCACCTCTATAGATACAGAACGCGAGCACGCGGCATCTGCTCGTTCAGTCTTTGAAGAGTCTGGGATATCAACACAACGTTTTCGATTAATCACAGGAATCATTATGGAAGTTGTAGGAAAACTTGCAGATAACAACTACGACTTAGTTGTTATCCGTCCCGCCGCAGACTTAATGGACCTCACCCACGCTGCTTATCGCTTGCTGAGACCGGGCGGAATTCTCTTTGTAGATCACGCGTTGAGCGGAGGCAAGGTTGCTGATCCAACACAGCGCGACTTTGAGAGTATCTCTCGTCGCGATGGAATCCGCGCCGTAAAGGAGGACTCTCGTTGGAGTTCGACAGTTCTACCCATCGGAAGCGGAGTTCTTCTAGCGACCAAGCTTTAACTCACTTATAATGAGCCAATGTTTGAAGATGAAACCACTCCCCCTGCGCAAAACTCTGTAGCACCGCAACCCGAAGAATCGGTTGAAACTCCTAACGAGACAACGCCCGAGACAACGCCCCAGGCGAATGTTGAAACTCCAGTCACCACTCCTACACAAACCCCGTGGTGGGTATCAGAAGGTCCATCGACCGTTGCCACCCATGCGCCGGTAGTTCCACTGAAGCGCGCTGTCCAAGTGACCTGGTATATGGCGCTTGCGATGTCTTTGATCGCTGGATTAGTCGGCGCCTTGGTCGGCAAAGTCGCATTTGATAACAACCCACATTTAATTTCTACAAGTCAAGTGATAGAGCGCGCACCTAATTCCATTGCAGGAATCGCGGCTCGGGTTTCTCCTTCAGTTGTTGAAATTGATTCGACGACAACTTCCGGTACTGACACTGGCTCTGGCTTCTTTATTCAGAGCAATGGTTACATCATGACCAACAACCACGTCATCGAAGCCGCTGTTCTCGACAATTCGAAGATCACCGTAAAGCTCGCCAACAACATGCAGTACACAGCCACAGTTGTCGGTCGAGATACTTCCTACGACCTCGCTGTTCTCAAGATAGATGTCACCGGCGCACCCGCTCTAGTTCTTGGCGATAGTGACAAAGTGCAAGTTGGTGACACCGTCATTGCAATTGGTTCACCTCTTGGCCTGCAAGGAACCGTAACCGCGGGAATCATTTCGGCAAAGAATCGTCCTGTGACAACCAGTTCCGATAACACGGCGAACGAGAGTTCATTTATCAATGCACTTCAGACCGATGCAGCGATCAACCCCGGAAACTCCGGAGGCCCTCTCGTCGATGCCACAGGCGCCGTTATCGGCGTCAACTCAGCCATTGCATCTCTCGGCAACTCCGCAGCAGGCCAACCCGGATCTATTGGACTAGGTTTCTCAATTCCGATAAATCAGGCGAAGCGAACTGCGGATCAGTTGATTAAAACCGGCACTTCGCATTATCCAATCGTGGGAATGTCTCTTGATTCCACCTTCCCAGGCCCTGGTGCGAAGATTGCCAGCGTCGCGAATGCGATCCTGCCTGGAGGACCTGCTGCTACAGCTGGTCTACAACCTGGCGATGTCATCCTCGCGATTGATGGCCAGCCAATATCCGTTGCCGATGATTTGATCGTTGCCATCCGTTCCCACGCTATTGGGGACACAGTTACCCTCAAATATCAACGGGGAAGTGTGACGAAGTCGGTCAAAGTCGTACTCGCCGCCTCTAAATAGAGTCGTAGAGTGCTCTTATGATGCACGAGATGATTGCTGCTATTCGGGCTGCGCTGGCTAAGGTCAATGATCCAGAGTTACGTCGCCCCCTTCCAGATCTTGGAATGGTTGAGAGCGTTTTATTCGCTGATGGCGTAGCAACCTTGGGCATCAAATTAACCATTAGTGGTTGTCCGATGCGCGATCGATTGAATGGCGATATCACCGCAGCGGTCAGCGCGATTGAAGGAGTCGTCGATGTCGTCATCAACTTCGGTGTGATGAGCGACGAAGAGCGCGAAGCTGTTAAGAAGTTGCTCCGAGGCGGTCGCGAAAAGTTTAACCCCTTCGCTCAAGAGGATTCACTGACTCGAGTTATAGCCGTTGCTTCAGGCAAGGGGGGAGTAGGAAAGTCCTCAGTGACTGCCAACTTAGCCGTAGCCGCTGCGGCGCGCGGTTTGAGCGTTGGAATATTGGATGCAGATGTATACGGACACTCGATCCCACGATTGCTCGGGATTTTGGATAAGCGTCCAACTGCTCTAGATCAGACCTTTATTCCGGTCGAAAACTACGGTGTCAAAGTAGTTTCGATGGAGATGTTTAAGCCACATCGAGAAGATCCCATCGCGTATCGCGGCCCACTTCTTCATCGTGTCCTTGAACAGTTGATGAGTGACGCGTACTGGGGTTCCCTCGATCTTTTACTACTCGATCTGCCGCCGGGCACTGGAGATATCGCTATCTCACTGGGTCAGTTGATTCCGCGTTCAGAAATTCTGGTGGTAACGACTCCACAAATAGCAGCGGCGGAAGTGGCCGAACGGGCCGGGCGAATCGCCTTCCAGATGAAGCAGCGCATCATTGGAGTCGTCGAAAATATGTCGGCCAGTCCATGTCCGCACTGTGGTGAACCGATCGCGCTCTTTGGTAGCGGTGGTGGGGCTGAGACCGCCAAGCGCCTCAGCGCGCTCGTTGGTAGTGAGGTTCCGCTCTTGGCTGAACTTCCTTTCGACATCCAACTCCGTGATGGTGGCGATGCGGGTCTGCCCGCCTACTTGGGAAGCGGTGAAGGAGTGATTAAGAAGACCTTCGATGAACTTTTGAATTCCTTGATGGCCACTCGTCCATCCCTCGTTGGAGTCCCACTCTCTCTCCATACCTAAGGCTCCCCGCCGAGCCCTTGGTGCTAGGGGTAGCCCGTAGACTGCGCCTGTGAAACGTCCTCCTGTTGCCTCGATCAACACCGTAGCGAAGCGGCTGGTCGGACGGAGCGATCTCCTCATATCTCGAAAGAGTGTGCGGGAGTCCTTGGTCTCACTTGCTGGACTTATAGGTCGCCCTGTCGTCGATCCTGATGGGCGCGAAATTGGACGACTAGTTGATGTTGTCGTTCGCCACGGCGAAGAGACCTACCCACCGGTCACAGGACTTATTGTCAAAATTGCCAACCGCAAATCATTTATCAATGGCGCTCGCATCTCGCAATTAACCCCGAGTTCAATCACCTTGTCTTCTACGAAAATTAATCTTGAACCCTTCTCGCGCCGCCCTGGCGAGTCCTTACTTGATGCAGATGTCCTTGATCACCAGATTGTCGACGTCGATGGGCTGCGAGTGGTGCGTACATCTGACCTCTACCTGGCACCTTTTAATAAAGAGGTTCGTGTAGTTGGCGTTGATATCTCCTTTGTCTCATTCTTGCGCCGCTTATTCCCCGGTTCTCTTTCTCGTCGCCCGACTCCCGATCACGTCATCGACTGGGCATCAGTTGCATCCCTTATGGATTCTCACGGAGTAGTTCGCACATCCGGTACTCGCTCAGCGCTAAGCCAATTGCGCCCCGCGGACTTAGCGGATCTCATCGAGGATCTAGCGGGGCGAGAGCAAGGCGCACTTATTGAGATGTTGGATCCCGATCTCGCGGCCGATGCCCTCGAAGAGATGGAAGATGACGAGCTCGAGGGTCTCTTGCGCGGATTATCTGCCGAACGCTCAGCCGAACTGCTCTCCCGTATGGAGCCGGATGAGTCTGCCGAGGTTCTTCGTGACCTGGACGATGAGCACCGAGAAAGTATTTTAAATGCCATGGAGAGCGCAACCGCAAAGCAATTGCGACAGTTAGTTTCATTTGATGAAGAAGTTGCCGGTGGAATCATGACTACTCACATACTGGTCGTGAAAAGTACTGTCACTGTCGCCGACGCGCTCCAACTTCTCGTTGAGAATCGTGAACGTGAAAGCTCTGACGGAGTCCTGGTTGTAGATAGTAAAGGGAAGTTACTCGATCATATTCAGACGGTCGAACTCATCGCAGTTGATCCGCAGAGTTTGGTCTCTGAACTGATTGCAAAACCCTTCCCAACGGCGGTCACTATTGATACTCCTATTGAAGAAGTCGTGGAAGAGTTCTCTAACAACCGCGGCTCTTCGATCATCGTGATCGATGAGAAGAACAAGCCCATCGGTCGCATTCTGGCCGATGACCTTGTCGATGCTCTTTCTAAGAACCGCGGTCGATTCTCACAGAGCGGTGTAACGCGTTCATGACACAAGTGACTATTCCCAGCGGCCGCAAACTGCGCATCGCAGCATTCTTAGCGGTAATGGGTCCAGGGGTTATCGCAGGGCTCTCGGATGATGATCCAGCTGGTATTACGACGTACTCCCAGCTTGGAGCACAATTTGGTTACCGCCTGCTGTGGGTACTGGTTGTATCTACTATCGCCCTGATCGTCTTTCAGGATCTCGGAGCGCGCATAGGCGTCGTGACCCGTCAAGGTTTGATTGGGCTGGTCCGGCAGAAATATGGCGCCCGCGCCGGTAGCTTTAGCGCGGTCGCGCTTATATTGGCCAATCTCGGAACGATGACCGCGGAGTTCGCAGGTGTTGCGGCGGCAGGTCAACTCTTTGGAATTTCACGCTACTGGACTGTGCCACTCACCGGATTCTTCATCTCCGCTCTCGTACTGCGTGGCACTTTTAAGAAGGCCGAACGCGTCTTCTTCATTCTCTCTGCAGTCTTTATCTCGTACATCGTTGCTGGCTTTATGTCTCATCCGCACTGGGGCGCCGCAATACATGGCATGGTGGTTCCGTCGATGCCCTTCAATCGCGATGCTATCAATATTGCCACTGCGACCCTGGGTACGACTCTAGCGCCGTGGGGTTTGGCCTTCATTCAGTCATACGCAGTTGATAAGCGGTTGACGCGTGCAGATCTAAAATTATTGCGCGCAGATGTGTGGGTCGGATCTGCTTTGACGGGAATTATTGGATTCTTCGTCATCGTCACCTGCGCCGCCACGCTCAACCACGAACACATCACCAACATCACCGATGCTTCACAAGCCGCGAGAGCGCTGCAACCTTTAGCCGGGACGTTGGCAAAAGATATCTTCGCCGTCGGAATCATTGGTGCGGCATTGTTGGCTGCCTCGATCTTGCCACTATCTACCGCATATTCGGTGAGTGATCTCACCGGCTCACCCGCCGCCCTCGACGATAAATTTGACGAAGCCCCACTCTTCTACCTCACCTTTGCGGCGATCACAGTTGTTGCTGGTGGGTTGATCATGATTCCAGGCGTCTCATTGATTTGGATCTTGATTAGTTCACAGATCTTGAATGCGATTCTCCTGCTTCCACTCCTCGCTTACATGTTTGGAATTTCGCGCGATAAGAAGTTGATGGGTGAGTTTGTCGCCGGGAAGCGTGCACTTATTCTTTATGGAGCGATCATCGCTCTCGTGGCAATCTGCGTCCTCTCTCAATTCTGGTTTATCTTTAATCTGTGAAGGCAAAAACACACGATCACACCGCCCTGCCGCAAGGGCGTGATATCCCATTTCTTCTCGCCGGAATTTTTGGCATTGGATCTTCAGGTCCACTCATTGCCAAAAGCATCATGCCCATCTCCACGCTGGTCTTCTGGCGCAACCTTGGGGGAGCTCTCATCATGGCTCCCTTCGCTATCAGGTCCGGGCAATTATTTGACCGAAAGAATCGTCGCCTGGTAGCGATCTCGGCACTCGCTGGAGTTGTGCTCGCCGGTCACTTTCTGGCCTTCTTCGCCGCGATGCGCTTTACCTCGGTGGCCGCCGGCACCGCCCTTGCAGCGCTGCAACCTATCTTTGCAGCTCTCTATATGAAGTACCGCGGAGCCCAGATCTCCTCACAATCTTTGGGCGGAATGGCCCTCGCCTTTGCCTCACTTTTACTGATAACAGGTGTCGACTTCTCTCTCTCGACCCGCGCCTTTGTCGGAGATCTACTTGGGATTCTCTGCGGCGCCCTATCGGCCGCCTACATGATCATGGGTTCAAGGGTGCAGAAATCACTTGCTACATCCACGTACACCACCATTTGTTTTTCATCATGCGCACTCACTGCACTTGTTGGCGGTCTGCTCACCAACTCGCCACTCTTTCACTTTCAAGCGCGGCAGTGGCTCTATCTCCTTGGGCTGATTATCGGGGCGCAGTTCCTCGGTCACACCCTCTTTAACATGACCCTAAAGCGGGTATCACCGGTCGTTGTCTCGCTCATCGTCTTCTTCGAGGTGCCTGTGTCCGCAATCATCGCCTGGTTCTGGCTCCACCAAAAGCCATCGGTAGGGACAATCCCGGGAATTGTCGGCCTCTTAATAGGCTGCGCCATATTTGTACTCAGAAATAAGGCCCCCATTGATTGATCTTCATACGCATACAAGTTTCAGCGACGGCACCGATAGCCCCACTGAACTTATTAACAAGGCGCACGCCGCCGGTCTGAGCGCAATAGCCCTTACTGACCATGACACCGTTGCAGGGTGGGATGAGGCGCAGGCCCATCTACGCCCTGGAATGGCACTCGTTCTCGGCTCTGAAATTTCCTGCCAAACTAAAGATGGAATTAGCGTCCACATGTTAGGGCTGCTCTTCGACCGCGAAAACGAGGCACTTGCTGCGATGATGGCGCGCACCCGTGAGAACCGCATCGGGCGGATGCAGAAGATCATTGCAAGGCTCAACACTGCAGGTTATGAAATAACGATGGACGACGTGGAAGCACAGTTATCTGACGGTGCGACGCTAGGTCGCCCACACTTAGCCGATGCCTTAATCGCTGCTGGATACATGAAATCGCGAGAAGAGGTTTTCGCGGAAGTTTTGCATAACAACTCGCCTTTTTATGTCGCGCATTACTCTCCAACTCCCGAAGATGCGATTGCTCTGATTAAGGGAGCTGGAGGAGTAGCGGTAATCGCCCATGCCATGGCCTCACTGCGGGGAAGAGTTATCTCGCCCACCACCTTTGAAAGCTACGTCAGAGCTGGGCTAGATGGAATTGAGGTGATGCATCGCGATCACACCGCAGAGAATCGAAGCTTGCTCTCCGAAATTGCTGAAGAATTTGGCTTGGTAAAGACCGGATCAAGCGACTATCACGGAAATGGAAAGCTCAACCAACTAGCGGAGTTTCACACCGCTCCAAAGGAATTTGAAAAGCTCGAAGCTCGCAGTAGCGAGCCGCGCGTTATAAGGAGGTAAATCCCACCTTCTGATCTGTTGCGTCGCCGATCTCGATGTACGAGATCTTTCCAGCTGGAACCAAAATCACGCGCTCTTTGATATCTGTAACCTCAAAGGTCTTTCCCGCAGAGATGGCCTCGTTGGCAAGCTGGACTACTTTCGTCGCCTCCAAGTGGGTCTCAAAATGTAACTCCTGTGCGCTCTCGCTGATTCCGACGCGAACTGAAGTCTTACTTTCATTATCTTTCTTAGCCATAATTGCAGTTTAGTGCTCTTCAGATTTTGCGGAAACCTGAAATCCCGCGCCATTGCAGGCTCGCCACCAATTTGACTGCCAATTCTCGGTCAATCTTGCCATCACGCGCAAGCCAATGGCGGGCGGTGGTCTGGGCAGTTCCAATGAGCCCAACTGCCAACATCATCGCAGACTCCTGAGAAATCCCGGTGTCTGTTGTAATCGCCTCACTGAATGCAAGAGCGCAGTCATAGGACATTCGATTGAGGCGCTCTCTGACTTGTGGCTCAACGGCCATATCGCTCTCAAAGAGCAGGCGAAAAGCTTCACCCTCGCGATTGATGAAATCAAAATATGCGTTGACCGTCGCAAGTACCCGTCCGGCATTATCTTTTGTGGAGGCTACAGCGGCGCGAATGTCAGCGACCAAGTACTCACAGTGGATATCTAGAACGGCGAGGTAGAGATCGAACTTGGAAGGAAAGTGTTGGTAGAGGACGGGTTTGCTCACACCTGCTTGATCTGCGATTTCATCCATCGCAGCGGCATGGTAACCAGCGGCCGTAAAGACCTCTAGGGCGGCGACGAGCAGGGTGGCGCGACGCTCATCGCGCGGCAGGCGGATCTTCTCTTCGTTCATTAGCACGATGCTAGCCCATCATTCATAATGAGGGTGTGAGCAACCTGAATCAATTATCTTCACGCCGCATCCTCTTCGTTCATGCCCACCCGGATGACGAGACCATCAACAACGGTGCCACCATGGCTGGCTATCTCGCGCAGGGCGCGGCGGTAACCCTCATAACCTGCACCCGCGGTGAAGAAGGGGAGGTTCTTGTACCTGAACTCCTTCATCATTCTGCGAAGCACGATAACACTTTGGGCACCTATCGAGAGGGGGAGTTAGCCGATGCGATGCGAGAGTTGGGCGTCACCGACTTTCACTTTCTTGGTGAGGCGGAGCGCAAATATCGCGATTCGGGGATGATGGGAACAACCCCTAATGAAAACCCAGAGTGTTTTTGGAAGGCCGATCTTGATGAGGCGGCTACCCTATTGGTAGCTGTCATCAGAGATCGAAAGCCACAAGTGCTTGTCGCATATGATGACCACGGCGGTTACGGCCATCCAGATCACATCAAGGCACATCAAATTGCAATGCGGGCGGCAGAGTTAGCAGCCGATTCCACCTATGGAGTTGGTGCGCCGTGGGAGATCTCAAAGATTTACTGGAGTGCGATTCCGCGGTCGGCGCTGCAAAATAGCCTCACGAGTAGCAATCCATTTATCAAGGTTCTTATCAAATTATTTAACTATGTTCCCTCAAAGTGGATGGCGCTGCCATTCGTCAAAGCAGATTCGGTAGTGACGACTAAGTTTGATGGAGAGAAATATCTTCCGCAGAAACTGGCCGCGCTGCGCGCACATAAGACGCAGTTGATTATTCATGGTGATCTCTTCAAGTTTTCAAATCGCCTTGCCACACGCGTGTCGGGGACCGAATATTACATACGCGTCAAAGGGGATGCTGCCGCTCCCTTTGACAAGAATGGTCGGGAGCTCGATCTCTTCGCCGGAGTTAAAGAATAACTTCCCAGCTCTGCCCATCTGCTCCATCACTAATTCTAATTTTGAGTTGCAACAGTTGATCGCGAAGTTGATCGCTGCGTGCAAAGTCTTTAGAGGCTCGTGCCAGTCGACGCTCTTCTAAGAGTGATTTCGCCTCCTCGCCGATTTCTACCTTCTGAGGTGAACGCGTTAGGTCGAGCCCTAAGAACTCATCGAGAGCTGCGAAGAGTTGCGCCTTACTCCGATCTGAGATTGAAGGATCACGTTCTATCGAGCGTAATTTTATGAGAGCTCGCGGAGTATCTAGGTCAGCCCGAATGATTGCAAATATGGATTGAATGAACTCCTCGACGAGATGAGAGTCGTTATGCGCTTGCGCTTCTGACCACTCCTGAAATTTGGTGCGCCATCGTTGTAGCGTGGCGTCCGCTGCTGAGATTTGGCTCCAGGTCAGATCCATCTGGCTGCGGTATCGGTTCTCTAAGAAGACCAAGCGGAGAGCCAATGGGTCGTACCCACGTTGCACAATATCTTCGAGGAGAACGACATTGCCAGCGCTCTTTGACATCTTCCTTCCTTCAAAGAGCAGGTGCTCTCCATGCACCCAATGATCTGTTACTTCGCTCTTTGCCGCACAATTACTCTGTGCGCGCTCATTCTCATGATGCGGGAAGCGTAGATCGATCCCGCCTAAGTGGAGATCTACATGGCCGTGCAAATAATGCAGGGACATGGCAGAACATTCGATATGCCATCCGGGAAATCCGACGCCCCAGGGTGAATCCCAGATCATTTCGGTGCGATTGCCAGCGGCCTTCCAGAGTGCCCAGTCGGCATGAAAACGCTTTGCGCCATCTCCGGTGTATTCATAGCGATGGCCGGGTAAAAGTTCATCCAACCTATTTCCACTCAGTGCCCCGTAACTATCAAAAGAGTTTGCCGCAAAATACACACTGCCATCTTCTCCCACGTAAGCGTGTCCGGCATCTATCAACTGTCCGATAAGACGTTGCATCATCTCGATACTCTCACTAGCTCGAGGATAGATATCAGCCGGAATAATTCCCAGTCGCGCAAGATCGTTATGGAACTTCGCCTCATAAGATCGGGCCAGGGAGAATGGATCGCGTTCTTCTGCTTTCGCTTGAGCCAAAATTTTATCTTCGTCATCTCGCAGATCTTCGCCCATATGACCAACATCGGTGATGTTCTGCACGCTTCTCACCTGATGACCACCGATGCGGACGAGCCGGGAGACGAGGTCGCCTAGGAGAAAGGTGCGCAAATTACCCACGTGGGCGTCGCGATAAACCGTTGGACCGCAGCAATACAGACGAAGGGCTCTACCATCATTGATCGTGACTTCTCGTTGCTCGCGGCTCTTAGTATCGTAAAGGAAGATGCCGGTGCCCATAGAGGCGCTCGGAACGATCTTCCAGAGTGCGATTCTGGAGGGATCGAAAGTGACGATCTCTCCATCCTTCTTTCGAACTTGGTTGGCAGCCACAAGGTGACCCAAGAGATCGCGAAATCCACCCTCAGGATCGTGGAAGCGGATACTGACGCGTTGGCCCAACTCGGCGATCGAGGGTAGCGCGCGCTCAGGCTGCGTCGGCTCCATACGACCCCCTTCCAGGACTGCGATCAGAGAATTGCCCCTCGATCCACTATTCTCTACCTATTAGTGTTCCGCGGTTGTATTGTTCCGCAGTTGCAAGGAACCGCTACTTGAAGGGATTGAAGTGACCTACGTAATCGCTCAACCGTGTGTAGATGTAAAGGACAAGTCCTGCATCGAAGAATGCCCTGTCGATTGTATTTATGAGGGTACTCGCATGCTCTACATCCAACCCGATGAATGCGTCGACTGTGGCGCTTGCGAACCCGTATGTCCCGTCGAGGCCATTTACTACGAAGATGATGTCCCCGGCGAGTGGAAGCAATTTGGCGATATCAACGCGGTCTTCTTCCAGACTATTGGTTCACCCGGTGGCGCGAGCAAGGTCGGAGCTACGGGCACCGATCATCCGACGGTTGCGGCGCTCCCTAAGGCTGGCGAGTAGAGCATCAAGCTCCCGGATTTCCCCTGGGATCTGCTAGCGCCCTATGGCGCTCGCGCTAAAGAACATCGCGATGGGGCCATTGATCTCTCTGTAGGGACCCCCGTGGATCCAACGCCCGATTTTGTCCAGGGGGCGCTTATCTCCCATGCGAACGCACCTGGCTACCCGCTAACAATTGGCTCAGCCACCTTGCGCGAAGCTATGCGCGCGTGGGCAATTTCAGTTTTGGGAGTAACAGGAGATTTTGATGTCCTGCCAAGCATTGGTTCGAAAGAGGTTGTCGCAAACCTCCCCGCACAATTAGAAGCGGCGCGCGTTCTCTACCCAGAGATTGCTTACCCGACCTATTTAGTTGGTGCTATTTTGGCGCGGGCGGAGCATGAGGCAGTCGCATTTGATGCGAACGCCTGGCCCCCTGCGGATCTGGTCTGGATCAACTCCCCATCAAATCCCACCGGACGGATCGCTGCCCGCTCTGAGTTAGAAGCGGTCATTGCCTATTCGCGGCGCACCGACGCAGTTATCGCAAGCGATGAGTGCTACTTCAATTTTCCTGCGAGTAAAGATGGAGCGCAGCCCATCTCTATTTTGCAGGTAGCCAATGGAGACAATAGAAATCTGCTCGCCTTGCATTCACTCTCCAAGCGCTCAAATTTCGCTGGGTATCGTGGGGGAGTCATAGTCGGCGATCCACTTTTGATTGCAAAGATTCGTGAGATCCGCAAGCATGCTGGGCTCTTGGTTCCAGCCCCTGTGCAGGCAGCGATGGTTGCGGCTCTGGGGGACGAGACGCATGTTCATGAACAAGCTGAGCGCTACGCCAGACGCCGCGAAGTGCTGCGCCCTGCGCTGGAAGCAGCAGGTTTTACTATCGAATATTCACAAGCGGGACTTTACATCTGGTGTACGCGAGGTGAGCGCGACTTCGATTCTGTGGCGAGCCTTGCCGAAAGGGGAATATTGACCACACCAGGAAGCTTCTACGGCGCCGCTGGCGAACGTTATATTCGCGTGGCTCTTACTGCGACCGATGAGCAGATAGCGGCTGCCGCAGATAGATTGCTTGGTTAGAGAGCCATGAAGAACTCGGTACCCACTTCCGCAATTTTACTTGTCGGAGGATTGGGCACGCGCCTGCATCCGCTCACCCTGCAAACTCCTAAACCAATGTTGCCAGTTGCTGGGATCCCTTTTACTGAGCACCAAATTGCAAAGGCGCGCGCCGCAGGAATTGAAGAGATTGTTCTAGCAACTTCGTATCTTGCAGAGGTTTTTGAGCCACATTTCGGAGACGGCGCAGAATTTGGAATTAAAATCTCTTATGCCGTTGAAGAGCGTGCCTTAGGTACTGGGGGTGCGATTGCAAATGCAGCCCAGTATTTGGAGAGCGATGGACCGGTGGTAATTTTTAACGGTGATGTTCTAAGTAGCCATGATCTCCAAGCTCAAATGGATCTACATACTTCGCAACTTGCAGATGTCACACTTCATCTGACTGCGGTCCCCGATGCTCGCGCTTATGGCGTTGTTGAAATGGATGGCGTCAAGATTCTCTCCTTCAACGAGAAGATGGAGAACCCACCAACAAATATCATCAACGCAGGTTGTTACATTTTTAGTCGTGATGTCATAGCAGCGATTCCCGCACAGCGCGTGGTCAGCGTGGAACGCGAAACTTTTCCGCAGTTGATTCAGCAAGGGGCGACTTTGTTGGGCTATGTCGATTCTTCGTACTGGCTCGATATAGGCACTCCAGCCGCACTCCTCAAGGCCACTGCTGATCTAATCTCTGGAGCCGCGTACTCCGAAGCATTTTCTGCCCTCTTAGATGGAGCTGATTTCGCAAGGAGCGGGGGAGCCCTTGTCGCGACGGATGCGATGGTGGCTCCCACTGCTCACGTTTCAACTGGCTCCCTGATTTCAAGGGGGGTTGTCATCGAGGCTGGCGCACAGATTGAAGGGAGCGTTATCGGAGAAGGTGCAAAAGTTGGCGCTGGTGCCCGTCTTGTACATACCTTTGTTGCGGCCGATACTGAAATCCCCGCTAGTTTCATCGCCGAGAATGAATTTTTTGGCTTTTCCTCCTAAAAATCCCCGCTCGGACTTGACGTAAACGGATTACACGCGTGTAATTCACCTAAGCCGCACGTTGCAAAAGCGCAGCGCGCCAGAAGTTTCTAAGAGTTTGGGGAGTATCTATGTCAGATCGCCAGTTCGCCGCTCAAGGAGAATTTGCTATGGGTGGCCTCACCAATCTGGGCTCCTCTTCTACCCCCGATCTCTCTTGGCAGGAGCGCGCTCTCTGCGCCCAGACTGATCCAGAGGCCTTCTTTCCTGAAAAAGGCGGCTCAACCCGCGAGGCAAAGCGCGTCTGTCTATCCTGTGATGTTCGCTCTGAGTGCTTGGAATACGCTCTAGGGCATGACGAACGCTTTGGAATTTGGGGTGGCCTCTCAGAACGCGAGCGCCGTCGCCTCAAGCGCCGCTCGGCCTAACGCGCTACCCATCTCTCTCTTGGGTGCCAAGTAATGGCAACGCATAATCCAGCGCAACAAAGTACCCATCTAAGTTCCAGCGAATCTGATCTCTCTCACTTCTTCGTCACCGCGATCATCGTTACACATGATGGAGCCACGTGGCTCCCTGAAGTTATCGCTGCACTTTCCTCGCAAACTCGTCCTATTGATCGCATCATCGCGGTTGATACTGGCTCGGTAGATGCTTCACCCAAGTTGTTGCGCTCCGCTGGAATCACCTTTATCTCTGCAGATCGCGAATTGGGTTACGGAGACGCCATTGAAATGGCCTTGGAGCAGACCCCGAAATTGCATGACCCGGTTGCACTGGCAAATGAATGTATCTGGCTTATCCATGACGATTGCGCGCCAACGAAAGAGACTTTACAACTGCTCCTTGAGGCAATTAAGGATCGCCCTCAAGTAGTAATCGCTGGACCGAAGTTGTTGGGCTGGTATGACCGCGATCATCTTCTGGAAGCGGGAGTTTCTATCGCGCCAAATGGAGCGCGTTGGACAGGCTTGGAACCGCGCGAACAGAACCAAGGTCAACATGATGAAATTAAAGAAGTTCTCTCCGTAAGCACGGCCGGAATGTTGGTGCGTCGTGCAGCTTTTGAGGAGCTCGGTGGACTCGATCCCAATTTGGCACTCTTTCGCGATGACGTAGATTTAGGTTGGCGCGCATATGTTGCAGGATTTAGTGCGATCTGCGTCGGCGCAGCAAGTGCATTTCACGCACAGGCAGCAGCCAGCGAGCGACGCACCGTTGATGTCTCGGAAGCTTTTCTCCATCGCCCACTTCTCCTTGACCGGAGAAATGCTGCATATGTAATGCTGGCAAACTCATCGTGGTGGACCTTGCCGTGGTTAGTCGTCCAACTCTTAGGTACGAGCTTCTTACGGGTTATCTTCGATCTGCTCGCCAAGTTACCGGGCTACGCGGGAGATGAGATCGCGGCGGTGGCGCTCTTGCTGATCCACCCCACCGATCTGATCAAGGCCCGACGCTCGAGGAGAAGAAAGCGACTCCTTTCACCTTCAGTAGTTGGGCCGTATATTCCTCCGCGCGGAAGTCAGATCCGCGCAGGCTTTGATCAAATTACAAACACGATTGCACAACGTTTGAAGAGCGAGTCTGAAGTAGCTGTCGTGGAACGCGAGAGCTACGCAGATCTTGGTGTTATCAGCGAAGAGTTTGATGAGCCCGACTTCTCCTTGCCAGCGCGTATCTCCATTCTTCGCGGTGTGGTGCGCCGCCCAGATACCCTCTCGCTTCTCGCCGTGAGTGCCCTTGCCATTATTTCGGCACATGCCCGCTTCGGTTCATTAGTAGGCGGTGCGCTCGGATTTATACCTGCGACAGGTACGGATCTCCTTCGCCACTACGCGCAGGCTTGGCATCTCGTGGGCATGGGTTCGGCAGTATCAGCGCCTCCCTGGATGGCCATTATCGGCCTGGCATCCGTAGTCACTCTGGGTCACTTACCAATATTCGTAACCTTGCTCTTCCTACTAACGCCGCCACTTGCCTTCATTATCTTCGTAACTTCACTTCGCCATATCGGCGTCTCGCAACGCACATCAACATTTGGTGGTCTTGTATACGTTTTGACTCCACTCTTGTGGAGCTCACTTAACCAAGGGCGTATCGATATCTTGGTCCTCTACCTTCTGGCCCCGATATTTATCTTTGTTAGACCCTTGATGGTTTCTATGCTCGATATCTCGTGGCGGAGAGTTTTCGCGACGATCCTCCTGGTCGCCTTGGTCGCCTCCTTCTCCCCACTTCTTCTCGCACTCTGGCTCTTGGTCCAACTCGTTCTGCTTACTAGCGAGAGCATCGGCCTACTTCGAAACCCCGAGAAGAGCGCGGGATGGATTGACCTTCTTGAGAGTGCACAATTCCGCCCAGTTTCTAAACGTATCGCCGCAATTTTTACGGTGCCACTGCTCACCTTGCCTTGGTCACTCGGGCTTCTCATCCACCCCACTCAATTTCTACTTGCTCCTGGGATTCCGCTTGCAAACGGTGGTGCGGTACCAAGCCTGCTTTTAAATCCTGGTGGAACAGGTGCGCCCGCCTGGTGGGTTATCGCACCGGTCTCACTCTTTACACTCTTTAGTCTCTTTATCCGTTCGATGCGTCGCAGTGCGCTCGTAAGTGCTTGCCTCCTTGCCATCGCAATCTTGCTCAATACTTTTCATATTCCAGGTCATGGTGCTGTAGAGCCTGTCTTCGTTGGATCTCTCTTCTTAGTAATCTCAATTATTCTCATTCCGCCGATGTTGGTGGTCTTAGAGCGAGTCACTCCAAATCTACGGGTTCGAAATCTCGGGATATCACATCTGGCAATCGCAGGCGCAACTGTTCTCTCGTTGGTCAGCACGATTCTCTTCGCGGGATGGGTCCTGATTGGGCAATCGACATCACTTGTCCAATCTGATCAGAGCGACGTGGTTCCAGCCTTCGTCTCGGCACTGGCACAGAGCCCGGCGAAACCTAAGACATTAGTTCTCTCTGCAACGAACTCAACGACGACCTTCTTTATCTCTCGCGGAAATCCCTTGAGCCTGGGAGATGCAGATGTAGCCACCGAAACCCCTCCTCAGATTGAAGATGCGGTATCTCAATTAATCTCTGGATCAGGTGTAAGCGCGGCGAAGGTACTCGGTTCATTCGGAATTCAATATCTCTTCTTGAAGGCGCCAGTCTCTCCCGAGAGTACGCGTGCCATTGATGGAGTGGGTGGCTTCACCAGAATGTCCGCGACTCAGATTGGAATCGTCTGGCATATTGTGGGCTCTTCGCCAAGAGTGATATTGGCGGGTACTAATGGGAAGAATTATTTGATTCCTGCCAGCGATATTGGGGCAACGGGGAAAGCGGCGGAGCCGGGCCAACTGGTTGTCGCAGAGAAGTACGATCGCAGTTGGCGATTGATTAGCAACGGAGTCAATGTTCCGCTGCAACACGCGACCAGCGGACTGCCCGTCTTCTCCGTTTCTTCACCTGGCAAGGTGACGCTCCTCTTTGATGCGACGGCACATCGTGGTCTGATCTCCTTACAACTTTTGACGCTTCTTATCGCTGTCGTTATGGCCCTGCCATCTGGCCGCCGGCGCCGACAAGTTCCACTGGAAGAGTTGGTGTAGCGATGAAGTTCAAAAACCTTCTTCTTGGAGTACGCGCTCCGCTGATAGTTGCAGGAGCAGTTGCCGTAGCCACGTTGGTTCCTCATGCGAAGGCTTTAATCGTAGAAGGTGGAAGTTATCCCGCAACGGTCTGCCCTGGTGCATTGAGTGGGGGAGTTCAACGGATCTCATTGCCGGCAGAACGAATTGCAACTCGATTGGTTGCAGCGAAGAGCGAGAAGCTGACGGTCCAAAAATCTTCGGTGATCGTGGGAGGAAGCGCCCCAACCTTCGTCAGCGGCAATCCAGGCTCTGCTCTGGCTTTTGAATCAGTCACGGGCACCAGCACGGCAGACGCTGCGTGTGAGGTCGGCGGTATTGATCAGTGGTTTATTGGAGGATCAGCGGGAGTCACGAGCCAGAGCGTCTTGCAAATTATCAATAGTGGTCTGAGCGACTCAATGCTCCAGATCTTCCCTTACAACTCAAAAGTGGCCTTGGCACCTATCGCAGTGACGGTGAAAGCGAATTCGGCACAGAATATTGCGCTCTCTTCGATTGCTCCCGGGGACGAAGCGGTGGCACTCCACCTCGTAACCGAGTCGGGACGGGTCAGTTCATTTCTCCTTGACCATCGCCGGGCAGGTTTGAAAGATCTCGGCGCCAGCTTCGTAACGCCAGTGGCAGAACCAGCGACTGTTAGTTACATATCGGGAATTCTTCCTTCAAGTTCTAAGGTGGCTTCAACAATGCGATTTCTGGTGCCGGGCAATATTGATGCAAATGTGCACCTCTCCATCTTTTCGGGTGGCGGGACATTTACACCGGTCGGCTTTGATTCGGTCACCATTGCACATCAGAAAGTCGTCGACCTTCCTCTTCCACTAGTTGCACTCAGTGGTGCTTATGGAATCCAAATAACATCAGATCAACCACTCTTCGCGTCGACTCTTACACGCACAAGTGGTTCAGGAGCGGACTTCGCGTGGGCAGGACAGCTCACACCACTCTCCAATTTCTCGCTGAACTTAGCGGGTGCAAGGGCCCTCTTCTTCTTCATGGGCAAATCGGTCTCCTTGCACGTTAACTGGGTGGATGCAAAGGGGAAGTCAAAGAGCGCATTGATCGTGGGAGGTAGTTCTGCATCGTGGCGTCCAGTAGGCGCTTTACGCGGCGTGACATTTAAAGTTCTCGGCAAAGAAGCGATTTATGGAGGAGCCATAGTGGCGAATGCCGATGGTGGAATTAACTATCTTCCGCTCCTCGCCAATCAACTTATTTCGCGAGCCCAGGCACCAGTCGCAGACCTAAGAACCTTGACGCGCCACTAGGTATAGCAAATCCACCATTTCGTGGCACCAAGGCACTAACCTCTCAATTATGCGAACACAACACCGCTCCTCTCGAACCTGTTCGCGCGCCAGTTGCCAATTACCAGCGATTAAGACCCTCACCTACATTTACGCAGAGTCCACAGCGGTTCTGGGCCCTCTGGCCACCTACGCCGAGCCGCACTCGTATGACCTCTGCCAAATGCATGGTGAGAAGTTAACGCTGCCGAATGGATGGAGCGTGACAAAGTTAGAACCGGAGGCGGCCCAGGCTGGTCCTAGCGAGGATGATCTGATGGCGATCGCAAATGCGGTTCGCGAGGTGGGGAGCCAACAGAGCGCACCCAATCCAACCCCTCCCCAGCCCCCCGAGATCGGTCGACGCGGACACCTGCGCGCAATACCTTCCAATTAATTTCATCTTCGCCACCTCTTTTCTCAAGTAGATTTCCACCATGTTCACCCGAGAAGAGCTGGACCAGGTCATCAAGGCGTATGACATTCGGGGACTGGTGAAGAAACAGATAACTCCCGATTTCACCTTCGTACTCGGCACCGCCTTTGCGCGCTTCTTGGCCGAAGAGCGGGAGCCTGGGACGGTTGTCATTGGGGAGGATATGCGCCCCTCTTCGGATGATCTAGCTACCGCCTTTGCCGATGGTTTGAACTCCCAAGGTGTGGACGCCATTCGGATAGGGCTGGCGTCTACCGACATGCTCTACTTCGCTTCCGGATCCCTTAACCTCCCCGGAGCGATGTTCACCGCGAGCCACAATCCGGCCGCTTATAACGGGATTAAGTTAGCCAAGTCAGGTGCCCGCCCAATTGGTGCTGAATCTGGACTGCTGCGCATCAAGTCATTAATGGAGCAAGGCGTTTCGATGCAGGTTGGCCCCATCGGACGGACTACAGAGCAAGAGCTCTTGAATGACTACATTGATTTCCTCCTCAGTTTGTTTAAGACCGATGAGTTCTCATCTGGTCGCAGGTTGAAAGTTGTCGTGGATGCGGGAAATGGCATGGCGGGATTCACTGCGCCGGCTTTGATGGCCCGCTTAAACGTTGAATTGGTACCTCTCTACTTTGAACTGGATGGCAACTTCCCCAACCATGAGGCGAATCCCATCGATCCCAAGAACCTTCGCGATCTGGTCAAGAAAGTGAAGAAGGTCAAGGCGGATATCGGACTGGCCTTTGATGGAGATGCTGACCGCTGCTTCCTAGTTGATGAAGCAGGCGAGTTGGTGAATCCATCGGCCCTAACCTCGCTCATCGCTATTCGCGAGTTAAAGCGCAGACCTGGCTCCACAATTATTTATAACCTGATCTCCTCCAAGGCGGTTCCTGAGATCATCACCGAGAACGGAGGGACTCCACTGCGCTCTCGCGTTGGCCACTCCTATATCAAAAGGATGATGGCAGAGAGCGGCGCGATCTTTGGAGGCGAGCACTCGGGTCACTTCTACTTTGATGATTTCTGGCGGGCAGATTCGGGAGCGCTCGCTGCGCTCTATGCCATCGCTGAACTGTCACATAGCGATCAACCACTCTCGGCCTTGTTGGCACCGCTCAATCGCTATTTCTCTACCGGGGAGATCAACACCACGGTGGCAGATCCGTTGGCGAGCATCGCGCGGGTTAAGGATGCATTCTCCGAGACATGTGAGATTGACGAACTCGATGGGGTCACCGTTACCGCTCCCGAGTGGTGGTTTAACGTGCGCGCCTCTAATACTGAACCCTTGCTCCGCCTTAACGCTGAGGCGACCACGACCAAGGAGCTAAAGAAGGTTCGGGACAGGGTCTTGGCCCTAATCGGGTAACCTTTAGTCCTACGGACGCCTGTCCACCACTCATTAGACATGTATCTGACATGTACGTGAACTCTCGAAGGAGCCCTTGTGTCGGTCGAAACATCAGTTAGTTATGACATTGCTAATTCCTCTCTCGCAGCCGAGGGCAAGAAGAGAATTGAATGGGCCGAACGTAATATGCCGGTCCTCGCACAGATCAAAGAGCGTTTTGCTATCGAGAAGCCATTCGTTGGAATTCGAATCGCTGCCTGCATGCATGTCACTACCGAAACAGCTAACTTGATGCGCGCCCTGCAGGCTGGCGGCGCTGAGTTGGCACTCTGTGCCTCTAACCCTCTCTCCACACAAGATGACACCGCGGCCGCCTTGGTTCACGAATATGGAATCAACGTATTCGCACACAACGGAGTGGATCGTGAGGGGTACTACCGCGATCTCAACTCTGCGCTCGATATAAAGCCAAATTTAGTCTTTGATGATGGATGCGATCTGGTAAACACTATTCATACCTCACGCACCGAATTACTCCCAGAGATCATGGGCGGATGCGAAGAGACAACCACGGGAGTCATTCGCTTAAGCCAGATGACAAAAGATGGCGCGCTAAAATTTCCAATGATCGCTGTGAATGACACCGATACCAAGCATATGTTTGATAATCGCTTCGGAACCGGGCAGTCGACGATGGATGCCATTTTCCGCGCGACTAACGGTTTGGTAGCTGGCTCCACTGTTGTCGTATGTGGATTTGGATATTGTGGAAAGGGAGTGGCAGAGCGCGCTCGTGGAATGGGAGCGAACGTTGTTGTCACCGAGATTGATCCAACAAAGGCCTTAGATGCTTTGATGCAGGGATATCGCGTTATGAACTCACTCGAGGCTGCCAAGATCGGTGATTTCTTCATCACCGTCACTGGAAATCGCGATGTACTTCGTGAAGAGCACTTTGCGGTTATGAAGGATGGGGCGATCTTCGCGAATTCGGGCCACTTTGATATTGAGATTGATGTGGCCTGGTTAGAGAAGCACGCTGCTAAGAAGAATAAGCGTATTCGCCACCAGACTGATGAATATGTACTTGCAGATGGCCGCCGCCTACTTTTGATCGCGGAAGGGCGTCTTGTAAATCTTGGCGCAGCAGAAGGTCACCCAGCTTCAGTGATGGATATGTCCTTCTCTGATCAAGCTCTTACCGCAGAGTGGCTAGTGAAGAGCGCAGCTGGCCTCGGAGCTGGACTTCATGAGGTTCCAACTGAGATTGATAAAGAGGTTGCACGTTTGAAGCTCGCCAGCATGGGAGTCACTATCGACACCCTCACCGCTGCGCAAGAGCACTACCTCAGTTCATGGGAGCACGGCAGCTAATGACTCTGATCATGGTCGTCGATGATGACCAAGATTTAGCAGAGATGCTGGGGATCGTCTTAACCGGATCCGGCTTTGAAGTCGATCTGGTTAATGCGGGCGATCAAGTTATGACCATCTTTAATTCGCACGAGCCAGATCTCGTCTTGCTCGACGTCATGCTTCCTGGCATGAGCGGCATAGAAGTTTGCAAATTGATTCGCGATAAATCGATGGTCCCTATTGTCATGTTGACCGCCAAAGGCGATAGCTACGACGTAGTGAAGGGACTTGAGGCTGGAGCTGATGATTACGTCGTCAAGCCATTTAACCCCTCCGAGTTGGTTGCTCGCATAAAGGTGCGTCTACGTCGCTCTAGTTCCGAGAGCTCAACAACTTTGCGCATTGGCGATATCGTTATTGATCAAGTCGCGCATACGATTATTCGAAATGGCAAAACCATTCCGCTTACGCGTCTGGAGTTTGACCTTCTGGTGGCACTGGCCAAAGAGCCGGGACGGGTCTTCACACGCGATGCTCTCTTGAGCGAGGTTTGGGGTTACCAACATGCGGCCGATACCCGTTTGGTGAATGTGCACGTTCAGCGACTGCGCGCCAAGGTGGAAGAGGATGCTGATAATCCGCAGATTGTTCTCACTGTTCGCGGCGTTGGATATAAGGCGGGAACGAGTCAGGCGTGAGTTGGCTTGGCGGCAGATGGCGTAGTTCGATCCTCTTTCGCGTTATCAGTACCACCTTCATCCTCTCCCTGATACTAATCTCACTTGTCGGCAGTATTCTCTTTATTCAAATTTCAAATGGAATCTTCCGCGAGAAGACCAACGAATCAGTGTCGGAAGCGCAATCACTGTATGAGTATGCCCAAGGGCAACTCGATGCAACTTTGTATCTCACTTCACTCAAGTTGCCGACGGTTGTTCACACAATCTTGCAGGGAAGTGACCTCACAGTTGCGACGACCCCACGTGAAGTAGTTTTAATCGGCTCACCGATCCTGCACAAGTCAAATAGCTTTTATGATGGCGCCTCCGGGAACGTAGATCTCACCTCGATTCCTAACAGCCTGCGCATCCAAGTGCGCAAGACTGGAGGTGCACAGTGGATACGTGGAACCATCAATTTCAAGGATGGCCATACGCAGGATGCCATCATCGTTGGTCACGCCATTGAAGTACCGCCGCAATCTCCCTACGAGCTCTACTACGTATTCTTACTTACCGAGCAACAGACCATCGTGAATTTCATCGGCCGCCTTCTGCTCCTTGCAGGATTTCTCCTCATCTTTATGATCGGTGGAATCTCTTGGTATGTGATTCGCCAAGCAATTAACCCAGTTCGAGATGCTGCAGAAATCGCAGAACAACTAACGGCGGGTGATCTCAATCGTCGCATGCATGTCGTCGGAGAAGATGAGATGGCTCGCTTGGCGATTTCCTTTAATGAGATGGCGCTTTCGATGCAACAACAGATCTCACGGTTAGAAAATCTCTCCCGATTACAGCAACGCTTTGTATCTGATGTTTCCCATGAACTGCGCACGCCGTTAACGACGATCCGCATGGCCTCGCAAGTCATCGCAGATGCGCGGGACAAGATGGAACCTGCCGTCGCGCGCAGCGCCGAGTTATTGCAATCGCAGATTGCCCGCTTTGAATCACTCCTGACTGATTTGCTAGAGGTCAGTCGCTTCGATGCCAGCGCCTCCATTTTGGAACTCAAGGAGACTGATATCAAGACACTGGTGATCCAAACTATTGATCAACTTCACATCGGCCACCCCGGTCAGATCCATACAGATTTCTCCTCTGCCCCTGTTACGGCACTTGTTGATCCGCGGCGCATCGAACGAGTTCTGCGCAACTTGATCGCTAATGCGATCGACCACAGCGAGGGCAAGGCGATAGAAATTCTGATTCGTCAGAGTGAGCGAGAAGTTGCAGTTGGAGTGCGAGATTACGGTGTGGGATTTAGCGAGAGAGAATCAGAACGTCTCTTTGATCGCTTCTGGCGCGCCGACCCATCGCGCTCCCGTTTGCGTGGCGGCACCGGCCTAGGACTTTCGATATCTCTTGATGATGCGAAGTTGCACCAAGGCACGCTCAAGGCGTGGGGCGCTCCGGGTAAGGGAGCGAACTTTGTTCTTACTGTTCCAAAAGCTCCTGGTATTCCGATCCAAGGTGAGCCGATTCCAGTTAACCCCAACGATCCGACTTCCACATCATTCTTATCCTTTGATGAGGATGACATCTAAATAGTCCGAGAGTTTCTCTATGGACTCACTCGCGCAACTCCTATTCCCTCCCTCCTGCCTCATTTGTGGGGCCGCTCAGTTTGATATCTGCGGGAAGTGCGACGCAAGAATTATTCGCAGCCAGCACCGCCTAGATATTGATGGGGTGCGGCTCTGGGCCGCTGCTCTATATGGTGATGAGCTTGCTCAGATAATTCTGCAAGCGAAGGAGGAGAACAGTTCACCGGCACGGAATTTTCTGGTCCAACTCCTTGTTGAGGCTTGTGTGCAAGCCCTAGGGAGTTCTGAGAGTTCAGCGGATTTAATACTCGTTCCCGTTCCTTCACGCCCATCTGCAAATCGAGAGCGTGGGTATCGCCATGCCTACTTGTTGACGAAGGGGTTGGCGAAGGAGCTCAAGAGGCGAAATGTGGGAGAGGTCGCGGTGCGGGAATTCCTCAGGGTGAATCGCGCTATCGTCGATCAGAGCAATCTCAACAGGGCAGAGCGCTCTCGCAATCTCTCGGGTGCCTATTCCCTGCAGAGCAGAGGGAAGACCTCACTGCGCGGGAGTGCCGGCAGTAGCTTCTTCTTGATCGATGATCTGGTCACTTCGGGAGCCTCGGCGCGAGAGGGGCTGCGCGCCTTACGCGCTGGCGGCATCTACCCATCGGCTCTGCTCGCCGCTGGGGTCTCACCTGGAGTCTCCGGGGGAGTTTTTTCCTAATACGATAGGGGCTGGTAAATGATTAAAGATTCCGAAAAGAGGGTTCGTGGCTGTTCTAGATAAAATCCTACGCGCAGGCGAAGGTCGTGCCGTTCGTAACCTGGAAAAGATGGCCGAAGAGGTTAACTCTTGGGAGCCCAAGATCGTTGCTCTGAGCGATGAAGAGCTGCGCGCCCAAACCATTAAATTTCGCGAGCGTCTAGCAGCCGGTGAGAGCTTAGATTCTCTCCTTCCTGAAGCCTTTGCGACCGTTCGACAGGCTGCCGTTAGAACTCTGGGGCAGCGCCACTATGACGTTCAGCTTATGGGTGGAGCCGCGCTCCATCTCGGAAATATCGCCGAAATGCGGACAGGCGAGGGCAAGACTCTTGTCTCAACTCTGCCGGCCTACCTCAACGCTTTGACCGGCAAGGGCGTTCACGTCGTCACCACCAATGATTACCTCGCCGAGCGCGATAGCGAGTGGATGGGTCGCGTCCACCGTTTTCTTGGCTTAAAAGTCGGCGTCATCCTCGCCAGCATGACGCCCGCTGAGCGCCGCGAAGCCTATGCGGCGGATATCACTTACGGCACCAACAACGAATTTGGTTTTGATTACCTGCGTGACAATATGGCCTGGTCACTTGAAGATTGCGTACAGCGCGAACATAACTTTGCCATCGTCGATGAGGTTGACTCGATTCTCATTGATGAGGCGCGTACTCCGCTGATCATTAGCGGTCCGGCTGATAAGGCGACCAAGTGGTACGTCGAATTTGCAAATATCTGCGGACAATTGACCCGCGATCTGCATTACGAGATAGATGAGAAGAAGAAGACAGTCTCAATTCTTGAAGAGGGCGTCACAAAGGTCGAAAATATTCTCGGTATCGAAAATCTTTACGAGGCTGTCAATACACCGCTGATCGGCTATCTCAATAACGGAATTCGTGCCAAAGAGCTCTTCAAGCGCGATAAAGATTACGTCGTTATGGGCGGTGAGCTTCTGATCGTCGATGAACATACTGGTCGCATGCTCTCCGGTCGTCGTTATGCCGAAGGTTTGCACCAAGCCCTCGAAGCGAAGGAGCGCATTGAGATCAAGGATGAGAATCAGACTCTCGCTACGATCACTCTGCAAAATTACTTCCGCCTCTACGAGAAGCTCTCTGGCATGACCGGTACAGCTATGACAGAGGCCGCCGAATTTATGCAGATTTATAAGTTGGGTGTAATTCCAATTCCAACTAATAAGCCAACAGCGCGCGTTGACTCCTCGGATTTGATTTACAAGACTGAGGCTGCCAAGTTCTTGGCTGTTGCCGAAGATATCGTCAAGCGCCATAAGGCTGGTCAACCAGTTCTCGTCGGTACCGTCTCGGTCGAGAAGTCAGAAGAACTTTCGGCGGTTCTGACTCGGCGCGGTATTCGCCATGAGGTCCTTAACGCCAAGCAACATGAGCGTGAAGCAGCCGTGATCGCCCGCGCCGGAACGGTGGGGGCAGTTACCGTCGCCACCAATATGGCTGGACGCGGTACCGACATTATGCTCGGTGGAAATCCAGAATTTATGGCGGACTTTGAGTTGCAACGTCGCGGATTAAACCCAGCCGAAAATCCCGAGGAGTACGAGGCCGCTTGGCCAGCTGAAATTGCAAAGCAGAAGGCAGCTGTTGCTCTCGAGCACGAGACTGTCGTCGCCGCTGGTGGTTTATACGTTCTCGGCACTGAGCGTCACGAATCGCGTCGCATCGATAACCAGTTGCGCGGACGTTCTGGACGACAAGGTGACCCAGGAGAGTCTCGTTTCTACTTATCCTTGCAGGATGATCTGATGCGTCGTTTTAACTCTGGACTGGTTGAACGCTTCTTAGGCGCCGCTGGAATCGCCGATGATGTCCCGATTGAATCAAAGATGGTTTCCAATGCCATCCGCTCGGCACAGACCCAAGTCGAATCTTTAAACTTTGAGATGCGTAAGAATGTTTTGAAGTACGACGATGTCATGAACCGTCAACGCACCGTCGTCTACTCAGAGCGCAGAGAAGTGCTTGAGGGTGAAGATATTTCCGGCCAGGTCCAGAACTTTATGGTCGATACGCTTACGGCTTATGTGCAGGGCGCAACCGTTGAGGGATATCCAGAGCAATGGGATCTTGACGCACTCTTTACAGCGCTCAATGTTCTCTATCCAGCGAGCGTAACTCCCGAGTCGTTGGCCCAAGAAGTCGGCGGGATAGCAAATCTCGATGCTGACTTTATTTTGGACCGTGTTCTTGCTGATGCACAGGCACAATATCGTGCTCGTGAAGAGACACTTACTGCACCTGTAATCCGTGAACTTGAGCGCAAGGTGCTGCTCTCTGTCCTTGATCGCAAGTGGCGCGAACATCTCTACGAGATGGATTACCTCCAAGAAGGAATCGGTCTGCGTGCCATGGCACAACGCGATCCTCTTGTCGAATACCAACGCGAGGGCTACGAGTTATTCGCAGCGATGATGGATGGTATTAAAGAGGAGCTCGTCGGTCTGCTCTTCCACGTCGAAGTTAACGTGGAGACGACCGATGAGAATGGCGCACCCGTCATTGCTGCTCCAGGTTTAGAGGTTCCTGCTCCTGCCGAAGTTAGTCAATTGCGTTACACCGCAGCAGATGAAGATGGCAGCGCCGTTGAAACCGGAGGAGGAACACCTAAGAATGCCCCTTGTCCTTGTGGATCAGGAAGAAAGTACAAGCGCTGTCACGGCGCCGCTTAACTCAGCCCGTATTTCTAAGTCCTGCTGCGACACCATTGATGGTGAGCAGTAGGGCTCGACGGATGGTTGCATCCGGACTTTCGCCCTTTCGTACTCGCTCCAATAGCGAAATCTGCAGAAGATGTAGAGGTGCGAGGTAGGCGTCGCGGACACCTAAGGTACGCGCCAAAATTGGTTGATCTCCCAAAATCTCACTCTTCTTTGTCAGAAGCATGATCTCGCTGCGGGTTAGCTCAAACTCCTCTTCGATTGTCGTTAAGAAGTGATGCAAAGCCGGATCCACCAAGCGATCGACATACTTACGTGCCATCACTAAGTCGGTCTTTGCCAAAGTCATCTCCACGTTGGAGATGAAGGTGCGGAAGAAGTGCCAATCTTGCAACATCGCATCCAAGACTGGTGCTGCGCCTGATTCCCGCGCCGCCTTTAAACCAGACCCAACCCCAAACCAACCCGGGACGATCTGTCGGGATTGCGTCCAACCGAAGACCCAAGGAATAGCACGCAGGCTGCTAAGCCCACCTGCTGCATCAGGGCGGCGAGAGGGGCGCGAACCCAAGAAGAGATCCCCCAACTGCTCAACCGGGGTGGATGCATAGAAATACGCTGGAAGATCGGGATGATCGATTAGAGCGCGGTAACGCGCAAAGGCGCTATCGCTGACGAGGTCCATGCAATTGCTCCACTTCGCCAGGTCTTCTGGACTCTGCCGCGGAGCACGGTTCAGGACCGTAGCCTCTAGAGCAGCAGCGAGCGAGAGTTCGACATTCTCGCGGGCTAAGGCCGGCAATGCGTACTTATCGCAGATGACCTCACCT
>Ga0118677_10002152_pt1 | contig 40162 bp, 43 predicted proteins | sample AliMusrvi5mmetaG_FD_86154 | JGI IMG/M metagenome (GOLD analysis project Ga0118677, IMG submission 86154) | reverse complement strand
ATTAAAAACAGGGATCCCTCCAACGTCTTGACCGCCTTTGCCAGGAGTCACTCCGCCGACGACCTTACTGCCATATTCCAGCATTTGTTTAGCATGAAAAGAGCCGTCACGGCCGGTGATGCCTTGGACAATGACCTTCGTATTTTGATCAATAAGAATAGACATATTTTTACTTAGTAAAATAAACCGCTTTAGTGACGGCCTCACGCATGGAGGAAAACGTCGTCAATCCTGCTTTAGTCAGCATCTCTTTAGCCACCGCCTCATTGGTTCCGGTCAGACGAATCACTAAGGGCACGGGCATATTGATTTGCTTAAGCGCGGTCAAAATACCCGTGGCAATATCATCACAACGGGTAATTCCTCCAAAAATATTAATAAGAATGACCTTGATTTGTGGATTGCGTAAAATGATTTTTAACGCGTTAAGGACTTTTTCAGGATTAGAACTGCCTCCCACATCTAGAAAATTAGCCGGCTTGCCTCCCAGAAGATTAACCGCGTCCATGGTTCCCATCGCAAGACCCGCTCCATTGACTATGCAACCGACATCTCCGTCTAATTTAACAAAACTTAAACCCTTTTCCTTGGCTTCTAATTCATCCGCGTCTTCATACTTCAAATCACGCAATTGGCTCACCGCTTCCTGACGATACAGCGCATTATCATCAATAATGACCTTCGCATCTGCGGCCATTAAATTCCCCTCGCCATTGATGACGAAAGGATTGATTTCAGCTAAGGAACAGTCTTTTTCAAAAAATAATTTGATAAGCTTGGAGATAATGGCCGTCGCGCTCTTCTGCAAACGGGTATCCGGAAAGATTTGCGCCGCGACAAGGGCCCAGCGACGTTCATCTAAAAGCTTTTCACCCTGGAGATAAAACTTGAGGATTTTCTCTGGGTTGGTTTTAGCGGTCTCTTCAATTTCCACTCCACCCTCAGCGGAAATAATAATAACGACATCCCCTTTGATGTTATCGATGGTGACGGCCACATAATATTCTTTTTTAATATCAATGGCTTTAGCAACCAGCAGACGTTCAACGGTATATCCCTTAATGGTCAGGGCTTTGATGCGGTTAAATTCTTTGACCAAATCCTCTTCATTATTCACAAGCTTCACACCACCGGCCTTGCCTCGGCCACCGACTAAGACCTGTGCTTTGATAACAATAGGAAAACCAAACTGCTTAGCAATAGTTATCGCTTCAGCGCTTGTTTGGGCGACTCCTCCCTGTGAAACGGGGATGCCATATTGATCAAATAAATCTCTGGCTTGATATTCATGAATTTTCATACGCTGGGCATATTATCATAAATTAAAATTATAAGTAAAAATTTCTATACTTTTTAAACAAATATTTCCTTAAAGAATTCTTTCATTTTCTCCCACGATTTTTCGTCAGCCTCCTTATTATATAAGGCCCCTTTAGGCTCACCGGTATTAGCTGGATTGGTAAAACCATGCATAGCGCCAGGGTATTTAATCAATTGGTATTTAATGCCCGCTTGTTTCATTTCATTTTCAAAATCGGCCACTTCCGATGGAGAAACAAAAGGATCATCTGCTCCATGTAAAACCAAAATACGCGCTTTAATATTCTTAGCATCTTGGGGCGTAGGTGAACTTAATCCTCCGTGGAAACTAACCACCCCTTTGATGTCGGCCCCCAAGCGGGCTAATTCTAAAACGGTTGTCCCTCCAAAACAATACCCAATTGCGGCAAGTTTAGACGTATCAACATTTGTTTGAGCTTTCAGAACATCCAATCCCGCCAAGACGCGCTGACGCAAGAGAGGCCGATTACCCTTATATTTACCAGCCTCTGCCCCTGCTTGTTCAAATGTTTGAGGACGAATGCCTTTACCATAGATATCAACGGCAAAAGCCACATAACCCAATTTAGCCAACATATCACTTCTCTTCTTGGCATAATCATTAAGCCCTTTCCATTCATGCACCACCACAACTCCAGGGCGTTTACCAACAAAACTTGTGTCATAAGACAGGTATCCTTCAAGAACAGCATCCCCCTGCTTATATTCAATAACCTGCGTTTTAAGCTCAGCTTTTGCTTGTGAAACAAGACCTAAAAAACATACCATAGAGATAATCCAAATGCGCATAAATCCTCCCTTTTTTCGATTACCCATTTTAATATTCTATTATCAAAATTTTCAAGCCTTTGCCAAAAAATGATTATAAATTGCCGAAATTTAACATCATTGCCAAAATTACTACAAACATTGCCAATTTTATTAATTTATTTTGTTTAATTCAGGATCGATTCAAGCATTTGGATGTTTATGACCTCTTCCTTAAGGCCAGTCCTTCGATTTCAATCAGGACTAGTGGTGAACAATCGTCGAACCACCAAAGGCATTTTGAAGTTACGTTATCAGCTATGACTCTCGCCATCTCGTTTGAATGGGTTGGTGGAGAGGGCGGCTAGGGCAAGTTAAACCATCAAACTAAAGAAAGATCTTTTTGTTTAATCCATTTACGGCTTTTATTGGCCACATACTTAAAGAAATCCTTGCTCCCCATATTTTTGGTATCCCGAAACACCTTATCCTTCATACGCCACACCTCAACTTGCATGGAAGAGACTGTTTCGCTAGTCTTTTTCATAGATGACCTCCATTGGATTCAATAAAAATATTTCCTTCAAATATCCCTGCTTTTTATTAGCAGCATTGACCTGTATCTGCTTGGCAATATTAGCTAGATGACGAAAATTCCAACTCAATAACACATCAAATTCATAATAAACACAGATAGCTACATGCACCGCGTCATCAAATTTCCTTTGCGGGATAATCTTCTCCTTAAGATACATACGGGCCAACTCGAATATTTTTTCCTGATGAATAGCATTAATATCAAGAATTCTTAAATCATATTCTTCCACGACAGCCTTTAATTTCATTCTTAAATTTTGGTCATTGGTGTTTTCAATCTCCGTCAATACAAGGCTTGAAACATAAACATCATAGACGGGAAGAAATTTTTGAAAGAATTCCTTTGTCAGACTTTGCTTCTCAGGAGCATCATCAGCGTATATAAAACTAATAATAGATGTGTCTAAATAAAGCTTTAATTTTTTCATATTCATATTTTACCCTGTCAATTGAGAATTGCTAGACTTTTCATTTTCCAAAACACCAAGAAAATCTCTAAGATTATTCATTGGTTGGATGCTGATAACTCTTGCTTCAAATCCAGGAGATGCTTGAAGTTGGGCCATCATGGCCGGGTCAACATGAAACTTAATCTCCCCACCAGAATTTTGGGTTTGGAGGAATTGGTTGGAAGTAAGGTCAATACCGCCGCGCTTTGAATCACCCAACATCGCACTATCCAAGGAAACATGTAAAGCATTAACCATTTCACTAACCCTAATTTGTCTATTCATACAAGCAAATAATAAATCAACAATACGATTTGATTTTTGTTGAATATCATCAGGTTCAGAATATCTCGAAAGCTTATCAACCAGCTTATTTATAGTTTCGATAAAAATTGTGCGTATAGAAACAGGGTATGATTTTATATCGCGTCCTAAAATATTTATAACTATCGCATAAATCATTTTTCTTAAATTCCTGTTTCCAGTTTTAGAACGGATACTTTCAATGCCATTAATAAACTTCGTTATTATTTGATACTTCGCTTGTCCCAGGCTTTTAAACAACAATGAACTATCACCGTTAAAATAAAACTGTTCAATGGCTCTTTTGTTGCCTAAGAACTCTATCAATGCTTTAACCCAAAAAGACTCTGTAGCATATCCATTCTCATCATTAATTAAATCCCATAAAATATCAGATTCTTTACTTTGCATTATATAAATGGCGGGAGTTACAGCTGCCTCTATGGTTTTTTTCACTTTCCTCCCAAAATCTGAATCTAAATTTCTTAATTGATTTAAAATTTCATATTCTCGAAATACTTGAAAACCCTCACTTAAAACTATGTCAAAATATGTTTTTTGATACCCCCCTCTTACTTGTTGTGTATGAGCAATTTCATGAACCAAAGTTTTAATAAACTTAAAATCATTAGGTTGATTCTTAAGAAGAATCAGTGAATGATTTTCATCAAATCCATTCCCCACAATTATGTGTACGCCTCTAGGCAAACCTTCTGTTAATTTAACTCCAGAGAAAGCCCATAACAAATAGTCATTTTCTGAAGCAATAATAATACTCCCCTCTTTAATATTTCCTATCGAGGTCATCTGCTTTCTTGCTGTTTGGCGAAAGTCATCGAAACTTAAACTTTCAGCCTTGGATAAAAACCTTTTTTCTAAGAATTCAAGAAAACCTTCTATATTTCCCGCGAAAGGCAACCATAACTCCTGCCACTCTTGTAACGATCTAATAATATCAGCCTCAATTTTATCATTATTAAAGTACTCCCTAATAAGGACAGATCCCGCAAGCTCCATCCTAGAGCCTAACTGTCCTCTTATGGATCTATCACCAAATAAAATGCTCAACGTTTCAGGTAAAAGATCCTTTTCTAAATTACTTGATTTTCGAATAACAGAGTCCATTTCGTCTTCAATAGATCTTAGGTCTAATAAAATCATTAAATCTGGTGGCTTGTTATCGGGATTTTTAATAAGATTTTTTCTTTGCTGTATTAGCGTCTTTGAAAAATCAAAATATCGGGCTTCTTTATCAGGAAATAATTTGATCTTATTTATCAAAGAACTGACCTTATCCGCAACGGGACTACCCGCGGGAATTCTATAAACCTTTAATAAAAGCTCAAGAGTCGCTACCCAGTCCGTTTTTATTAGTTCACTAGAACGCATAGCAAAATCATTAGTTGAAGTGGACTGTCCCCTTTCTCCAGAGTTAGCCACCATCGCTCTAGTTCCATTGTCATTAATATTTATTCCCAATTCTCCAATGACTCTGTTAGCCAATTTGGTTTCGGCTTTAGATTTAAGAGCGTGTTCTCCTCTACTTGTTGCGTCATTAATTTTTAATTGAGGCACATCACCTGAGGTAATCAAAACTACTCCTAACATCAACATATTTGCAAAACGATTAAACGCTTTAGATAACATCCCAGAATCAGATGTTGTAACCATTGCTTTATTACCTAAACCTAGAAATGTTGCTCCGCCAGAGAAATACTTCCTCGGTATTACCTCCTGTGTTACTGGGTCTTGTTCTTCCTTGATATAGTTGTATACGCCTTTTTTGAAGGCTTTTAGGTAGCGCTTATAGATGGCATTTGTATCCAATATTTCCGTAGGGGCACCCCTTGTGGGTGCCCTTCCTAGGGCGGGTTTAGAACCCGCCCCTACATCATTAATGGTAACCCCCGCGACCTTGTTCTTGTCCGCATATACTTGGGCTAGGATGGAATCTTTAATCTTCTTCTTGTACCACGTCGCAAGAATAAGCGAATTGTAGACCTGGCGAAGCTGGGCGAAGTTTTTGCCTTCGTTGATTTCGGTGGTTAATTCAGGGATGACGATTTCACGGACGATTTGTGACCCCAAGGAGTTCGTGTCATTGCGAGCGGAGTCCGAAGGACGAAGCGAAGCAATCTTATTTGAATTGGATATTCTTGTTAAGATTGCTTCACCCCCTTCGGGGGTTCGCAATGACACAGTATTTTTTTCTAACGACAAATAATCTTCCTGACTTCGTCAATGGGACACCCTAAATAATTTTATCTTTCACAGTGCTTAAGAACGCTATCATACAAAATCTGTTGCTCAGGGTCCATTTTAAGCATTAATCTCTTTTTTTCTACCTCATCAGGCATTTGGCATTCAATGGCATACATGTTTTGCGTAAGTTCTAAAGCCCGTTTAGGGTTCATTTGAGTTTTATTCAAGCTAAGCAACCGTTCCAAGTCTTTATAAATTGTATAAGCTACAAACGCAATGCAAATATGGGCTTCAATACGCCTTTTTCGATAATGGTGAATAGGTCTAATTCTTAAATCAGTCTTTGATATCCTAAAAGCCTTCTCGATTTGCCATAAATGACGATAATTCTCTATAACTTGCTGTCCGGATAATTCCGTGTTCGTGACATAACCTTTTAACCCATCCCAAAGCTCATCAGCAACGACCTTTGTCTCATCAATTTCAACTTCAACCGTACCCTTTAACGTCAAAAACTTATTGTACCCACGATTATTAATATGATTCTTTCTTAATTTACCTGACTGAATTCTTTGACGTAACTTCTTTAGCCCGTGCTCTCTGTTATATTGATCCTTTTTCCGACGACTATCTGAATAACTAACAATTAACCTTGTCCCATCTGCCTTATTGAAGCTTACAGCCTCTTGGCTCTTTATCATTGGCACGTTCTTCAGGATTTCTTGTTTGATGTCCTCATTCTCATTCTTAATCCGTCCGCCAATAATAAATTGATAGCCATTCTCTTTTAATTCCTTCATGTTCCCCTTAGAGAGCATGGCCGCATCCGCAATGACCACAGGATTACCAAAACCAAATTTTTCTTTTATCTTAGCCAACGTCGGCAATAAAGTTTTGCCTTCAAAAACATTGCCTTCGAATATGTCATATCCTATCGGATACCCATCTTGCCCAACCAGCAATCCCAACATGATCTGCGGATTACGGAATTTGCCATCTTTTGAAAATCCGATCTTTCTTAAATCATCCTCGTCCTCGGATTCAAAATACAGCGTCGTCATATCATAAAACACAACCGTTATGTCTTTTAGAACCCCCTTGGTATATTCAAAAGCAATCTTCTCGACTGTTACTTTATATGTACTGTGTAGCTTATCCAAAAAACGATAAATCGTCGCTACATCTATAACAATCCCTTGATATCGGTATAAATAATCAACTGTCTTAAGCTTGCTGACAGGATAAACCAATCGCGTTATTACCAAGTGCCTGAATAAATCATCCTTGATAAGGTTAAAACCAATCTTGTCAAATAACGATCCTAAAATAAGCTCCGGGCCTATTGTCTGTACTTGAGTATTAACAATGCCTTTTATAAATTCTTCAAGATCTATCGCTGTTACATTCCTAAAAAGCTCTCTCTGCCGTCCTTTATTCGTCCCAATTTGATGCTCTGCTTTCTTAACAAGATTGGCTATCTCATCGACATCCTTGGATGACCCAATGGTTTCAATAACCTTATAGCCGGCAGATTTATCAATAATCTGGACGCTTGTCGTACCACTTTTATTTCGCTTCTTCCTAACAAACATACCTCAATTCTAAAGCGGGACACCCATTTTTTCAATTTTTATGCGTGAATTTCATCAATTTTTATAAAGTGACGAAGTCAGGAGTATTTTTTTCTAACGACAAATAATCTTCTTCCAACATCACCTTCAATTTCGATTCCACCACATACGCCGTACCCGCCTTCGCATTCTCATACACCACTGCCTTCTCAGGGATAATCCATACCTTGTTAAATGTATTAACAGGAATGTTTGTCGTGCCATACTTCTTTGCTGCTTCTTCATATATTCTCTTCCAAAATTTCTTCCCCACCTCTTCCTCAGGATAAATCAATGATGCCGTTATCTGCTTAAGCATGTAATCTTCTGCCAACAAGTCTCGACCCATTTCAGTAAGACCGAAGCTCTTTGGAATGATTCGATCTTTCTCGTATGGACTGAGGTTCACCCAAAGATCTTTTTCGGGAACGGTTATGCTGGCGAGAAAATATTTGATAAGTTTAGTTGATTCACTTTTAAGCTGGTCATCGGCTATACCGCTGTCGCCTTTATCTAAGATAAAATCAAATCGAAAGGGATTATCTGGATGAACCTTGATACCTTTAAGCACTGGCGGGTCTACTGGCGGACTTATAGATATCCTCACTCCAGGCACTGGTAATCTTATATCTTGAGCTTCTGCTGGTATCCGCGGCAAGCCAGAGAATATAAAGGCTATTAAAAGGATGTGTATTATTCCTTTTCTTACAAGCCTATATAGTGACAATTTATGGGGCTTCATATATAGAACCTCAAATTAACGTTCTACAACAAGTAAAGCACATAAAACGACTGATTTCAAGGCCTTGGAGAGGTTTTTGAGAAAACGATAACTTCGACGTGAACGGTACCTTTTATGGAAAAATAGTTTTTAATTCATCCCTGGGCTGCGCTAAAAGGCGAAGCAATCCTTTTAAATTCCAAAAAAACTGCTTCACCCCCTTCGGGGGTTCGCAGAGACACAAGTTGCTAAACATATACAAAAGTTGAGACATAAATATTTTGATATTATTTTGCAATTTATTCAAAGACCGCTATCATGGGAAACATATGGAACACCTTAAACACCTCATTGACGTCTTTATTCATCTTGACCACTATATCAGTAATCTTAATGCGTCCTTTGGGCATTGGACATATGGCATTGTTTTTGCCATTATCTTTTGCGAAACGGGCCTTGTGGTTGTGCCCTTTCTGCCTGGAGATTCTTTGCTTTTCGTACTCGGGGCATTAGCTGCCGCTAAAACTCTTAATATGGGCTTACTTTGGATTTTGCTAACGGCTGCGGCAATTTTAGGGAATATGGTCAATTATTTTATTGGGACCAAATTGGTTCATGTCATCAAAAGAGCCGACCAAAAACTAGTCAAGCCAGAACATCTTAAACGCACCCATGAATTTTATGAAAAATATGGACCAAAAGCAATTATCCTCACTCGCTTCTTGCCTATTCTACGCACGATCGCACCCTTCCTGGCAGGGGTAGGCCAAATGAGCTATCGCAAATTTGCTATTTATAATCTTATCGGTGGCTTTTTATGGGTGTCTATTGGCCTCTGGTCAGGATGGTTGTTTGGTCGTCTGCCTTGGGTCGAGAAAAATTTCTCGCTCGTTATTCTAGCCATCGTGGTCATTTCTTTAATCCCTGCTGCTTTAGAATTTCTTAAACACAAAAAACAACCCCTATAAAGTTAGAATTCATATTCAAGCCCCCATTTCAACTCTCCTCTAGGGGCTTCTTGAGATATACCAAATAAATAGCCAATATCATATTTTACATGACGCATCAGGGTGCCATAAAAAGCTGGCCCCACCTGATGGCTTTGTTGATCATAAGGTAGGTGTCTAGCCATCTCGCCGAAATCAATGTAATACTCAACTCCAGGCTCAAAATAACTCGATAAACGATATTTACTGCCCCAGGCAATCCCTCCATCTGTTTTCTCAACAGGCCCTCCGCCTACTTGTTTATTGAAAGCAATGTTAAGTGTATTTGTAAAATGTTGTGTGGATTTTTCTAAGAGAATCTTCCATTCAAGCTGACTTCCCTGTTTGTCCCTTAAAGGAAATTCATACGCAAAATAAAGTCCCGCATCTAACCAATATTGCCCTTGCTGAGTAAATTGAAACCTATTCTCCCATTCCATATGTGTGGCCCTAAAAGGCGTAATCCCCTCATCCGCTGACTGTCGTTCCATCTCACCTTCTAATTCAGTCGCCCAAAAATTTGTGACTCCATAACCTATGGCATTTTTATATTCTTGTACCGCATTCTTGTTCTTATTATGATCAAAATCATAAACTCCTGTTGTTTCATACTCCCATTCCCCTTGCTCAACAAATGGTGAAAAAACGCGCTTCTCTGCCCAAGCCGGATGAGCACAATAAAAAAAACAAATCAAGCCAATAATGACTTGACTGATAAACTTCTTTCCTTGTTGAGTGGATTTATCATGCGTTTTTAATACCACGGCTAATCCTGTTATCGTTAAAAAATACACTACAATCTGTGTCCCTGAGGGTTTGTCTGTATACCCCACAAGAACATGCAGAATTTTACCCAAAAAACTGCCGTCAGAGACAATCCTCGAAGTGTCCCATACGGTTGGGATAATCTCCGGAACCTTATCCGCGGCAGTCAAATATCCAAAAGCCTGGGAGACCATACCCGCGACTAAAAAAACCAGGAGCCAACTGGTAACATTAAAGATTTTCTTTGTTGGAATTTTCATTAATCCGTAATAAAGGACAACCCCAACGACAACCCCAAAACATGTTCCCACAATTCCTCCCAGAATCAATTGATACGCCTTGCCTCCAGTGACAAATGCACTGTAGGTAAACATTACAATCTCTGAACCCTCTCTTAAAACAGACAGGGCGATAACAATCGCTAGGGTATACATCGGCTTTTGTCCCTTGATAACTGATTGTCCGATTTCCTTAAAATGTTGCGTTAACTCTCTTCCGTGATGATTCATCCAAATCGTCGTCCACCCGATAAGAATGGCTGCTATCAATAAAATAGTCGCGTTAAGCATCTCTTGGCCCATTCCCTGCGCCGCTTGGGAAATAGTGTCCGCAAAATAGGCAACAAAGATTGATCCTCCAATTCCTAATAATACGCCTATCCCCACCCATTGGGTGCGTTTAGCCAGCCCCTTGGTCGCAGCCATAAGAATGCTTACAACAAGAGAGATTTCAAAAACTTCGCGAAAAACAATAAGAGCTATCGAAAACATGTTCCTCCTGGTTATTTTGCCTCAATGGTTCCTTGGGCGCTTTTAGGATGAAAATCTCCAAAATACTTATATGACCCTGGAGTTAATGGCCCAAGATAGATAATAATTTTTTTATTGCCTAAAACCACCTTTTCACGGTTTAATTGAAAACTTTCAAACTCCTCAGGCGAAGGGTCTTGATTATCAACAACCAGCTTTATTTTCTGGTTAGCCATGACATTTAATTCAACAGGCTGGAATTGATGGTTTTTGATCACAATCCCATACTCTTTTTGATTCGCAAAACCAAAAGTCGGCAGACTGACAACAAACGCCAGAACCATAATGAAATAGCCCATTTCGCCTCTCTTTCTTTATATACGTTAACGAGCAACTTATTTAAAGGCATGTTATCAAAAATTTTGGCTGTGTCAATAGTATTTTATATCGTCGATTATACAAAACTCTTGCGGATTGTATAGGGCTTAGAGTCTAGGATTTTTAGATTAGTGATGATTAAATACGTTCTGCGGAAGCTCTGTTGTCTTCATCTCGTAAAACCGCCAAAAACACATCCACCACATCTGGATGGAACTGGCTACCTCAGTGATTAATCAACTCTTCCATAGCTTCTTCCTTGGTCATCGCCTTACGATACGGACGGTTCGAAGTCATGGCATCGTAGCTATCTGCCGCTGTTACAATGGCGACCAACAATGGAATCTTTTCTTTTATTAATCCATCGGGATATCCCTTGCCATCGTATCGTTCGTGGTGATTACGCACGATGGCAAGCATTTCTGGATCACTCAGTATGGGCTTTAGAATTTGTTCTCCTAAAACAGGATGCAATTTTATAGATTCCCATTCTTTGTCATCAAGCCTTTCCGTCTTAAGTAAAACATTATCCCTTACTCCCACCTTGCCTATATCGTGCAGTAAAACCACGCGCCGGAAATATTGTATCCGTTTAGGATCCATCCCCATCTTCATGGCTATTTGTTCTGAATAGTACGCCACTGCCTCCGAATGTCCAAGCGTATAATGATCCCTTGCCTCCAAAAGCACGACCATTGATTTGACCGAATCAAAGAAATAATTTAATAATTTCTGTCTGGATTCATATAAGCCGCTGGCCATATTATTAAAAGCTTTTGCTAGCTGTGCAATTTCATCATCCCCCACAATACGCACTTGATAGTGCCAATGGCCTTCATTAATATATTCAATACCAGCTTTAAGCTGTTTTAAAGGCCCCACGACCCTTCTTGATATAGCCGTCCCTAAAATAACAGCGAAGATGACGCCCATAATAAAAAGCAGCAACGATCTTTTGCAAACTTCATGCTCCATTGCATAAATATTCTTAGCGTCTACATCAACCCCCAATACGGCCATCGGCTTCCCAACGCTGTCGCGAATAGGAGCATACCCGGAAAGTGTCGTTCCCCATTCGTCCTTTTCTAATTTTAGATCTGCAGATGGCCCATCAAAACCTTTAAGCATTTGACTAAAACGACCCGCATCATAAACAGATCCAGGCATAGCGCCCTGCTGTGTAGTCCCGTTTGGCTGCACGACATCAACGTCGACAGAAAATCTCCATACATTCCCCCCACTTGTCCGTGTTAAAATATAAATATATTCAATGCGTGGGTTAGCTGCTTTAATTTTCTTAAGTTGTTCACTTATAAGATTATAGGCTGGCGTTTTCTCTCCTTCTTGGGACAAAGGAATCTTTGCCAAATCCTCAGGATTAATCATTCCCGCTGAGGTATTAGCAATACTTTTAAGATAAAAACGCAAGTCTTCTAGTTGAGATTTGACCGTTAGCTGATAGAGCGCGATATTACCGATAAATACAATGGTGACCATGGAGGCAATAATGGCCAGCGTGACCCGAAAACCGAAAGAATGCAGAGGATTTTTCATAATTAGAGCTGTACTTGACTATGCGATTCTATTTTTAAAATTATACCACATTATTGTTGAAATGATAGACCAACCTTCCTCTTGACGACTTTTGACGACGGACATTTATAGATGCCCTCAATGAGCTTTTGTTGAGTCCTTTGTGGGAAATGGTTCTTGCTTTAAATATTGCCTTAAGACTGACGTTTTAGATAAGCTTCCATAATGAAAAACAACGCAAGCACCGCTCGCTTCCTTTTCACATGCCTGAAATTCCTGCATCAAAACAGTAGGCAAATCTTCTAGTTTATACGCTCCCACAGCCACATTCACTTTCTTAAAATCGTCGACTCTTTTCTTGGCTTCTGCGATGTTCTTTTTGAATTCTACAACCTCTTTAGGATAGTTCATGATCGTAACAAAATCAATTAAATGGCTATTAACCCACCCCGGCCAATCTTGAAAAGCCTCCTCATAAGCTCGAACATAGGAAACACAACCAGTTGTTGATACCTGCATGCGCGGACGAGAAATCCGAACGATTTTAACGAGCTTTGTCAATAATTGCGTCACCCTATCTCGCTTCCATTGTTTCCACAAATTGCTGCTATCATCGATTACTTCTTGAGATTTCTCTTTCTTAAACAGCTTTATATTTATGGGCGTGTGCCCATAAATAGGGTGAAAATCTGGATAACGGATATAGTCAAACTGTATCCCATCTAATTCAGGATACGCACGAAGAATTTCTTTCACTATTCTTGAAAGATCCCTATAAACCCGCGGGTCTCCAGGTTCAAGAAAATATTGATTGTCGATTTTATAGTCTTCAATTCTTTTCTTAACTGCTTGATCTTTGGTTAAAACCTCTGTTCCATATTCCTTAAGGATCCTAGCGTCTTTATTGTTCGCCAAGCTTAAAAGATTTAACCAAGCATGGACCTGAATCCCTTCTTGGTGTGCTTTCCTTATTAAAAGGCCCAGCGGATCCTCTTCGACGCTTTTCAAACAATTTCTATACGGCTTTGAATCCGCCACTTTCGATGGGAACCAGGCTTGGTTTGCTCGATAAATCTGCACAAACAATGTGTTTATCTGTGCCTGTTTCGCAAAAGCTATTAGTTCTGTGATCTCTTTACGGCTGGTCAAGACGGGAGGATTCTGAATGGTTGAAACAAAAAGGCCTCGATGTAAAACTTCTTCGGCTTTAATGCCTTGGGGCAACAAAAACAACGCCATCAACAAACAAAAGGTTCTAAATTTAAATGCTAGGGACAAAGACATGTTTCGATTATATAGAAAACACCTCCTAGATTGAAAACTTTTTCAAATATCTTAACTCATTACAACAACATACCTTCACTTTCTAAAATCCTTCTTTTCAATCCTATCCCCCAACGATACCCTCCCAACTGTCCCGACTCTCGAATAACTCTATGACAAGGAATCAAATAGGCAATGGGGTTCTTCCCAATGGCATTTCCGACCGCTCGAACGGCCCTGGGATGGCCAATACGCTCAGCTATCATCTTATAAGTAACCACCTGGCCAGGAGGAATCAATAGCAAGGCTTTCCATACCTTTATTTGAAAATTCGTCCCCCTACAAAACAAATGAAGATATTTTTTACTAAAAGGGTTGAATATATTCCCAACAATTTCTCCTGTTGCTTCCTGATTATGATGAACTTGAGCCCCTTCCCATTGCCTATAAAATTCTTCCAACGTATTCTTGCAACTTTTACTATTTATAAAGAAAAGATTACATACTCCTTGGCTCATCATAGCTATAAAACATTCGCCAAAGACAGTCATATGAAATCCGTAATCAATCTTTAACCGTTGCCCTTTTTGTTTAATTTCCTCTAGGCTCATAGTTTGAATTTTAACTGGCAAGGTTTGATCATGCCTGCGAGAATGATTTAGCATATTCATCCCCTTGTTTTGAAATGATTGTCCTGCGGTCAAGAATTGCCTCGCTTGGACTCGAACCAAGATACTGAGATCCAGAATCTCATGTCCTACCGATTAGACGACAAGGCAGTGTTTTTTGAATAATTCGAATTGATTTCTGGAAAAGAAAAAACCGCTATTAAACAAGAAGCTTAACAGCGGTTTTTAAAATGTCAATGCTCTCTTTACCACAAATGATTTTTGACCCAATGATCAGCCGCTTCCACCCAGCTGGAATTTCCCTGGTCAGATTTGGTCTGAAATGTTCCATATTCTCTTTGACCGGTACGATAATCACCGAAAACTTCGTTATAAGAATATTTGGTCGATTCACAGCCAGTTAACACTAAAATAGTCAGGGCTGCCATTAAAATTTTTTTCATAATCTTTTCCTCATAAACATTAACGGTTAAAGTGCTCTTTTAAACGTGCGACAGTTTTATTTTGTCCAAGTATCGCCATCGTTTCAAACAATCCTGGTCCAACTGCCTTGCCAGTTAAAGCTACTCTTACAGGATGAACCAAATCTCCAGCTGTTATCTTCAACTGCTCCACTACTAGACGAAAAGCTTCTTCCGCTGTCTTTACATTAAAATCTTTTATTTCACCTAATGCTTCTGCCAATAGCGAAAACTCTTTGGATCTGTCTTGTGTCAAATGTTTTAGCTTTGCCTCTTCGTCAAATTGAACCTTGTCCATAAAAATAAAATCTGTCCACTCCAAAAAGTCAGTCAGGGTCACCATGCGCCCTTTAAACAAGTGTACAACATTTTCAAGCGTTTTGCCAGTTGGCAGAGCCTTTTCTGGATATTTTTCTTTTAATAAAGGAACCAGCAATTCTGTCAATTGTGCCGTGTCCATATCCTTAATGTATAGACCATTCAGCCATCTTAACTTGTCCAGAGAGAAAACAGCGCCCGCTTTATTGACTTTCTTAATAGAAAAATTCTTAATTGCTGAATTTAATAAAATCTTTTCTTGATTATTCCCTGGTGACCAGCCCAATAGCATTAAATAATTAACTACCGCTTCTGGTAAAAATCCTAATCGCCGATAGTCTGACACTGCTACCGCTCCAGCGCGTTTGGACATCCGCGCTCGTTCATCATCTAAAATTAAAGGAAGGTGGGCGAATTTAGGAGACTTAAAGCCTAAAGCTTCATAGATAACAATCTGTTTAGGCGTATTAGAAATGTGGTCTTCCCCTCGAATGACACAAGAAATCTCCATTAAAGCATCATCAATAACACAAGCAAAGCTATAAGTTGGAGAGCCGTCCGACTTCATTAAAACTTGATCTTTTATTTCTTTTGTATCCACGACTATTTCATCCCTAATTAGATCGTAAATTTTAATCTGCTTCTGAGGCATTTTAAGGATAACAGCTTCTCCGTCTTTATAGGCCTTGTCTTCATCCAAAAGCTTCTGTGCGTACTGTCGATATAAATCAAACCTATCACTCTGGGTATAGTATTCATCCCAATCAAGACCTAGCCACTTCATGCTATTTAAGATTTCATCGAGATATTCTTTTTGTGAACGGACTTTATCCGTATCCTCGATGCGCAATATAAACTTACCTCCCTGCGCCTTGGCATACATCCAGTTAAAAAGAGCTGTGCGGGCTCCTCCAATATGTAAATTTCCTGTTGGGGATGGGGCAAAACGAACTCGAACCATAATATTAATTTCTCTCTCTCGTTAAGATTTTTTCTACTACTTCTTTTAGATAAACAACTTTACTCTCTTCTAAGCCTTCAAAAATTATGGCCACCGAATAAGACCCATTTGAATTCTCTGAATCTTTAAAGTTCTCGTGGCAACGTATGACAATCCCATTACATTCCAGGGACTCCTCTTTAGAAAATTCAATCCTTACTTCAACCTTGGCCCCAATCATCAAACTTTGATTCAAATAGACTAAGAGTCCCCCAGCTCCAATATTAGCTGTTTTTGTCATGATTGTAGCAAAACTATTGCCTTGCCATAGCGTCAAAGAACAAGGGTAATTGGCCCTTGGGAATTCTCGTTTGTTCAACTCTGCCATAATCGTCATCCCTTAACAGGCTTCTTAAGAACCTTCGCTTTTGCTAATCACTTTCCTTCAAAATAACATTGCCATTTTGAATAAGCCTGTCAATCACTTGATTTAAATGTAATTTGTCCTTCTCTGAAATTTTACTAAATTCAACTCCCACATCATAAAACATCGGCTTAAACGTCTCCGTCGCCTTTCTTCGAACTACCCAAACAATCTTTCCTATTGTTTTAACATGATCCCCGTCATCTAACAAATCAACTTCCAATTCAACGTCTGTAAAAAGCTTCACTTCTTGTTTAATAATACAGCAGACGCCTCCAAGTCCTATATTCTCAGTGTGGGTCAGGAGTATTCGGGGGGCCTCACTTTTTGATAAAACCTTCATCATGCACGGATAAACTACTCGAGGAAATCTTCGACGATTCATTCCATCCCAGGTCATAATCCTATCCTTGTTGTAGGCGGGAAATATGGCTGGCCCGCCCTGTTCTTTCATCTATAGCGATGAGTGCCGCACATAATTTTGCTCCTGTTTCGGCAACTTCAAATTTTTGTGGTAGGCTTGTCAAAAAACGCTTCAAAATAATTTCCTTATTCTGCCCAATGACTGAATCATAGGGACCGCTCATGCCTAAATCTGTAATATACGCCGTCCCTTCAGACAAGACTTTTTCGTCTGCTGTTTGAATATGCGTATGCGTTCCTACAACCGCGGAGACTCTTCCATTAGCGTAATGCCCCATGGCAACCTTCTCGCTGGTGGTCTCTGCGTGCATATCTAAAACCATCACGGATGTCAAAGATGAAATCTCTTTAATGGCTTGATCAAGCATCCTAAATGGACAATTCACATTATAACGCATAAAGGTGCGACCCAAAAGATTTATTACTCCCACCTTGATTCCCTTTTGAGATTCAACCACTGTCCATCCTCGACCTGGAGCCTCTTCGGGAAAGTTTGCGGGACGCACGATGCGAGGATTCCCGTCTAAGTATGAATAAATTTGGTTCTTATCCCAAACATGATCTCCTAAGGTAATGACATCAACCCCTGAAGCAAATATCTCATCTGCTTGCTTGGGTAAAATCCCGCTACCTCCGGCCGCATTTTCACCATTAGCAATGACAAAGTCTACGGCGTATTGCTTTTTAATACCAGGCAGTTCTTGAGCTAAAATAGCTCTGCCTGGGCGACCAACAATATCACCTACACACAATATATTCATTGTTAACCTTATTTTGCAAACTCAATCGCCCTGGTTTCTCTAACAACCATAACCTTAATGTGACCTGGATATTCCATTTCTTCTTCAATTTTCTTTCTAATGTCTCTAGCCATAACAATCGCTTCATCGTCATTAATCTTATCTGGCATGACCACCACGCGAATCTCCCGACCAGCTTGAAGGGCGTATGACTTCTCCACGCCTTTAAACGAGTTGGATATTTTTTCTAAATTCTCCAAGCGCTTGATATAGGTTTCCATGCTTTCAGCGCGCGCGCCTGGTCGAGCCGCGGAAATCGCATCTGCCGCTGAAACCAAAATACCATATAGCGTATTCATTTCAACTTCCCCATGATGGCTTTCTACGGCATACGCCACGTCTTCTGTTTCACCGTATTTACGACAAAGCCTGCCCCCGACAATAGCATGGGTCCCTTCTTCAACATCCGAGGAAACTACCTTCCCAATATCATGCAAAAGCCCTGAGCGTTTAGCTGTTTTAACATCCACTCCTATTTGGTATGCCATAATCCCCATAAGCTTGGATACTTCGATGGAATGGTTTAAACCATTTTGCCCAAAAGAAGTGCGATAACGAAGTTTCCCTACCAGCTTAATAAGCTCTGGATGCATCCCGTGTATCCCTAATTCAATGACTGCCTGTTCGCCGTATTCTTTTATTTTCTTATCTAATTCATCCTTGGCCTTCTCAACAACTTCTTCGATGCGTCCAGGATGTATGCGTCCATCCCCGATTAATTGTTCAATCGCCATGCGTGCGATTTCCCGACGCATCATGTCAAAACCTGAAATGGTCACCGCCTCTGGAGTGTCATCAATAATAATATCCACCCCTGTTGCTTGTTCCAAAGCACGGATGTTGCGTCCTTCTCGGCCAATAATCCGTCCCTTCATTTCATCCGAAGGAAGAGGAACCACTGACACCGTTGTCTCGGCCGTATGGTCAGAAGCGCAGCGCTGGATCGCGATAGTAATAAGCTCGCGGGCCTTTTTATCAGCCGTATCTTTGATTTCTTCATTCATATGACGGATTCTCATAGCCTTCTCAGTATCCAACTCATCTTCAATTCGCGCTAATAAAATCTTTTTAGCTTCTTCCGTTGAAAGATTAGCTATCGTCTGTAGCCTTTGTTTTTCTTCTGCGATAATTTTCGCAAGTTCTTCTGTTTTTTCTTTTACCTTGGCTTCCCCATCACGTAACACTTCTAAACGTGAATTTAAATCTTTTTCTTTCTTTTCCAACAAATCAACGCGCTTATCTAAATTTTCTTCGCGGGTTAAAATGCGTTTTTCAGCAGCTGAAAGTTCATCACGACGTTCCTTGGTTTGGATTTCAAACTCTTGTCTCATCTTAAGCAAGATGTCTTTGGCTTGAAGCTCCGCTTCCTTGCGTATAGTTTCTGCTTCTCGTTTAGCTATGTCACGGATATCGTTAGCATTTGTTTGAGCTTCTTTGGATCTTTTTGAAACCAAGAATGTATTTAAAAAGAACCCCGCAATAATACATCCTATGCTAACAAAAATAAGAATAAATAAACCTCCCAGGTTTTCCATAGTAACTCCTATCTATATTGATATGCAGGAAAAGTGATTACCCAGCGATGACACAAGACAGAGGAACATCGTGTTCCTCTACAGGTAGGCTATCTGCTATTTGAAAATCAAAGGCGAGACCGATCAAAGGTGTTTCCGATGGCAGTTTAGAAAGGAACCTGTCGTAATAGCCAGCTCCTCTACCTAAACGATTGTTAGACTTATCAAAGCTAAGTCCTGGAACAATTACTGCGTCAATGTCCTTGGGGTCAACCTCCAAAGAGACATCATAACGCGGCTGAACAATGCCATACACACCATTTTCTAAATCAGTCAATTTCTTTGTTAATGTAGGAATCATTTTCCTTTGATTTCTTACGACAATAGGTAAACAGATGTTTTTTTGTAGTTCGATAGCCTTGTTTATCATCGCGAAGGTATCCACTTCGCCCGGCAGGGACGCATAGAATAGGATTGTTTTAGCTTTTTGAATGCTCGAAAGCTCAAAAAGCTTGGCCGCAATAACCTGGCTTTTAGCTTGCCTATCTGCGCTAGCCTGCTTGTTTAGAAGCTCCAGATAATACTTTCTTAAAGAGCTTTTATCTTTCATGCGGCGGTTATATTATCATTATTTAATAGAAAGTACAATAGTTAGTATGCTCGAGTTCTTGAGACTATTTCTTCCTTAATTTGTCTAACCGTTCTTTAATCTTCGCCTCATACCCTTGGGCAGTAGGCTCATAATAGGTCGATGGGTGCATCATGTAATTTTGGGCTATATAGTGCTCTGGATAATCATGGGGATATTTGTATCCTTCTCCATGCCCCAACTTGGACGATCCTTTATAATGAGAATCTTTCAAATGCTTAGGCACAGCCCCGATTCGTTTTTCTTTTACATCAGCCAGTGCTTTATCAATGGCTAAATAAACAGCGTTTGATTTTGGCGCACAGGCCACATATACAGCCGCCTGAGCTAAAATAATTCTAGCTTCTGGAAGGCCTACACATTCTGTGGCTTGCATAGCAGAAGTTGCTAAAACCAACGCCTGTGGGTCAGCATTACCTACATCTTCACTCGCACAAATAACTATCCGGCGAGCTATAAAACGAGCGTCTTCTCCCGCATAAATCATTTTGGCCATCCAATACAAAGTCGCATCAGGATCAGAACCTCGCATAGATTTAATAAAGGCGGAGGCGGTATCATAATGCTCATCCCCGTCAGCATCATACTGTACTTGTTTCTTTTGAATACTTTCTTCAATAGTTTGAATATTTAATGCGATTGTCCCTTGAATATCTTTAGGCGTTGTCAGTGCGGCCACTTCCAAAGCATTCAAAGCTTTTCGTGCGTCTCCATCACATATTTGCGCTAAAAAGTCCAGCGCTTTGGCTTCAGCATCAATCTTTAAAAAGCCAAGGCCTCTCTCACTATCTGCCAAGGCCCGATTAAGCAAAACAAGAATATCTTCTTTGGCAAGTGGTTGAAGTTCAAAAATTAAAGATCTCGATAAAAGAGGCGCTACAAGGGAGAAAAAGGGATTAAACACCGTGGCTCCGATGAGGACAATGTTTCCTTCTTCAATATCCGGCATAAGAACATCTTGCTGAGCCTTGTTAAACCTATGAATCTCGTCAATAAAAAGAATCGTTTTGCGTCCGCTCATACTTCTTCTTTGTTGTGCGCCGGCAATGACTTTTCTCATTTCTTCAACATTAGAAGAAACGGCGTTTAGCTTCTCAAAATGGGACCGTGTCCTTTGAGCAATACATAAAGCTAACGTGGTTTTCCCTGAACCCGGTGGGCCATACAACACTAAAGAAGAAATTCGGTCTGCTTCAATAGCCCGCGTCAAAAGTTTTCCCTCTCCTAAGATATGAGATTGTCCAACATATTCACTCAGATTCTTAGGCCTCATGCGGGCGCTTAATGGAGAATCTTTAACGATAACTTCTGGGGAATCAAAAAGATTTGACATGAAAAGTTTCTCGAAATCATCTAATGATGCTCTACAAAAGAAACCCCACACCGCCGTCGGTCCTGGTGTATGGAACCTGTTTTCACAGGTGGGAACCAGTGTGAGGCGGCCAATGGCTCACCTACAAGAACCAGTTCCCTTAATTATGCTTTGTGGTTCAATACAGCGCAAGTCCTAACAAGCTTAGCAGGGATGTTTCAATTATAACATATGAAAATTTTACTGCATCAATAAAAAGCCCTCCATTTTTATGGAGGGCTTTTTATTGATAATCAGTCTGCGTTCTACGAATCTGCAGAAATACGCATATCATAAAATGATCTGCATACAAATACTAAGGCAATGGCAAAAAAGATAATAGCCAAAGCAATATCTACTCCTCGACTTAAACCAATAGCAATTTCAATAGCTAAAAGTCCAAAAAGAGTTGTAAATTTAATGGTTGGATTAAGCGCTACCGAAGATGTGTCTTTAAACGGATCGCCTACAGTATCCCCCACAACAGTTGCCGCATGGACCTCCGTCCCTTTTTCTTTATAGGTAACCTCAACGAGTTTTTTAGCATTGTCCCAAGCTCCTCCTGCATTGGCCATGAAGATTGCTTGATAAAGACCAAAAATAGCAATTGAAATTAGGTACCCTATAAAGAAATATGGTTCCAAACATGCAAAAGCCAAGGTTGAAAAAAGGATAGTCAAAAATAAATTAATCATCCCTTTTTGAGCGAATATCGTACAGATTTCAACAACCTTAGTACTGTCTGTCGTCGAAGCTCTATCTGAACCTTCAAGCTTAATGTGCGCCTTAATATATTCGACCGCGTGGTAAGCCCCAGTGGTTACTGCTTGAATCGAGGCCCCCGTAAACCAATAAATCATCGCTCCACCAGTTAAAAGGCCCAACAAAAACGGAGGATATAATAACGATAAATTTTCTATATGCACCGTCAACCCTTGGGTTAGGATCATGATGATTGAAAAGATCATGGTTGTGGCCCCCACCACCGCAGTACCAATCAAAACGGGTTTTGATGTTGCCTTAAATGTATTGCCAGCCCCGTCATTGGCCTCCAAATGGTGTTTAGCATTTTCAAAATTTGGATCAAAACCAAAGTCCTTCTTGATCTCTTCCTTTATATTAGGAATCGTTTCAATTAAAGAAAGTTCATAGATAGACTGTGCGTTATCGGAAACAGGGCCATACGAATCAACTGCTATTGTGACCGGCCCCATGCCTAGGAATCCAAAAGCTACCAATCCAAAAGCAAAAACGGCTGGAGCAAGCATTAGTTGACTCATCCCTAATAAACTTACAAAATAAGCCATTCCCATAAGAACAACAATAACCAAGCCCATCCAGTAAGCGCTGAAATTTCCTGCCACAAGACCTGCTAATATATTCAGCGATGTTCCCCCTTTTTTAGAACATTGATAAATGTTCTTAACATATGCCGAATCCGTCGAAGTAAACATCTTAACAACCTCTGGAATAAGGGCCCCTGCAATGGTTCCACAGGTAATAATGGTTGCTAACTTCCACCAGAATGTTCCATCACCTAAATTAGGAATAAGAAGATAGGAAGCGATGTAGGTTAAAATTACTGAAAAGATTGAAGTAATCCACACCAAGGACGTCAACGGGTCTTCAAAATTCATCGTTGTGGCATTTGCATAGCGCCTTTTAGCAATGGCATTGTTAATTTCATAAGAAACGCCGCTGGCGATAACCATCATCAAACGCATAGCGAAAATCCATACCAAAAGCTGCGCTTGATTAAATGGATCTTTGACAGCCAGAAGAATAAAGGAGATTAGAGCTACTCCTGTGACCCCATAAGTTTCAAAACCATCTGCTGTTGGCCCAACAGAATCTCCTGCATTATCTCCTACGCAATCCGCAATAACTCCCGGATTACGGGCATCGTCTTCCTTAATATTAAGAACAATTTTCATCAAATCTGAACCAATATCCGCTATTTTGGTAAAGATACCGCCTGCAATTCTTAAAACTGAAGCTCCTAATGATTCCCCTATAGCAAAACCTATAAAACAAGGTCCTGCATAATTAGGACTAATAAAGAGAAGGATGCACAACATAACAAAAAGTTCAATGCTAATAAGGAGCATTCCTATACTCATCCCCGCTTGCAAAGGAATACTATAAACTGGAAAAGGATTCCCTCTTAAACTGGCAAAAGCTGATCTGGAATTTGCCAAGGTATTAATTCTCATGCCAAACCAAGCCACTCCGTAGCTTCCAGCTATACCAATTAAACTACAGATAAGGATAAGAACAACCTTACTGGCATCAAAATGACGTAACCAGCCAAAATAAGCCACCATAACAACCCCAATAAGAATTTCTAGGATTAAAAGGAACTTGCCTTGTTGGATTAAATAGGCTTTACAGGTGGTGTAAATAAGCTCAGAAACTTCTCTCATGCTTTTGTGGACAGGCATCTTCTTAATTTGCCCATACTGAAAAACTCCGAAAAACGCTCCAAAGGCGCAGACAATTATCCCTAATAATAAAATCAAACGACCATTGAGGTTAAAAAGCAACGGAACTGTAGATAAATCTGGAACTTTTAAATCTGCCTCTCCTGCAGAAGCCATCGATGCGTTAAAAAGAACTCCTATCAAAATCAAAAACCACCCATATTTTCTTAAAAATCCTTCATTCTTATTCATAGACTTTCACTCCTTCTGACTATTCGACTCTCTTTATGACTTCCTTTAAATAAAAAAGACTTGGGAGAGTTTAAATTATAAATAAAGAAAAATTATGACAGAGGCTTACTCTACTGTCTGTGACACATATCACAGGTGAAGATCAACGTAAGACTGCGCCCAGAGTGCTCGTAATAGACTGAAGAATGCTTTGATGCGTTGTGGCTACCTCTTCTTCCCGAAGAGTTCTGGTATTTGATTGATACAAGCAAGAGAAAACCAGTCCTTTGTACCCTTGCTGAATTTTATCCCCTTGGTATTGCTCAATGAATTGAACATCGAATAAAACTGCTCCACCTTTTATACGACATAAAGCTTCGATGACCTTCCAAGAAACTTCTTTCTTGACAGCTATCGAAATATCTCTCGCAACAATGGGATAGTCTATTAAGGGTTTAAAATAAGGACGATTCTCTTTTTCTCTTAATATCTCTTCTAAATCAATTTCAGCATAATAAATATCAATTTGCTTCATGTCCCAGTTGTTGAGGATTTCTTTGCTTAATTTTCCAGTAAATCCGATTTCTTTGTCTTTGATCTTCAGCGTGCTTTGTGTAGATTCATCTAAAAATAACCGCTGTTTTCCTTTTTGTGAAGCAACGTTTATTCTTAAAGAACTAAAAGCATTCTCTAGTAAACCGTTAATATCTGAATACTCCACTTGATCTTTACGAGAAAGACGCCAGTCATGATAGCGGGATCCTGTTAAAAGTACGGCCAGAGTTATTCTTTCCCCTTGAGGTAAATATTTTTTTGCAATCTCAAATAAACGAAGATTTCTTTGACCTCGATTGAAATTTCCGGCGACCACCTGCATAAATGATGGAAGCAAAGAAGGACGCATGAATTCCTGGTCAATGGTCAGAGGATTAGAAACCCTGACTGGTTCTAGGGTGTCTTGAATACACTTTTTCAAATCTTTTGCATTGGTCATAGACAAGGTAACAATTTCATTTATCCCGCTGGCCATTAATATTTGTCGTAAAATTCTTTTGACATGCGCAGGGCGAGGATCAACTGTTAAATTTTGAGCCTTAATCTGCGGCAAGGAAGTGGGCATATGGTCAAAGCCCATCATGCGAGCAACTTCTTCAATCAAATCAACAGTTTCTTTAACATCCCCTCGAAAACTAGGAGGAATCACTGTCAGTGCTTTTGCTTTACTAATAACTATAAAATCTAAACTTGTTAAAATACTTCTTATTTTAACTAACGATACTTTTAAGCCTAAACGCTCTTCTACCCGTTCTGGAGAAATTTGTATCGTCTTAGTTGATGTTTTTGTTTCATAACGAACATCCCTTCTGGAGAAGACTCTACCTTTTGTTAAATCAACCAACAAGTCGGTCGCTCGATTAGCTCCATTGAGAACTCCTTGCCAGTTCACATTACGTTCGAAACGATAGGACGAATCGCTTCGTAGTCCTAGTTTACGGCTGGCTCGACGAATGATCGTCATATCAAAATGCGCGCTTTCAAGTAAAATATTTTTTGTCGACAAGGTAACTTCCGTAGCTTTTCCTCCCATAATACCTGCGATCGCAATGGGTCTACTGGCATCAGCAATCACTAAAATGGTTGGATCTAGCTTTCTTTCGACCCCATCGATAGTAACAATTTTTTCACCTTCTTTGGCTCTACGAATAATGACCTTCCCTCCATCGATTTTGTCATAATCAAAAACATGTAACGGCTGTCCGGTTTCCATTAAAACAAAATTAGTAACATCCACGGCATTGCTAATAGGCCTTATCCCTAAAGAATTTAGACGTTCTTGAATATGCTGCGGCGAGTCCCCGATGGTCACATTCTTAATTAGTGTCCCGATGTAGCGGCTGCAATCTTTTTTATCTTCAATTGAAATCGAAACCTTATTTGCGGTTTCCTTGTAGGACTTAATTTTAGGAGACTTGATCTTCTTGGCCGTAATTGCCCCAACTTCTCGAGCTAATCCTAAGACATTCAAGCAGTCTGGTCTGTTAGGGGTGATCTCAAGTTCGAAAACAGTGTCCTTGCCAACTGTTTCAACAGCTTCCACTTCCCAACCAGCCATGACCAGACGATTCGAAAGATCCTCAACGGTAAGCTTCGGATCAATATAATCTTTAAGCCAATTTAAAGATAATTTCATATTCTTTTAAACCTCAAACATGTCTAATTATATTTGGCGTATATAATCTATATTCCCAAATATCCACCACAACAACCCTGCATTGACAATCAATAACACAAAAAATAAAATTAATTGCCTGCCAAATGGAATCATTGCTGCTTTTGAAAAATATAAAATTGAAATTAGCGCTCCCATAACTAACGATACGATTTCGTTTGATCTTGTAAGGGGAATAATTTTTTCTAAAAAATAAAATACTATGAAAAAAGATGCCGTAAAAACAAGCAGCGAAGTTACGTTTCTAATTAACAAAATCATCTGTTGACCTTTTTTAGAATATAATATCCGCGTCGTAAATCTAAAACTTTTTTGAAATCATGCCTTATTATTCATTTTAAGCTAAATCGTACATCAACGGAGATGATTTTTTTCCATTGAAAATAAAATTCTCTGTCGAAGAAATTCTCAAGATTAAATTGGACAAACTCCAAGTATTCTTCCATCGAAAGAACCATATTCGGTGGAGGAATATACCCTTTTATGATCGGCAGATTTAAATCATTCATCTCAATGTCTCCAAAATTCTCTGATAAATCTCTTGAGTGCCAAATTTTAAACATAATTCTTTAAATTGATCATTGTAAATATCAAGTTGGTTCGTTCTAATTAGACCGACAATGTCTGGAAAATCTTTTGCCAGTCTGTCTTTAAAATTAAATTTCATGGAGTGTAACTTAAGGGCAATTAAATGATTTAAGGAGGGAACAGTAAATTCATTTTTACCAACTTTAAATTTTTGTCCCTCCTGCTGCATCTTAACAAAAGTCTCTTGATCTACAAACATAAAATCAATTCCGATTAACCCAAAATCAGAATCTTGAAAATGAACAAAATTTTCATGTGCAGAAAGTAGCTTAAACCCATTCTTAATTAAAAATTCTAAAATTTTATCAAAATCCTCTTTGATAATTAAAAAATCAATATCTGCTGTATTTCGGCTTACTTTATAAAAATTGACCGCAAATCCTCCAATAAGAAGACAGGAGACTTTTTCCTTATGCATTAGATTTGAGATTAATTTAAAAATGGATGAATAATTGCTCATGAATTAAAATTGCCTCAAAAACCGCACATCGTTTTCATAAAACAAACGAATGTCGTTAATGCCATACTTGAGCATGGCCATGCGTTCAATTCCCATCCCAAATGCAAAACCAGTATACTTCACCTTAGGATAACCTACGGCATCAAAGACTTTTGGATGAATCATTCCGCATCCTAGAATCTCCAGCCATTTTTTCTTGCCTATGCCTAACGTTTCAGCTGAGATATCTACCTCTGCTGATGGCTCCGTAAAAGGAAAGAAGTGCGGACGAAACCTCATTTTTACATCTTTGCCAAAGAATCTACGACAAAATTCCGTTAATAATCCTTTAAGATCTGCAAATTGAACTTTTTGATCCACCAAAAAACCTTCCAGCTGATGAAACATAAACGAATGACTCGCATCCACAGCATCCGGTCTATAAACACGTCCGGGCACAATAATCGCCAAGGGAGGCTCGTGTTCTTTCATAATTCTAACCTGACCTGGTGAAGTGTGGCTTCTCAATAAAAGTTTTCGACCTTTAGCGCTTTTATCTTCTTGATCCACATAAAAAGTATCAAACGAGTCTCTCGAAGGATGATCTAAAGGAATGTTAAGTCCTGTAAAATTATGAAACTCTGTTTCAATTTCAGGAGTTTCGACCGTGACGAATCCCAATTTCTCAAACACAGCAGAAATCTCATCTATTGTTTGGGTTAAAATATGCTGATGACCTAAAAGAGGCGCCGTGCCAGGAAGGAAGAGATCTGTTTGTTCTTTTTTGATGTTTAGGTTTACTGCTAATTTGGATTTTTCCTCAATAAGAATATTGACCAGAGCTCTTAAATCATTAGCTCCTTTCCCAATCGTCGCCTTATCTTGGCTTTGAGCATTTGAAAGAGAGGAAAAAATTTCTGAAACAATCCCCTTCTTTCCTAAATACTTGAGCCTATACTCTTCCAAGGCTCTTGTATCAGAGATATTTTTTGCTTCTTCTTTAGCTTGTTCTTGAATCTGATGGAAGTTATACATATCTTTAAAAATCAAAGCCGGCAAGTTTTATTTGCCGGCTTTGATTTCTTCATTATTCTTAAAATTACTCTTTTGTCTTCGCAATTTTCTTAGCCGGTGCTTTAGTGGTGACCTTCTGTACTGATTTTGAAACGGGCGCATTCTTTGCCGTTTCAATAATTTGACCAAAAGCTTCTGGCGATGTTATTGCTAAATCAGACAATATCTTTCGATCTATAGAGACATTGGCTCTTTTAAGTCCATTCACAAAACGGCTGTAAGAAATTCCAGATTCTCGGCAAGCAGCGTTTAAACGAACAATCCAAAGGGATCGAAAATCACCCTTTTTCTTTTTTCTATCATAAAAAGAGTATTGTCTGGAAGCAATTAATGATTTGATCGCTTCCTTGTAACGTTTACTTCGATTACCAAACTGCCCCTTAGCTTCTTTTAATACAGCTTTCTTCCTTTTATGTGCATAGACGGTGCTTTTAATGCGTACCATAAGGCAACAACCTCCTAATGCGCTTTGCATCGGTTGCTGAAATGTAACCGTCTTTGCGCAATTGACGTTTATGTTTACGTGTTTTCTTACTTAAAATATGCTGCCGACCGGCATTACGTTTTTTCAAAAGACCAGACTTGGTCATGCGCAAGCGCTTGGCAGCACTTTTATTTGTTTTTAATTTTCCTTTTCTACCTATGGCCATACCGACAAATCCTTTCCTTTACTTCTCCGCTTTCGGTGCCAACACCATGGATACAATGCGGCCCTCAGCTAATGGTTCCTTTTCAATAATTGCATGTTCAACTGTTTTAGAAATAATTTTTTCTAAGACGGCCTTCCATTGATCCCTAAAGGACATCTCTCGTCCCTGAAAAACCATATTAATTTTAACTTTGTCTTTTTTATTTAAGAACCCTATCGCCTGTTTCATTTTGATATCCAGGTCATGATCACCGATATGAGGCTTGATTCGAATCTGCTTTAAATGGGTGACGTGTTGATTCTTTTTGACCTTTCGTTCTTTTTTTTCTTGATCGTATTTGTACTTACTGAAATCTATAATGCGACAAACCGGAGGAACTGCCGTCGGTGCCACCTCCACTAAATCAAGTTCATATTCATTGGCCAGGTCTAAAGCTCTTTGGATAGTAACAACTCCCAACTGTTCCGAATTGGGACCTATCACTCTTGCTTCCTTGGAACGAATTTGATGATTAATTCGAATGTTCTTTAAAATAGTCTTTCCTCCAATTTAAATTAATAAGATTCGTCTAAATTTTTTCTTCTGACAGAATAAGCCTGTTTAAGGCTCTTTATTATCCTTACTTTTTACTTCTTGTCAATAATCTGTTGTTGAAGCCTCGTAATCAGCTCTCTTATATCCATAGAGCCCAAATCGCCTCCAGTATGAGAACGAACTGAGATTTTTTTGGTTTGAACTTCTTTGTCTCCAATAATGAGGTGATAAGGTATCTTTTTCACAGAGCCTTCTCGAATGCGTTTTGACAATGATTCGTTGCGAGTGTCGACGTATCCTCTTAAACCAGCATCGCTCAATTGAGTCATAATTTCATTTGCAAAAGAAGAGTGTTCTTCTTTAATAGCAATTACTAGGACTTGATTTGGAGCCAGCCATAAAGGAAAGTTTCCAGAATAATGCTCAATCAGAGTTCCAATAAAGCGCTCTAAGCTTCCTAAAATCGCTCGATGCAACATAATGGGTCTAATCTGCTGCCCATTCTCATCAATATAATTAATATCAAATCGTTCTGGCAAATTAAAATCGCATTGAATTGTTCCACACTGCCAAAGTCGACCGATTGCATCTTTAAGCTTGATATCTATCTTTGGTCCATAGAAAGCTCCCCCGCCTTCATCCACGGAATATTTGATCCCTTTATCCTGAAGAGCATCTTTAAGAGCAGTGGTCGCTTTATCCCAATTCTCTTGCGTTCCCATAAAATCCTTAGGCTGTGTTGAGAGTTCAATATGCAAATCAGTAAAACCAAAATCATTCATCGTCTTAAAAACAAAATTTATCACCTTGATAACTTCCTGCTTAATCTGATCGGCTCGAAGAAAAATGTGTGCATCATCTTGGGTAAAACCACGCACACGCAATAATCCGTGGAGAACTCCCACCTTCTCCTGACGATAGACTGTCCCCAATTCAAAATAACGCACTGGGAGATCTCGATAAGAGCGTATTTGAGATTTATAAATAAGAATGTGTCCCGGACAATTCATCGGCTTGACGGCATAATCTTCATCGTCTACTTTAAAATAATACATGTTTTCTTTGTAATGGCCGGCATGGCCTGAAATTTCCCACAATTTTCCCTTTAGCATGTGGGGAGTCATTACCAGCTTGTAGTCATTCTTTAAATGTTCTTCCCGCAAATAATCCTCAATGAGCTTGCGCAGCATTGCCCCATTGGGATGATAAAAGACAAGACCTGCTCCAGCTGTGTCGTGATAAATATGAAAAAGATCTAGCTGAGTTGCTATTTTTCGATGGTCTCTCTTGGCTGCCTCTTCAAGCATCTTCAAATAATCCTCTAGCTCTTTCTCGGTAAAAAATGCCGTGCCATAAATACGCTGAAGCATGGGTTTTGTTTCATCCCCCCTCCAATACGCTCCAGCAATAGATAGAAGCTTAAATCCTTTAATGACGCTGATGTTCTCAACGTGTGGCCCCTTGCATAAATCAAGCCATTCATTTCCCGTTTTGTAAATAGATATCTCTTCGTTGTCCGGCAACCCCTCAATCAGCTCAACTTTAAACATCTCTTGTTTGGAGCGGAAATATTCTAGGGCCTGAGCTCTAGTCCATGTTTCTTTAGAGATGACAGGTTTCTTGTTAATAATTTTATGCATTTGTTTTTCAATAGTTTTTAAATCCTCATTGGAGAAAGGTTCTTTTCTATCGAAATCATAGTAAAAACCGTTGTCAATAGCGGGCCCTATCGTGACTTTAACCTGGGGCCATAGTTCTTGAACTGCCTGCGCCATCACATGAGCGCAAGAGTGTCTTAATTTATCGATGTCTCTGGAATAATCCATGATGCTAGTCCGTATTAAAAACTACCGAAGGGTTTATTAAGATATTAAACAATGAAATTTGTTGTAACTTTTGATTAAACTCTGGGGCCTTTAATTTTCTTTCTTTAATCTGATCTTCTAGTTGAATCTGTAGAATTTTCTGAGTCTTAATTGCCTGTCCAAAATATAGTACGCATAAAAGAATAAGGAATCCTACAAACCATTTGTTAGTCTTCTTGCCCACTGATTTATTTTTTTAGTTTTCATGGTGGGCGGGGAGGGAATTGAACCCTCACAGCCTTACGGCCACAGGATTTTAAGTCCTGCGTGTATACCAATTCCACCACCCGCCCCAAGAACTTAAAGCATGGTGGACCCAAGGGGGATCGAACCTCTGACCTCATCCATGTCAAGGATGCGCTCTAACCAAACTGAGCTATGGGTCCCTTTAATCTTTACTTCCCTATCAAAAAGGCGTGGACCGGAATTGAACCGGTGAATAGCGGTTTTGCAGACCGCTGCCTTACCACTTGGCTACCACGCCAAAAAAATATTCCCAATGATCCCTGTTATCCATCAGAACATTTCAACTTAAGTGTTTCAAGACCGCGTTAATAATTTTTTCAGTTTCCGCCAAGTGACCAACACCAATGACGCCACAAGCCAATTTACCCTTTACGGGTTCAATAAACCTTACGCCGTATTTTATCAGTTTTGTACAATTAGCCTGCACTATCTGATTCTTATACATATTTTCATTCATGGCCGGGGCTACAAAAATAGGCCTCCTAGAGGCAATCAAAAGAGTTGTTAAAAAATCGTCTGCCAATCCCTGAGCCATTTTGCCAATAATATTTGCCGTTGCTGGAGCAATCACAATGGCATCAGCCTTGGATAACTCAATATGTCCCATTTCCCAGGATCTCCCCTGGGTTTCGTTGGTAAACATATCCCTATAAACGTTCTTACCAGAGAGAGTTGCCAATGTCAAAGGGGTAATAAATTCTGCCGCCTCTTTAGTCATCACCACTGTCACGTCGCAATTGTGTTCTTGAAAACAGCGAATAATATCAGCTGCTTTATACGCGGCAATGCTGCCTGTAACGCCTAAGACAATTTTTTTAATTGAGCGAGACATTATTTATTCTTTTTTACTCTCTCAGCCTCAAGATCTACCACAAGTTTATCGACGACCTTCCCTTGTCTTATTTCTTCAAGAGCTATTGTTGTTAATTTTTCTTCTGATGGGGCTGTTATTAATTTAGAACCTGTCTCAGAAATTTCCAAAGCACGTTTGGAAGCCAGGCGCACCAAGCGATAAACACTGTAGTTAGATCTGGGTAGCAATTCTTCTAGCGGTTGATAAGACATTGTTTCTCCTCAATGAGTCCTAACATCATGTCAGGACAACTAATTCCTTGCTCTTTCCTAATTTAAAGACTTAAGCAAAGATTTTCTTTTTATAAGGGGTTATTTATAACATAGCTCCTGTGGATTGTCAATCTTTCGACTTAGTCGCCCACTTTATTTAATCGCCCTCCGGAACAAGAAGGGTCTTCGAAATACTTTTGTGATCTTTTGCCTTGCTTAGAACGGACTGTCAATTCTTACTTAAGAATTAGACAATCCTAATATCTTTCTTAAGAAATCCTCAAGGAGCCATTAATTAATATTTAACTTCTGCCCTGCTCTCCGGATTCTTCTTTTGCTAAAAACTTATCTGCAAGTGTTTCCTTGGCCATATTTCAACTACTGACGAATTTTCAAAATTTTAACGACTAGCTCTTCTAGATCGGCCTTAGCTTTGTCTAAAGAACCGTTAATAATAGTGTGGTCGTAATATTTAGCTTTTTTTAATTCTTCTTTGGCCACCCTAAGTCTTGATTCAAGGCTTTCATTGGTTTCTGAGGCTCTTTTTTTTAGGCGCTGACGAAGCTCAATCATAGAAGGAGGTTTAATAAAAATCTTGATTGCTTGACAAAATTGTTGACTGATATACTCCGCCCCTTTTACGTCAATACACAACAGAACATTTTTTCCCCTTTTAAGAAGATTTAGAACTTGAACCTTGGGAGTTCCATAATAATTATCAAACACCTTTTCCCATTCTAAAAAATATTCTCTTGTAATGCGCTTAGCAAAAACTTTTTCTGTTAAGAAAATATAGTCTCTCCCATCACGTTCTCCCTGTCTTTTAGGACGAGTCGTAGCGGAGATGGATTTCACGAGCTTTTCTTTTAGTCTAGGAGATTCTAAAAGCGCTTTGTGTAAGGTGGTCTTGCCTGAGCCTGAAGGGCCGGACAAAATAATTATCTTACCATCTTGGGTTCCCAAAGAAGGACTCTTTTTATTATTCAACATTATTGGCTTGTTCTCTAATCTTTTCGACCTTTGACTTAATAGAAATGACCGCTGCTGAGATTTCTTTGTCTTGAACCTTAGAACCAATAGTATTGGTTTCTCTTTGCATTTCCTGAGCTATAAAATCAAGCTTTTTCCCTGCTCCATCCGAAGTTTTAAGCAGCGCCCTTGCTTCATCGATGTGATGTAAGAGTCTTGAGATCTCTTCATTGATGTCGTTGCTTTTTTGATAACTGGAGAATTCTTCGTTGGAAAGTTTCTCTTTTTTATTTTTTAAAAGCGCTTTGACATGCTCTTTGATTTGAACAATGCGCACAGACATTCGCTTAAGTTGCTCGTTAATGTTAATTGACAGAGCCTTTCCTTCTCTTTTACGCATAGCCACAACTGAAACTAACGATTTTTCAAGACATTTCTCCACAGATGGCCAAAGATCATTGGCCTGTACAAATGTTTCCTTTGCCTCGACAACTCCTGGCATTTTTAGCAAATCCGCGGTCGAAAAATCGTTCTTCAAATTTAATTCTTTGCTCAAAGAATTTGCGATTTCTACATATCTCTTAACTGCCTCTTTATTTAAACTGACCGTCATTTGTGGCTTGTCGGTGATTCGTATTGATATCGTCACCCGTCCACGCTTAAGATAACGTCCAATTGATTTCTGAATTTTATCTTCATACGAAGAAAACCCGGAAGGTAAATAATACGCTAGGTCTAAATAACGATGATTAACGCTTTTTATTTCGACGCTGCCCTTGACCTTGCCAAAGACGATATCGCAAGAACCAAACCCTGTCATCCCTGTAATCATAAAATCCTCAATTTCTTTTTTATTTTAATAATTCTTTACTCTTAAACCACAGCTTTACTTCCCGTCGAGCTTGAGAATTATCACTTGAAACATGTACGATATTTTCAAACAAGCCATTGGTTGTGATTCTCCCGTATTTTCCGCGAATGCTTTTAGGTAAAGCTTCCTCAGGATTGGTGGCTCCTGCGATATCTCGACATCTTTTAATGGCCTCTTGTCCTTCAAAAACCATGGCGACCACGGGGTATCCATTGTGAAATTTACCTGTTAGATAATCAACAATCTGTTCATAAAAAAACTTGTCTTTTAAAAGAGAATAATGCTTCTGGGCCAGCTGCTTGGAAGGTTTTACTATTTTCAGTCCCACTAATTTCATTTCACTTTGGGTAAACTGATTTATAACATCCCCAACAATAGACTTTTGAATTCCTTCTGGTTTAATAAGCACGAGTGCGCGCTGTGTAATCATAAAATCTTTATTGCTTTCTTCTCAATATATCCAGCATTCTATCTAAATCATCTAGTGAATAATACTCTACAATCAGTTTTCCTCTACCCTTTTTGTCTTCGACAGAGACCTTTGTTCCAAGAATTTGACGTAATTCTTCTTCAAGATGAACAATATCAGGATCTTTCTCTTTTTGAACCTTGGTATTTTTGGGTACCTTTGTCGAGGCCTGTTTGACCAACCCCTCAACAGATCGTACAGAGAGCCCTTGGTTAATTATGTTTTGCACCATCTCTCTTTGTTTCTGGACGTCCTCAAGGGCCAAAAGCGCGCGAGCGTGCCCCATGCTTAACGCACCATCGACAAGATGATCTTGAATATCCATAGGTAGGCTTAGCAATCTCAATGTATTGGAGATCGTCGAGCGATCTTTCCCTACTGCCTGAGCTATCTGGTCCTGCGTTAAATTAAACCCTTTAATCAGAGAGTCAAACGCATTGGCCTCTTCTACAGGATTAAGATCTTGCCTTTGGACATTTTCCACAACTGCTAGAAGAAGACAATCCGAATCAGAAACATTTTTAACCACAGCAGGAATATTTTCAAGCCCAAGGGAGCGTGCTGCAGTAAGTCTTCTTTGCCCTGCTACCACCTGATAACGTCCTTCATGTTGTCGCACCAAAATGGGCTGTAATATCCCCTTGTCTCTAATAGAAATCTTAAGTTCCTCTAGAGCGTCTCTATCATAATTAACCCTTGGTTGACAAGGATTATTATCAATTAGTTGTGTTTTTATTGTTAAAGTATCCTGCTTAGGAACATTTTGGGTATCTTTCCCTTTTTCAGATAATTGATTCATTTGATCCAGGGAATTTTCCATTTTTGCCCTATCGACCGTTGACGAAATTAAAGCTGAAAGCCCCTTCCCTAAAGATTTATTATCCATAACATCTCTCCGAATTCTTAATTAGAACTTTTATTCCTATCCAAACGAATATCTATGATCAACGATGAATCGTCTTTAAAATTAAAAGAATCACTTGTATATAAATCATACCCTGGATAATTAACCGTTACATAGTAGTCTACAACCTTTGGATCTGGACCGCTGCTATAAATAAATTTTGGAATATTGCTCATTATATAGTGTCCGTTAACATCTGTTATTGCGCTTCCTCCTGCAGTAGAGTACCCATTAGCAACGGGAGTAAGAGCAATCGTCACTCCTCCTATTGGCTTTCTCCACTCGTTAAGAACTTCTCCTTGTAGCTGTCCATAAGATTGTTTTTGTGTTTGACTATACACTGGTTGCTGGAAAATTGAACTAGCGCTTATCGCCAAGAATATAATTAATATCCCTAAGACTCTATTCATTTTTCCCCCCCCCTCTTTTTTAAGTTACGGTTCTTTAATACTTCTGTTTTATACTCTGCCAAAGAATTAAACTCAATAATAGAGGTTACCTTATCTACAGGAATGTACACTGTTTTACTCTTCAACCAAGCAGAATCTATGTATTGTCCCTTTAAACATTTTATACCGTTAAAATATTCTGCCTTCTCCAACCCTTCTATTACATAAACGGCAGATTTATATCCTCCCATTGTGTTAACTACATATACCTTTTTTTCTGGAAAAGCTGAATTTGCTTCTTGTTGAGCAAAGCTGTGACACGCATAAAACGAAATAAACATGACTAATATAAACACTGTTAGTTTCATCTGACATCTCCTTGTGTTCTTGTAACCACATTGATATCAATTATTTACATCTTTAAATCTGGTACTTGTCACTTCTTGCGCCAATTCTTTATACTTAATAGATCCCACTGAAGTTGGATCATAAATATGAATTGGCTTCCCAAAGCTTGGAGCCTCACTGAGTCTTACATTTCTTGGAATGATTGTAGCATAAACTTTCTCTTTAAAATAATTCTTGATTTCATTAATGACTTCATTGGTCAAATTTGTTCGAAAATCTGCCATTGTCATTAAAACCCCCTCAATTGCAAGATTTGAGTTTAAGCCGTCTTTTACAAGATTAATAGTGTTAAGCAATCCGCTTACCCCTTCAAGAGCATAAAATTCACATTGTATTGGAATAATTATGCTATCGGCAGCAACTAAGGTGTTTAGTGTTAGCAATCCCAGAGACGGAGGAGAGTCGATGAAAATAAAGTCGTAATTTAATTTAATAGCATCCAAGGCTTTTTTAAGTCTATTTTCACGAGATAAAACCCCTACAAGCTCTATTTCGGCTCCTGTAAGATTAATATTACAGGGAAGTACGTTTAAATTAGAGTAATTTGTTTTGATGATAACATCGGATATGGCACATTTATGAATCAGCACGTCGTAAACAGAAAATTTGATTTCATTCTTATTAATTCCAACCCCGCTCGTAGCATTTCCCTGAGGATCCATGTCAACAAGAAGAACCTTATTTCCTGCGTCTGCTAAAACCGCAGAAAGATTTACAGCTGTAGTCGTCTTGCCCGTTCCCCCCTTTTGGTTACATACGGCAATGATTTTAGACATGTCGCTTTCTCCTGAGTTTCACGTGAAACTTGAATCGTCAAAAACTTTTTGATGCATCTATTTTCTAGTAACTTTAATTTTTGCTAATTTAGCTCCGCGCATACCAAAAAGCCCCATTTTCTCTTCACAGACAACTTTAATATCCATGCATTCTCTGTCTAAACCCATAGATTTTTCAGCTTTCTTTATGGCTTCTTCGGTTGTATGTCCCTCAAATTCTGACTCTTGAGCTTCATTCTTCTCGTTTAAATACATTTACAACAGCCTTCCTTATGTCATTTCCATGCAAGAACTTCTGTTTTCACGTGAAACAGGTTTATTAATTATACACTTATTACTGATTTCTTACTCGAATTTGACATCTGCCACTGTGTCCAAGTAGATAATGCATAAAATACTGTAAAATAAAGCGATAATACGCTTGCGAAATGATAAAAAATAAACGCAATAAAAACAGGAAAGAAATATTTCATCATCTTTTGCTGCATGGCTTGCTGCTCGTCGGTTACCACCATGCTTTTTGATGAAATGCTTTGCTGCAAGAACATCACAGCCCCCATTATTATCGGCAATATATTAATCTCATTTCCCAATAATGGCAAGCTATAAGGCAACATAAATAATCTGTCCGATTGTGTTAAATCTTTAATCCATAAAAAACCTTGACCCTGAAAATAATACGCTCTCCAAAGAATTTGATAAAGGGCCATAAAAACGGGCATTTGTAACAAAAATGGGAGACATCCAGCCAATGGATTAATTCCTTCCCTTCTATATAGATCAACCATTTCAGCATTTAAAGCTTTGGGGTCATCTTTATGCTTTTTCTGCAAAGCTGCTACTTTGGGCTGAACAGATTGCATCTTTTTCATAGAAGTCATGCTTTTAAGTGTTAGCGGATAGGTTAATCCGTAAATTAAAAGACTAACTAAAATAACAGAAATGCCCCAACTTCGAAAAATATTATGTAAAAAAGGGATCGTGTAGTAAACCGCTTTGGCAAACACATCAATAATCCACCAACCACTAAAAGCTACAATTTTATCGAAACCTCTATTATAGCTTTTCAAAAGAGAAATGTCTTGGTTTCCCACAACAATAGTAAAATTGTAAATATTTGTTTCATTAGGAGCGATGGAATTTTTAGAATTAATATTAATATTAATTTGTTTATCACTTATTACATCATTTTCATATCCTTTTGTTTCAAATTCTGGCTTTATAATAATTGCGTGATAGTGATCCCGAAATCCTACCCAGTCAATCTTTCCACTATTTGGCGCATTATTTATTTTTAAATCTTCGTTGTCTTTTTTGATCATAGCAACTTTGTTACTGTGGCTTGTCGTTGTTCTGGAGCCGGGGACTAAGCTCCATGACATCCACTTTTAGCAACATAGACAAACTACTTGATGCGTTTTATCCTCTGTTCAAGAAGTGGTGGATTCAAAACAAGAAGTCTTTGCTTAAAATTGCTGATCACTGCATAACTTTGAAGCGTTCCCAGTTTGTACCTGGGTGTCTTTGTGCTGATTTCAAAAAGTGGTGCACTCAAAAAACTGTGAAGAAGTCAAAGCAATCTGCAACAAACAAGCAGCCGGATTATGTCCCTGCTTGTACATACTTGTATGAGTTCCTTAACACTCACGCAGATTTCAGCTTTGAAGGTGACATTCTACAACACTTCAGTACTGTTCTTGGAACTGCTGACAAGAAAGCAGACATCACAATTGACAACTTGGCAGAGAAAGTCACACCAGTCCGTCGGTACAAATCAGTTCCATGCACTGTAGTTTACCAGGATACAGACTTCACAGCTGAACCTGAGATCACAGAAACAGATGAAGATGCAGAATCGAAAAGCGCTCCTATTAAATTAACAGAGGGTACTGATGAAGTTAAGAGTATACCACCAGCAACCATCTCTCCCACACAACAGGCACCTGTGCTAGTTTTGCCAGCTAGCTAAAAAAGCTAAATCACAATCAACCTGCGACCCAATTCCAAAAAAACCTAAATCTGAAGTGTTGACCTTCGAAACTTGTTCTAGACGCACACATTGCTAGGCCAGAAGAATTTGAATTTAACCATGTTAGGAACGGGAACTTTCTACCAGTCAAGTCATTGTCAGGAAATGCTTTGTTTAACTCGTTCCTCAGGCATTGCTGTTCGGGAAACGAGCACATGGTGCTAGTTTCCCGTCCCTTCAAGTCTTTGACCGAAAAAGTGGCAGGCCTGCCACTTCTTGTTAGACAGGTACTCTTTGGTTTCCTCGCTTCTACGAGTTTACTTTTCCTTATGAAGAAGTTTTTCTATTCCCAAAATTTAATGTACATGTTGGTAGCTTGGTGTACTGCGTCCAACTAGTAACAGAGACAAGTTCAGAGTTGATTGGTTTCGGTCATCTTTCAGAGGCACTATTTTTCAGCAGGACATTGATATGCTGTGGTTGCGTGATTACGTTCAGGGTATGTTGTGGTATACCAGAATGCAAACTTATTCTCTAAAAAAAAATTCATCATCTTTTCAAATTTATTGGTTTTGAAGGCGAGCCATACACAATGTTTGACTTAAACCCTGAAGGATTTCAGTGTCTGTGCTCTTCATTCTTCGCACTCAAAGTGTGGTCTACGCACCACTTTATGCATCATAATTTCAGTTTGCTGGATCTGGTGCGTACTTTTTCATAACCTTTCAAACAACAACAGTTTGCGCATTATGCATTTTTTTCAATGCCTTTCACAAGGTTATGAAGTCAAAAGATGATTCCACTTCTGTACCTGCTGTGTCTGATGAGACACCGTCTGACTAATCAGGTTTTTTCTTTTATCCGTTTGGCAAGTAATAGCGTCTTCATGTTAAACATTCTTCACTGTAGCTG
>Ga0118677_10002151_pt1 | contig 40164 bp, 40 predicted proteins | sample AliMusrvi5mmetaG_FD_86154 | JGI IMG/M metagenome (GOLD analysis project Ga0118677, IMG submission 86154) | reverse complement strand
TAACTATTTTTTATTCTGACTTTTTAATATTGCTTCTAGTATCTTACTTTGTTCTTCTGGTGTCGGAGCAAGTGTTTTCGGCTCATCAAAGTCATCAACGGGGCTACCCTTTTCTACAACCAAAGCTGGACTTTCTTCTGTAGAACTTCCTTCAGCTTGGAGTGCCGCCTTTTTCTTGCTAGCCTCAAGTAATCGATCAAACTCCTCTGGTGGAAGAAAAATCGTATTATCAGGATTCTTTTCTGTCATACTTATTTTATCAAATTAAAGAAACCGCCAATTACGGGCAAAGGCTTCATTTCATTTTTAGAAACACCCATAATACCAACGATCGCCAAAATTATCATGGCTAAGCTCCAGATTTGTGATACAAAATAAAGCGAGAATGGAAGCATACCTAAAATAATTGATCCGACGATAGCGACGATAAATAAGTTCAAACCCTGATTGACGTGAAAATTCAAAAAGGCTGAGCGATTTTTTGAAACTATAAGTGGGATAAAAAAGAGTATATATGCGACAATTGCCATTGTCTTATCATTGTTATTTTCCATATTTTAATGGTTAAACTAATATACTAATATTCTAACATAAAAAGATTGTCTTGGATAATATAAGAGGCTCCATGCAGAGTGCATAGAGCCCGTAATGTACAGTATATTACTGTTCAAAACCAACAAGCATTAAATTTTCCTTAACTGCCAAACAATCAAATTCATTGGCATCGGCAACAGTATCTTTTACTGAATGCCAAAAGATTGATTCCGCCAAGTCGCATTGTTCTTTCAGTCGTTCAAGAAACGAACTTTTCTTGATAAATTCGAAAGATTTCTGACCAAGTGATGATTCTATCTCACGTAACTTGTCCACCTCATCGTTAAAAAGTTTATACATGCAGGACAAGATTACAAACAAATTAACTAAACGATCGTCAATTAACTTTCTAAGCACTACATCCCCAGGCACCACCGGTGGCAAAATAAATTTTACACCATTACTCAGACGAAATTTGCTTGACGGTGTCACAAAACTTTCAACCACATAAGTAAAGAAACTGTCCGAAGGTGAGACTATCGGGAAATTTTCTTCACTTAGATTTACCCCTTCAACCTCACTTTGTGCCAAAGAAAGAATAACCCGCCAATTTTGGGTCAAATGAATTTCTGATTCAGACAATCCGACCCTAATTGCCAAACTTTTGGACATTGTATACATATGCTCATTGAATAGTGACCCCAAAATCTCAGTGATCAGAACACCCGATTTTAAATCTCTAAGTTCTGATTCTGATTTTACAGTCAGTACGCGTACGTTATTGACAGTAGCATAGTGAAACATACCATCAGTTTGTTTAGAAACATTCGCCATATGGCAAAAAATATTTCTAGCATACCGATCTTTAACTTCACCGATAAACTCAATCGATCCAGTTGGCATGGGATCAAAAAAATCAATATCAGGAACGTCTGTTTGAACGGTGCCTTCACCAAAAGAATCCGACAAAATATCGAATAACTTCTTCATCACTGCCTCCCTTCTTTCTTCATGTAGTATTTACAAATCTATTTATAAGATAATACTTAATAGGTAAAAGTCAATCTATTGCATTTTTACATTACAAAGGTATGATATATCAATATAGAGATTGTTACGGCTACCAACCGCAATTCCATTAAATGGAACCAAACGGCTAATCTATTAAACAAGCGCTTTGGGGTAACCTGAAGAAACTAGGTGGAACCACGAGGATTTAAACTTCCCCGCCCTAGTAAAAATGTAATCGTTACATTTTTACTAGGGCGGGGATTTTGTTTTTTATTAATTAGGAATAATCAAATCACATGGAACAAGAAAATTTATTTGAAATCAGACATTCACTCTCTCATCTTTTAGCTGGAGCAGTATTATCTTTTTACCCAGATGCAAAGTTAGCAATCGGTCCAGCTATCGATAATGGCTTTTATTATGACTTTGAATTTAGCGCCCCGATCAATGATAAAGATCTAGGAAAAATTGAACAAAAGATGCGCGAATTATTAAAAAAATGGTCAACTTTTGAAAAAAAAGAAATTTCATTAGATGAAGCCAAGAAAATATTCGCAAATAGTCCATATAAATTAGAGTTGATTGCCGATATAGAAAAAGAAGGAGCTAAACCAACCATTTATGTTTCTGGTGATTTTACTGATCTTTGCGCTGGTCCTCACGTGACAACAACCAAAGAAATCCTAGGTGGTGGGTTCAAACTGGAAAGAATTGCCGGGGCTTATTGGCGTGGAGATGAAAACAATAAAATGTTAACCCGCATTTATGGTTTAGCCTTTGAGTCAAAAGAAAAATTGGAAGAATATATTAAAAAAATGGAAGAAGCTCGAGCTCGAGATCATAAGAAACTCGGCAAAGAACTTGGATTGTTTGTTTTTTCAGAATTAGTCGGACCAGGTCTTCCCCTTTATACTTTTAAAGGCGCGACTATCAGAAAAGAAATAATCAATTATTCCAATGAGCTCCAAAAAAGCATTGGCTATCAGGAAGTTCATACTCCAAATATGAATAAAGCGGAATTGTTCAAAGTTTCAGGTCATTATGAAAAGTATAAAGACGATATGATAAAAGCAGTCTCAAATTATTCCAAAGAGGAATACTTTTTGAAGCCAATGAACTGTCCACAACATACTCAACTATATGCAGCTGAACCAAGAACTTATAAAGAACTACCTTTGAGAATCGCTGATTTTGCAAATCTTTATAGAGATGAAAGACCAGGTGAATTATCCGGGCTTACAAGATTGCGCTGTTTCTGCCAAGACGATGCCCACGCTTTTTGTCGTGAAGATCAAATCAAACAGGAATTTAAGAACGTGCTTGGAATAATTCACAAGGCACTTGGAACATATAAGATGACAGATTACGTGGTCAGATTATCACTTTGGGACCCAAATAAAAGAGAAAAATATTTAGGTGAACCAGAAATTTGGGAAAAATCTCAATCAATGCTTGAGGAAATCTTAATAGAAAATAAAATTGAATATGTAAAAGCTGTCGGTGAAGCTGCCCTATATGGACCTAAAATGGACATTGTAACGAAAGATTCAATTGGTCGTGAATGGCAAATCTCTACAATTCAACTCGATCTAATCATGCCTGAAAGATTTAAGCTGACTTATGTCGATAAGGACGGTAAAGAAAAAAGACCAGTGATGATACATCGTGCAATCACCGGTAGTCCAGAAAGACTTATGGGTATTTTAATTGAACACTATGCTGGTAATTTTCCTGTCTGGCTTTCACCAACTCAAATCAAAATTATTCCAGTCAGAGAAAACCACAATGAATATGCCAAGAAAATTTCCGATTCATTAAAAAATTTAGGTGTTCGAGTAGAATTTGATGATACTGACGAAGGAATGGGTAAAAAAATTCGCGCTGGTAAAGTAAATAAAATCCCATACATGCTGGTTATTGGTGATAAGGAAGTTGAGTCTGGTGATCTTGCCTTAGAGATAAGAGACGGAGCGAAACAAGAAAAAATAAAACTGGAAGATTTGCAAAATAGATTATTGAAAGAAATCAAGGAAAGAATCTAGTTAGTATAAATTGAATTTTAGTCTAAAAAAGAACCGTACCCAAAGGGTGCGGTTCTTTTATTTAAACCAATTATTCCAATTCTGCCTCAACCACATATCTCTGACTTTTTTCCCCGAAAGAATTACATGTCGATAAAGTTAACATATTTCTTGTTGTATCAAATTTAACCAAAACTTCGCTTGCATCTGCCATTCTTACAGTGGTAACTTTATACAAAAAAACCTTGCCCTCTGTATAAACTTTAATTTCATCACCTGTTTTAAAATTCTTAATGCCATTAAAAGTTTTATATGCTTGATTATTTACCACTTTAAAACCAGTACTGTGTGCAAAAATGAACATATTCCCAGATCCGGCCAAACCTGAACCGGGATATCTGACAGCGCCGTGCAATAAATAATCATCGAGCGTCTGCACATCAATAGTATTTGGGTTGCTGACAATTGTATCCAGTCCGACTTCAGAAGCCACGACTCTCGTTGGTTTTTCGCCAGACACTTGTCTTACAATATTAGCAGTACTCGTGGAATTATTTACAACTCGATCCCAGACCATATTAAATGATTCACCTCCATCATTTTTCAAAGCAGCAGGTACCCAGTCGATCAGATATAAGAAAGTAAAAGTTAGAGTGCTAACCACGACAAAGTACCAAAGAAAAGTCCATTTCCTCTTTGAAATTAAATTCACGAAATTATCTTTGTTTTCAGCCATATTTTTATAAGTATAATTATATGATAATTCAAACTTATTTATCACTTGACTATTATGCATGACTATAGTATAATAGTCAATGTAAAGATTTTACTAATTTAACAGCGGTTACAGCCAACATTTACGGCTGTCACTCTTTAATTACATTATATTTTATGAATAAAGAAGAAAACAAAGGAGTTATTGCCAATACAATAAATTGGTTTAAAAATCTGACAGTTAGAGGTCTGTTGTCAGCGATTTTTGTGTTACTCGTAATATTGATACTTCTTTCATCTGTTAGAGCCCTGACTGGAGCTTTGTCTAATTCATCCACTTCCCTATCTGGTGCGCTTTATTCAGTTTTTGTGCCGGCTGATAATGCGACAATGACGACCGATAAAAAAATTGTTGATGTCGGTGAAGATTTTGTCATTTCATTTAAAGTCGGTGATGTCACTGACGGCTTGTTCAAAGTTTCTTATCCTTGTGATAGCGAGGTTAGCTTGAATTTGACTTCGAGCAATAAAACTCTAGCTTGTGATGTATCAAATTATGTTACAAATAAAGACAATACCATTTCTGTTAGAGCTTATCCTGCAAATACAACTGACATAAACAGACTTGTAATCACCGGCGAGTTTGAAAATAATACAACACTCAAATCTTCGAAGATTGGCGTGGTTAGAATTACAATTCGAGGTAACAATACAGTTACTCAAACGACTTCAACTAATACGGTTACAAATACCGTAAAGGCACCAACAAATAATTATCAGTCAAATTATACTGCGAAGCCAGATTTAGCAGTTAGAGTTTTACAAACTGGAGTCCTAGATAGAAATACCAATTATTTTACAGCTCAAACAACTTTTAACAACAACGATAGAGTTGGAATAAAATTCGAAGTTCGAAACGATGGCGATGCCAATACCGGACCTTGGACATTTTATGCGACCCTGCCATCTCAAACTGCTCCACTATATAAATCAACTTCGCAAGTTTCACTTGCACCTGGTGATAGAATAGAATTTACAATTGGTTTTGATAATTTAAATAGCCAGTACTCAAACACAGCTTCGATTAGTGTTGATTCATTAAATCTAGTAAGTGAGAGTGATGAAACAAACAATACAGCTTCAACAATTATAACAAACACTGGATATTTGAATGGAAATTCTAATTACAACGGTAACTATAATTATGGAAATAATGGCCAGCAACAGTACTATGGTATTAGCAATTTAGACGGTGTTTGTTATGCCTCTACTGGAAACTCACAAAATAATCAGAGTGTAAACTGGTATGTTACTCCTACTGGTGGAAATTATAATAATTATACATATTATTGGACAGGTTCTGATGGTCTTTCGAGCTATTCGCAAAATCCGTCGATGACATACTATACATCCGGATACAAAACAGCGAGTGTCACAATTACCTCAAATGGTCAGAGTGTAACTCGTTCTTGTTCAACCAATGTAAATATAAATAACAATTATAATTACAATAATTACGGCAATAACAATTTGACAGCATCTTGTTACGCTTCCAATGCAAACTCACAAACTGGACAGAATATTATATGGTACCCAACTGTAAGTGGTGGTAATGGAACATATTCATATTCATGGTCAGGTTCTGATGGACTTTCAAGCTATGCTCAGTATCCTAATATTACTTATTCCTCAGGTGGTAATAAAACAGCGACACTAACTGTAACCTCAAACGGTTCTGCCGTAAGTGCAAACTGTTCAACAAATATTAATGGAAACAATAACTACTATAATTACAACTCGAGCAATCAGGATTTATCCGTAAGAATGTTAAATGTCGGGACAGTGAATTATAATGGTCAATTTACTCCAGCTTCGACTGTTTATCGTGGTCAAACCGCGGCAATACAGGTAGAAGTCACAAATAATGGTAACTATATTTCTGGTAACTGGAATTACAGTGCGACATTAAACCCTTCATTCCCAAATTATACTTATCAAGGAACCAGCCAAGCTCCATTGAGTCCTGGCGAAAAAGTAACTCTAACAATTATTTTTAACAACGTTCAAGTTACTGGAAATAATTATTTCAACGTGTTAATTGATCCGAACAACTCATTAAATGACACAAACCGAGGAAACAATACCGCGACTGGAAATCTTACAGTTTACTAAAAATTAAAATAGGAAAAACCGGTTCGCTCTGCGAACCGGTTTTTTTTATTTTTAAAGTGTCCCGAGCATACTAGTCGCCTTTTCTCTCCCTTCAGCAATAAGCATCTCTAAAGCAATAGCGGCTTTTTTTATCGTCTTCTTTAGTTCATCAATTTCTGTTTTCTTGAATTCTCCTAATATAGCATCAATCACCTTCTCTTCACCTTGTGGTTTCTTGATTTTACCACTGGCAGTCTCTCCCGAAATTCCCAATCTTAATCTAACAAAACCATCGGTCTTAACAGCTTTAATGACAGACTCCACTCCCCGGTGTCCACCAGAACTTTTATTAAAAGAAATCTTAATCTTACCCAAAGGCAAATCCAAATCATCATGAATGACAACCAGATTTTCCAAAGCTTTAACTTTTTCGTTATTTATTTTTTCAACTTTGATTTTTAGTTTTCCTCCCTTAAGTAATGAAACAAGTGCTTCACCAGATTTATTCATAAAAGTCTCCGGTTTCAAAAGCATGGCTTTATTCTTGCCAATTTTTCCTTCAGAAACAATGGCCTTCATTTTCTTATCATCCTGCCAATCAGAAAAATCATTCTTTTTTACAAAAGCATCGAGAACCATTCTGCCGACATTATGTCTTGTTTCTTCATATTGATCACCCGGATTACCCAAACCAACGATTATATAATTTGTTGCCATAGTTTGTATTAAATTATTTATACACGAAAATTATAGCATATATCGTAAAACTTTCGATAGGACGTTGGGATATATTTTTCTGCACGATAGAGTGAGTTATTTTATTTTTAGAGACTAGTGAGCGCGACAGCGTGAACTCGAGGAATTTTTTAGTAAAAAAATATCCGCACTCTAAAAAGAAGATAACGAACATCACCTTGTTGTCAATAGACATTCCGTATATAATGTAGAACATATATGATTGAAAATAACAAGATACCGCCTGAAGTCTCACCAGCAGTATGTGAGAGCAAATTTACTAGCTTTCGAAAGAGTTTCTGGGGTGAAGTCATTCAAATTGTTCTGATTTCTCTTGCTATCGTCATACCCTTCAGAGCATATGTTGCCCAACCTTTCTTAGTAAGCGGCACCTCGATGGACAATACTTTTGCTAACGGGCAGTACTTAATAGTTGATGAAATAACCTACAACTTCAGCAAACCGAATCGTGGTGATGTTGTCATTTTTCGACCACCTATAGATATGTCCAAATTCTTTATCAAGAGAGTTATTGGTTTACCTGGAGAAAAAGTCCAAGTCAAAAATGATATTGTTAAGATCTTTAATACTGCCCATCCAGATGGTTTTGTTTTAGATGAGCCCTATGCAAAAATCGACAAACTACTTCCCCATAGAGCAGACGCTGAAATCACACTCCAAGCAGATCAATATTATGTTATGGGAGACAATAGATTCGTCAGCGAGGATTCGAGAATTTTTGGACCAATCACAAGTGAAGTAATCGCGGGACGACCGATACTAAGACTCTGGCCACTTTCAACCATAAACTGGCTACCAGGACAATCAACAAATACTGTTAAGTAGTCTATATTTATCATTTATCCAAAAAATTAATTTTTAAATACCATGCCATTTAAACCAAGAAAGATGAAAAAAGTTGTTCCAGAAGCTCCAAAACTTCAAACCAAAGAAACAAAGTTTTTGGATTTAAGAAATATGGACAAAATCACTGAGGCTGCCGTCTACTACGGTTTTATTCCCATGGAAACTCCAAAAATAGAAAAAGTTGACCTTCAAAAAGCAAAAACCTTGAAAGAGGGTGAGCCAATGGTTCATTTGGGCAGCAATTTGGAAATTAAAAATCTTCCGGAAGAAAAAATAACCATCTTAAGAAATTATTTAAGTTCAAATTTGGCCACAATGTCACAGCCAGTTATGATTATTTATAATAACTTCCTAGAAGAAGGTGCGAGCAAGAAACAAACAAAAAATAGAAAGATTGACTTAGAGATAATTGGATCATCTAAGAGTATTTCTGAAGCGGTATTAATTAAAACCGCCATTGCCATATTAGAAGACAATGACATCAAAGATATTTATGTTGAGATCAATAGTATTGGTGACAAAGAATCATATTCAAAATATGTACGTGAATTGACCGCCTATTACCGTAAAAACATCAATACAATGCAGGCACACTGCAGACAAGCTTTTAAAAAAGATGTCTTTCTTACCTTGGCATGTGAAAATGAAAAATGCTGTTCAATCAAGGAGACTGCCCCAAAGTCTATCAGTTGCCTATCAGAAGTCAGCCGACAACATTTTAAAGAAGTCTTGGAATATTTAGAGACCTTGGAAATTCCATATAAGATTAATGAGTGCTTGGTTTCTGATAGACGTTATGCTAATCAAACTATTTTTGAAATAAAACAGAAATCAGAAAATCCTAAGAATACTGATCTATCTTTAGGTATTGGTTTTCGTTATGATAATCTTGGCAAGAAAGTCGATCTCAAAAAAGACATTCCCGCTATTGGATTAAAGCTAAATTTCAAAAGTGAATCTGATAAAAATCAAGCTCCAAGAATCAAAAGGGCTTCGGTATTCTTCCTGCAACTTGGAGATGAAGCAAAACACAAGAGTCTTCGTGTTATTGATATTCTAAGAAAAGAAAATATTTTTATCAACCATTCATTAAACAGAGACAAGCTTGGCGCTCAAATGGCAATGGCCGAAAGAATGAGAGTTCCATATATTCTGATTATGGGTAAAAAAGAAGCAATGGATGATACCGTGATTGTTAGGAACACAACCACACGTTCACAGGAAGCAATACCGGTTAAAGACTTGGCAGACTATCTCAAAAAAATCTTTAAGTAATAACAGGACTGATCGGTGTTTGTGTATTGCAATAAATCCAAACTATGCTAATATATCCCCTATGATAAACGTAGAAGTAACAAAGGGCGCAACAGAAAACAATCTAAGCGTCATCAGAAAATTCACCAAAAAGGTCCAAGGATCTGGTATTTTACCAAGAGTGCGATCATTGAGATACAGTGGACGAAAGCTTTCACATTACAAGACTAAGATGAAAACTCTTACCGGTCTTGAAAGAAAAGCAGAGATAATGGAATTGATCAAACTTGGCAAGATGGCTGAGAAAAGACAATCTAATGCTTTCTCAAAATAAAACATTCTCTATATTTAATAAAACAAAAGGCAAGCTTCCAAGCTTGCCTTTTGAAGCAATTAAAAAAACTATCCTGGGTGAGAAATTTGAACTAAGTTTAGTCTTCACAAATAGCACAGAAATGAAAAAGCTGAATCTATCATACAGAAATTTGAATTCCCCGACTGATATCTTAAGTTTCCCTCTTTCGAAAAAATCCGGAGAAATTTTTATTTGTCCAAGTGAAACTAAAAAAATGATGACGAAGTTTAAACGCGACTATAAAAATTTTCTAGCATTCCTTTTTATTCATGGTTGTGTACACCTTAGGGGTTACGACCATGGCGATAAAATGGAGAAAGTGGAATTGAAATTCAGGAAAAAATTTAAGATTTAAGATTTGTACAACTGCCTCAAATTCCAAGGCGATTGTGTTTTATATTAGTTTGTGATTATATAATATTAGAAACTTAACTATAAGGAGGTGGTTATGCCTAATGAAAAAGAAGAGGGTTCCAAACCAGTTGACCTGTGTCAACCAAGAATGAAATATGTTCCTATTAAGCCAATGCCTGAAGACTTTTGGCGATTGAGTCATCCAGTACTTCAAGCAATCAGACTGGAACAAAAAAGGCTCCCCAGGAATGTCACCGGATACCATATCCAAGACCTACCTGATGGTTGTCACAATTGTAAACATCTGTATTGTGGAGCTCCGCCTGATTTGCAGTGTGCAAAAGCCTGTCGAAATCCTGACAAGCCATGTTTATGTGATAGTGTTAATGTCCTAGGCAAATGTGCCGATTGGAAAAAATTTGAATTTCAAACAACTTCCATTCCTTCGACGACTCAACAAAATAAGTAAAAAACAACCTCATACGAGGATTAAACGAAGGAGGCAATAATGCTAATCGAGACAAAGAGCAGGCTCGTCTGTGAGAGTTTTAAATGCAAATCCAAAGGGCCAGTAGGCAGTAATGCCACGGAGGCTTTAAAGCTTGCACTGGCCATCGGATGGACACTTGAGGGAAAAACAAGTGGTCATGGTGGAATGGATTATTACGAAAAAAGTCTCTGTCCTTTGTGTTCTCCCAAGAAAAATACCCGTAAGAGAAAATAAACAGTATCGAGACCAGCGCCTTCATGTCCTGGTCTCTATTTTTATATTAGACATTTGATCTTTAAATAAAAGGTAATTAAACCCTAGAGCAAGCTCTGGACACAATAGGAACTCGCTTCGCTCATACATTTCGCAGTAAGCTGCGAGGTATTTACCTTTTGTTAGCTCCTCGGCTCGGAAATGTGAAATATGGATTTCTCATTTCTCTGTCAAAAGTATTTTTCTACTGAAAAATCTTTCGACCCTGTCTCGGCATGTCTGCCTCCGACCTTGCGGAAGTTCCAAGTATTCACTTCCTCACTCTACGTCGCTAATAAACATTAATATAACGGATTGATTTTGTTTTTTAAACCCTTTGTTATATAATAGCAATAAGTATGGCAAAGAATATTTCAGTTGGAATAGATATCGGAACCTACCAAATCAAAGTGGTGGTTGTTGAGGGTGTGAAAGAAAATGACAGACAATCGCATAAAATAATAGGTACAGGTTTTGCCGAGTCAAAAGGTTTGCGACATGGATATATAATCAATACTATTGATACATCTTTCAGTTTAAAAAAGGCAATCGCCCAAGCTGAAAAAACTTCCGGAATTAAAATTAAAAAAGCCTTACTATCTATTGGAGGTATTGGTGTATCTGGAGTTGTTTCTCATGGCTCAATGGTAATACCAAGAGCTGATTCTGAAATTACCGAAATGGATGTTAAAAGTGTTTTAAACATTGCCGAAAGTGAAATACCGGCAAACTTATCTGTAAATAGAAAAATAATTCATACAATACCAATAGCCTATAAAATTGACAGCCGCCCAGTGCTTGGTAAACCGGTTGGAATGAAAGGTATAAAATTTGAGACAAAAGCCCTCTTTATTACCTGTCTTGAACACCATCTTGAAGACATAATTGAAGTGGTTGAAGGTTTAGATATTGAAGTTGTAAATATTATGGCTTCCCCTCTAGCTGGTGGTCTAGTTACACTAACTAAGACTCAAAAAATCGCTGGCTGTGTTTTAGCAAATATCGGATCAGAAACTGTTTCAGTTGTTGTCTACGAAAATAATATTCCTATATCGCTCGAAATCTTCCCAATTGGAGGAACCGATATTACCAACGATATTGCCTTAGGACTTAAGATACCGCTCGAAGAAGCTGAGGATATTAAGATAAATGATGGTCGAGAAGATCTTTGTCCAAAGAAAAAACTCGATGAAATTATTGTTGCTAGGCTATCAGACATATTTGAATTAATTGAAGCTCATCTAAAGAAGATTGGTCGTAGTGGACTTTTGCCGGCCGGAATCATTCTAACAGGAGGAACTTCTGGTGTTTCCACAATTGAAGATATGGCAAAAGCAACCCTTCGTCTTCCATCAAAAGTTGCATCATTGAATTTCACTACCGATTTAAAAAATTGCCAAATTAAAGATTCATCTTGGTCTGTTGCCTATGGTTTATGTATTTGGGGCTTATCTGATGGAGAAGATGTGCCTCTTGGTGCTCCAGCTGGTACGGGGATTAGAACGAACAAATTCTTTGGCTGGCTAAAACAATTTCTTCCTTAAAAATTATGTATATAAAAAAACCGCTCAATAACAATGAGCGGTTTTACCAGGTCAAACCTTATTAAAAACTTTCAGGAGAAATTCTGTTGCTTCCTTTCGATGTTTTAACGTATAAATTACTCGGTAACTGACACAATCGCAATTCTCCAACAAAGGCAATTCTTCAGCCACTTGAACCACCACAGATATCCCTGATTGAATAGAGATTCTTATTCTCGAACCGACATTAGGATATTTCGGCAAGTTTACAGAATTTTGATAACAATCTTTACCAACATAATACAAGAGACTCACCTTACACATAAAGACCTCCTTTAATATTTAGATACATACTAGCATAAGCCATTAAATTTGCACATAAAAAATGACGCGGATACAAAATACCGTTCAAATCAATGAACGGTATACTTTCAAAAAATCAAGAAGTTTTTTTCCAAGAATGATCATGATCAAACCATCTCCAAATACTCTCCGTATTCGGACCGCAAGGAGACAAAAACACTTCTAACTCCTTACAATGTTCGTAAAAAATATTTTGAATCTTCATGGTAATCGGACAAAGATCAATCAACTCAAGATGTACACAGCCTTTAATAAACTCTACGGTAGTTGTGATAACCTTTGTATATATTTCCTCTTTTCCTTTCTGATCATTGAATACAGAAACCGTTAATTTTACACCCCTTCCATCTTTCACAATATTTCCCTTTCTTTTTTTAATATATCCAAAACCTTATCTATTTTTAGCATTATTCAACCAAAAGTCAAATAGATACCAAGAAAAATTAAGCCAAAAAACTATGACATGTCAACTCTTTCCTTTTTCCGTCCTTTTCTGCTATTATACAGTGAAATAGAGTTTGAAATTTTATTAGATTTATTAATTTCGCTGAAGGATTATCAGTGTTAGTTTTTTGTTTATGTCTAAATTTAACTAAACAAAATGACTAATTCCTAAACACCCGTACAGCTAACAAACATGCCACAAATTAAACCAGATGTAGAAGCTTTCGCTAGGATAAAAGTTATTGGGGTTGGAGGATCAGGTAAGAACGCCGTCAACCACATGATCAATTCCAAAGTTAAAGGAGTTGAATTTATTGCAATTAATACTGATGCCCAGGATTTGCATCACTCTTTAGCGACAAAAAAAATTCACATTGGTAAAAATCTGACCAAAGGTCTTGGAACTGGAATGAATCCAGAACTTGGCAAACGTGCTGCAGAAGAAACCAAAGAGGAAATCCAGGAAGCTCTGAAAGGTGCTGACATGGTCTTTATCTCAGGAGGTCTTGGTGGTGGTACTTGCAGCGGTGCAGCTCCTGTAGTGGCTAAAATTGCTAAGGAAGCTGGCGTCCTTACTGTTGGCGTAGTAACCAAACCATTTTTCTTTGAAGGACTTCATCGAATGAAAATTGCCGAACAAGCTCTAGACGAACTTAAGAAATGTGTCGATGCTATTATCGTAATTCCAAACGACAGACTTCTTTCTACTATCTCAAGAGAAACAACAGCCAGACAAGCTTTTGCCACTTGTGATGATATTCTTAAGCAGGCGGTAGAAGGTATTTCTGACCTTATTACAATGCCTGGTATTATTAACATCGACTTCGCTGATATTCGAGCGGTTATGGATAATGCTGGTTCAGCTCTTATGGGTATTGGAACCGCTGCTGGTGAGAAAAGAGCTGAGGATGCTGCCAAAGCGGCTATCAGTTCCCCACTTTTGGAACTTTCAATTGCTGGAGCCAAAGGTGTTCTCTTCTCTATTGCTGGAGGTGAGGATCTTACAATGTTCGAAATCCAAGATGCTGCAAAACTTATTACTGAATCAATCGATCCAAACGCTAAAGTTATTTTTGGAACAGTTCTCGATGATCGTTTGAAGAAAAATGAAATCAAGATTACCGTTATTGCTTCCGGTTTTTCAGATATTTCAAATAAGAAATCTTTATTTCAAAATCTAAATACGCCTAAACCGCAAGAAGAAGAAAGAAAAAACAAATTGTTCAATAGTATCCTTTCAACTTCAAGTAATCCAGAAAAAGAAGTTAAAGTTGAAGTGCAGCAAGCTCAACAGCAATCACAGCCAATAATTCAAGAAAAGGGGCCAACAAAAACAGAGATTGAAGACGATTCAGATTGGGGCGCTGTACCAGCTTTTCTAAGAAGACAAAAAAAATAAATTGGATATTAATTGTCTTAATTAACGCAAAGGCACTGCTATAGCAGTGCCTTTGCGTTAATTCTTTACTATTGCTAATTTCTTGACCAATAATAATAAATATTATAACCTAAAGAAAAGTTCTTAAAAGAAAGGGGTTATAATGATACAAAGTCCAAAAACAATTGGTGCGATAATAAAAATCATCAGAAAAAAGCAATCAATGACACAGCTCCAATTGGCGGAAATTTCGGGAGTGACCAGAAACTACATTGCCTTATTGGAACGCGGAAATAGGAAACCGTCTTATGATTGTCTGGAAAAAATTGCCCAGGCAGTAGGGATACCCTTAGGAGATATAGTACTCCTAACAATCCAGTGTGAGCCTGCGGACGATGAGATAACAGTTTCACAAATGTCTCAACTGCAAAAAAGGGTCTTAAGAAATATCTGATATACTGACGAGTCCCGACATTGTGTTGGGACTTTTTTTCTTTCTAATTTTAATATACAATACACTCTATGAATGAAAATATTTATGATTTATTAATAATCGGTGGTGGTCCAGGCGGAGTTGCTGCGGGAGTTTATGCTGCACGAAAAAAAATCAAGACGGTACTGATATCCGAGCATTTTCGAGGACAAAGTGCTGGTTCAAGTGAGATCCAAAACTGGATTGGTTCAACTTCCATCTCTGGAGAGGAACTTGCAAAAAATCTTGAAAATCACTTAAAATCCTACTCAAAAGATATCGATATAAAAGAAAAGGAAAAGGTTATCGATATAGCAAAGGAAAATGACGTATTTTTAATTACAACTAATAAGGCCAAATATATTGCAAAAACAGTCCTGATTACTACTGGCAGTGTTCGAAGAAAATTACAGGTTAAAGGAGCTGAAGAATTTGAAGGTAAAGGTATAACCTATTGTGCCACCTGTGACGCCCCCATGTTTGGAGACATGGATGTTGTTGTGGTTGGAGGTGGAAACAGTGCTTTTGAGGCCGTTTCTCAGCTTCTAGCCTATGCTAAAAACATAACAATCATACAAAGAAGCGAATTTAGAGCTGAGCCGATTATGATTCAAAAAATACTCTCAAACCCTAAAGTTAAAGGCATCACCAATGTTGATTTATTGGAAATCAAGGGTGATAAATTTGTAAAGGCTATTACTTACACAGATAAGAAAACTGGGGAAATATTTGAACTACCGACAAATGGAATATTCGTTGAAATTGGAGCTAATCCGTCGATTGAATTTTTAAAAGACAATCTTGTCCAATTGGATGACAGTGCACAAATAATAATTGATTCTAAAACTCAAAAAACCAGTACTCCCGGCATTTGGGCTGCTGGAGATTGTACTGACGGCTTATACAAACAAAATAATATTGCTGTCGGTGATGCGGTGAAAGCCATCGAGGATATATATAAGTATCTAAAAAGTTAATGCGTTTAAAAAATCCCCGCGTGGGGATTTTTTAAATATCTAATTGTTTGTCCTAAAACTCTCTGTAACAATTCCACCTGAAAGATTCAATATTCGATCAAATTTTATTTTTTCAATAAAGTGCCTATCGTGTGATACAGCGATTATCGAACCTTTATAATTAAGCAGAGCCTCCTCGATTATTTCCCTGGAAACAATATCTAGGTGATTAGTAGGTTCATCTAAAATCAACAATTGATTCTCTTGATTTGTCAGTTTTGCAAAAATAAGCCTGACTTTTTCGCCCAAACTCAAATCAGAAACCTTTTTAAATACATCTTGATCTTTAAATAAGAACGAACCTAAAATTGCCCGCGGCTCCTTTTGATAATTAATCAAACGATCGGTTTTTTTAAATTCCTCGATTACAGTCAAATTCTGATCTAAATTTTCATGTTCCTGCGCAAAATAACCGACATTAACAGCATCTCCTATTTTAAGATTACCGCCATCGTGTTTGAGACTTCCAATGATAATCTTGAGCAAGGTTGTCTTGCCACAACCATTATCTCCTGCCAACAAGACTCTTTCTTCGCCACGAACTTCGAAATTTATTTTCCATAAAACCCATTTTTCACCAAACTTTTTAGCTAAATCTAAGCAACGAACCATAAGTTTTGATGCGGTAGTTTCACCAGACAAGTTCATACCTTTAATCTTTCCAAAGGATTTTGGTTTTACAATTTCCTGACTATATATTTCCCTTTCCAATCTTCTTTCCATAGCCCTAATCTGCTTACCTTTTGCTGGATCAGGATGAACATGCGCTTCTTGTTTCTTTAGAATCAGCCACTGCTCAAGCCTCTTTTTTTCTTTTTGCTGTCGATTATAATCATCACCCTGTCTTTCTAAACTCTTTTCACGTTCTTGCACGTACAATGAATATCCGCCTTGATATTCATTAAACTTTTTATTTTCAGAATCAATCTCAAATATCTTATTTACGGAATTATCTAAAAACCTTCTGTCATGTGAGACCGCAAGAACTATACCTCTGAAATTTTTGATAAATTCTTCAAGCCATTCTAATCCTTTAATGTCTAAATGATTAGTTGGCTCATCAAGAATAATTACAGATGGCTTCTGCAACAAAACCCTAGCCATTGCCAAGCGTGTTTTTTGACCACCGCTTAATTTATTTATTAATGACTCGTTTGATACCGTATTCAGACCGACCTGCTTTAAAATGCCTTTCTCAGATATTTCATCAGTATTAAGAAATGTTTTTATTGTATCATCCGGTTGAAAAAATATTTTTTGTGGTAAATAACCAATTCTTTCATTTTCTACATCGACTGAACCATTATCATAATCAACCTCTCCCAAAATAATTTTAAGCAGAGTCGACTTACCGCTGCCGTTTGGTCCAACTAGACCGACTTTATCACCTTTATGTAATACAAAAGATACCCCTTCAAAAAGAATCTCTCCAAGAACATATTTTGTTATATTTTTTATAATAATCATGATTTATTTTTTATAATTAAAAACCCGAACATCGCCGGGTTTTTCAAAATCATATACCATTATAAATAAATTATTAATTTTGAAATTTTACCCAGCACAAAAACAGCCCCTCTATTGCTCCCCTAAAATTCCTATATAAAATGTAAGCTTTAATTTTTTGCATGTTTTTTGGTGGGCGGTACAGGAAATCTTCCATTACATGGACAGTACCCCTTTCCCATTTATTCACAATAAGAATTGTTCATAAATATGGGAGAAGGGCTTCGAGTCCTGATAGAAGTGCTGCCTAGCACTTCTATCCCGCCCAATAAAAAACTTATGAAAGTTTTTTATTTGTGGGCGGTACAGGACTCGAACCTGTCACCTCAATCACGTCAAGATCGCGCTCTACCAGATGAGCTAACCGCCCTTTATTTATCCTTTAATCAACAAAGTATAAGATACACCATTTTTATCCTAATCGCAAATAATAAGCTAATACCTATTTGTTTATATGTCTTCTACATGATATTATATTAGGCATATAAGATTAACTTAAGAATAACTATGAACAAATTTATTTGGACCGATGAATATAGTTTGGGGATAAACGTCATTGATGAACAACATAAACATTTCTTTGAAATCGTGAATATAGTTTATGACGTATTAGACAAAAGTAATGCTACAAAAGAGGAACTACTAAAAATTATTGACGAATTAATTAAATATGGCTACTATCACCTATCGACTGAGGAAAAGTATTTCAATCAATTTTTCTATTCTGATATGGCAAATCATATGAAATACCACGACATGTTCAGAACACAAACCGAAGAATATTACAACAGATTAGAAAAAGAAGATCTGCCAAAACTATCTTTGGAAGTGACCGATTTTGCAAAAAACTGGTTGATTCACCATATTATGGTTGAAGATAAAAAATATGTACCATATTTTAAGGAACATAATATCAATTAATTAAAAACTTATTTTAAAACCAGACACGCGATGTCTGGTTTTAAATTATAATCAAAATATTACTCTATTGCTTTGGTTTGTCTAATTTTTCTAAATGTAATTTCTTAACCCCAAAATAGACGACAAGAGCGATAACAAAAAAATTAATTAAATCATTTAAAAATTTACCATACATGATGTTTGCCCCAAAGAAGCTTAAATAATTTGCAGCCAGATCTTTTGCACCACCTAAAGCAACCCCCAAAACAGGGTTAATTAGATTATTAACAAGTGAGGCTACTAAAGCAGAAATTGCACCCCCTAAAATGAAAGCTACGGCAAAACCAATAACTCCCTGCTTTCTAATAAAATCAACAAAGTCAGCAAATTGATTCTTGACACCATTGCCAACCTTTTTAACACCATCAATACCCTTCCCTTCGAGATTTTTAATATTTTCGTTCATTTTTATATAATTAAACTAATAACGTATATAACTCACTAATTATATATAAAAATATAATTAAGTACTACCTAAAATATTAAATTTTATTTGCGTGAATTAAATTTTCTACTAACGAATAAATTTTCATATAAGTATCTTCAGCAATTTTTCGATCAACGTAGGGTGGATTTTCAACATTCCAACGAATAACTTTTTTGTCTTGTTTAAGATAATCAGGAATAAAAGGTTCTTCTGCCATTGAAATAACAGTTTTATACTCAGCTATCATAAAAGGTTGTAATCGTTTTGTTTTGTAATTTCGAACGTTCATACCATTATTTTCCATCACCTCAAAGAAGTCCCGAGTTTTAAATAATTTAGAAAGGATTTGCCCCTCTGGCTCATCTAGTGCTCCAGTATAAGTTCCGACAGAATCTGCATCATTTGAATTAGTAAGTTTATTATAAATAGCAGCAGCCATCTGACTACGAAACCAATTACCTTTACATATAAACAGAACTTTCTTATTTTTAGTGTTAATCATATTAATTATCTGCGGAGAGAGGGAGATTTGAACTCCCGAGACCCTTACGAGCCTGCCGCGTTTCGAATGCGGTGCCTTCAACCACTCAGCCATCTCTCCTTCTAAAGTAGTTCAAACAGTAACATTTTTTTGCTTTTTTTACAAAAAATGTTATATTAGAGCACGTCTCTACGGCCTTATCGTCTATCGGTTAGGACATCGCCTTTTCAAGGCGAGAAGCCGGGTTCGACTCCCGGTAAGGTCACATAAGTAAACTTAAATTGTAGACGCCACTATTACTCAACAATATATGGCTGATACGTATGAGTAAAACCTATCTTTTGCGTTTTGACATCCTCTATTTTTTTATTTTTAATTGTCACTTTTAGAATCAATCCGGAGTTTGTATCTTTTGAAAAATTTTGATCAAATATAAAATTACCTAAGCTATAAGCAATATATTTACCATTATACTCTTCAACATCTTGGGCTACATGAGGATGTTGCCCAACGATCAGATCTACCCCAGCATCAATTGTAAAGTGAGCCAATTTTTCTTGGTAAGAATTGTGATGGGTTTCATATTCTTCACCCCAATGAAATGAGACGATTACAATATCTGATATCTTTTTTGCATTCTGAATATCTAAACTTATTTGATCTTGATTTGGATAGGCAATTGTAGGTTTATCCCCCCTCATACCTAGAGATGAGGGCAACAAATTCGTATAAGCTAAATACGCTACTTTGGTGTTATTTATTTCTTTAATCAGTGGAGTATGGGCTTCATCATAAGATAAACCGCCACCGACATAATTAATCTTATTATCTTTGAGATTTTTTAAAGTATCTTTAAAAGCTTCACTTCCATAATCCCACATATGATTATTTGCAACTGACAAGACATCAAAACCGGAGTACAAGAGACCTTCGATTGATCGCGGATCTGCTCTAAAAGAATAGATGCTACCGACTTTAATTCCATTAATTGAGATCGGACCCTCGAGATTTCCAAAAGATAAATCAGCATTTTTAATATAGTCTGATATTTTTTCAAAAGGATAGTTCCAATCACCTTTCGTAAGCATAGAGCTTCCGACGTTTCTGGATAACATAATATCACCAACAAATAATAGTTTTGTTTCTTTATCATTACCAGAGATGATATTATTCACACCCCAAAAACCAAAAATATATCCGGTTGTATTGTCAGAATTTTCCATTAAGTCGTCACTGTTTAAAACACTAAAATTAGAACTATCCTTGGCATTCTTCTCACCCATGGCCACCATAAAAGCAAGTAATGTTTTCTCCGAATCAACTTTGACAAGTGATAGAGAGCTTAAATCCAAACTACGGACAATTTCTCCAGAAATTTGATCAATCGGATGAGCCTGATTGGTCGCTAAATAATGTGAAAAATCAACACTTGATATAAGTACGGTATTCTCATTAAGCATGTCCGATAGAGTTTTACCTAAAGCCTCAGCTTGCTCTCTTGAAGTATCCGAACGTAAAATAATCGGCGTGACTCTCACTCCGGGAAATATTTTACTGATAACCAGAATCTGAGAGCCCACAGAATGTTCTTTATCAAATGGTGCTTCTTCTATATTTGCTAAACCAGAATTTTCTAATTTTACTGCCAAGCCATCAACCGGCTTAACCTCGCCATAAGTAGTAAAAAAACTCGCACTAGAGACTGTTATCGGAGATTTTCCAGCATTATTATGATCTGGTCCAATGACAATAATATTTTTTACTTCCTGTGTCTTTTTTAATTGAATATAAAATTCAACTATTTTTGGTATTGTCAGGGGTATATGATGAGAAGCAATACCTCCATAGATATGTGAGATATTCGCTTTCACAACCAAATTCTCTCCTGCAAAAGCCCGATCAATTTCTGGAGCATATTCATTCCACAAGGATTGATGGTATATAATTTGTGCCCTATCATTTTTAATTGAGTTAAGGCTAACAAAAATTAGGACTATTATGAAGAGTAGAATTATAATCGCCCCAGCTTTTATCTTTGTATTATTTAATAGTGATTGTATCCTCATTTGATATTGTTGTACTCTCAAGACTGCGCAATGACTGTAGAATTGCTGGCTCTGCCTTGTAAGTTCCTTTTGAAACTACCCTAGCATAATAATAGATTGGTGAAGTTGAATTCTTACCGATAATGAATGTAACTTTTTGATCAGAAATTTCTGTCGGATATATTCGATAACCATAATAGCTATCGTAGCCGTAAGTTGCTTCTTCATCTGCCGGACGTAATCCGCTTGGCAAATAATCTACGATCTGATAAGCGCCGTCCAAGGAGTTCGTATTGAAACTTGGTATTAACCTAACTTTAACCAAATCACCTTCCTTAGACTCTTTTGCACTATTATTCGTATTATTTACTTCATATATACGAGTTAAAGATAAATTACTATCTTTAATAATTTTGCTTGGTGAAGATTCTTGTTCATAAGAAGCTACAATTCCAAGATTGCCCTTAACTTTTGATAATGCAAAAGATGACATTTCTTGAGGCGAGAGCGTTAGATTAAATATTTCTCCGTTCTTAAGTGTTTTAACTTCTTCATTACCACCAACGTTATAAGTAAAGCTTATTTCTTCAGAACTTAATTTTGGAAGAATTGATTTTATATAGAGTAAGCGCTCAAAATTTTCAAGAGTCTCTCGAGGGTGATTTTGTTCAACATACAATGCAAGGGCCGCTGATTCTGGCTCGTCAATTTTTGCAGTTAAGGCAGCAGTAAGTGCCGTTGTAATAATTGTATTATCATTATTCAAACCACTTATATAAGAATATGAGATTTTATTTTCAATCAAAGGTTTAATCTTTTCTATATAATATGAACGGGCCTCTTCTTTGGCACCGATTGAGTCCAAAGCAAGAGCGACAAAAACTCTGTCCTCTGAAGTTAAAGCTTTATCATTTTTTATATTTTCAATTTTTGTAAGTACTGGCTCCTTAAAAGAACTTAGTCCGTATAGGGCACGAACGATTCTCGAAATATCAGATTTCTTATCATTTAATGATTGAGTGAAATAATTTTTTAGAGCATTCTTATCAAAGGTTGAATCATTAAATAAATTAACAGTAATAGCTGATAGTTCTAAATCATCGCTACTGTATGGTAATAATTGTAGACCTCCAGTATATGATTGATATTTACTAGCTTGAAAATCAAGCTTATCATTTTTTTCAGCAAAGTAAGTATTCAAAAGATTGGTCGCAATAATACTTGCACCCTTTTGATCAATCCTTAATCCGCACTGACAAGTAAGGGATTTGAGTTCATTATACAATCGTCCTTGACCATATGAACTAAATGCAAGAGTCGTATATCCGACTGCATTATTTGTAATTTTTAAACCATCAACACCCAAATAAAGATCAGAGGTATTTTTCGTAAAGTAAGTGTTAAGAACCTTTAAAGTTCTCACCAATGCATCAGAAAACACGCCATTATTTGCACTTACGGTTAATTGATGAATTCCAGCGGTTAATGTTCCAAGTGTGGCCTCAATATTATCCCCTCCGGTTTTTACAATCTTATTAAAAGCCAGGGTCGGGCTTTCAATTTTGTAATTAGTAATTCCCTGTGTTAAACCAACTCCAAAAGTTCTCAATCTCAATACAAGTTCATCACCTGCAAGATAGGTATTATTAAGTGTAGCATCAATAAAGAATGGTAAAGTTACCGGAATAAAACTTACGTTCTTCCCAGCAAACAAATCTTTTGTAACAGCCTGACTGGTTAAGCGCCATGAAGTAATATTATCTGGAAGCTTGAACTCTACATGAGCGTAGCCATTCCCATCAGTGGTGATTGATTTATAAATTGCCATCTCTTGGATGTTTGATCTTGGCGTATCACCGTCTCCACCACCTCTTTCAGCTCCTCCGCCACCATATGGAGGCATATTCGAAGTACGAATAATTAAAGTTGAATAAATATCACGATAAAGATTATTAACCACATCCGACTCGTCTGTTCGTATTGAAAAGACAGCTTCATCAAGAGCAGAAAGATTCACCTCAGCCTTCACTGGTTTATTATTCTTATCAACCACTTTCACATCCAATTTAACAGTCTCTCCCGGTTTATAAGTTTCCTTATCCTTTGATACTGAAATATTCAAACGTCGCTCATTGGCATCAAAAGAAATATTTTTTAAATATGAATTATGAAAACGACCATTAGAAAACCATCCAGGCCAAATACCAACATTTGGAATATCCTTAGCCTCAAAAACTGTACTATACTTTGGAGTATCTTGGATTTTATATTCAATATTGCCATTGTTTACAGCAATAAAAATATAGCCGCCTTTTACTTCTGGAGGTTTTGCCCCCTGATATGTCTGGAGCTGAAGATTAACCTGATCACCGATTTTATAGCTAACATCCTGATCAGAATCAGCATTGGCGAGGTAATAAGAGGAGTCAGAATTTGAGTAATCAAAATCACTAAAACCACCATAAACATATCTGGTATCCTTCACCACACGATTATAACCATCATAGGCTGTAAAAGTTATTTTATAAGTCTTTTTATTTTCAGGAACAAAAGACATTTCTGAAGAACCGCTGCGATCAGAAACTAATGTTTGTGAAGAAACGAAATGATCTTCCTCTTTATAATCATATATTGGATAAGTTAATTTATTTATCGGATCGTAACTAGTTCCGGTTTGATTTTTTGTATACACCATTTCCGATATATTAACATCAGTCGAAACTCCAACTACTGGATCACCAAGATAATCTTCACTATTCCAATACGGCTCACCGCGATTACTGCCGTCTAAGACAACCATCCTAGTTTTAACAGAAAAAGAAACACCACTATCTAATTGCTTTTGAATAATCGAGTTGCTTATATGCGGACCGAATACAAATATCGAAGAACTTGTCTGAATCACACCTTCTTCAGAATTTAGTGGTTGAATATTTACGCTCAAATATGATGGCCAGTAAGTTTGGTCGGTGCTATATTTTGGAATAATAGTAAATGAAGCCTCACCTTGGGAATTAAGGGTGATATTGCCTTTATAATTACTACCGAATGGTCCGTAAGCTGAATAAGTTAAAATAGTATTTGTAACCGGTGTCGAATCAAAGAACTCAGCCTTGACCTTAAAGGTAACGCTATCTCCAGCAAACATTGTATTTTTATCCGGCGTCGCAGTAATTTTATATGCCGGTTTTATGTATGAGCTTATAGTGACAGTTTGCTTTCCAATAATCTCACTTCCGCGACGAAAAGTTAGATCATAAATACCTGTTTTAAGATTCGTAAAAGATAATTCTCCGGTAACGGCATTATATTCAGATGGTTTAATATTTGTTTCTGCATAAGTCACAACACCTTTATCATCTTCGCTCCAATAAGGATTAGTAAGTTTTACATTAATTTCACTATCAAAATTTTCTCCGCTGCGGAGCTTCTGGATCGCCCAAAAACGCAAAGTATCTGAAGGTAAATAAATATTTTTATTCAAAGATATATAGTTCCACCATTTATCAGTTTTACCCAAAGAAGCCGCATAACCATATTCATTTTCCACTGGAATAACCAGATCACCTGAAGGGATTTTGGCTATAAGAAATTTCCGGCCACTTGCAGAATAATCATAAGAATAATTATTTGAACTAGTAATCATTTCCTGAGGTGTCTCAAATAAGACTACACCGTCACTACCAGTTTGCCCGATTTCTTTATTAGAAAAAGTGACAGATGCTCCGACAACACTTTTTCCACTATCAATATTCTTAAGCCAAATCAATGACTTCGAACTAGCAAAAGCAACAAAACTGGCAATCGGATTTACTTGAAACCAAGATATATCTTTACTCTTTCCGGATTCGGCAACAATTGCATAATATCCAGCCGGTAATGATTGAGGCACCCTCAACAATGAAGTATAATCTTGGGTTTCCAATGAAATAGAACCGGTAAATACTTTTTTATTTTCAGTCAACTGATTACCCATATCACCATAAAAACGTGCCCACGGTGTTGCACCTTGAATTTTTGTTACTGAATCAATATATTCCTGTGCTGAATTAAATTTATAAATAGCGGCTGAAACCGAAGTCGTATTATACGCACTCATTCCTATAACAACATTCAGATCTGGTTTAAATTCTGCAAATTTTCTTGAAAATGAAATCGATGGCTCAATATTTGAATATGTTTGCGAAGTTTGAAATTGGATTATTTTATCACCATTTAAAGCATCGTCAGTCCCCTTTGCTCTTAGACCAGATTTAATCGTAATTGTATAAATAGTCCTGTCCGCCAGAGGTACATATGGAATGAAACGAACCATATTTTCTGATACCTCAAATTTTCCTGTTACTTTTGGATTTATCTCGATTGAATTTTGAGGATTGATAATATCGTTGCGATTAAAATAAATTTCTATACCTGTATTTGATGGTACATCAACACCCTTGTCTCCAGGAACAGAAGAAGTGATTTGGAACGGCGCCTTTACCTGATAGGCCCAACTAAAATCATGGTTCGCAAGTGGGCCTTTATCAATTTGTATAGTATAAACCTGATCAGTTTGAAGCGGATCATTAGGAATAATTGTATAAGTATTTTCTTGAGCCGACACTTTTTCAATTCTAAACAAAGTTTCTGGAATAATTTTTATATACTTTTCAAGAACTTGAGTGGTCAAGGCAACGGTAGATTTCAAAACGAAAGTGGTATTAGGGGCGATTCCGGCTGTGTCAGCTAAATTTGCCTTTATTTCAAATTCAGAAATAGCCGTTCTATAAATGATCGAATTATAAGCAAAGAAAATTATTACTAAAGCAACTACGATTACACCCACAATAGATAGCAGTTTAAGTTTATTATTTATCATTAAAAAATTATATCACATATCTTGAGCCTACAACATCTGATAGCTTTCCTCAGATATTTGCATAAATTATAGAAATGATATAACTTATATCCAGATACGCGCTTGTAAATACTTAATCAACATCTAGTTCATTCCCCAAACAGAAAGAGGTAAAAAAATGAAAAAGAGACTGGCTAAGAAAAAAGCCAAAGAAAAAAATGGTGGCAGGATTACCCGAAGAAGACAGAGGGAGTTGTTAAGAAGATTTGACGCTGCATCAAGAAAATACATTAGCGATACGGAAAAAATGTACGGTGGCAAATTTGGACCGTTTAATTCTTCGAATATAGGTTTCGTACTCATGTCGGCACAAGCCTTAAGAAAACATATGGAGGAAGAAAAAACTGGCGCCGTTGCCTGACTAAGTAAATAGCTATTGTATGAGAGGGTAACTTTACCCTCTTTTTTATTTATCAAACTAATTTCATCAAAAATGATAATTTATAATTAAATGGCTAGAAGTGGCAATTTCCTTTCTAAAATGATAATCTGATTCAATGATTATTTTAGGAATTGAAACTTCATGTGATGAGACCGCCGTTTGTATAATTGACGCCAATAAAGACCAAGTAAAAGTCCTAGGAAATCAATTATATTCACAAATAGAACTCCATAAACAATATGGCGGTGTTTTCCCAATGATGGCCAAAAGAGAACATCAAAAAAACCTGGTTCCTTTATTTGAAAAGTGCCTTGAAGAAGCTGGGCTTAAAAAAACAAATATTGATAGCACCGATTCAAAGGAAAGTGCGGACAAACTAAACAATTTAAAATCTATTTTAGAAAAAGAACAGGAACTATTTGAACAATTTTCAAAACTAATAAATGAAATTCAAAAACCTGAAATCGATGCTATCGCTGTCACAAACGGTCCAGGATTAGAACCAGCGCTCTGGGTGGGAGTTAATTTTGCCAAAGCAATATCAGAAGTTTGGGGTATTCCAGTCATCCCCACCAATCATATGGAGGGGCATATAGTTATTTCGTCTTTAATTCCAGATGAACTAACACCTAAAACCTACAATCTTAAACCTATCTCCTATCCAGCAATAGCTTTACTTATTTCTGGAGGTCATACTCAACTTGTTTTAATCAAAGACAGTTTAGAATATGAAATAATCGGTAATACACGAGACGATGCCGCAGGAGAAGCTTTTGATAAAGTTGCTAGAATTTTAGGACTACCTTACCCTGGAGGTCCGCAAATATCAAAATATGCCGACCAATTTAAAATTTCCAATATCACCCCAACAATCAAACTGCCGCGGCCGATGGTCCATTCTAATGATTTAGATTTTTCATTTTCAGGACTAAAAACATCCGTGTTATATTTTGTTCAAAAACTACCAGAACTCACTGAAACAATTAAGCAAGAAATTGCAAGTGAATTTCAAAATGCTGTCATTGATGTGCTTACGATCAAAACTAAAAAAGCGATTGAAAAATTTGGAGCAAAAACACTGATTATTGGTGGTGGTGTTAGCGCAAATAAATCGATACGAGAATCTTTCAAAAAAACATCTGAAGAATTGGGCATCGATTTTTTAATTCCAGAAGTTTCTGCCTCCACTGACAATGCCATGATGATTGCTGTTGCCGGATATATAAGAAATAAAAAATTTGAAGCTGAAAGCATAAAATCCGAGTTTAAAGCTAGTGGAAATTTATCTCTATAATTTATCCACAGTCTTCTCTTGCAAAAAATTAAAGAGAGCGTAATATTTATCCCACGGCCAAGCAGATGCTTGGTATGTAATAGATCCTATTGGATCAGGTAATGTGGACAAAAGATTATTCTAAAAGGTTCGCCGACAAATCTCTTGAATAAAGGGGTAAGGTAAAAAGACCTAAGAACTAATCGAAGTATTCGCATTCACCAAGTTGGGTTTAGGCAGCTACCCTCAAAACAACAAGCTCCACGAGCCACCCCTTAAAGGTGGCTTTCTTAATTTTACAAAAATCCTTATTTTGCTATGATAGGAAGATGATAAATGATAAATTTTTGAAACCATATAACCCCCAGGAAACCGAACCAAAAATCTATAAACTTTGGGAGGAAAGTGGCTACTTTAATCCTAACAATCTGCCAGAAAGACACAAGGACCCTTTTACCATAATGATGCCTCCGCCAAATGCAACTGGTACCTTACACATGGGCCATGCCCTAGCCATCACCACTGAGGACATCATGGTCCGATACAACAGAATGCAGGGTAAAAAATCACTCTATCTCCCAGGCACAGATCATGCCAGTATTGCCACTCAATCAAAAGTAGAAAAAGAAATTTATAAAAAAGAGGGTAAAAACAGATATGATATTGGCAGAGAAGAATTACTAAAAAGAATTGCCGCTTTCGTTCAAGAAAGCAGGGACACCATCACATCGCAAGTCAAAATACTTGGCGCTTCTTGTGACTGGTCTCGCGAAGCCTTCACATTGGATGAAAAAAGAAATCTCGCTGTTAGAACTGTCTTTAAAAAAATGTACGATGATGGCCTGATCTATCGTGGTTACAGAATCGTTAATTGGGACCCAAAAGGCCAAACAACTATTTCTGATGATGAAATTGTTTATGAAGAAAGGGATGCTAAAATGTATACCTTTAAATACTCCAAAGACTTCCCCATTTCCATTTCTACGACTAGACCAGAAACAAAAGTTGGTGATACCGCCGTAGCTGTTCACCCCGAAGATCCGCGCTATTCTAGTTTTATCGGCAAGGAATATGACGCTGTCTTTTGTGGTGTTCCAATACATATAAAAATAATTGCTGATAAAGAAGTAGAGAAAGATTTTGGTACCGGGGCGCTTGGTGTGACCCCAATGCATAGCATGACTGACTGGGAAATGGCGGATAGACACAACTTAAATAAAATCCAAGTTATTAACGAATATGCCAAAATGATTGTTGGTGACGAAAGAATTTTAGGTAAAAAGACCACTGAGGCTAGAGAAATAATCGTTGAATGGCTAAGGTCTGAGGGTCTTCTTGAAAAAGAGGAGAATATTAAACAAAACATTTCTACCGCCGAAAGAACAGGTGGAATTGTTGAACCATTACCTAAACTTCAATGGTTTATTGACGTAAATAAAAAATTTATTATTCCGTACTCTGATATTATTGGGATAAGATCTGGACAGGAAACAACCTTAAAAGAAATAATGAGAAATTCAGTGGCAAATGGACAGATTAAGATATTCCCAGATTTCTTTAGTAAAACATATTTTCATTGGGTGGATAATCTTCGAGACTGGTGTATTTCGCGACAAATCTGGTATGGTCACAGAATTCCTGTCTGGTACAGAGATACAGAAATTTATTGCGGTACTGAGGCACCAAAAGGAGAGGGTTGGATACAAGATGAAGACACGCTTGATACTTGGTTCTCTTCTGGTATGTGGACATTTTCAACGCTTGGATGGCCAGAAAAAACAAAAGATTTCGAAACTTATCATCCAACAGATGTCCTTGAGACAGGGTTCGACATTCTTCCTTTCTGGGTAAATAGAATGATTTTGATGACCGGTTATTGCTTGGGCACAATTCCATTCAAAAATGTTTACTTACATGGAATGGTTCGCGATGCTAAAGGACGAAAAATGTCTAAATCCCTTGGCAATGGTTTGGATCCAACAGAAATAGCTCAAAAATTCGGAACTGATGCTGGACGCATAGCCTTAGTTATTGGTACTGCCCCGGGAACAGATAGTAAAATTGATGATAATAAAATAAAAGGTTATAAAAATTTTGCCAATAAAGTCTGGAATATTACTCGTTTTGTTTTAACCAGCGCTGAAGGTTTTGAAATAGACAGCAAACCAGAAATTACTGTAGCTGATCAAATTATTCTTGATGAACTTGATGCAACAGTTAAGGAAATTACCAATGATATCGATAATTATCGTTTCCATATCGCAAGTGAAAAAATTTATCACTATATTTGGCATACCTTTGCTGATGTGATAATAGAAAATAGCAAGGCTGCAATAGCCGGAACAGATGAAACAATAAAAAAATCCTCGCAATACACGCTATATAAAATACTTACAACGTCTCTAAAAGTTCTACACCCTTTTATGCCATTTGTGACTGAAGAAATTTGGAATTACCTGCCTCATAGCAATAAAAAATTATTAATGATTGAAGAGTGGCCAAAATAGTCATAAATTAAAAATAGAAATTAGAAATTTATCATCTCTGGTTTAATCTTGTTAAACTCGAGATGATATTTTTAACTCTATGTTATACGTTTTATGAATATGTTATAATATTCAAATGAATGCCACATTTGTATTAATATTTGCGGTATTGGGTGGAATCTTGCCAGCCCTCTTTTGGTTATGGTTTTGGATACGAGAAGACAGACTGAAACCTGAACCTAAATACCTTCTACTTGCTACTTTCATTGGTGGGATAGTTGCAGTCTCTACTGCCCTTTTTCTGGAAAAATATCTATACGCTATATTTTACAAAGCCTCTACCTCTGGAGTCTTAATCGGAAAATTTTGGGATTATTTATATAATTTTGCTGACAAATTCAGTATTTCACCTGAGCATATTTTTTTAGTTTTGATAATTTCCCCTGTAATTGAAGAGATATTAAAATTTATATATACATATTTTATTACCTTAAGAAGAAAAGATTGCGACGAACCGATTGATGCTTCGATCTACCTTATAACAGCTGCCTTAGGTTTTGCCGCAATTGAGAATTCTTTATTTCTACTAACACCATATACTAAAGGAATTTTTGACGGAATAAACTCTGGTAATTTTCGCTCAATCGGACCGATGCTAATTCACCTAATCAGTTCCGCAGTTATAGGTATGTTTATAGGTTTTACTTTTTATAAAAGTGGTTTTATTAAAAAAATATCGGCAACTTTCGGATTACTGCTTGCAATAATGTTGCATTCTGCCTTTAATTTTTTTATAATACTAAATGAAGCAACACACAATAGTAACTATTTTTGGATAGCCTGTTTAGGTGTTTGGACTTTAATGATTATCCTCTTATACGCTTTTGATCGAATCAAAAAAGTCACCAGTGATAAAGCATGTTTGATAACCGAAGAATAATTTTATCAACTTATTAATTAATATTTAAAATGGCACAAAAATCTTTCTTTAAAAAATTGAGCGGTTTAATCAGAATGAATAGTGATGAGGATGGTGAAGTTGAACCAGAAGAGAATGAAATAGTAGAAACTGAAGTTGAAGACTTACTTAACCCCGAAGAAGAGGGCCAATTAGCAGTAGATATGTATCAGACTCCGGGGGAAATAATAATCAAAACAATGGTGGCTGGTGTTAAACCAGAGGATTTGGATATTGCCATTACTAGAGACATGGTGACAATCAGAGGAAGACGAGAAGAATCCCACGAGACATCAACAAATGATTTTTTTCACAAAGAGCTATATTGGGGTGCTTTCTCCAGGACCATCATTCTTCCAGCTGAAATAGAAATTGAAGAAGCCGAGGCATCTGAAAAACATGGTCTGCTCACTTTAAAACTTCCTAAAATTGATAAAAACAGACAATCAAAATTAAAAGTTCGATCAAATTAATTAATAATTCCTATGTCACCAGAAGAAAAACAAATACTCAAAGAAACAGCAGAACTAGCAAAAGAAAATAATAAAATTTTAAGAGGAATGAGACGCTCTGCCAGATTTGGTCTTTTGTGGAAAATATTCTATTGGGTAGTTATAATAGTTTTGTCATATGGTACATACGTCTATGTCCAACCATATATTACAATTATGCAGCAGACATACTCTGAAATGCAAAAAAATATTCAGAGTGTTAAAGACGTGACAAGTAAGATTCCATCGATACCAAATATTTCAAATCTTGGGAGATAAAATATTTTTAAAACCACCCTTTTGGGTGGTTTTATTTGTGCCGAGGGGCGGGCGGAGTCTCTCCCGCGGCTCTCACCTCGTCGTCACTCGGTTCGGCCTGGGCACCAGCTCATCTGTTTTGCCTAGTAGCAAAACATGATTCCGCTGTTCTCGCCCACCCCGAAAGCCAAGCAGTTGGCTTTCTCCTCGGCACAAAATAAAATAACCCTTTCGGGTTATTTTATTTTGGTGCCGAGGGGCGGGCTCGAACCGCCGACCCCATCCTCTTCAGGGATATGCTCTACCAACTGAGCTACCTCGGCATTTATCCAACTGCGACATAATACACGATTTCTTTTAAAAAATCCAGCGATTTTATGCGTTTAAAAAATTCCAAAACTGTGGCCAACTTTTATTAACTGACTGTAGATATAAGATATTAACCTTTTTGCTATTAACCTTTCCCCACATAGCGATAGCCTGAATCACTCGATGATCTTTTGAAGTGATTATTTTATTTTCTTTAGCATCTCGCAATGTTTCTACCACTTCAACGATACGATCACTTTCATGACCACGAAGCGCTGGCCACAATTTCTCCCCTTGCTCTGCTGTCATATAGCCAAAAACATATGCAAAGCAAAAATCTTCTGCTTGTTTTGGAGTAAATTCGGCTTTTTGACCGGCTAAAATCATTAGATAACTTTCTGCCTGTGACAAAATAGTTTCATCATAATGAGGTTCCCAAGTTATGCCTTTTTCTCTCATAGTCTTCCAATGATCAACGGCCTCGTATGTTAATTTTAATTTAAATGGCGCATTAATTAGTCTCTCGTTATCTCCAAGAAGTACGGCTGCGCTCGCCCATTGAGAAGTATTATTATCTAACTTAAGTAATTCTGTTTGCTTAAGATTTATTATTTTTGGATCATTGGTTATAGCTCTATTAGCAAGAGTCCCCTGCGTAATGAATTTCTTACCTAAACAAAGCTTCCATGAGGCAAACTTCAAAAAACGATATAGCGTACCAGATTCGCCAACATCAACAGGTTCATCATTCTTCCAGGCGTCAGCTACTCTTTTTAAAGCTATAAGATCATCACCTAAATTTTCTTGTTTAGATAAAAAATCTTGTATATCGCTATACCCGTTAACAATATCCAAAATACCCATTCGTATAATCCAAGATTTATCTAGTGGAATGTATTTTTTATCTATATTAATCTCCATATTATTCATAATGCAATATTATAGTTTACTAAAATAAAAGGTATTAAACCCCAGAGCAAGCTCTGGACACAATAGGAACTCGCTTCGCTCATACATTTAGCAGCAAGCTGCGAAATATTTACCTTTTGTTAGCTCCTCGGCTCGGAAATGTGAAATATGAATTTCTCATTTCTCTCGCTCTACGTCTCTAATAAAACCAAACCCTTCTTTTTACAAACTCAACATCAAATCCGCGACTGCACAAGCTACAGCATTTTCTAAAACCACGGGGACTCGCAAGGCAATACAGGCGTCATGTCGTCCAAGAATATTTAGTTCCTCAATCTTTTTTGTTTCCATATTAAATGTTTTCTGAGTTTTTGAAATGCTTGAAGTTGGTTTTACGGCAACCCTGAATATAACATCATTGCCATTGGTAATGCCGCCGTTTATGCCGCCAGCGAAATTCGTCTTGGTTTTTCCATTGTCATCAACAAACAAATCATTATGCTCGCTGCCAAACATTTTCGTCGAAGAAAAACCTGAGCCAAATTCTACACCTTTTATTGATGGAATTGAAAACACCATGTGACTAATTACTGATTCCACAGAGTCAAAAAATGGTTCGCCTAATCCAATAGGAAGATTACTGATTCGGCATTCAACAAGTCCTCCGACAGAGTCTCCCTCAGTGATGGCTTTTTCAACCATTGCCTCAATGTTTTTTGAGCCGCCAACTTCAATAAGTTTGGCTTCTATTTTAATTTGACCGATGATTTTCTTTGCAATAACTCCCGCTGACACGAGACCGAGAGTAATACGACCTGAAAAATGTCCACCTCCACGATAGTCAGAAAAACCTCCAAATTTTTTTGAAGCAACAAAATCAGCATGACCTGGCCGAGGGGTGTGTTTTAAAAATTCATAATCACCAGACTTTGTGTTCGTATTTTCAAAAAAAATAGTAATCGGGGCGCCAGTGGTAAAATCATTAAAAACACCTGACATCAATTTTGGTTTATCTGCCTCAATGCGAGGAGTAGTTCCTTTTGCACCACTTTTACGTCGCAACAAATCACTCTCAAAATCATCAACCACAAGAGGGGTTCCCGACGGACAACCATCAACTATCACACCAACACCATTTCCGTGTGACTCTCCAAAAATACTTAATCTGAAATTCTTGCCGAATTGGTTCATGATTTCATTATATCTTTTTTAACCAAATTTGCCATATTTTTGTGCCCCCAGTAAGAATCGAACTTACATCTAAAGCTTAGGACGCCCTTGTTCTATCCATTGAACTATGGAGGCAAATTCTACTTTATATTTTCCTTAATCAAATCTATCATATTCATGACCAATTTGAAATAGTGAGTGATGTTTACTAGTTCTTTTTTTATTCAACTAAAACAAAGCCCCGCTTACGCAAGGCTTGTTTCAAACATTTGTCTCATGGTATCAATAAAATCTTCAATCCTTCTAATTTTATCCATGTTTGTCTTTTTTATTTTATCTCCCCACTCCTGCAAACCGCTCCAATACAAAGAGTCTGTAATATTTATTCTGGTTCTTTCAACAAGCGCTGCCTCCCCACCAAGCGCGTCAACTTCATCTTTTGGCAACTCATTTAATATTTGAACCGATAAATTTATTATTTTACTAATTTGTTGTCTCGCCTTCTTATCTTTTTTATTCATTGTTTTATTTATAAACCAAGCAATCCGGCGATTTTTTCCTGATCAAAACCCACGATAATTTCTCCTTCGATATCGATTACAGGCACACCCATTTGACCACTAACAGACATCATTTCTTTTCTCTTCTCTAGATCGGTTGAAACATTATACTCCGTATATTTAACCTTATTTTCATCAAAATAGTCTTTTGCAAGGTGACAGAAATGACATGTTGGTGTTGAATAAATTTTAATATTTTTCATAAATTTTTATAAATTTTATTAATTAGTAACAGAGCCATTCTAGCATATTTATCCTCAAACGTGTAGTCCTCTACTAATTCTGGAAATCAACCGCAAATGGATACATACCCATACCGCATGAACCCTGAAGCACACCGACACTGTTTGATCCAACATCTATATCGGTCGAACCTGACAAACTTAAATTTTTAAATACGTTGATTGATGGTATTCGAATAGATGATGAACAATCAAATGTTCCGTTTGTATTAAATCTAATAATCGTGGGTATTCCAGCTTTAGCGATACTTCTTTGCGGATAATATCCACCCTTGGCATTTATTTCAATGATTTGTTTACCATTAACAATGGTAACATTACTAGTAATTGTTGTTTTTTGACTTGTGGAATTAGTATCTTTTTTAGCATTAACATCTACGTTTGTTTTAGTGCTGGGGTTAGGTATATTATTTTTTTCTGAGCCACCAACCATAATAACTGCTCCGACGATAAGAGCGCCACTAATAATTACCGATGCGATTGTTGTTTTATTCATTTGATTAAAAATTAAATACTGGGGAAATAATGCCTGCGACGACTAGGCTGTTAATAATATTAAGCAAAGCGAACATTATTACGACAAGGCCGGCAGTTTTAAAAAAGACTCCAGACCTTGATATATTCTTTACACTAATCGAGCTAAAACTGATTATTGCCAGTACTGGCAATGTTCCGAGCGCGAATGAAAACATTGTTAATCCTCCACCCCAAAAACTACCAACAGATAGAGCATATATTTGCATTGACTGAGTAAAGCCGCAAGGCAAGAAAAAAGTTGCTATACCTATCAAAAGTGGCGTTAAAGAATGATTCAATTTGGAAATACTTAAAGCCCGTTTTGATAAAAATTCAGGCATATATATTTGCAGCTTTTTAGTAAAGTGAAAAACATCAAGAAGGTTTATGCCGAGAATCAACATAACTAAACCAATAATCAAACTAATGACAAATGTCCCATTTGTGTTAAAAGGAAATAACGGACCAAGCGCCCCTAGCAATCCCCCAAGCACAAAAAAGGAAACGAGGCGGCCTATATGGAATAAAGTCTGAGGTCTTAGTGTGTCTCCGCCTTTAGCAAACGTAGCAGACATTGAAAGCAGAATACCTCCAACAACCGCCATACAGGTCGACAATGAAGCAACAACACCGACGACAAAGGCCGTACCGTATGTAACCTTACCCACACTTATCAGATTAATGATTCCTAGTTTTTGCAAACCTACAAATACCAGAATTAATCCCAAAGCTATCGGCATGGCAATTTTAAAATCTGACCATTTATTTATTTTTTCTTTCTTTTCAATCGAAAGTTCGTAACCTTTTTTAATTAGTATTTTATTCAATTCAGCCATAACTTCTACCTGATTTTGACTAACGAAATCACCAGTCGCTTCGACAATGTTTGTCTTCAAATTTACTTTCACATTTTCTATGTAAGACAATTCACCAAGATCACTTTCTATAGTCAAAACGCAGGCTTTGCAATGTATACCACTGACATAAAATGTATATGTTTTCATAATATTTTATATATTTAATTAAATCTTTTTAACTTTTAACCTTAGTGAATTACTTACGACCGAAATGCTTGAAAAAGCCATGGCGGCACCCGCGAACACCGGTGACAGTAACCACCCGAATATTGGATAGAAAGCGCCACCAGCTAAAGGGATTCCCACAACGTTATAAAAGAAGGCCCAAAACAAATTCTGTTTAATACCAAGCATAGTTATCTTTGATAAGTTAATTGCTTTAACTAATTTTGATATATCACCGTGCAAAAGAGTGATGCCGGCGCTTTCAATTGCCACATCGGTCCCAGTCGCCATGGCAATACCTACGTCAGCCTGAGCCAAAGCTGGAGCATCATTCACCCCATCTCCCGCCATAGCTACAATTTTTCCTTGAGCTTGAAGTTCTTTAATTTTATTTAGTTTATCTTCGGGCATCACTTCAGCTACTACCTCATCTATACCTACTTGTGCCGCAATATATTTAGCTGTATTTTTATCATCACCAGTAAGCATAACAACTTTAATTCCCATTTTATGAAGGCGGGCAACGGCTTCGATTGCTTCTGATTTTATAGCATCGGCAACCATTACCATTCCCATTACTTTTTCTTTTGTTGCTAATATAACTGGGGTCTTTCCTTCAATTGTTTCCTTTTCAAGAATCTTTCTGTCGAATGGCAAATTCAATTCCTGTACCAATTTTGCATTTCCGGCATAATAAACAATTCCACCGATATTACCCTTCAAACCCTGACCTTTAATCGCCTCAAAAAAATCTACTGAAACTAAATTTAGTTTCTTCTCCTCAGCATAAGTAACGACAGCATGGGCAATTGGATGTTCTGATTTTTTCTCCAGTGATGCCAATATGGAAATCAATTCACTATCATTTTTATCCGACAGATTCTGAATTGAAACAAGCTCTGGCTTGCCACGAGTAAGTGTTCCGGTCTTATCCACCACAACCACATTTACTTTGTGCAACTTTTCAAGCGTTCCGGCATCCTTAACTAAAATACCTTCCTTTGCACCTTTACCGACACCAACAATAATTGCTGTTGGTGTAGCCAAACCAAGAGCACAAGGACAAGCAATAACCAAAATACCAACAAAAGAAACTAAGCCATCAGATAAGGCTTTAGAGAAACCGATATAATGACTTCCAACTAGTAGCCACAAGCCCAAAGCAACAAAAGATATGACTAGGACGACTGGAACAAAAATACCAGAAATTTTATCTGCAAGAGCTTGAATTGGCGCCTTACTTCCCTGTGCCTCTTCCACCATTTTGATGATCCGGGCAAGCATTGTCTCAGATCCAACTTTAGTTGCTTTAAATACAAAAGTTCCGCTAGTATTGATAGTTCCAGTTACCACACCGTCTCCGATATTTTTCTCAACTGGAATCGGTTCTCCCGTAATCATCGCTTCATCAATATATGATGATCCTTCGGTAAGAGAACCATCGACTGGAATACTTCCGCCAGGTTTAACAACTATTAAATCACCGTGGATAACCTGACTCACTGGTATTTCAATTTCCTTTCCGTCTTTAATCACCAATGCCGTCTTAGCTTGCAAATTTAAAAGTTTTTCAATCGCATCACCAGTTTTTAATTTAGAACGAGCCTCAAGATATTTTCCAAGCGTAATAAAAGCAATGACAACTATAACCACGTCAAAATAACTTTGTTCAACGTTTATGTAAGCAGTTAAGCTTTCTTCAAATGCACCAACTGTAAAACTATATAAAAATGCAGCTAATGTTCCAAGTCCAATCAATGTATCCATATTGGCTTTACCATATCTAAAAAATCTATATAAACCCTGGAGATAAGGTTTTCCGACAACAAAAAGAGTATAGGTCGCTAATACCGGAAGTAGATGATGAAAAAACTCACTCCAAAAACGAGACATTGCGGATATGATACCGAATTGAAATAGCATATCCCAAACCATTACAAATATACTGACTAAGACAATAGGTGTGAGAATCATGAGATTCAATTTCATATTCTTTAACTCCGCCAACTTTTCTTTCTTTGATTGATTTAGTCCAAGGTGTCCCGCATGCTCATCCGGTGACATGTTCATATCATCTGCTGTGGGTATGACAAGAGAATAACCAAGCTTCTCAATTTTATCTGACAAATACTGTGGATTAACCTTTGATTCATCGAAAGCAACTTTAGCAGTCTCGGTGCCATAATTGACCTCAGCAGAAATTACCCCATCAGTCTTTTTAAAAGTCTTTTCGATAATACCAGCACATGACGCGCAATGCATTCCTTTTATTTTATATGTTTTCATATTTGATTGAGAAATATCTTATCTTATAAAATATATTATTTTATTTTCTTTTTAACCTATAGACCTTCAGAATTTCCATTTGTGCTTTCACACCTTTTCCTTTTTTTATTTGATCGACGGCACAGGTTTTTAAATGATTTTCCATTAAGGCATCTTCAATTCCAGAAAGAGCCTGCTTTACTGCCGAAGTCTGAGTAATGATATCAATGCAGTAGGCGTCATTATTTAACATTTCCTGTAAACCACGAACCTGACCTTCAATTATTTTTAAACGACGAGAGAGTGACTGTTTTATTTTATTCATAATTCAATTATATACCCCCCATGGGTATTGTCAATGAATTTTGCTATTTTGTGCGGATAGCGAGAATCGGTCACAACTCAAATTTTGTCTTCCCAAAATTTGGTCGCTACCCCGCCTCACTACTTTTTGAAACAAAAAGTATGTTACGGCTTTCGATTCTCGATGCAAGTCAAGCAGTTGACTTGCTCTATCCTTACAAAGTAGGAGGCCTTCTGACCTTTATATTTTGTGCGGATAGCGAGAATCGAACTCGCGCCACATGCTTGGGAAGCACGCGTACTGCCACTATACTACATCCGCATTTTTGCTAAAACCAACTGATTATTTTTTGCCAAAAACCCCTATTATCATTTGATGAATTTATAATATTACTACTTGTCGAATTCTTATCAACAATCATTATTACTTCCTCATTTGGTAATAAAACATTATATTTATCTCTGATTTCTGCTTCAACACCATTCTCAGTATTCAGTTTCCCTATTTCTGATTTTAGCATTTTTTCCCTATCCTTAAGGCTACCCAAATTTACAGCTACGCGATTGTAATTTTCTTGACTAACTTTTTGTTTGGAGTAAACATTATATGTGCCTTTAGCCACAAAAAACAAAACCACCAAAAGAATCGCGATTGAAGCTTTGGAATAAAGCAGGTTCTTGAGTTTTCTTTTTTCTTGAAATTCAAGCATAAATGATATATAGTAACCAGTATATAGCAAATAGTCCGGCTGTTCAAATATAATCAA
>Ga0118677_10002150_pt1 | contig 40168 bp, 47 predicted proteins | sample AliMusrvi5mmetaG_FD_86154 | JGI IMG/M metagenome (GOLD analysis project Ga0118677, IMG submission 86154) | reverse complement strand
ATCCTGGACGTGCCCCCGGGCACGGTGCTCTCGGATTCGGAGAGCGGCGAGGTCCTCGCCGAGCTGCTGGAGCACGGCCAGGTGGTCTGCGTGGCCCGGGGCGGCCGCGGCGGCCAGGGCAACAGCCGCTTCCGCAGCTCCACCAACCGCACCCCCCGGCACGCCCAGCCCGGCGAGGACGGCGAGATCCGGGACGTGGCGCTGGAGCTCAAGCTGATCGCCGACGTGGGCCTGCTGGGCTTCCCCAACGCCGGCAAGTCCACCCTGGTGAGCCGGGTGTCCGCCGCCCGGCCCAAGATCGCCAACTATCCCTTCACCACCCTGGAGCCGCAGCTGGGGGTGGTGCCGGTGGACGAGCTGGTGAGCTTCGTCATCGCCGACATCCCCGGGCTGATCGCCGGCGCCGCCACCGGCGCGGGCCTGGGCATCCAGTTCCTCCGGCACGTGGAGCGCACCCGCATGCTGCTGCACCTGGTGGACCTCTACTACCGCGCCCGCTGGGGCGGCGTAACGCCGACCCCTGCGGCCAAGCGCCCGCCGTGGATGAAGTAGCAACCCGCCCCGCCGTGCCCACGGCGGCGGGGCACATTCTCAAGGAACGGAACAAATGAGCGAGAAAGAGATTATCGAGAAATTCCAGTCAGCGGCAAGACATGTGATGGAACGCATGGAACGCGATGACGGATTCGCCCGAAAGATGTACGCGACGGAGTCGTACAGCCAGATCATCAACGCCTATGCGGCAAGCAAGGGTAAAGAGCTGCCCCCGCGTGCTTCAATGATGGACGTGACCGAGGTTTGGAACCTGATTCACGCTGAGTAGATCAACAAGAGGAACGGAACGATGAACGAACAGACACCATTTTGGATGAAGGGCGCGAAGGCGGAAACGCCGTATGTTGGCCCTTCCATGAGCGGCAAGACTCACCTGTTGAAACGGGTAGTTGACGCGCTGCCGGTCGGACCGGCCGTCTCTCAGGCCGAAGCCGAGGCCGTGGATTGCAACGGCGTAGTTGTGGCCACCGCGACGGTTGAGGTTCTTCCGCCCGAGGCGCTGGCCTGCATCAACGTGCAAGGCATCGCGATCAGCACGGCCACACAACTTAAAGCCGAATTCCGCATTGCTTTCGGCGATGCGGCCAGCGTGCTCACCGAGGCCGCTACGGTGCAGGTCACCGACGTTGACCAGACTGCCGAGATGTCTAAGGCCAAAGCCCTGCGGCTCCGCCTGAAAGCTATCCGGTGCGACGTGGAGAACGTCCGCAAGACACAAAAGGCCGACTCGCTCCTGAGGGGCAAGGCCATCGACGGCGCGGCCAACGCGCTCAAGGGCGTGATCGAACCCGCCGAGGCGTGGCTGTTGGAGCAAGAGCAGTTCGCCGAGCGGGCCGACAAGCTGCGGCGCGGCCAGTTGCACGACCAGCGCTTAGACGCGCTCCGTCCGTTTGTTGACGTGCTCATCTATTGCCAAGGCGTTGCTGTTGAGGATCTGACACCCGAGGCGTTCGACGCGTTCCTCGAAGGCGCGAAGATGCAGGCCCAGGTACGCGCCGAGACTGAGCGGTCGGAAGCCGAAGCCCTACGCGTCCAGGAAGCGGCCCGCGTTCAGCGCGAGTTGGATAACGAGACCGAGCGACTGCGGCTCAAAGCTGAGAATGACCGCCTGCAGGCTGAGCAAGCGACCAAGGATGCGGCGGCGGCTGTTGAGCGCAAAGCGGCGGCCGACAAACAGGCGGCGGTCGATGCGGAGAACAAGCGTTTGCGCGATGAGGCAGAGAAGACCAAAAAGGAAGAGGCCGACCGTCTGGCAGAAGTTGAGCGCCAACGCCTGGCGAAGGTTGCGGCCGACAAAGCCGAAGCCGCCCGCCTGGCCGAGATCGAGCGCAAGGCCGCATCCGCTCCGGACATGGAGAAGGTGCTGGCGTTCGTTGCGGCGGTCCGGGCTGTGCCGATTCCCCAGATGACCAGTGAGGCCGGAAGTAAATTCATCTACACGATGGACTACCGCCTGAAACTCTTCGCAGATGGAATCATTGAATCGGCAAAAGCCAACATGTGAGGTGACACGATGACAACCGAAGCAGACGTTTACAGGGCGCTTGAGGCCAAGCAGGCAGAGCGCAATGACTTCAACCGCTGGATCGGCGCGTCCAACATCGGACACCAGTGCCGGCGGAATGTCGCCTACTCATTCCGGTGCGCTTATACCAACGCGTTCAAGGGGCAGACGCTCCGGATCTTTGCCAACGGCAACGCGGCGGAGGCCCGCATGGTGGCCGACATCGAAGCCCCCGGCAAGATCAAGGTATCATCCCAGCAGCAGCAGCTCAACATGGAGGGCGGGCTGGGGCATGTGGGCGTGACGCTCGACGGCGTGATTCTTGAAGACGGCATGTACAGCGTGCTCGAAATGAAGACGATGAACTCGAAGGGGTTCAAGGATCTGGTCGCCAAGGGTGTGCTGCAGGCGAAACGCCAGCACTATTGCCAGATGCAATTCGGCATGCTCCTTACGGGCCTGATGTCCGCGCTCTACGTGGCGGAGAACAAGGACACCAACGAACTGCACCTGGAGTATGTCCGCTACAACGCCGACGTGGCGGAGGCGCTTGCAAGCCTCGCCCGCGCCGTGCTGGGCGGTGCCGAGCAGGTGCGGTGCAATGAGAACCCCGAGTGGTTCGAATGCAAGTGGTGCAGCGCCCACAGCATTTGCCACGGCGACACCTTCCCCCGCGTCCACTGTTTGACGTGTTGTCACTCGACACCCGTCGAGGGCGGCAAGTGGGTATGCGGGCTCTACGACAATACGGAGATCCCGAAAGAGCAGTTGCCGGCGGGGTGCCCCGAGCACATCTATATCCCGTGGATGGTGCATTTGCCTGTCGAGGGTTGGGGCGAGTACTGGGTCACGTACCGGCTGCCCAACGGCGGGCGCCTGTGCAACACGACGCAAACGAGCTTCCCAGGGCTGGACAATGGCGGGTCGCCGATCATCCTGACATCTGCGGAGATCGTCAGTTACGGCACGGTCGCCGCGCTGGTGGCCAAGAACGCGGGGGGCCGGTAAATGGAACTGTCACTACACGAGGCGCAAGTGATCCTGTCGGTTGTCGGCGGCAAGCAGGTATGGGAGCGCGACGGTCTCGAAACGCTGGATGCTGTGGAAGCGCGTCAGGAGGCCTCACGGCCGCTGGTAACGCGGGGGGCGTGTCAGTATGCCAAAGCGACCGAGCACGGCCTGAAGGTGGCGCGGGAGCGCCTTGCTGACAATCTGCGTAAGCGGGGCAAGGTGGACCGGTTCACGCGGCCCGTGCGTCAGCTTCAAACCTGCGGAGGCCGGTAATGGATCTGCCCGCCCACACCCTCGAAGCCGACCCGGCCAACCCCTGCGTGATGAACGTCTACGACGCCGTTCACGGGTTGGTCGGCAGTTACGCGTGGAACACGGCCACGGGGCCGGGCGCGTTCATGGCGCGGTGTGTGGACGGGTGGACAATGGAACGCGTCAAACAGGCCGTAGAGGCCGTTTACAAGCAAGAGGGTGCAACATGAAGTGTTATGCAAACCGTGACCCGATGGAGCTCGACAGGAAGGGCGGCTATTACGCCCGGCACGTCGAGCATTTGACCAGTGAGAAACTGCACTGGAAGTCTGATATCGCGGCTGAACTTGGACACCGCGACATGCAGATTGATTTGTTGCGCAAGGCGCTGGCCGGACTGATCGGCGTCGAGACCAAGGCGGATCTCGAACAGATGGAAGCGGCAATGCGTTTTGTGCCCGCTCCGGACGCTGACAAGGCTGTCAGCATCAACGCGATTCACGCCCTACTGGCGACCATGCCGGAGGGCGCATGACCTATTCGTTTTTCTGCCCGTGCGAGCTGCCCAAGGCCACGGCCCAACAGAAGGGCTGTAACGTGACCAGCGGTCGCCCGGTCTTCTACACCAAAAAGAACGTCCAGAAGTCCAAGGACTTTTTTACGTCGCTGTTTTTCAACCTGCGGCCGCCCTGCCCGTTCAACGGACCGTTGCGCGTCGAGCTGGTGATGACATTCCCCTGGGAAAAGGGCGCAACCAAGGCGACCCGCGCCCGCGGCTGGTTGCCCATGCCGACCGGTCCCGACTTTGACAACTTGTCGAAGACGCCGATTGACGTGTTGTCCAAGCTCTCATTCTGGTGTAACGACAGCCAGATTTTCGACGGTCGAATCATTAAGGGCTGGGGCAGTGAGCCAGGCATTCGCGTGACCATCGAAGAGGTGGACGCGCCCGACTACCGGTTCATGATCGGAGCGGGGGACGGTCAATGAAAAACGAGAACACGGCCGAGTACAGGGGCGCGACCTACGTCGCCCAAGAGAGCCAGCCCATGCAGTGCCACGGGTGCGCGGGCAAGCGGCCGGACGGCTCGGTTGATTTGGAGTTCTGCAACGCGATGCCCAACTGCATGGCGTGCGACCGGCGCGACAAGCGCAACGTGGTCTTTGTTGAGCACAAGGGGAAACAATCATGAATACGAATGAGTTTAGAGCGGAAGTCGAGAAAATCATGCCGGGGTACGTGTGGACAATTCAACGGCCCTATCGGGAGAAAGGCTCTCCCGACCACAGTTTTTTGCGAGCTACAGGCATTCAGAGCGCGGGTTTCAACAGGATGTCCACCCTTGAGGTTGAGCGCCGAGTTGAGGACAACGGCTTACCCATGTACGAGGTCAGCATTGCTGGTTACGGCACAAAGGGGTCGTGGGTAGAAACGACCAAAGGATTGACCCTCGCCCGCGCTTTGCGCAGTCTGCAAACCCAGTGCGAAGGAATGACGTACCTGTACGCCTCATGCGTCGGGGCTATGAAGACCGGACGGGGAACAGGGAAGGCGGTGGCGGAATGAGTTGCCCGATCTGCGGCGGGTCGATGGTCGGCGATGGCCACACGACGTTGAGGCATTGCGAGTTCGCCCGTGACGAGGACTGCGAGGGCAAAGAGCCCGACGCGGGGCCGGTTTACTGCGTGGCGATCGTCACGGAGCCGACTGGCACAACGACTGTCGAAGATGCCGAAGAGCTGGTGGCTGGAATCTTGTACGGAGGAACGGCAATGACAATCGGGTCGTGTAAGCGGCAAGCCAATATGATCGTAGCGGCTCTTGCTGATCGCGGGTATTTGTCAAACAAGGGACGCCCGAAATGAAGCACAACCTGATTCAGCGTGGCGTCCTTTCCGGCGTGTGCTTCATGGTCACGTTGGCCGGCTTCGCAACGTGCGTGGTGATGTGGTTCGTCTGCCTGATTCTCAACACGCTCTTATGTCTGTTCTTTGACGGCTACGACTGGAAAAACGGAATGCGTGTGACAAACCAAAAATTCATGGAGTCGTTGAACAAGTTCTGGGAACAACGCCCATGATCGAAGACCGCGCATACCAAGCCGAGGCCGTCGCCAGCGTCTACCGATTCTTTGAACGTGGCTACGGCAATCCCGTCGTGGTCGCCCCCACTGGCTCCGGAAAGAGCCACATCATGGCCCGCCTCATGCATGACGCAATCAGCCAGTGGCCGGGCACGCGCATTCTGTGCCTGGCCGACGTGAAAGAGTTGATCGAACAGAACTCGCAGGCCTATGCCGAGTATGCCCGGACCGCCCAGTACGGCATCTATTCGGCCAGCGTCGGGGCGCGTGACTCTACCGACCCCGTGATCTTCGCCCAGATCCAGAGCTGTCACGACAAGTCGGAGTTGTTCGGCTGGGTCGATCTGATCTTGGTCGATGAGTGCCACATGATTAACACCAAGCAGATCGGCATGTACCGCACGTTCGTTGACGGCCTCCGGAAGCGCAACCCGCAGGCCAAGGTGATCGGGTTCACGGCGACCCCCTACCGCCTCGGGCACGGCTACGTGTTCAAGGGTGCCGAGTCGCTTTTCTCGGGCATCGCCTACGACATCCCGATTGAGAAGCTGATTGAGGCGGGCTTTCTTGTCCCGCCGGTCGCCCGGGCGGGGACTGTCCACGCCGACACAGCCAACATCGAGCACAGCAGCAACGGAGAGTTCAAAGAGGAATCAGCCACACGCGAGTTTTCGCGCATCACGGTGCAGGCGGTCGATGACATGCTGTCACGTCTGCCCGACCGCAAGAGCATTCTGGTCTTCGCCTGTTCGCTCGATCACGCCGCGCAAATCGCCGAGTTGCTGAGGGAGCGGGGCGAGCGGGCCGTTGACGTGGTGACCGGAAAGACGTCCAAAGGCGAGCGCGAGGCCATTGTCGCCCGGGTGCGGACCGGCGTGACCCGCTGGTGTATCAACGTGGGCGTGTTCACCAAGGGATTCGATGCCAAGAACATCGATGCCGTGATCCTGTTGCGGGCCACCGAAAGCGCGGCCCTGTACGTACAGATGGTCGGGCGCGGGCTGCGGCCGTTCCCCGGCAAAACCGAGTGCATCGTTCTGGACTACGGCGAAAACGTGGTTCGCCACGGGCCGATCAACGCGGTGCGCCCCAAAGAGCCGGGAAAGAAAAAGGACGGACCGCCCCAAGTGATGGCGAAGGAATGCCCGTTCTGTCAGGCGCTGGTGGCCATGGCGTGCCGCATCTGTCCCTTCTGCGGTAAGGAGCTGCCTCTTGCCGATCGCGACCCGAATCACGAGACGCGCCCAAGTGACGCCCCCCTGCTGCAGCTGGAGAAGCCGGGTGAATATGTGTGGCGTGACGTGATGGGGATGCAGGTGCGCGATCACGGTAGAAGCCTGCCCGGATCTAAGCGGTCCCTACGCATAGAGTACAGGGTCGGCGCCGCTGAATGGATCCGCGAGTGGGTGTGTCCCGAGCACACCGGCTACGCCCGCAACAAAGCCGAGCAGTGGATGAACGCCCGCGGCTACAACCTTTTGACAGTTGATGACGCGCTGGCCGTTGAGTGGCCGGCGCCCAAACGGATCAAAGTAAAGACAGGCGGACAGTGGCCCGAGGTCGTAGAGCATGACCTGGGCGACTTCCTGCTGAGAGGGTAACGGATGAGCGTGAAAGATATCATTGCCTTTTTGGTTTTCTGGTTTTTTGCGTGCGTTTTTTGCGCCGTGTTGGGCCTGCCCAATTGGTTCACAGTTCCGATCATCCTAGCCCTGCTACTGATAAGGGAGACTCTTTAATGGCAAGATTCGCATTTGACGCGGTAGCCGGCGAGCCGTCCGACGACGTGCAACGGGAATACCGATTCTCGCTGTACAAGTCCTTGGCCGACCCCGCCCCGCAAACGGTGACTCTCGAAGAGCTCCGGGCGCTGGTGGGCGAGGGCGAGTGCAAAGGGTTGGTGTGCAAGATCCGGGCTGAACCGGACAAGGACAAGCAGGATTCAATCAAGGCGTGGTTGCCGTGCGTGACCGTGTCGGGCGAGTTCTCGGGAGGCCATAGGGCGGAACACCTCGTCAAGCATTCGGGCCTCCTCTGCGTTGACTTCGATGAAAAGGACAACCCGAGCATGACGGGCTGTGCCGACCAATGGCGCGACAAGCTGACCAAAGACGAGTTTGTCAGAATGGCATTCGTGTCGGCGCGTGGCAACGGCGTGGCCGCAGTGTGCCGCATCGATGGCGAACGGCACAGCGAGGCTTTCGACGCCCTGAGCGCATATTTCAAAAGCCGTCACGGGCTCATAATCGACAAGCAGTGCCGGGACGTCACGCGCCTACGCTTCCTGTCTTGGGACCCGGACGTTTCCGAGAACGGGCACGCACGCACGTTCAAGCGCTACGCCCTGGCCTCCGAGGTCAGGCCCGAGATCAAGCGCGAGATCCCGGAGGCGGCTGCGCTCACCCTGTCTAAAGACCGGCGCGAAGAGATCCTGTCAGCGCTCGAGCGCGTCTGCCCGGATGACAGGCAGGCGTGGCTTGACGTGGGCATGGCGGTGCAGGCCGAGGCGCCCGGGCTGGAGGGGTTCAACCTGTGGCGCATCTGGTCGGAGTTCAACGACGCATCGGGCAAGTTCAATGAGAAGGATCTGGAACGCGTCTGGAAGTCATTCGGCCGGCGCGGCGGGGTCAACATTGAAACCCTGTTCGGGCTCGCCTACAAGACGGGCTGGAAGGGTCCGCAAGCGCCTAGGCACGCCGGGGGCTCATTGCCGGTCATCACGGCCGACGTGTGGCTGGCGGCAAAGGCCACGCCCCGTGACCCGATCATTGAGGGCATCATCGACGCCGGCACGTTCGTTGAGTTGATCGCCCCGTCTAAATGCAAAAAATCCTTCTTCGCCATGCAGCTTGCCAACTGTATCGCCTCGGGCATGTTGTTTCTCGCCTGGGCAGTGCCAAGGCCCAGAAAGGTGCTCCTCATCAACGTTGAGCTTTTAGCCGACCGGGCACACGACCGCGAAACGTCGATGGTGCGCAGCATGGGCGTGCCTATAGCAGACCTCCAACGGCTGTTGATTTCTAACATCCGTGGGCTTGAAATCTCGGACTGTATTGGCGCGATCTGCGCAACGATTCGCGAACACCGCCCGGACATCACCATCATTGACCCGATCTACCTTGTTCACGAAGAGGAAGAAAACGACTCGGTTGCCATGAAGGCCATCTGCAAGCGGATTCTGGCGACCATGAGCGAAACCCGCAGTGCCGTGATGATCGTCCACCATGACGCCAAGGGTAAGGCCGGCGACCGGGACAAGCGCGACCGCGGCAGCGGGTCGGGCGTGATGGGCCGATTCTGCGACGGCCGCGTTTTGCTTACGCCTCACAAGGATGATCCGGATCACCTGATCTGCGTCGAGACAATGTACCGCTATCTCCCGCCGCAAGAGGGCATCACCTGCAGGATGGAAGACGGGCGGCTTGTCATTGTCGAGGGCGAGACGTGCGCGCCCGAAACGAGCAAGCCCGTTCGCACGCTCAAGAGTGACGCCGTTCTGGATTCGGCATTGGACTCAATCGCCGAGGACATCGTAATGCACGGCCCTTACAACGCCTCGACCGTCCGGATGAAACTCAAGGACATGGGCGTGACCAACAACGCCAAACAGGCCGAAGGAATCAAGCGCCTAAAAGCCATGTCGAAAGAGGGCAACGCGGGATTCAATTTCATGGACATGGGCGGCGGCCGCACCATGTTCGGGACGTACGAATCACTGCGGGAAATCTCCATGCCAAAGGTGTGTGCGGATTGAAAACAGCAGCCGACATGATTGCCCAGGCGATGGCCGCACAGAAGGCCAAGGAAGGCGTGCGCACGCCCGTCCGTTTTCCGCCTGCCCTGATCGCCAGAGTCAGGGAGTGCGCGGCCGACGTTGATGAGCCGATAGGCGACTGGGTGAACATCGCATGCAGGCAGTGGCAGGCGGGCAAGTTCACAGGTGTAGCAAACGCCGAAAATATTGAGTTGGCTACACGGGAAACGAGCGAGGTTATCACCGTCAAGACACCAAAGGGCATGACAGGGGCAGAGGTCAAGGCGGCTGTGTCCGCATGCTGCACGTACTGCGAGGCAAGGCGCATCGTTTGTCATCTGGAAATACCAGCATCCTACATCATTGAGAGTGGCGAATGAGCACACGAAAACACATGATCTGCCCAACACCTGCCCAACACCTGCCCAACACCTGCCCAACTCTGGCAATTCCACCTCTTTCCGACCTGCCCAACCTACCCATACCCCACACCCCTGTATACAGGGTGTGGGTAGGTAAGGGCGGGTCAAGGAATAGGACAACAGGGAACGTAAGAAAACACATGACCTGCCCAATTCTGGGCACCTCGTCAGGCGCGTCAGGATCAACACAGACGAACGGCACGCTTGCCCATGTCATAAGGCGCGGCAATCAATCGCACGCTCTGGACGCGCTCCTGTGCCTGTTGCCGTACGCAAGCAAGGGCACCTGTTCAACCCTCGACAATCGGGCACACGGGCCGTTTCACGCGAGCGCGGTACACGGGGCGCTGACGCCGCCCCAATCGGCCGACTGGGACACGGGGGCACCCCCCCCGGTTAGGTTCTTCCCAATCCACCAACCCCAAGACCCTTTACGGCGAGGTCTTGCGGAAATAGTGACTAACGAACAATTCCCGACCGTAGGGACAAAGCACGCAGGAAATTAACAGCATGGCAAAGCCAAAACCGAGAGATAAAGAGGCCGATCCGGGTCGCGAGATCATCCGAAACATGCCGCCCAGGTCGCGGGCTGGTGCGGTCGTATGGCTGCAATGCGAGTCGGGCGCCGAGCCTATGCTGTTCGAGATGGCGGTTGCGCGGGGACTGATCGAGTGGTTGCCGGTCATCGGGCAATGGGCCGGCTCCCTGTTTGGGAAACCCGAAGAGGCACCCGCCGTGGTCGAGGACGTGCCAGCGCCGGCGGAGCCCGTTGAAGTCGTGGCCGTCAAGCGCATACCGGTCAAACCTGTCCGGATCGCACCGCCGGTCGCGCCGAGCGGCCAACTGGAACTGTTTTGATTTCGCCCACGAGGGCATAACCCAAAGGAGACGCATGAAGGTTCAAGAGATGAAGCTGAGCGAGATTAAGCCGTACGAGGGCAATCCGCGCAACAATGAGCTGGCGATTGACAAAGTGTCAGAGTCGCTCAGGCAGTTCGGGCCACGGCAGCCCATCGTGGTGGATAAGGCGGGTGTCATTATCGTCGGCCACACGCGGTATTTCGCCGCGCTCAAGCTCGGCATGGACACGTTTCCCGTGCACGTCGCCCGCGACATGAGCGATGCCAACGCCTGCCTTTACCGCATCGCCGACAACCGGACGGCCGACTATGCCGAATGGGACATCGGCAAGTTGAGGGTCGAACTGGAAAAGCTCATCGGGCACGTTGACCCGATTGACGTCGAGCTGCTGGGCATCTGCGAAGCGGAGTGGCCGGCGTTGGTCGTACCCGACTTCGAAAGCCTCGGCGTTGACACCGACAAGGCCGCAGGCGTCCGCGCAAACCTCCTGTCGATCGGCAAGTACCGGATCGTTATGACCGACGCGGAAGAAGCGGCGCTCATGACGGCCGTTGAGCAGTACTCGGAAGAATCCGGGACGCTGTTCGGGTTCGTGCGTTGGATCCTCGTGAAGGCGGGCTTCGAAGTCAGAGGGGAGGTTGACAGTGCAGAAGGGCAAGTTGCTACTCTCGTGTGATCTCCGGACGCTCAAGGGCGCGGACTATAACCCGCGCCGCATCGATGCCGAGACGTTCACCAAGCTGCGGACCTCGGTCCGCACGCTCGGGTGCGTCAAGCCGATCATCGCCCGCGGTAACGTCATCGTTGCCGGGCATCAGCGCACCAAGGCGATGCTTGCCGAGGGCATCGGCCGCGCGCCGGTCTTCGCCCTGGGCAGTGACGCCAGCACGTATGACGAGGTGCGTTTCAACCAGCTGCACAACGGCACGGATCTGGACTACGGCGGCGAGGGCATGATGGTTGTGACCGACAAGCCGCTCTCCCCGGGCTTCGTGCTGGTCTCTTCGAGCCGCATCCGGCAAAAGCCCGGCGGATCCAACAAGGGCGCGAAGGTGCGCAATGAAATCATGCGGCTCATCACCCGTCACGGCGATTGGGGCGGGTGTGTGGCCAACACCAGGGGCGAGATATTCCACGCGGCGCAATACGCCATGTCGGCCAAGACACTCGGGGCCATGTGCCTGGTCTACGTCATCCCGGATGAGCTGGAGCAACAGGCGCGGGCCGCGCTGGCCGCACAGTACGGGGTGTTCTCGTATGACCACCTGCCCAAGCAGACCTACATCCAGACGCTCGCCCAACTGTCACGGCTGTCGGGAGAGGAGAAAGACAACTGCTCGCCCACGTACGAGGAGCTGGTCATCCCGTGGATGGCGAAGCACCCGGGCGCCCGCGTCCTTGATTTCGGATGCGGCAAGGGCGACTACGTCGAACGGCTGTCGAAGGCGGGGTACAACATCCTCGGCTTGGAGTTCTTCCGGAGATCCAGAACGGAGAACAGGCTTGACGTGGCCGCGGTGACCGCAATGGTCGATGCGGTCGAGCGGTCGCTGACCGAGCATGGCCGGTTCGACGCCGTTGTCTGCGACTACGTGCTCAACAGCGTTGACTCGCTGCAGGCGGAGACCGACGTCGTGACGTGCGTGGCCGGCCTGTGCAAGCCGGGCGGCACGGTGTGGCTATCCGGACGCAGACGCGAGCAGGTGGACGGAAGCCTGCGCTCAGACGTGGCCGTCAACCGTCGCCTGAAACGCAACATCGAGTTTCTCGATGAGCACGGATTCTCCGGGCTCTACCGCGCCGGCCGGTGGTTCTATCAGAAGTTCCACACCATTGACCAGGTGCGCGGGCTCATGCGGGCTCACCTCATCGAGATCCGGACGCACAATGAGAAGCACGTTTCATGGCAGATTGAGGGCACTCCCGCCCACCAACTGCCCCCGCATCGCATTATTGATGCGCTGGCCCGCGAATTCAACATGCCGTTGAACGAACAGGGGCGCCGCCTGGGCCGGGATGTGTCGATTCGGGAAGCCTACCGGGGCGCGGTGGAGGGCAATCATGCCGAGTAACGCACAGAACGCCGTTGTTGTGCAGGCCGCGAACGCTATCACGCTGTCAAAGCTCAAGGCGATCGCGGAGAGACTGCACACCAAAGGCCAAGAGCCGACCACAGACGAAGCGCGTTTCGCGGCCACCTTCGTCAACAGCGTCAAAGTCGAGACGGTAATCAGGTGGCTTGAACAGTTGATGGGCGCAATGGAATGCGATGAAGACCGGTCCACAGTCGGGCTGCTCATCGCAAACCTGAAAGGATAGCATGAAGAAAAACCCAATGGCCGGAATCACCAAGCGCGGTCGCCCGGCGAAGTCAAACGCCGACAGACAGGCCGAGTTCGTCGCGAAGCGTTCGGAGATCGGGGACATCCCCCCGCCTGAGGATGCCGAGCGGAAAGAGGCCACGCGTCTTGACCTCCGGCTGTTCGGGGTCACCTACTGCATGGGGCCCGGAGCGGGCTACATTCTCAAGCGGCCGCCGAGCAAGCGCATGATGCCGTACATCATCGCCCTGCAGGATTCGTTTATTTCAGACCGGCTCGTACACGTCCGGTTTCCGCGTGGCAAGGGCAAGACGGCCTGGTTGAAAGTCGCCGAGTTGTGGGCGGCTTCGCACGGGCACCGCAAGTTCATGGCGCTCTTCGCCGCGAACCAGACCAATGCCGACGCGATCATGGATGACATCTGGGATCTGATTGAGGAGTGCGACCCCTACGGGCTCGACTTCCCGGAGATCGCCGTACCGGTCCGAGCCCTGGAAGGCCGCATGCAGCGGTGTTCGGTGCAGACCGTCAACGGCAAGCGGACAAAAATCAAGCGGTCGGCCGACCGGATCTTTTTCCCGCGCATCGACGGCTACCCGTCTAGCGGCGTGATATTCGTCAGCCGTGGCCGTGAGTCGGGTGTTCGCGGCATCGTCAAGGGCAGCCAGCGCCCGGAGCATGTCGCTATCGACGACCCGCAGACGCGCAAGACGGCCAAGAGCGACGGCGTGTCAGTAGACGTGTGTGGATGGATACAGGGCGACGTGCTGGGGCTGGCAGGTCACGACAAGGCCATGAGCGCGGTGCTCACCACGACCCCTATCTACGCCGGCGACGTGAGCGACCAGTACGCAGACGCAGAGATTCATCCGGAGTGGACAACGATTTCCGTGCCGCTGGTCATCCGTTGGCCAGACCGCATGGACCTTTGGGACATCTACCTCGAAGAGCGGCGCCGTGACGAGATCAAGGGACTCAAGAACTTTCCCAACGCGACCGCGTACTACAAGACGAACCGTGTCGAGATGGACCGTGGCGCCGAACTGCTGGACGATTCGGACGGCGACCCGAAGACCGAACTGTCAGCGCTGCAGCACGCATTCAACCTGCTCTTCAAGGTCAAGCGCGATTCGTTCGATGCCGAGTACATGCTTTCGCCCAGGCGCGGCGGCGCGGCGTTCACCCTCACGGCCAAGATGGTCGCGGCCAATCTTTCGCATACCGAACGTATGACGTTGCCGACCGGATTCCACGCGGCCGTGGCAACCATCGACTGCATGGACAAGGACGCCCTACAGTGGGGTATTGTCGCCGTGGGGCATCCGCGCCGTGCGGTCACCATCGCCTACGGGCGCTATCCCGAGACTGGCAACCTGTTTCCCGAGGGCGCGACCCTGCCCCAACAGAACAAGGCGCTGGCCGTAGCGCTGAGCAACCTGATTGACATGTTGGCAATGGCGCCGATCAAGACGGCGGCCGAGCCCATCACGGTGTGCGGCATCGGCATCGACCGCGGCTGGCGACCCCGCATCATCGAGTGGGTTTGCAGCCGGTCGAAGCATAAGGCCATTCTGTGGCCGACGCTGGGAAAAGGCTGGGAGCGCTATGCACCAGAGCGGGATGACGGCAAGCTGCGAACGGGCGTGATCGGCGTGGGCGACCATTGCTTTCACGCGAACGGCAAAGGCTTCCGCTATCTGGGCTGGCACACCGACTACTGGAAAGAGTACCTGCAGCGGTCACACCTTGCGCCCGCGCTCACCGCCGGCTCGACGGCGATCTACGGGAAAGACCCGTTGGAGCATTACGATTTCGGATGTGAGATCACGGCCGAGGTTCTGGCCGACAAGGGCATCGGGCAAAAGGGCGTCGAATTCTGGAAGTTCAATAAACGCCCGGGCGCGAAGAACCACAAGTTGGACTGGTCGGCGGCCGCGCTCATGCTCGCCTCATGGCTGAGGTTGTACGATGCACAGGCGGTTATTTCGGGCGGGAATAAAAAGGTTGCGGCGAAGAAGCGCAAGACACGGGTTAAGGTGATTGGAGGGGGTTGGTAAATGGCGAAGAAACACAAGACGCAGAGATTCACGCGGTACGTTGAACGGTGCGACAACTGCGGAGAGGTTGATAGCTTCGAGCAGTATTCGAGAGTCGGGAATGTGGTCTACGCGAAATGCAAATGCGGTCAGCACGCGGTCATCCAAACGATAGTCAACATGCGTGGAATGCGTCCCGAAGTATGATTTTTACTTGTTCCAAGTAAGGGCTTTTGTTTTCGCATTGTGTTCATTGTTCGGCAGGGGCTACCCTGCCCTCAATGACCAAGAAAGAGCTAGCCACAAAGACGCTGAACGCCGTGAACGCGACCATTCTGGAAGTTGTTCAGTCGGGCACGGCGTCGGCTAACCTTTCGAGCGGAAGCGGATCTAAGAACTATACCAGGCTGGATCTCCCGTCGCTCAATGCGACCAAGCAAGCGCTCATCCTCGAACTACAGGGTTATGCCAGGCAGGGACGCCCGAGAGTAACTGTGTCGGAGGTGTCTTTTGGCTAAGCGCAAATCAACCGAGAAGTATGCGGGTGCGATTCGTGACGTAAGGGCGGCATGGTCAGGTGGCGCGGGAGGATCAACGGAGCCGGGTTATGACGTTGTGTCAACGACCGGTGAAGGCAAGCGCAGAACCCCCACGATTGAGACGAAGTCCGAGGATGAGATCCTTAATGCCTCTCGCCGCCTCAAAGTATTGTCCCTCACACGCGAGGGCATGCGCAACGCCCCCCAGGTGCGGACCATCGTGCAGCAGTTGCGTGTTCTGATTGTCGGGCTTCTGGGTGGCAAGCTGACGATGAACACGAAGGATCTGAAATGGAATACCGAGGCGCAGGCGGCGTTCGGGTTGTGCGCCAAGAGCATTGACTATATCGACGGCACATGCCTCAACGACTCCCTGAAGCTTATCATCACGGCGTTGTCGGCCGAAGGCGGTGATTTTGCCGTAATTCACGATGACGGGGTTTTGACGGGCGGGCAAGGCAGCGGGAAATTCAGATTTTTTGAAAGCGACAACATCGCTGATCTGGAGCAATCGGAGTTTGAGAAACGTTTCCCCAGCCATACGCAGAGCCAAGGGTTGATCTACTCGCCTGCTGGTCGGTGGGTCGGGATTGTCCTTTCCGGCAAAAAGCGCGGCAAATCGACGTTCACGAAGGAAGAGGCGTTTACTCTTAAGCGCGACCCTGACGCCGAAAACTTCGAATCTCCGTGGTTCTACGGCAAGCGCAAGTGGCGTCTGCTGCAGGGGCGCGGGATCTCGCCGCAGACCGTCGCAATCGCCGCGCTGCTCGACATGTACGAGATCGTTTCCAGCGAGGTCGTTTGCGGCAAGCTGAACGCTTCGATTTTTGCGCAGATCATCGACTCGCTTGAATTGACAGACGGGTCGGACGGCAGCGATGACGTGGACAGCGGAGCCACCGATGCTGATGACCAGCCGCCGGTTGAACCTGGCGCGGAAGTCGAGCCTGACGCAACACCTGCGGCTGATGACGGCCAGACGGTTGACACGACGGCCTTCACTGCGGCCAGCGGCGCCAAGGTTTTGAACATGCCGAGCAAAACCAAGATGGAGCTGCTCGACACGAAACGCCCCAACACCAACATGATCCAGTTTGTTGAGTGGCTGAATGGCGGGGCTGCGGCAGTCCATGGGCTGGGCCGCGTGTATAGCGGTCTCAAAGCCGAGACCTCGTACACGGCGTTCCGTGGTGAGCAGACGATTTCATGGGCCAGCATCGAAGAGGCGCAAAAGGAACTGGAACGCGGATTCCTCGACTGGATGGGCGTCCGCACGCTTCGTTGGTGCATCTCCACCGGGAGACTCACAGAAGGCCCCGAGGGCTGGGAAACCGCACTCACCTGGTCTTGGCCAACAATGCGCGAAGTCAACGAGGTAGACGCCCAGACCGCTACAGGCTTGAAGCTCAAGAATTACATGACCACGTATATGGCCTTGTTGGGGCCAAACTGGAAAGAGATTCTGACGCAGATTTCCGACGAAATGAAGTGGTTCGACAGCAAGGGCCTCATTCACCCCGCGTTGCAAACGGTCTCCGGGCAGGTTGTGACATCCGGTCAAACTGATCTCACCAAGAAAGGCAGCGACAAAGAAAAATGAAACGCATTGAAATCCGAGGCGTGATTGTTCCCTCTGCGTATGATTGCGCATGGCTCGCAGACTACATTGCGAAGGGTCTTTTTACCCCTGAAAGCCGCATCCGCGCCGCACTTGCGGACGCGAATGATGACGTCGAACTGTACATCAATTCGCAGGGCGGAAGCGTTTTTGCGGGCAACGAAATGATTAACGCCCTCAAGCAGTTCAAGGCGACCGGCCGCAAACTGGAGATCACGGTCGGCGCGATGGCGGCCAGCATGGCGGCGAACATCGTGGCGATGTCGGGTGCCGACCGCGTGAAGGCGTTCAACAACTCCAAATTCATGTTCCACGGCGCTTACGGCCTGACCGAAGGCGGCAAGGGTGCCCATGAAGATTCGGCCGTCATGCTGGCGTCAATCAACAATGACGTGATCGCCAAGTTGCTGACTCTGCCGGGGGCGAAAAAGCCGGAGGTCAAGGGGTGGTTCGAAGAGGGCCGCATGGGATGGTTATCCGCGAAACAGGCGCTCGACTTGGGACTGATCCACGAGATCGCCGATGCGCAAGACGCCCCGCTCGCCGCAATGGACAAAGAGGCGGCGGCCAAGATGTTGGAGACATCCGGTCTCGACGTCGCCGCGTTGGATTTCCAGGAGCCGGCCGACACCGTGACCCGCGCCGAGTTCGACGCGCTCATGGCTCGGTTCACGGGACTGCAGAGCGCAAAGGATCGCGAGATCTCCGCCCAGGTCACGACGCATACCGAGGCGCTGGCGGGAAAGGATCTTGAAATCAAGGCGCTCAAGGATGCCAACACCGATTTGACAGCCAAACTCACGACCACCACTGAGGAACTTGGGACGGCGAAAGCCAACCTGAGCGCCGAACAGGGTGCGCACGCGACGACCAAGGGGACCCTTACTCAGACGAGTGAGCAGTTGACCAAGGCCAAGGCTGACCACGCGGCCCTTGTGGGCGGCGTGCTGGGAGGCAGTCCCGAGGGCAAGAAGGCCAGCGCCAAAACGGGCCACGATAAGATGGTTGAAGCCATCGAAGAAAAAGAGGTGAAGTGATGTCTGACCAAATGAAAACCATGCTGGACGTGGTTAAAGAGACGGGCGGAAAGCTCGCCGAGGGCCTGATCGAGACGGTTCGTCCGGTAGTCCCTGAAATCTCGCTTTTCCCGACCAAGGCCATTGACGGCACGTCCTACGAGACGCTCGTTCGTACGGGCATCCCGTCTGTCGGTTTCCGTAACGCCAACGACGGCGTGGATGCCGGCAAAAGCTCGTACGAGCGCAAGCTCGCTCAGTGCTTCATTCTGAACGGCCTGTGCAAGTGCGACAAGGCCGTCGCCGACGCCTATGGATCGCGCAAGGCCGACATGTTCGCCCGGGAGATTCGCGGGACCATGCTGGGCGCGTTCCAGTCGGTGTCCAAGCAGGTGTGGCAGGGTGTCAGTGCCGATGCCAAGGGCTTCGCGGGTATCGCGTCTCTGGTCGCGGCCAGCATGCACACCGGCCAGCTCGCTGCGGGTCTCACGGCGTCGAAGGCCTCCTCGGTCTTTGCGGTTCGCCTGAGCGAGTCGGACGGCGTTTCGTTCATGCTCGGCGGCAAGGGCGTCGGCCTGCTCAATCCGGAAATCGAGTGGAAAGAGTTCCTCGGTTCCGGTGTGAACGGGCTGAGCCTGATGCAGTACGTGGCAGACCTGACCTCGTGGATGGGCCTTGTCGTGCAAGACCCCCTGGCCGTCGCCCAGTTCGACAACATCACCGATGACGCCAACAAGGGGTTGACGGATTCGATGCTGGCCGACCTGGTGGGGCTCTATGAGGAGTCCAACGGTGGCGCTCGCCCGTCTCACCTGTTCATGACGTTCCGTTCCCGCCGCCAGCTCCAGAAGCAGCGCACGGTGATCCTGCACGGCAGCGCCAAGCTGCGGCCCGATCAGCCGAATGTGGCCCCGACGCCCACCGACTACGAGGGCATCCCGATCGTGTGTACGAACGGGCTCCTGAACACCGAGGCCGTCACGGCCCGGGCGTAATCCTGTAACCCTGTGAGCGACGGTGCGCCAAAACCGCCCGTCGCCTGCAACTGGAGACAATTATGACCAAAGTGCAAAACGCTCGTAACATTCCGGACGCCCTGCTCATCAAGACCAAGGCGCTCCCTGCGGCCGCCGCCGCAAACTACACCGACGCGATCAATCTCGGCCAGACGTTGGGCGGGAAGCTCGAAGGCATCGAGGTCGTGCTTGAGTGCCCGGCGCTTCCCGCGCTGGTGGAAGCCAAGACCGTGATCTTCACCGTCAAGGACTCCGCGAACGGCACTGATTTCACGGCGATCCCTGAACTCGCGACGAAGACCATCACCGGGGGCGCCGGCAACGGCGCGGCCGCGTCCGAGGTCCGGTTGCGTCTCCCGCCTTCTGCTCGTCAGTACATTCGTGCCGACGCGGCCGTGCTGACCGCTGGTGGCGACAACACGGGCGTCAGCTACACGCTCTCCGTTCTGGTGTGATCCGTTCCCACACCCGCCCGGCGCGTCGGCAACAATACGGCGCGCCGGGCTTTAAGCATCTGCCATGAAATTTGACAACCCCACAGCCTTTTCGCCGTTCTATGACGAGTTCGCGACGTTCTCCGGAGACCGCCGCGAGACCGGCGCGTCTGTGAAACGTCCGCTTTCGCACCGCGTGCCGTGCTGTGTGCTGGGTGGATCTCCCGTTGACGCGTCGAACACTTCCGGCACGCCGACCGTTGAATTTTCGTACACCGTCAAAATCCGGCGTGCGGACTGGCCCGACCACAAGCCCCCGCAAAAGGGTGACATCCTGACAATCGAGAATCGCCCGGTCATGAACTGCCTTGCCTGTCTGCCCGATGGGGCCGACTGGTCGCTTGATTGCCGAAGCAAGGGGGCGCTCCAATGATTGAGATTTCCCTCAATGTTGACAAGGCCGACATCGCCGCCTTCAAGTGGGAAATGATGCGCTTGCAGACCGCGTTGCATATGACGCCTGAGGACGCCAGCCGCGTCGGCACCATCGCCGCGTTGAAGTCGTTGGCGGCATCGACCACGAAGAGCAAGCCGCGCCGCAAGGTCACGCAGGAACGCATCACGGTTATCAACTTTGCAAAGAAGACCTCGAAGCTCGTGAAGGTTCGTGAGAGCTTCGTTACCGAGAAATGGCTGAAAGACGGCACCGTGCAGCGGGTCGAGATTTTCGCCAAGTCGCTTGCCGAAGCGAAGCAGTCACCCCTTGCGCAAATCAAGTATGCCGGTGCGGCCCGCGCCTCATGGGGCTGGGCACAGCAGCGGCTTTTCGGCAACGGCGGTAACGCCAACGTGCGTAAACCGACGCGCCCTTTCATGACCGCCACAGCAAGCGGCAAGGGGCAGGAATACGGAATCGACATCGACAACACGCTCGACTACATCACCCGCGCCATGCAGGGCGGCCGAGGCCCCGCCGTAGCGACCGCACTGGGCCGTGCGTCACGCGCCATGAAGGGCCGCATTGACCAGCGGCTGAAAGGGCACCTCAAATGAGCACCCTCCTTGAACAACTGATCGAAGCGAAGATTTGCGCGGCGTTGTCCGCAGTCATCACGGCGCGCCCCGTGGTCGGGTTCTGGCAGCCCGCTCCGGAGGGCGAGGTTAAAGCCCGCCCGAGCTCCTGCGTCGAGGTCACAGTCAGGCCCCGCGCCTGCGAGGGATGGGGGTCGGACATCCGCACCTTCCGCGTGGTGATCTCCATTCAGGCGGCCGGCGAGGATGACGCCACCGGCGCCACGATCCCGGCCGACTACGCCGCCGCCGTGGGCGTGCTTGAGCAATGGCAGGGCGAGGACAACGACGCGACCGCGACGGCTCTTTCCGTGTCCGGCTTCGATGCCCAAGGATTCAATTTTTCAGACGGGGGTGACTGCGGACTAGACCCGCAGACCGCCGTCTGGTTTGCAGTGCTGCAGTGCGAAATCAAGGGCTGTACCGTTGAGGTCGTGCCCGAAGAAACCGAGGGATAAACCATGGCCTTCAACACACACACAGATCATTTCGGCCTAGTTGCCGCATCGGGCGTGCCCGCCGCGCTCGAAATCAAATCCGGTCAGATGCAGACGGCCCCCGGCGTCGTTGCCGAAGCTGAGGATGAGATCGGCGATGTGTTCGTTACCGACAAAAACGGCACAAAAGAAAAGCTGTCAAACGACTTCCTCATCAAGGGCGATCTGGCTTTGGCCACGACCCTGATTATGGGCACGCTCCAAGTGACCAAGGCGATCTTGACCGGGTTCACCATCACTACCTCGAAAGGCAAGGCCCCCGAGCTTTCCGCCGAGGGTGCCCGGATGAATGCCACGGCAACGCAGGGCGCGACCATCGTGTTGCCGGCGATCTCGATTTCCAAGTTGCACAAGGCGCAACTCTTGGCGGGCGCGTTCACGTTTGTCGGCATCGGCTGCAAATTGAACGATTGCACGCTCAAGGGCAGCTGCAGCAACTCCCTGGGCGAGGTCGCTGGCGCGATCATCTCGCATGACGTGCAGCGCGGGATGCTGGAGGTCACCGCGTCACTTGTGCAGGGCGGTGCGGCGGTGCCCGTCGTCACGGCCGGCGAGGGCTGGACGATCAAGGACGGCCCCAGCAAGGGCGAGCCGGAGGGGGCGCATGACACGTGGAACATCACGCTGACAAAGCCCCTCGTGACCACACCGGCCGCATAAGGAGCACCTGCCATGATCTCGCAAATGGCCAAAGAGGATTGCCTCGCCCTGCTCGCCGAAGGCATTACGCCTACGTACGAGCAGGCGGTAACGCTCAACGCGCTCGGCCTGCTGGTCGAACGCGGGCCGTTTGCGGGCGTGGTCTTCACCGCTCCCCGCGTGGCATGGGCCGGGACTGTTGCCCTGTTCGAGCCGACTATCCAATCCGAGCAATGGTACATCGAGAAGGCCGCGGGCTGGTGGACGGGCAAGTCATTATTCTGGGCGCTGGCTTGGGCATGCGCGCACTCCACGCACCCCCGTTACTTTGAGCGCTGGCAGAATGAGGGCATGACGCGGGCGGCCATTCAGCAATGGGGCAACCGCCTGCCTTGTACGGTCGCACAACTCACAATCGCGCTTGATTTCGCCATCCGTGGCAACGACGCGCCCCCAGTCGCGTCAGACAGCCCCTCTGGCGAGCCGGAGGCCACTCCCGCTTGTCCTCACACCGGATTGATTGATGACGCGCTAGCGGCGGGCCTAGGGCTTACTCCTGAGCGCATCGCCGCCATGCCGCGCCGCCGTGTTGTCGGGCTGTTGCGCAAGTGGACGGCCAACCAGATCGCCATGAGCGGCGGCACGGTCGATTTTGACAAAGGGTCAAAGACCGACGCCTATGTGCAGTACGACGATTACCTAATCTCGATCCGCAACGGTAGACTGCAAATCTATGGCTAACGACTCGATCAAGATCCACATCGGGGCGAAGGATACGGCCTCTGCCGTCATCCAGGGCGTGTCGGCCCGTGCCGTCGCGTTGGGCGTGACGATGGGCAACCTGGCCACGAAGTTAATCACGGGCACGATCAACGCATTTCGCGGAGTAGTCGATGCCGCGCTCGATTCTGAGAAGGCCAGCGTCCGCATGGATTCGGCATTGCGGTCGATGGGCGAGTACACGCCCCAAGCGGCCAAGAGCATGCGCGATCTTGCGTCCGCCATCAAGAATGAGACCGGCGCGTCGGGGACTGCTACTAAAGAAACCATTTCGCAACTGCTGATGTTGGGCGTGTCGGTCGAAAAGATGGATGTTGCGGCCCGATCCGTTGAGGCGTTGAAGGCCATCAAGCGTGACGGTGCGCAGGCGCTCAATGCCGTGGCCCGTGCTCTCAACGGTGACATTGGTGGATTTACTCGCATGTCGGCCGCGGTGAGAAACGCCACCACGATCGAGGAGAAGTATGCGGCCGCAAACCGCCTCATTACCTCCGGGTATGAGCAGCAGAAGGCCAACCTACAGACTGTTGGCGGGGCATGGGACGCGTTCAATGGACGGCTGAAAGAAGGCCGTGTGAAAATCATTGAGGCCGTATTCGCCGGGTTGCGCCTGGGCAACACCTTCAACAGCATGCAGGCCTCGCTCGGAAAGTTCCTGAAGTCCGACACTTTTACGAGTTTCACGACGGCGCTTAAAGATGGCGCAAGTTACGCGCTCGACATCGCCAAAGCCATGACGGCGGAGGGCGGAGCGAAAGAAGTCGCGTCGGCAATGGGCAATGTGATTTTGGCCGCGTTGAAAGACGGCGCTGACTATATCGGACTGAAAATCAAAAACGCTTTCGGCAGTAAAGACGGCGTCAACCCCGTTGACTTTGCCAAGAGCGAAATGGTGCGCGGAGCAGCTGAGAAAAAGGCATTTAGCGAGTCCTCTTTCTGGGACAAGATGGGGTTTGAGGGTACGCGCAAATCAATGGCCGCAGGTGAGGCCGCTGTTCAGGAATGGTTCAAGAAAAACTTCGATACGCAGGGAGGCGTCCGGCTTGAAAAAGCGCTGGACGATCTAAAGAAGGCGGTCAGGACAAATGTCGAAAAGGTAGATGCCAAAGCGGCGGCGGCGGATGACGGCATGGAGGAATACCTTGCCTACCTTGAAGAGCAACGCCAGGCGGATGACCTTTCTCAGTCGCTGAAAGAGGCGTCACTTAAGGCTCAAAAGAAAATCACCGATGCTGAAAAGAAGAAGGCCGACTTCGAGGAGCGCACGCTCAAATGGGAAGAAATGATTGAGGGCTTCGCCAAGGATGAGGCCGACGCCAAATCGAAGGTGGCGCGGAATCAGCAACGGCTCAACGAACTGGCGGCAAAGAACGTGTCCGAATACATCTCCGATGCGGCCCAAAAACGTGAAAGTGAAAAGGATCGGGCGCGCGCGGAAAAGAGTATGCGGCGCAAGCTGGACAACCTCGAAGGCAAAGAGGCACGCGGCGTCCACATGAGCAAGCGCGACCGGGAGATGCTGCAGGATGCTCGTGACCAAGAGAAGCTTCGAAAAGCCGCCAACGACCAGATGATTAAGGGGCGTAACGAAGAGATAGAAGCCCGCAAATTGAAGGATGCAGGCGAGGCCGACTTGAAACGCCAGCGTGCGGAAAACGAGAAGAACATCAAGAAAATCGCAGACGGCATCGATGATACGCTGGAGGTCGCAAACTAATGGCACTCCTGACCACACACAGCGCGACGAACAAGGTTTTGGAAGAGCTCCCCAAGGACGTGAACCTGTTCCTTGACGCATGGGCTGCGTCGGACGGCGGGATAATCATCTTGTTCAACACGACCCACACCGAGCGCTACCGCTACGTGGGGATGACGCAGACGGCGGCGGCCACATGCCAGACCGCAATGATTGCCCTGTACACCGAGGTCATTAACGGCGTCCAGCAGTGCATTGCCGACGTGAGCGCGACCCGGCAAGACGGGCACATGTGGCAGGTATCGGTGAGCGTCATGCGCGTCTCGGTCACTGCCCACTACCAAGCCCCGGCCTAAGGAGTTTGCCATGAGCACAACAACCAACTGCACAGATCAGGCATGCCCCGGATTTCTCAAGCGACCGAATATCGGCGATAAACTGCGCAACGCGTGGATCGCCTGGAACACCATCCGCATCGCGAACGTGCTGGAAGGCATCGTTGGAACGGGCGGCATCGTCATCAAGAAACCCAAGAACGCGGACGGAGCGGGCTGGACCATTGACGGTTCGGGCATCACGGGCGGGGGCGGCATGCCTCCCGGATACGAGGAGATTACCGGCACGATCTTCATGGGAGAGCGCAAGGTGTTCGGCACCTTTCTTGTGAAGTCGAACACCGGGCCCGAGGACACGACCACGCTGGTCAAGACCGACTACACCGCAGAGGACACGCGCAAGCTGCTGCAGGCCGTGGAGATGGACGGCGAAGAGGTTTCTTACCAACTGAATCTGGACTATGGATTCTTGAAGGCACCCCCGGCATGACCGAGATCACCATAGACATATCGTGGCAGAATCTGACCATCGCCCAGGAGATCGCGACCGCGTACAACCTGCGGGCCGATTCGTGCGGGCACGACCATATCGAGACCGCCATGGGCATTTCCGCCTTGGACGGCACCGTAAAGGTTTGCGACTTCATTCTTGCTTGCCAGACCGGCATTGAGGCGATGGCGCCGCTGTGGGCAGACCACACCGTGGCCATTGAGGGACTGACCGCACAGCAACAGAACTATGCCGATGCGGCCGCGCTGTTCACGGCGTGCGGACTGAGCGAAACGGACGGGTGGCGTCGTATCCCGGAAGCCGGCGGCATCCCCGCCGACTGGTCAGTCTATGCCGACGCGGCTTTCTCGTACGGCAAGTTCCAGAGCAAAGACATGGCGGGGCCGTGGCTGTTCAAGGATCTCGAAACCGCGCTGTCGTACATGAAGCGCCAGGCGGTTGACCAGATTGAAACCATGCGCATGGTTGCGTCCAAGTCTGGCAACAATATCGGGACGTTGGTGCCCAGCTACGTGGCCACGGCCCCGGGTTACTACCAGCCGTGCGAGATGTTCGTCAGCCGCATGAACACCACGTGGATGGTCGGGCGGTCGGTCTACATCAACGCAAAAAAGACCGGCCTGTCGTCTCACGCCAAGACAATCTACGCGGTCATTTTGCCGCACCACAGCACCGGCACGCTGTTTCAGGATTTTGGCAAAGGTTTCACCGAGGACGTGACCAACATCGCAGGGCAGGCCGACAACAGCGTTGCCGCCGAGGTCATCATTCAGGCGTTCCCCAGGCTGACACTGTGGAGCCAGCTCATTTCGTACACGTCGCCCTATCTGGTCTATGAAATCTACGCGACGGAAGTCCGCTTCGTGATTGATTACCTGTTCGAGGATTGAATGAAAGGAACCCCATGTATCGCCAAACCGTAACCATCGCGCCGGCAACGCCCAACTTTCCCCTTTGGCCGCTCTTCGTCGGCCAGGGGAGTGCGGCCGTTGTCATCCTGTCAAACGTGCCCACGGGCGCGAATGCCGCAATCATCCTGACACCGGTCGGGGGCGGCACGCCGTTGTCATATCCGGCAACGCTCAATGAGACCACCGGCGCCGTAGAGGCCTATGTCGCGGGCTGGGCCTTCCCCGAGGACGGCTCAACCAAGTATGAGGTCACGCTGACCACGGGCGAGGGCGACACCGAGCGCACCTTCTGGGCGGGTTCGGGCTTGCTGCACGTCATGCCGGCCGCGACGGTCGCCGACATCCCGAATGCGCCGGTCATCCCGCAAGACACCTATGTCCGCAGTCCGGTCACCGGGCTGTACTACCTGCTCACAGTCGATTTCAACGACCTCGGGCAACCTGTCAGCAACTACTCAGCGGAGGGAATCGCCAATGTTCCGTGATCTACTACTTGCCGGTCTCGTCATCTTGTTGCAAGGCCCAGCCAACGCACAGCGGGCGGCCTCAGAGGATTGGGTCACCAACCGGATGACCCGGGCTTTTGCCGCACACACGGCCGACACCAACATCAATCCGCACCACGTGACCGCCGATCAGGTCGGCGCGATCACAAACGGCCAACCCTCGGTTTCGTTCGGCGCGATCACCGGCATCGGCGACGACCTGCAGGTGTTTTGGGGATACCCGTTTCAGGAGTACACGACGCTCGGCTTCGCGCTGAACGGAATTAATTATCGGGCGTATGGCACTGCTCAGGGGTTGAATAACCACGTCACCAATCCCAACAACCCGCACAACGTCACGCCGGAGCAGATCGGTGCGGCCACGTTGGCCGACCTGGGGTCGGTTCGCGCAAAAGGCGTTTATTCCGAAGACGGCACCCGGTGGATTGACGGGACGGGGGGTGTCTGGCAGGTGACGACCGTCTGGACAATCAAACTCACCTTCAGCGAAGGCTTCTATGCAGGATTCGAAGGGAGCGAGCAGTTTCCGCCCATGGCTGAATATGTGGCTGAACGGGGAGCTTCAATATCAGATGGGCCGTGGACTTTCTCGTTCGGGGCTTTTGCAGCGGACACCTATACCGTCGAGTTCAACAACGGCGTTGACCAGGCGTTATGGTCTTCTGTTGGAGATCCGACCATTGCCTGTCCGCTCGTTTCCGGAGACGGGACCGGGACGGCGAGTTTCGGCTACTACGAATATGCGACAACCAACCCTATGCCGCGGGTGGCATTCATGTCAGACATCGAGGCCATACCTCCACCGACGCTGACAAGCACAGACGGGCTTCTTCGTTGGGATGCTGGGTTTCACAAATACTACAGAACCGTGTTGACCAACGGCTATGAACTCTACTTCGAGGTGACACCATGAAAAACGCTCTCCTGATTCTCATTTGCTTTTGCGCACCGCTTTCCACGCTGGCGGTTGATGGCCCGTTCGCTGGCGTGACGGTCGGTGCAGACGGCGTAATCCGTCCGCAGGGATTCGTTGCCGCGAATTCAAACCTTGTGGCGGTCGCCACGGGCAACCAGGTTATGGGGGCCGTGGCCGACGCCACGCTTGCCTCGACCACGTTGCTGACCGAACGCCTTGCCGTGGTCGAACAGGCGATCTTGCAGCGGGAGATGGTCGGGTACATCCGCGACTACGCCCGCAACTATGGTTATGGCCTAGCGCCCAACACCAACATGATTGCCAGCATCGTCAGAATCGAAAAGGCGGGCGATGACGGAGAAAATGCTTTTATCCGGCTGTTCACGCACTACTCGAAAGACCCGGGGCTGTTGGCGGTTCACGCGGTCAAATACGTCTCTTCGCTTGGCGGCACCAACGTTTGGGACTACGCGCCGGTTGTGAGCCAGACGTTGACCAACGTGCTGATCGGCGCGACCTCGTGGGAGTGCTACGCCTATGTCGCGTCCGTGCCGTTGGCCTACAAGTCGGCCTTTTTGAAAACCTACTGTGACAGTTCGTCAATCATCGGTTCGGGCCTCATGCCGATCCGGAACGGGGTACAGGTCAACGGCAAGGCAGGAATCACAAAAACATTCCGGTCGGGCACGAACACGGTCGAGATAACCGGCGGGGCATGGACAGGCACGAGGGCAACGCCATGAACAAGCGCAATCTCCTATTCGCATTTCTGGTGACGGTGGCAACGGTCGAAATCTATTCGTTCCAGTACCACTGCTCGCACTTGTCGGTGTGGGTCGCGCCCGCGCTAGGGAAGCTGGCGACCTGGGCGCTGACACTCTGCGGCGCCGAGGTGCAGACAATGACGTGGACGTGGTTCAAGGTCGGAGATCCATCGGCAACAACGGCCTCGACTGTCCTTTCAACCCCGCGCTTCGCGCTTACTATCAGCCCTGCATGTTGCGGGTTCATTTCGTTCTTCACGCTGGTCGCCGGGGCGTTTTTCTATTCCATGCTCCGTTTGAGCAAGTGGCGCTATCGCATCCGGTTCATGGTCTTCGCGGCCGCCCTTGCGATTTTCGGAAACGTCTACCGCGTGGTGAGCGTGTTCGTCGTCTCATGGTTTTGGGGAAGCATGACGGGCATGACGTATCACGACTATTCAGGGTACGTGGTGTTCATCGTTGAAATGGCACTGCTGTTCATTGCGTCCGACAAACTCAAGCGCCGGATGTATGTTGACCGGTCGAAGTCTAAAGACGCCAGATCCGGACGCGTGGCGCTTCGCCTTCCGATGCTGGTAGTTGCGCTTTCCGCCATGGTTGTCATTGCCAACGAGGGCGGCCCGGCGGTCGTTGTCAGCGCTTTCATGCAGCGGCTTGCCGTGCGCCTCACCGATGGCGTGCTCGTCGGACCATATGCTCATTTTGTCGCCTCTGGCATCGAGGCCCAAGCGCAAACTACGCTGGCGTCCAACAAGTGGCAGATTGTCGCCGCGGCTGAGAACGTGGTCGGATTAGCCTCTGGAACAATCAGCAACCTGACCGAGCAGGCGCAAGTCAACGTCCCGGTCATGTTCGTCGCGCCGGATATCGACACGTCTGCCACAACGTCAAACATCGTGATACGCCCCATCCGCATGCACGAGCGCATTGATCCGGCAACCGGCGCGCACTCTCTGAGGCGTTGGTACTACCTGGCCGAAATGCCGACTGTCGCGCCGACTATCGACAGCTACGTATCTGCGAGCTCTAACGAGTGCGTGCTGCTGAGCGCCACAACTAACAGCTTCCCTGTCACTGAGACACTGGACGCAGCCGGAGAGGCCTTGCCGTGCGTGTGGTACGACTTCGCCTTGCCGCCCGAATATTGGGGCCTTGTCTTGCGACCTCCCGAGTACGTGGAGTTTGGAGGATTGGATGAGCAGTTCGAGGCGGCCGGTTTAGCCGACGCGGATCTGAACTGGGTTGGTGCTACCGGTGAATTCGAGATCGACATCATGCCGGGCATCGTGTTCCAGGGCGAGGGTGGCGTAACCGTTGGCTTTCGGGTGAAGGCTGGGTTTGAAGATAACTGGGTCGAAGAGGAGGGCGTATGGACATATCACGAGTGATATTGGCGCTCTTGCTGTTTGCCGTCATGGCACAAGGCAAGAGTCAGGTAGAGGCGTTGGTCGAGCAGCAGAAGGCCGACACCGGAGCGACCGCGACACTGGGCGAGAAGGTGAAGGCGGCGAAGGAAAACAAAATGCTTCCCGCAGATCCCGTTGCGGTGACACGCCGCTACGACTCCAAGACAAAGGAAATCGTGACGACGTGGAATGACGGGAAAGAGAGCCGGGCGGCCGCCAAGTTGTCGGCGGTCGCCACGGCCCGCGTGGCCACGCCCGAGGCCGAACCGCAACCGGCGGCAGGCGCCCACTCGAAGGACTACCTGCAGGGGTTCAGCGACGGCGTAAAGGCGACGAAGAAAGGCAAGGTGAAATAGCATGGGGGAGAAAGAGGTACTGATGGAGGTGGTCGAGAAGACGCGCAAAGAAATGCGGGATGCGCAGGATGCGGCCACCAAAACACCGAGGCCAGTCGATGCATGCCCGAGTCATGACGCGCTGTTCGCCTTGACCAAGGCCCAGACAAACGCTCTGGACACGCTCCTGATGCTCAAGCAAGAGGAGATGCGCGAGAACGCGGCCGAAGACCAGCCGGTGGTTAAAGGCGGCTTGAAAGCCACCCTGACCACGGCCCTTGTCGCGAACATGAAGACCGCGATTATCACGGTAGGGCTTGTTGCCGGCATTCTCGGGCTGGCCATCATCTTCACCCGGCAAATCTCGGAAGCGGCGGGATTTGTCGATACAACCGCACAGGCCGCACACGGAGGATCCAAATGAAGAAACTCACAGGCGCAAGATTCCCGATGGTTCAGATGGTCGCAGTTGCGGCCATCGCGTTGCTCGTGTCCGGATGCACGTACACGAAAGCCGATCTGCTCAAGGGCACGATCACGCGCATATCGGTGCTCCAGAAAACTGAAATCCCCGAGGTTTCAGCGACCACAACGAACGGGGTTCTGTGCAGCATGAAGGGATACGCAAACGACGGCGGATCAGCGGCGGTCGGAGTGATTGTCGAGAAGGCGGTCAGCGCGGCCGTAAAGGCGGCAACCCCATGAAGTACGGCGTTGACTTCTTCGTTGTGGGTCCGGACGGCAAGCGGATCGAGTCGGACGGGAAACTGACCGACAAGAAATACTACCCGCCGCTGCACCCGTTCAAGTATGCGGACGGGGCGGGCGGTTGGTGGCTGACCTCCGATTTCACGATTGACGTCCGGATCAATGGCCGCTGGTTCCGCGTCACGGCCAAGGCGTGGTTCGACTACGACGGCGCGTCAATCCCCCGGCTCATGCGCACCATCGTTGGCGGGAAGATGGACGCCGACGTGATTGTCGCGGCCATGTTTCACGACCTGTTCTATTGTGCGCACCACTGGCTGTTCACCAAGGACGTGTCGGACCGCTTCTTTGCGGCCGTGCAGGGCGTCTACGGCGCCACCGCTGCACAGCAGGTTGCCACCTATGAGGCCGTCCACCTGTTCGGCGGTGGGCCGTGGCGTGCGGATGGCGCGACCAAGATGGACAAATACGCGCCCATGCTGGTCGTTATCGAGTTGGCCGCGTAGTCATCCGGCCACGAGGGAGCGGGCTGCACCGGCGTCAACCGCCGTCTGCAGCTCGCTCATGTGGGCGTCATGGTCGTACCGGTCGGCCGTGGTGTCTTCTGTCCATCCGCCCAGCCGCTTCGCCGTCTCCCTCGACACCCCCGCCTCAGCCAATCTGGTCCGGAACGTGTGTCTCCAGGAGTGGAAGGTAAATCCCTTGTCTTTGAGCCCTGCCGACTCCAACACCAGGCGAAACGCGTAATCCGTGTGCCGGTTAGCAAGCAGGCCGTCCAGCGAGGGAAAGAGCTTCGCGCCAAAGGGGTCTGCGAGCCGCGCAGACGCGAGGGCGTCGTACAGCACGCCTGTCATGGGGATTCTCACAGCAATGCCGTGGCGCGCCGTTTTTGACGGCTCCAGCGCGATTTCGCGCCGGTCGAGGTCAACCCGCCCCCACGGGAGCCGCGCAATGTCGCCGTACCGCAGTCCGGTGTATCTGGCGATCCGGCACGCCAGCCCCCAGCCATGGCCCGCCTTGTCGGCCGCTTCGATGACGGCGATCTCCTCAGGCAACGTGAACGCCTTGCCGCGCTTGCTGTCGTGTTTCTCGGGCACGACCTTTCGCCACGGATTGGTTATGACCCCGTCGCGGACACGGCTAAGGCCTTCCCAGATGGCGCCCAGGTCATTGATGATATTGGCCCGCGTCTTGCCCGTGGTTTTCTTCGCGGCAAGGAACGTCGCGTATGCGGCCGCGCACGCCCGGTCAACCTGCTCGGCGGTCTCGCAGGCCGTCCGGTTGGCCTTCGCCCAGGTGGAGAAGTTGACGCACCTTTGCCGGCGCTGGTCGAGCGTGATCGGCTTGAGCTTCTTCCCGACCGTCCGGACGTGGCGCTCGTACTCGCCCCAGACGCCGGCCAGCAGCAGTCCGTCGATTGACTTTCTGTCAACTCCGACAAGGGCGTCAATCACGGCGTGCAGTTTGTCGGCCGGGGTCGAGCGCTTCTGTGCCGATCGCACAGCCTTTTCGATGGAGCGGGCAACGTCCTCGTTTTCCGTGCCCGTGGATCCTCGCAGATAGCGCGAACCCTTGCGGACGGCGTACCACCAGAACTTTGATTTGGGCTGTTTGTAGATCGACATGAGGCCTCACTTGTACACTATGGACGCTATGACGGGCAACGGCAAAAACGGCCTTATGATACATACTTGATGCATACCGCCCCGCCTTAAAAAACCGCCGAACCCCAGTGATTCAGCGGTCAAAGTGATGGAGCGGGCGATGGGAATCGAACCCACGACAGATAAGGCACCCAAGAATATGCGTTTTTATTGGGCTTTTTTGATATTGTACTTGCTAAAACGACCCAGTATGTTATAAGTATTGTTATAAGTCTGGACAAGCTGTCGCCGCAAATTGATTGTGCGATGGGTTTCTGACCCACATCAAAAAGGACGGCCCGCTATGGCAAGCGTACATCACCAAACCGGAACCAAGTACTGGATCGCGCACTTCACGGACAAGGACGGGAAGAGGCGTGTGAAATCCACCAAGCTGACCGACCGGGCTAAGGCCTTGAAAGTGGCCGCAGCCTGGGAAGAGTCCTTCCGCGCACGAAATGCCGTCGAACATATCCGCACGGCGTTCAATTCGCTTGCGAGAGAGATCGACCCCTCGGCCGCAGTCCCGACGGTGAAGGAGTATTTCCGTCGCTGGGTGGAGGGCCACGGAGGCGAACTCGCCCCGCGGACGCTCGCAGGTTATGAGCAACGCCTCAAGCAGTTCGGCAACTTCGTGGGAGACGACCTCTCCATGGACATGGTGAAACCGAGCCATGCACTCGCGTTCCGCGGACTTATAGCCGAGACCGCAAGCGCGACAACCGCCAATCACGCCGTGAAGGTTCTGCGGGCTGTGTTCGCCTGTGCCATGAACGAAGGCGTTGTGATCGGCAACGCGTTCAAGTTGAAACCTCTCGATGCCGATTCCGTGGAGAAGCAGGCGTTCACCCTCCAGCAGGTTCAGCGACTCATGGATGTGGCAGATCCCGAATGGCGCTCACTGATTACGTTTGGGATCTTCACCGGTCAACGGCTGGGCGACCTTGTTGCACTCACTTGGTCACAGATCGACTTTAACCGGAAAGAGGTCCTTTTCCGCACTGAAAAGACAAGCCGCAGAATGGCCATCCCAGCGAATGATGCACTGTGGTCACATATCCTCACTTTGAAGCGCGGCACCCCTACTGCACCCCTCCACCCAAGAGCCTACGAGGTCAAAGCGGCTCATGGCATAGGGCTCGTTTCCAAAGATTTCACACGGCTGATGGTGGCAGCCGGTCTTTGCGCGGCGAAGCCCAACAACAAGAAACGGGAGAATAAAGGTGACGTGTCGCGGGAGGTCAACCCGCTGACCTTCCACAGCCTGCGCCATGCCGCCGCCACCTGGCTGCGTGACGCCGGGGTATCGGAGAGCCTCGCCATGGAACTGATCGGCCACGATTCCGTGTCGGTTGACCGCTCTTACGTCCACACCTCGCCCGACGCCATGCGGAACGCGCTGAACCGACTGCCGGCTCTTTCATAACGGTTTATTTAGTATTGCTTTTTGTAAACCATAGGTTTACTTTATTGACACTAAATCAAACCACAAAGGGCCATTAGTTCATAAAAAAACGCCTGATGTAAACTCGGAGTTGTCAAAATGGAGTCAAAAGTAAACCAATTGCTTAAGCAGTGGCCGCCCGGCACTGTTGCGGCATCTCCATGGCTGTTAAATCAAGGCGTTTCGCGTCAACTGGCCCGGCGCTACACCGCGTCCGGTTGGATCCAGCCGCTGGGGCGGGGAGCATTTATTCGAGCCGGCGAGCCCCCATTAGAGTGGTTCGGAGCCATCTACGCCCTTCAGTCCCAACTGAAATTGACGGTACACCCGGGAGCCGGCACGGCGCTGTCGCTGCTCGGTCTGGGGCACAATCTTACTTTCGGGGGTAACGCGGTGGTCACCCTTTTTGGCAACCGCCCGGAAAGGTTGCCTTCATGGTTCACGCGGCACGATTGGGCCGTGCGTATCGAGCATCACACGCCGCAACTGTTTGCCGCCTCAGCGCCGGAGAGTCTCTCGGACATCACGCGCACTGGGTTCTCGATCCGCGTCTCGGCCCCCGAGCGGGCGATCCTGGAACTCCTCCATCTGACCACAACCAACGACGCGGTCAACGCTGCGATAGACATCATGAGCGGCTTGAGCACCCTGCGCCCGCAGGTTGTGCAAGGACTGCTGGAGGCGTGCCGCTCGGTCAAGGTCAAGCGCCTCTTCCTCTGGGCCGCGGAGTCCGCCGGGCACGACTGGTTCAGCCGTCTCGCCCCGGAGCGCATCGACCTGGGCAAAGGCAAGCGCTCCGTGTATAGCGGAGGACGCTTCGACGCTAAGTACCGGATCACCGTTCCCAAACAGGAGGAGGCCCCAAATGTTTGACCCGCTTTACATTCGTCAGGCGAAGCTGCTGCTGCGCTGTCTTGCGGTACGGTTTCCTTTGGGCGACATTCGAAACATTGTTCGGTTGAACGTCTTATCTTATGGGGGCTGTTATGGCAGTGACACATGGGATGGGGGCGAGCGTGATCGCCGTGGCCGCCAGGTCGGGCTTGGCGTCTTTTCTTGTGGCGGCAGGGGTTATTGGGCCAAGGTCGGCCGCCGCAGACTGGTTCATTCCTGACAACCTCGTGACGCTGGAGGACCTCGACGGGATTGTGGCGGGTGAATACGCAAGCCTGACCAATTTCGCGTTCATCTACCCCCCTCGAACGGTGGTCGGAACCAACGACTGCTTTTCGCACTTCGAACTGTGGGGCGGGTGGTATACGTTCTCGCCGGAGGGCGGAATCGCGGGGGTGACGAACTATCTCCAGCCGACCCTCCACTACGGGATACCGATGTGGAAGCTGGCTGTCGTCGAGACAACCGCCGTCTCACGCGTCTGGCTCTACCAGGCACCGGACGGGACCGCGTTCGGCACAAACGACACCCCGGCGTCGCTCGACCCGCAGCAATGGGTCAGGGACGTGTATCGCGGGGGGCCTCCTTCCTATCTGTCCGGCGCCGAGGCCGAAGAGTGGTATGATGAGCGCGACCGCAGCAGGTTCGGCTTCGGGTTCACCCTGATCTCGTCCAACGACTGGCCCCTGCTGATCGCCGCCATCGCTGCCGCAGCGACCAACAACCCGCCGCCGGGGTATCCGCCGCTGGTTCTGCCGGAGGACACAAACCGAGTCGCCTTCGCTGCTGTGCTGGCCTCATCCAACGAACTCAGCCTGTCCGTGTACACGCCGGTGGACAAGCTTCCGGTGGATCTGCTCACGCGGCCAACGCTGGAGCAGGCGGCCACCAACTCGTGGCTGATCCGGTCAACCTTCACGCCTTCCGCGCCCTTCGACACATGGAGCGGCCCTTATCTGGGGAGCACGGGGTTCTTCCTCGCAGCCCGCTGCGACACGGACTCCGACAACGACGGCATCGCCGATGACCGGGAGACCTTCGTGCTGGGCACCGATCCGCATAAGTGGGACAGCGCGGGGCTCGCCATAGGCGATTTCGCCCGGATGTACGTGTACGGCCTCGCCCCGCTTCTCCGCGACACCAACGGCGACGGTATGGACGACGACGAGGCGATCCTGCGCGGCATGAACCCCGTTACGCAGCACGCGGGGGTGGGCGCGTCCACGATCCGCTACCTCTATGATCAGGACGACCGCCTGACAGGCGCCTTCACGACCACCTCCGGCGGCACCGGCGGCGGCGCGGCGCTGTACAACCTGTCACCCGCGCACAATGTGCAGTCGGTCAGCGAAAGGAGCGCGCCATGAAGCGGAGCCTCTTCTCGGTTTTGTTCTCCGTTCTTTTCGCGGGCCACACCGTCGCCTCGACGAATCCGCCCATGACGGCGTTGACGGGGTGGCAGGTCTTAGGGCCTTCAGGAAGCTCGGGAAGTGTCACGAATCTGTCTCCCTCTTTTACCGCTGTAGCGGCTCTCACACAGGAGAATATCAACGAGGCGCTCAGCATGGAGGCGCCGGAGCCCCCGTCGCAAACGGCCTCAATTGATATCGGGCTCCCAACTGACCTGCCGGCGGCCTCGTCAGAAATGATCGCCGAACTCGCCCGCGCTCTTGATTACAACTGGCTGCTCTGTTACGCCTTTGTGCGCGACAACATACGTTTCACCCCGTATGCGGGAATCGTACGCGGACCCAATCGGACGCTGATTGACCGAGAGGGCAACAGCGCCGATCAGGCGTTTCTGCTGCTGGCCCTTTTGAGGGCTTACGGCTATGAAGCGACCGTCTACTTCGACCCCTATTTTTACATGCCGTTCGCCAATTCGGCTAACGGCTATGACGCTGCGAGCTGGCTCGGCGTGTCCCCCACGGGAACCGTCTCGGAGATACGGCAGCGGCTCAATGATATCCTTGAACCGAGCGGGGTCAATCCGCTCTTCAGTCCGCAGGCCACCCCTCAGACCAGCATCCTGTTTGTCGACCATTTCTTCGTCGAAGTCAACGTCCCCGGCGAAGGCTACCGGCTGCTGGACCCTTCCTATAAGCCCCGGCGCCGCACACCCCCGGACTTCACCGCGATCAACGCTATGGGCTACAGCCGCTCCGCCCTGCTGGAGCAAGCAGGCGGAACCGTGACAAACCAATGGTTTGTCCAGGGGATCTCGATGACGGCCTTGACCAATGAGCTGCAGCGCCTCACGACCAATCTGACAGCGCGGTTACGGGCGGACACGTCACCGGACGGAATCGCCGGCTTCTTGGGAAATAATGAAACAGTTCCCCAAGATTTCAGCCTTGATGCCTACACTTTTCACGGAAATTACTACGACCCGTCCGACTTCCTTTCCCTCTCCGATACGGTGAAGAATGAGCAGCGGGCCTGGATATGGATAGCAAATCAAGGTATCGACCGGACAATATGGCTTGACGAACTGGCTGACCGCCGTTTGTGGCTGTCATACACGAATATCGCCGGATATGACTACCCTGGAGCCGTTCTTCACCTGGATGGCACCGTCCTCGCTCAAGAAACCGCGGGAGCTTCAGCGGAAGACGACACATTCATAATCGGCGTCCACCATCCCGCTTTAGGCAGCGGGAACTGGGTGTACGAAACATACAGTCTCAAACGCGCCGTAACCAACGTTTACGCCATACCCCTGGGCTTCGGGTCGGAGGTGTCCGGCGGCATGCGCGAAAAGATGACGCGGAAGCTCGCAGAGCAGGACGGCTCGGGCGACGCCGGCTGGCTGGAGCGGCGCGCCACACTTTTGCATTCGCTGGGTCAGCAGTGGCTGTATCAGTGCGCAAAGATCAACTCGCTGTTGAGCCGGGTCGGCGGATACTCATATCACGCCCTCTTTGAAACCGGCATTGTGGGGCACAAGGGCTCCTCCTATTTCGACTTCAAAACCGGAGCCGACTTCACTTCAGCAGCCACAGCGCCCGCGCTACACGGGGGTCGCATCTTCACGAGCGCACTTGAGCACTCCGTTCTCGACCAGAACAACGGCATCGGCCACCCCGCCGTCTCAACCGTCCGCGTCATTGAACTGGCCAGCAGCGGCGGAATACCCCTCTACCTGACATCATCCAACAACTGGTCAACCGTCAAACCCGCGCTTCTCAATGCTGGCTACAGTACCGGACTCGTCGCACAGTTGGAGGCGTGGGTCGGAGAGGGGCAGAGCCTGTTTCTGCCAGGGAGCGGAGAGATAACCCTCAACGACTGGTCCGGCACCGGATTCTTCACTTACGGACCCAAAGGAACGGGATCTTTGCTGAGCGGAGGTCTTGGGGGCGCGGACCCCTCCGTACTCTGGATGACTCTGGACAGCGACGTTTTCGACGCGATGACAAGGCCCCTGAATGAGGACGGGGCGGTGCTTCCGGTCAAATCCGCCGACCCCGTCGACATGCGCGAAGGCGCGGCGCTGCTCGACCGCACGGACCTTTCTTTCAGCGGCCCCTCGCCTCTGTACTGGCGGCGGCACTATGACAGCCGCCAACGCGGCGGCAACGGTTCCGTCGGACGCGGCTGGTCGCACGGATACGACTTCCGGCTCACCGTTCACAGCGACCCTGACGCTTTCATGGGCGGCGACATGCCCGCCTCCTGCGCCGCTTCCGTTGTGGCCTGCAAGGTGGTTGACGACCTGATGTCAACCAACAGCGCGAAAACCCTCGCAACCGTCTGTCTCGTGACCAAGTGGTGGGCCGACCAGCTTCTGAACGGAGCCGCCACAGTGACCGCCGACGGCCGCTCCCTCACATTCGCCCGACTGCAGGACGGTTCGTACGAGCCGCAGACGGGGGTTACCGCAACCCTGACAGGCTCCGCCTCGACCGGATTCACCTTCGAGGAGCGCCTCGGACCCAGTTGGCACTTCGCCGCCAACGGACGGCCCTCATTCGTTGAGGACCGCTCTGGCAACCGCACCGGCTTCGCGTACTCCAACCAGACCGCGCTTGTGTCCGTCACCAACAGTTTCGGGGCGGAACTCGGCATCACGTGGGGCGGAGACAAGATCGTCGCGGTAGCCGACAACGCGGGACGTTCCCTTTCCTACGCCTACTCCGCCGACGGATGTCTCACCGGCGTGACCGACGTCGCGGGGCAAGGCTGGGCAATGGGCTACAGCTCCGAAGGGGATCTGTTCTCCGAAACCGACCCCGGAGGCATTGTCACCGTCCGGAACGCTTACAACGGCTTGGGGCAGGTGACCAACCAGCTCTCCGCTTCCGGCAATAACTGGCGTTTCGCTTACGCCGGCGGCTGGCGCGCATGGGAGGATGACCCGCTCCTTAACCGCGTCAACTACGGCTTTACCGCTGAGGGCCGTCCAGCTTGGCGCTTGGACCGCGACGGAGCCTTCGGCCAGTCTTTCTACGACGGCCTCGGCCACATGACGACCAACGTCGATGCGCTGGGGCGCATGACCGTTAACGTTTTCGACGCCAGCAACCGGCTTGTGCGCGTGACCGAGGCCGCCAACACGGCCGATGCCCGCACGACCGCCTTCGCCTACGACAGCCGCCACCGCCTCGTGGCCGTCACCAACGCCGGCGGCCGCGTCACCCGCATGACCTATGACGCCTGCGACCGGCTTGAGTCCCTGACCGCACCCGACGGCGTCGCGGTCGCCAACTCCTATGACTCTCACGGCCTGATCACGTCTGCACGCACGCTCGACGCTTTGGGCCGGACGGTCAAAGAGACCACCTCCGTCTACGGCTCACGCGGCCTCGCCACCGAGGTCACATCGACCGATGCTGGCACAACGCTACTTGACTACGATAATGCCGGCAACGTCACAGAGATCACCGATGCCAGGGGTCACACCGCCCACATCCGCTACGACAGCCGGGGGCTTCCCACAAACACGGTGGACGCGCTCGGGAACAGCTATTCACGCCTATACACGCCTGCGGGACGCCTTACCGCTGCGGCAGATCCGCTTGGCCACGCCAGCACCTTCCTCTGGACTCCCGGCGGCAAACCCTCGGCCATGATCCGCGCCGACGGCGGCGTCTCCACCAACGAATACGACATCGCCGACCGGCTTGCGGCTGTCAGGGATTCACGCGGCAGCCGCATCGTTTTCGGCCTTGATCCTGTAGGCCGCGTCACCAACCGCACCGCCTCAGCTTGGTCCGATTACATATGGTACGACACCGCAGGGCGCATCACGGCCCGCATCGACTCGGTAGGCGGACTCACGGTCATCACCAACGACTGGGTGGACCGCCCCGTCGCCGTCACCGATCCCCTGGGCAAGAGTTGGCACACCGCCTATGACCCTCTCAACGCGGTCACGAACACGGTTGATCCCCGCAGCCGTTCCACGGTCTACATACGTGATGCCATGGGCAGGCTGGCGGTCACGCGGTATCCCTCCGGCCGCACAGAGGGGAACGGCTATGACGCGCTCGGGCGCACGGTCGCCTTCACCAACGCCGAAGGCCGCGTCTACCGCATGGGCTATGACGCGCAGGGCCGGCTACTCGCCGCCACCAACGCGGCGGGCGAGCAGGTCTTCCGCAACATCTATGACTTCTGCGGCAACCTGACAAACCATGTGGATGGCGCGGGCCGCGCCCTTGGTTATCAATACGATGCCGTCAACCGC